>OKRZ01002662.1_pt1 | contig 12793 bp, 7 predicted proteins | sample 1601141 | NCBI WGS metagenome assembly OKRZ01 (sample SAMEA3541524, study PRJEB24748) | human gut metagenome | biome: human gut; feature: human-associated habitat; material: faeces | place: China | collected 2012
GTAGTAGGTGCCTCACAGTCACATGCAGAAAGCGCTCTCGCAGGAGCAGGTCTCAAGTACACCTATGCCGACTCCCAGTACAGCGACACAGTACCCGCCGGCAGCGTAATCAGCCAGACCAAATCCGGCGAAACCGTAGCCGCGGGCACCACAATCACACTTACACTCAGTAAGGGTAAGCAGCAGGTTTCAAAGAGCGTAAATAAGACATTGTCACTTGGAATAGAAAATGCAAAGGTAGTAGATGGTTCATATACCTTAAAAGGCAGTGATGGACAGACATACGCAAGTGGAACAGTAACTTCAGCAGAGGTTTCAGTATCCGGAACAATGAATTGTGCATCCGGTAAAATAACGGTAACATGGAAATATACAGTTCCATCATTGGATGGAGATGGAAATGAAGTTGAGGGTGAAGTTCAGACAAAGACAGAAACAGTAGAAGTACAGTAAGCCACCGGATAGCACCCACAAAGTGGGTGCTATCCGCACCCCACTACCGCATCAACCCGCGGACGAAAACCTGAACTCGCGGAGAGAAACTAAGGAAGCGGGGCAGGCATGTGTTCCGAGGAAAAAATATGAAATGCCCCGGGGTGCCATAAACCTACCGAGGAAAGAACAGGGCAGAGCAAGCCATAGCCTGTCCGTAGGAGAGCCCGGGGCTGGCTTCATATTTTTTAAGAGGAATATATGCCTGCCTCCGCCACCCGCACAACCTCAAAGCGCGGCATGCACCCCGCCGAAAGCGTGACTCCTGCAAATACAAAAGCACACAAGGAAAACCATGACAGGAAAAATTATTAAAGGAATTGCCGGCTTCTACTACGTCTACGTAGAAGAAACCAAAGAAGCAAAAGAAACTGCCACAGGCGGCACTCTCTACGAGTGCAAAGCAAAAGGCACCTTCAGAAAACAAAAGATAAAGCCGCTGGTTGGCGATATCGTCGACATAGCAGTCCTCGATGATGAAAAGCACATAGGCAATGTCGAGCGTATACTGCCACGGAAAAACGAACTTATCAGGCCGGCTGTGTCCAATATAGACATGGCCTTGGTTATTTTTGCATCCGCAAAGCCGGATCCCAATTTCAACCTGCTTGATAGGTTTTTGTGTATGATGGAGTACCAGCATGTCCCGGTTACCATATGCTTCAACAAAAAGGACTTAATCACACCTAAAGAGCAGCAGGAGCTTAAAAGCATATACGAGCCGGCTGGCTATAGAGTGCTTTTTACCAGCACGAAAACAGGTGAGGGCATAGATGAGATAAAGCACATTTTAGAGGGAAGGACGACCACGGTTGCAGGTCCCTCGGGAGTTGGCAAGTCATCTATCATTAACTGTCTGCAGGATGATGTGCAGATGGAGACCGGACATATAAGTGAGAAAATAGAGCGCGGAAAGCATACGACCAGACATTCTGAGATTATCCCGATAAAGGATGGCACGTATATCATGGATACACCGGGCTTTAGCTCGATGGATGTGCCGGGCTTTGAAAAGGAAGATCTGTGGACATGTTATCCGGAGTTTGTAGAGTATGAGCCATATTGCAGGTTTCAGGGCTGCAGTCATATAAATGAGCCGGACTGCGGCGTGAAGGAAGCTCTTGCAGATGGGAAAATATCGCAGGTGCGGTATGATAATTATAAGCTTTTATATGAGGAGCTTAAAAACAGACAAAAGTATTAATTTAAAGCATAATCAAACGGAGGAAAACATGAACTGTTTATCACCATCAATTTTATCAGCGGATTATTCAATACTCGGAGAGCAGCTTAAGCAGCTTGATGAGGCCGGAGCACAGTATGTGCATATAGATGTTATGGACGGCAGCTTCGTTCCAAGCATATCAATAGGACTGCCGGTCATAAAGACAATCAGAAAGTGCACAGAGCGTATGTTTGATGTGCATCTGATGATAGATGAGCCGGTCAGATATATAGATGATTTTGCGACAGCAGGAGCAGATATCATCACAGTCCATGCGGAGGCATGTAAGCATCTTGACAGGACAATCGAGGCAATAAAGGAAAAGGGCATACTGGCAGGTGTAGCATTAAATCCGGCTACTCCGCTCTCAGCCATAGAGTATGTGCTTCCCAAGGTGGACATGGTGCTTATCATGACTGTAAATCCGGGTTTTGGAGGACAAAAGCTTATTCCGTACACTGTAGACAAGGTGCGCGACTTAAAGGCACTTCTTGAGAAAACCGCAAATAAGGCTGATATCGAGGTGGACGGTGGTGTTAATCTTGAGAACGTGGAGACACTGCTTGCGGCAGGAGCCAATATCATTGTTGCGGGAAGTGCGGTGTTTAGCGGAGAGATAGAAGAAAATGTAAAGGATTTTCTGAATATCATGATGTAACAGATGCAGGTTAAAACAAAAATGCTTCCGGGGCTGTAGCAAATGTGGATATGTTATTTATAAGAAGGTGGATAAAATGAGGTATTTGATTGTATGTGGTGGAAAAATAGATAAGGAATTCGGCTTAAATGAGATAAAGACTGACGGAATAGATGCCATAATTGCGGCTGACAGCGGAATGGATTTCCTGTACGAAAACGGTGTCACGCCTGATATAATTGTAGGTGATTTCGATTCAGCCACGACAAAGGCCTTAGATTTTTTTGAGAGAAAAGGACAGACCGAGATACACAGGCTCAATCCCATAAAGGATGATACTGATACAGAGTATGCCATAAGACTTGCCATAAGAGAGGGTGCACGAAGCATAGTGGTGCTTGGAGCAACAGGAAGCAGAATAGACCATGTGCTCGGCAATATTTCACTCTTGGGAATAGGATTGGAAAGTAAAACTGATATCAGCATTATCGATACAAACAACCGCATAAGGATGGCAGATAAGCCGGTAACCATTGAAAAATCAGCACAGTATGGCAGGTTTGTATCTCTTATAGCACTGACAGACGACAATGAGGTAAGCCTTAAGGGCTTTAAGTATCCTGTTACTGATTATTCCTTTGACAGGTTTACATCGCTTGGCATATCCAATGAAATAGTCGATGATCATGCACTGATTGATATCCATAGAGGAAAATTTATCATTATTGAGTCAAAAGATTGACTTTTTAGGAGTTTTGGTCTACTATGGTTTTAGGATTATTTCGGAAAAGCCTGATTACAGGAGGATTGATATACACTGTGTCGGCTTTGGAACATGATGGGGTAATTAGATGATAGAGAAGTATTATAGCGGGGTAATCGAGCAGATTTACAATCGCATAGGAAAAGAGACTCGAAATATCGTAATGGCGAATTATAGCAATGATTTTTCGATTGAAAATCTTGAGGTTATAAGACGTTATCAAAGCAATGAGGATAACGTCTTTTTTGCATACAGTGAGTTCTCTTACAATACGCTGGTCGGAGCTTATGAGCCATTTTTGGACATCATATGCAATATGCACAGGCGCTTTATAGGCGGAAGCTTTGATGATTTCCAGAAGGAGTGCGGTGTGTACTATCTGCACAGACAGGTGTTAAACAGCTATTATGAGACAGGTGAGTGCTTCAGAGAGGAGACAGTGCTGTTAAATGAGGTGGCATATGAGCAGAGACGCATGACGATGGCCATAGCTGACATGCTCAAGAAGCTTTCTGAGGTGAAGCCTTTGATGATTGTGATAAACAGATTCCAGATGGCGTCTAAGAGTTCAATTGAGACCATCAAGTATCTGATTGACAATCCATGCGCCAATATCGGTATCGTGTTAGGTGTCAATGCCATAGTCAAGGGTACTGACAGTACTGTTGAGGTGTGGGATCGTATAGTTGAGTCGCTTGAGGACAGGAGCGCCATATACTATATAGGCAGTGCCGGACCGCTTAAAAATAACGTAAAAACTACAAATGATGATGAGCTGTATATCACTATGAACTTTGAGCAGAGCATCCAGGAAGCATCAAATATCATGGAGTTTCTGGATTTTGAGCAGGCAAGGAGAGGCTGCCGCATTATAGAGCATAAGCTTAAGTTTGAGGATGCATGGATTGATGAGAAAAGCCTGCGCCGCTTTTATATGGTCTATGCAAGGACGTCTGTTTTATTTGGAGAGATGTCCAAAGCGATTGAGCTCACGAATGAATACAAGGCGCTGATACCGGAAAATGACAGTGAGCATTATCTTTCGCTGTATTATTTCATGAAGGGCACCTGCTATATGTATCAGGGCAAGCTTGAGAAGGCCGGAAACAGTGCAAAGAGTGCCTATGACTATGCAGTTTTGGCAGAGGATGACACACTGATATTTAAGGCAGAGCTTTTGTCAGTCATGATAAAGATGTCAGGCTGGTACAATATATTCTTCTGTGTACAGGATATACCTGTCAGTGATGAAATTATAGAAAAGCTCATAAAGCACGGCTACAGGAATCATTTGGCACATATATATATTTACGCATACGACAATAGCCGGGATGTGGTGAAGCAGTCCTTTTATGATGAATCATTACTAAAGCATTTTACGAAGGGGCTTGAGCTTGCGAAGGAGATAGGAAATGAGCAGCTTGTGTATGATGCATATCAGAAGACTATTATGCTTGCCAGCACAAGAGGTCTCAATGAGATAGCCTTTTTATATGTTATCCGTACATACGAGTTCATGAAGGGGCACGGCAATATATATGTTGCGAGAGTGCTTACGTCTATAGGCTACAATTTAAGTGCCATGGGTAAAAATGAGCTGGTTGACAATTATTACAATGCTGCAATCAATATGTTATATTACCTGAAGATGCCGGAGGATATAGCTGAGGTGTATTATAACAAGTCTCTTAACTATATCATGCAGGGCAATTATAAGGAGGCTGTCCATGCACTTTTAGTTGCCATGAAGACTATTATAAAGCTTCATCTAAACAGCTTAAGAGTGTGCAACACGAGTAAGGTATATGCGCTTCTTGCGCTTGCATCTATATTTTCGGGTGACAGATTCAGCTGTGAGCGCTATCTGCTCAGCTGCAAGCAGTTTCTTAATTATGTCATCTACAGAGTAATTGACACCACAAGAACTGAGGCAGTCCATGACTATTCCAGATGCGATGATGAGATGTTCCTTTACTCCTTTGCATCAGCCATGCTCTTGTGGCACGATGGTGAAAAGGAAGAAGCCTTTTTACGTTTTGAGGATGCGGAGAGATATCTCGTTAATGCGGAGGGAAACGAATTTTTTGCATATTCGATATACAGGGAAAGCAGGATGAAGCTGTTTGAGCTGCTCGGCAAAAATGAGCTTATAGAGCATGAGAGAATACTTTTAGAGGCACACAATAAAAGGATGCATGAAATAGCAGAGGCAGCTCCGCTTGACATGTTAAAAAATATCAACCTAGAGTCACTGAGTGATGGCCATATCAATGAGCGGCAGATTAATATGCTTGTAAAGCAGCATGGGCTCGAAAAGGATTATCAGGGCTTAAAGCGTCAGATGGAGTTTATTTCCATATGGCAGACCATTATCGATGTCAATGACCAGAAGAAGGACACCATGATTGAAAATGCCATGAGCAATTTCATCAATCATTTCAGTCTTGACTGTGCGCTGATCATAGATCTGCACGCGAAGGAGCCACAGGTGCTTTATAATGATACGGGCTGTGATATGACAGATGAGGTTATAAAGGGCATATGTGATATCATGATAGACTATCCGGAGGGCATTGCCACATCAAAGATTGCAGAGGGCTTCTACGAGTATGAAAATGTCATCTCGTATTTCGGCGTGGATGATGTATGCTCATTTGTCGCAGTGCCTTTTATCAAGAATGATGCACTTTCAAGTGTACTCATAGCATATGTGCGCATGAAGGACAACTGGCATGGCTCAATCGAGCGATACATGCTCAATGAGGATGATCTGAGCATTTTCAAGCTGTTATTCAGAGAGCTTGAGTATTCCATTGTCCGTATTGAGGCAAATGAGAAGGCCAATGAGATGAACAAGAGGCTGAAGCAGGCAGCTGTCACTGACATGCTTACCGGTATCTATAACAGAGCAGGTATGTATCAGGAGATTGAAAAGCTTGAAAAGCGCATAAGTGTTACATCCGGTGGAATGGATGTGGGGCTTATGTTTATTGACCTGGACAACTTCAAGCATTATAATGATACGTATGGTCATGATGTGGGAGATTTGATACTTAAGGAGATGGCCTTTGTGTTCAAGGAAGTTGCTAAGGACAGAGGCTTTGTGAGCAGATATGGCGGTGATGAGTTCATCATAGTCATTGAGTCATGCGCCAGATACGAGCTTGAGAATATTGCAAAGGATATCTATGCGAGGATTGCAGAGGCGGATGGCTTCAGCAGCCAGATAAAGAAATATCTCAACCATGACGTTGAGTTTAATGAGGAGAAGAATATCACCTGCTCCATCGGCATTTCATATGAGAGAAATGTTACCAGTGAGAGTCAGATTACCGAGCTCATTAAAAAGGCGGACGATCTGATGTATACAGTAAAGACAGGCGAGAAAGGACACTATGCATTCTTTTAAATCAGATGAATTTAAGATAAGAGTACTGACAAAGGATGATGCGGAGGAGTACAATGCACTGCTTCGTTATGCTTTTCAGGTGACAGAGGCAGACCTTGCCGAGACAGGCTGGAAGGATGACGAAATCAAGCAGTCGAAGTTTCCGGTGCTTGAGAGAGCTGATGTGCTCGGCTGCTTCAATATCATTGACAAAAGAGAAGAGCTTGTGGCTCAGTTTGCGGTATATCCGCTCGATATGAATATATACGGCGAGCGCTACGAGGTGGGCTTTGTCACAAGTGTTTGCACGTATCCTGAGTATACCGGTCATGGCCTCATGAAAAAGCTCATGAGAAAGAGTCTTACGAGAATGCGCGACAGCAACAAGTCGTTTGCTCTTTTGTACCCATACTCCATACCTCTTTACAGAGGACTTGGCTGGGAGATTATCTCAAACAAGATGACATATGTGATAAAGGACAGACAGATTCCCACAAAGCTTAAGGAGCCGGGCTATGTGCGCCGTGTGCAGTGGGATGACGAGCAGTTTAAGAAGCTTCATACTCACTTTGCTGCAAAGACGCACGGCTGTCTGTACAGAAACAATCTGGCTTGGGAGGAGTACTTCCGCTGGGATGAGGATGATACGATGGTCGCCATCTACTACAACGAGGATGATGAACCGTGTGGCTATATGGTGTATCTTATCAGCTCCGATGTCATGCACATCAAGGAGCTCATCTACTTAAACCGTGAGGCGCAGCTTGGTCTGTGGGAGTACATTCATGCGCATGATTCCATGATTGATGAGGTCAGAGGCAACAACTATTACAGCGAGCCCATCGCTTTTGAGCTCGATGACAGTGATATAAAGGAGACAATAAGACCATACGCCATGGGCAGAATCATCGACGTGGCGCAGTTTATTTCACAGTATAACTGTGACCCGGATGGCCCGGGCGGCTGCTTTAGCTTTGAGATAGCAGATGACCTTCTTCCGTGGAACAATGGCACATTTGTCATTGATTTTGAGAAAGGGCACTGTGCTCTCACCGACAAAAATCCACAGTATCACCTAAGCATGTCTATTGGCACGTTTACCACACTGCTTTTAGGCTACAAGAGTGCTGAGAAGCTTTTGCAGATGGGCAAAATACAGACTACGTATGATGCTGTTGCAAAGCTTGACGATATTTTATATCATGAGATACCATATGTATCTGACTATATATAATGATAAAAGGTCAAAAGGTAAAGGAAAATAATATGTCAAATTATGTGATTAGCTGCTGTTCAACAGCAGATCTTACCAGGGAGCATATGCTCGAGAGAAATATTAAGTACGCATGCTTTCACTATGAGCTTGACGGTAAAGAGTATATGGATGATTTAGGACAGTCCATGCCACTGCCGGATTTCTACAAGGCAATGGAGGCAGGTGCCATGACAAAGACCTCGCAGATCAATCAGGAGGAGTACATGGAGTACTTCAGGCAGTTTCTGGATGAGGGATATGATGTGCTTCACTGTACACTAAGCTCTGGTATATCAGGTACAGTCAACTCGGCAAGGCTTGCAAAGGAGGCTCTCGAGGAGGAATACCCTGACAGAAAGATATATGTGATTGATTCGCTGGCAGCATCGTCAGGCTTTGGTCTTTTGATGGATAAGCTCGCTGACCTTAGGGATAGCGGCATGGATATTGATACACTGGCTGATTGGACCATGGAGCACAGACTTGAGGTGAATCACTGGTTTTTCTCATCAGACCTTACATTTTTTATCAGGGGTGGCCGTATCTCAAAGACCGCGGGATTCGTTGGAAATGTGCTGAATATCTGTCCTTTCATGAATGTGAGCAATGAGGGAAAGCTTATTGTGCGTGAGAAAATCCGCACCAAAAAGAAGGCAATAAAGGAGATGCTTGTGAAGATGCAGGCACTCTGCAAGGATGGTGCCGATTATTCGGATAAGGTCTATATATCGAATTCTGCATGCTATGAGGATGCTAAAGCCGTAGCTGATCTGATTGAGGCTGCCTTCCCGAAGATGAAGGGAAAAGTAGAGATAAATGATATCGGTACGACTATAGGAAGCCACACCGGTCCGGGAACAGTTGCATTGTTTTTCTGGGGTAATAAGAGAGAAGATTAGCCGGATATTTTAGCCTAAATATCTGATTAGAATAATCAAAATCAATAAAGTTGATTATTTTTTTATAAAAAATTAAATTACATCAATCAAAGTGATTAAATATAATCATTCCAATAACTGCGCTTATGTGTTACAATTATATCAGTTCAAACGAAAAGAGGTTTTAAGATGAAAGGATATGAAAAATACGAGCGCAGTTATTTTCTGCCTCCTGAATGCACTTATGACTGGGTTAAGAAGGATTATATAGATAAAGCACCACTGTGGTGTTCGGTTGATTTACGTGATGGCAACCAGGCTCTAATCGAGCCGATGAGTCTTGAGGAGAAGCTTGACTTCTTTAAGATGCTTGTAGATATAGGCTTTAAGGAAATCGAGGTAGGTTTCCCGGCAGCCTCTGAGACAGAGTTCAATTTCACGAGAGCTCTTATTGAGAGGGATATGATTCCTGATGATGTCACTATACATGTGCTGACACAGGCCAGAGAGCATATCATCAAGAAGACCTTCAAGGCACTTGAGGGAGCACCGAGAGCAGTTGTACATCTGTACAATTCCACATCTGTTGCACAGCGTGAGCAGGTGTTTAAGAAGTCAAAGGAACAGATAAAGCAGCTTGCAGTTGACGGAGCTATTTTACTGAGAGACCTTGCAGCAGAGACTGACGGTAATTTCCGTTTCCAGTATTCACCGGAGAGCTTTTCGGGAACTGAGGTGGATTATGCGGTTGATGTGTGCAACGCTGTGCTTGATGTATGGCAGCCAAAGGCTGATAATAAGGCCATCATCAATATCCCTACCACAGTAGAGAATGCTATGCCACATGTTTTTGCCACACAGATAGAGTATATCAACAAGCACCTCAAGTACAGAGACGGAGTAGTGCTTTGCTTACATCCTCATAATGACAGAGGCTGCGGTGTTGCCACATCAGAGCTTGGTGTGCTTGCAGGAGCTGAGGAGATAGAGGGTACTCTGTTTGGAAACGGTGAGAGAACAGGAAATGTAGATATCGTGACACTTGCCATGAATCTTTACTCACACGGAGTGGATCCACAGCTTGATTTTTCAAATCTGCCTGAGATCAGGGAGAAGTATGAGACATTTACCAGAATGAAGGTAGGCGAGAGACAGCCATATGCGGGAGACCTTGTTTTTTCTGCTTTTTCAGGCTCACATCAGGATGCAATCTCAAAGGGCATGGCATGGAGAGAGGAAAAGAAGCTTGATAAGTGGACGGTTCCATACCTGCCTATAGATCCAAAGGATGTCGGCAGGACATACGAGGCTGATGTTATCCGTATCAACAGCCAGTCAGGAAAGGGCGGAGTGGCATATATCCTTAAGCAGAGCTTCGGTATCAATGTGCCACAGCAGATGAGAGAGCAGGTCGGATACATGGTCAAGCAGGTATCGGACGAGGAGCACAAGGAGCTTTCACCTGAGTGGGTACACAGTATCTTTACAGACAATTATGTGGATTTTCATCCATATTTCACTATACCGGAGTGCCACTTTAAGCAGGTAAACGGCATTTTTGCAGAGGCAGTTATTTTACACAATGACAGCACCAGAAAGGTAGATGCCAATGGAAACGGCCGTCTCGATGCAGTCAGCAATATAATTAAGCAGTATTTTGACATCAGCTTTGAGCTCACTGTATACGAGGAGCATGCGCTTTCACACGGATCTTCATCAAAGGCTATGGCATATGTGGGTATCACAGTTGACGGCAGTATGTTCTGGGGCACAGGTGTGGATGAGGATATCATCAAGGCATCAATCGGAGCGCTTGTTGTTGCGGTAAACCATTATCTTGCCACCAAGGCTGACAGTCACGTGAAGGATGAGCGCTATATTGCCATGCTCAACTTCATCCAAGCCAACTACAAGACAGTATCGCTTGCAGACATGGCTGCACAGTTCAACCTGACAGAGCCGTATATCTCCAAGTACATAAAGGAGAAGTCAGGCAAGACTTTCGGAGAGCTGGTCACCAATGCCAAGATGAAGAAGGCACGCACACTGCTTAGAAACAGCATCACAACTGTTGAGAATATCGCCATCGAGGCAGGATATCAGAACGTGGAGCATTTTAACAGACAGTTCAAGAAGCTGTATGGAATGACACCGCTTGAGTACAGAAATTCAAGCACAAAATAAGCTGATGCAGCATTTTAATATAACCGGATCAATATGCTAAGTGACAATTCATTCAGCTATATTGGTCCGGTTTGCTTTTTAGTATTGCATTTTTTGTGTGAAAATCTGCATTAAAATTGTATAAAAATGGGAACAATTGGCTATTGATTGTATTTTATCAAGTAATTTGTTGTTTTTACAACGGATTATATGTACAATGCGGGTATAATATATATATAAAATAATTATTCAGAACTACTGATAACAAAGCAGATATTGAGAATTTGTGTTTGGGATGAATAGTTATAATAAAAAGCAACTATTTGAATTATAGTATAAGAAAGAGAGGAACGTACATGAGCAATAAAACTAGCGCAGTTGTTAAGACAAACCCAAGAAAGGCTGTCATGATCGGATGTGGATTCGTTGGTTCGGCATCAGTTTTTGCACTTATGCAGAGCGGTCTTTTTTCTGAGATAGTTCTTATTGACGCTGATAAGGACAAGGCTGAGGGAGAGGCGATGGATATAAGCCACGGTATTCCTTTTGCCAGACCTATGAAGATATATGCAGGCGGTTATGATGATGTGGCAGATGCTGCTATCATTGTTGTTTCTGCAGGTGCAGGCCAAAAGCCTGGCGAGACAAGACTTGATCTGGTAAATAAAAATGTTGCAATCTTCAAGAGCATCATTCCTGAGATTGCAAAGAGAAACTTCGGTGGAATCTTACTTATCGTTGCAAACCCTGTAGATATTTTAACACAGGTGGCACAGAAGCTTTCAGGACTTCCTGAGGATCGTGTCATCGGTTCAGGTACCGTGCTTGACAGTGCAAGACTTAAGTACGCGCTCGGAGAACACCTTGAGGTGGACAGCCGAAGCGTACATGCATTTATAGTAGGTGAGCATGGAGACAGTGAGGTGGTTGCATGGTCATCAGCCAATGTTTCCGGAGTGGAGCTTCACAAGATGTGCGAGATGAGAGGTCACTACAAGCACAAGGAGAATACAGAGGAAATAGCTGCAAACGTAAAGAACAGTGCTTACGAGATAATCAACCGAAAGCATGCGACATATTATGGTATCGCTATGTCGGTCAGACGTATCTGCGAGGTGATTATGCGTGATGAGAAGTCTATTCTTCCTGTTTCACACATGATGCACGGACAGTACGGCATCGACGGTGTGGTTCTCTCAATGCCTGCAATCGTTGGAGCAAACGGAGTGGAGAGCGATATTCCAATCGAGTTAAACGGTGAAGAGGCTTTAAAGCTCAAGGAGTCTGCTGATGCACTTAAGAGCATTATCGATGGGCTTGAGCTGTAAATATCAAGCGCATAATATTAAACTTATATAAAATACTACAAATTCAGTAGGGTTTGGGGTATAATGATAACTGTCGGGCTGCATATTCTTATGTGCCTGGCAGTTCTTTTAGTTAATGACATATAACTTTAGAACTACTTAGAGCAAAAAGGAGTATATATAATGAGCGAAAGAAAACAAATCCATCAGGAGTTTCTGACAGGTGAAAGAGCCCTGTTTGCAAGCAATGACCTGGATATATATGATACAATTTTTGATGACGGAGAGTCTCCTCTTAAGGAGAGCCATGGCATTAGCCTGACAGGCTGTTTTTTTAGATGGAAATATCCGCTGTGGTACTGCAGTGACATAGCTGTAAAGGACTGTACATGGTTTGACATGGCGCGTGCGGGTGTCTGGTATACAGACAATATCTCTGTCACTGATTCAATAGTTGAGGCACCTAAGAACTTCAGGCGCTGCAATAATCTGAAGCTTAAAAATGTGACATTTCCAAATGCCCAGGAGACCCTCTGGAGCTGTGATCATGTCGATATCGAGAATGTCTCGGCAAAGGGAGATTATTTTGGCATGAATACAAATAATCTTATCATGAAGAATTTCCAGCTGGTCGGCAACTACTCGTTTGACGGCTCAAGAAATGTAGAGGTGCACGATTCAAAGC
>OKRZ01002664.1_pt1 | contig 12788 bp, 19 predicted proteins | sample 1601141 | NCBI WGS metagenome assembly OKRZ01 (sample SAMEA3541524, study PRJEB24748) | human gut metagenome | biome: human gut; feature: human-associated habitat; material: faeces | place: China | collected 2012
CAATGTCATGACGGGCTTGCCGAGTGAGCGCATCGTCTCACTGAGTCTGTCCATATACCATGCTTCCCCTCCCGGAGAGTTCACATGCAGGAAATGGCAGGTTATGGCCGGATTGGCTTCTGCCGCAAGCAGGTCCCGTTCGAACTGCTTGGAGGAGAAATACCACTGACAATCTGAGGTGATGAATCCCCAGATACGGTGATAGGCGATACTGCCTTCAGGAAGTTCGTCAGAAGAGAAGTCATCGGTGACGGTTATACCCTGGAGTTCTGAACGGGCCTTCATTTCCTGCTGAAGAAGTGAAAGGGCCTTTTTCGATGTCTCTTTATATGTGGGAGGATTTTCATTGAAGAAAAAGGATGTCGGCTGCAGACTGTCAGCGGGCACCAATGGAAAAGCCTCTATCATGGCAGAAGACAAGCCCTCTGCCGTGATAAGAAGCCGGTGTATATTTAAAGTAAGAAGCTGGCGTAGATAAGTTCTGTTCATTGCGTATCTTTTCAGCGAAGATAGGCAGCCTGCAGAAAGGGGAGAAGGACGCTACAATAGCGGGGAACTGAGCATTTTGCATTCAATTTTAAGAGTCGCCGAATTCAGATTGGGGGATATCGAGACAATGGCGGGTATTTTTTTGTCCCCGATCCGGAAACTCCGGTGCCTGGTGTCAGTGAACTCGACAATGCAGAACCTGCCTGCCAGGAAGTCTTTCATCACTCCGGATGGAGGAAGGCTTATGCTTATATCTTTATTGCAATTGAAACAGCGGCCCGCCTCTGAAGATTCCGGTACCGGAGTAAACTCAAACTCATCGGCCATGAACCGATAGACATCCTGGCGCATGTTACTCACCGGATAGACTTTAATCTGAATGGAAAGTTCTTTCATATTAGGATATTTATTTGTAATTCAACAAGTTCGCCATACATAGGACATTTTGTCCGCCATTTTGGGACAAAACGCATAGTTCGGTCGGTGATTTTTTAGCCGTTTTTTAACTTCTTTTTATATTCGCGGCGTTTTTTCCGCTTGCGGATGTTCTCCCGCCACCGATAGAAGTTCTTCAGCAACGCATCCTCGCTGATGCTGTCTATGCAATACGCACATAGGAAATTGTGAACGATATCGAGATTGTTCAACTCATGCCCGTTCAAGTCGTTCTCGTCCATTGCCGTATGAAGTTCCCGGTTGAACATCCTGCGTATTTCCGTTTCTATGATTTTGGCCGACCGTGGAGACAGATAGTTGTATATTTCCGGATCCTTACCGATACGCCTCTCCGGGAGTATGATAGTCAGATTACCGTCATCTATGGGAGACTGGTTCTGATGACGCCGCGACATCAGCGTCCATATCACATGGTACAAGTCCGTATTGTCAGGAATACGGAAAGGTTCATCCGCACCGTTGTTGTACTTTCCACGCAGATATTCAGCCAGGTAAGGTGTAATTGAAATACTCGTCGTAATCATGCTCATTTCCTTAAAAAATTTTTTTGAAACCGTTTTTGTTTATTTTTGCTTCCAACTGTCCTACAGTCCAACAGCATTATTAAAGTTACTGATTATTATTTAGTTATACAAATTTACTATAAAGAAAATACTGTTGGAGGACGTCCAACACGTCCAACAAGCCGCATTTTTTGCCGTTTTTGTTGGACGGAGCCAGTTGGATGGTTGAAAAATGGCAATCCAACACGTCCAACAGCGTCCAACAAGACAACGCCATTGTAGTATATATATATGATTAAATAGAAAATATATACTACTATACAACAGAGAGTTACATTTTAAAATCCTTTCTCTTGTTGGACGGTTGGACTGTTGGACGCCTCTTTTGAAATATTTTCCTTTCAAAACTCCCTCTATATTGCTTATCTTTTTATTCCAGGGGGTCCGGGGGATGGAGTAGGGAAGTATCATAAGATACCAGGAGGATGAAACCGAACGAAATGTCCGTAAATCGGAATATAAAAAAGCATTTATTCCCGATGGGGCGGCCACCGGGAATAAAGCATAAAGTTGATGTGAAAGGTGCAAGTCAGGAAAAGTATGCCGGAAGTACCATGGCATCCGGATAACGGTTGATGAACGAAAGCATGTTCCGCTCACGTTTCCGTTCCCGGCACCTCTTATGGTAAGCACGTTTCTCCCGGTATCGTTCCAGCAAATCGACCAGCAAGTGCTCATAGTCTTCAGCACCGACCGTATAGTAGATGCCACTGATATTGAACACACCGGTGATGGCAACACCGTTCTTACGGCGCTTGCCAAGAATACGGATGGAGAAACCTTGCAAATCAATTCCCATACTGTGGAAATACTCGTAAGGGGTGAGTGTGGAGATGTTGATACCCGTTTCGTGGGCGGACGTCTCGTTACCGTTAAGCATTGCGGCATTGAAAGTGTGAAGTTTGTTGTTAAGCATATAACAATTTGTTTAATAAAAAAGGTATCCGTGCCTTTCCCGCTGCTTAACACATACTTCACGAATGCTGTGGTTCCATTACAGTTCCACACGGGGGTACACGGATACCATATATGGTACACAATATGTCCGGACATAAAAAATGCCTGCACAAGCAATGCAAGCTCACGTCCTGCATTCATGAAGTAATATATGTTGTTAAGCACTGCAAACATAGCGATTATTTTTGAATTGTGCGGCATTCTGTCCGGAATATTTTTTAGAAATCTATTTTCAATTGCCTACTCTCAATATCGTAATCATTCATTGTCAATGAACGCAATTGTTTTAGTTTGGCCTCGGCCTCCGAAAGTATATTCTTTGCAGTGCGAAAGTGTTCTTTGGCATCATCTACAATCGAAAGTTGGCGGTCTATCTCAATTTGCTTTTGTTCTACAAATTGGGCACGGGCGGTGAAATGCAGGAACAGGGCATGATAACATTCGTGCTGGTATTTTATTAACGTAGGTTTTGCATCTTCGTTTACATTGGCCGGATTTATTGTAAAAAGCCAACCGAAGATAAATTCCAATGGAAGGCACAACATTTCTCGCTGTTTTCCATCGGCGGCAACCATTACCCTCAGGGTAACAGTTGAAGAGAGAATCGGATGTTCTTTTATCTTGGTCGTCTGTCTCTCGTAAGCAATGCCCAACGCCTCGCAGATAGGGCGGATGGGTACCATTTGTTCGTCACTCGTAGATACTATATCTACATTGTTCACTCTTGCAATAATCTTTGTTTCCATAATCTGTTCGTTTTAAAAGTTGGCAATCTTTTGGTTCTTATTCTCCGGTGACCTTTTCCGTTTCCCTGGTCATTTCTTCAGCTGTGAACGGTAGATTCAACTGGCGGTTGTTCGCCCTCCAGTCCTCGATGGTGAGCTTCATCACCTGATTCAGTTCAGACTTTGCCTCATTCATCAGTTTCTGTGCATCCTTGAAGCGGCGCTGGCACTCCTGGTACTCGGTCACTTTCTTCTCCATGACCTCCTGTTTTTGTTTGAGGAAGGTCTGCGGTTCGGTGAAGTACTCGAACAATGCTTTGTAGCACTCCGTCTGATAACGCAGGACGGCCTCTCTGGCATTTTCGCTGACTTTGGACGTGTCGATGGAGAAGAGCCAGCCGAAGATGTACATGTAGGGAATGGCATACATATCATACGTCTTTCCATCCTTTCCAGTTGCGTGTATGATACACGCAACTGGACCGAGTATTTCATTCCGTTCGATGCGTTGTTTTTGGCCGTTTGCATCAATGCCCAGTGCCTCGCATATCGGTCGGATGGGCACCAGTTGCTCGTCACTCGTAGACACGATGTCCACATTGTTCACTCTCGTAATAATTTTTGTTTCCATAACTCGTTTTTTAAAGTTTATAATAAAAATCAGAACTTCAGCTCTTGGGGGGCACCGATTGCTCCAATAGGATCATTGTCGGGATTAGCGTCAACACGGGATTCTTCCGAACCGCGTTGCAAATCAATGCTATATAATTCTCTGAAAATTTCGTAGTTGATAGCTATGCAACTGGAATTGGTACACTTCTTCTCAACTTTACGCACCATGTCATTGTTGAGCTTTACCGGAATTCCGGTTTCATTGGGAGTATCTTCCTCGAAACCGCCGCGTGGTACCTCCACGACTTCATACCAGTTGAACCGGCGTGCATGGACAAAGCCCAGGTAACTGGGATGGGAGCGGAGGTTCTGCTCGATGGTCGACTGCGTTGAGTCTTCCTGATTATAAGAAGAACGTGCGTACTGCGTATAGATGGTACTGACGCGTAGGAATAACACACGGGTTCCTGCAGGAATAGGAACCTCCTTTTTTTCTCCTCCGGGCAGCTTGATGGTGATTCGTTCCGGTGTATCAATGGCGAAGTCCCTGCCTTCTCTGATAGCCTTGGTATCAATCATCACATCCATAGCCTTGAAGAATGTGGCCAGCTTATCCGTCTTGGAAATCAGTTCCACCTGAAATTTGATTTTATCGCAGGCTATTTTAAAAAACTCCTCATAGGTGAACGGTAATTTCAATTCTGTATAATCCTCAATCAGTCTGCATGTCGCCAGAAACAATGATGCAGTCTTCATGAGGCGGTCAATCTCACCGGCATTTATCAGCGCCTGCTTCAATTCATCATAGGATTTCTGCTTCAGTGCCCGGAAATGCTGCATTACCAGCGAACGCAGCTGAAGGACTTCAAAGAGGACATTCGACAACCCGATTTTGGCCGGATCCTCTATATCCTTGAGTTTGTTGAAAAGCTCCACTTCCTCTTGGGTTCGGTTTTTCGGTTTGGGGACTTCGCAGACTATAATACGTGACATGAGTGCATTGTCATCACGTTGGGGAGTTTCCTGGCCGCAAATGACAACCGGCGCGTACACCTTGTCGTTTTCTATCTCCTTGCCGGATGTGCCTTTACGCTTCTGTCTTCCATCGCCATCATATACTATTCCTTTAAGTGCCTGGAACTTTATATCTGATATATCCTTATTGTTGTATTCATCAAGGACAACCGGAACATCCCGGAAAGTGCTCATCAATGTGGACATGGCGGCATCGGTACCGATGTTCAGGTTGAAAATCGGTATCTTGGGAGATATGAATAGGGAACGGATGGATATCGCAATCTGTGTTTTTCCGGATGACATCGGTCCCATAAAGAATGGCGCTGTAAACAAACGGTCTATGCAGTGTATATTGCTTCGGAAAGCGCACATGATGGCAAAGAGAATGGCCCATTTCCCGTTGTCGTTGATTTTATATACACGGTCCATCAGTGAGGCCCATTCGTCGAAAGTGCAACGTTTGTCTATAGGGATTTCCTTATAGACAAGCTGTGAAATAAGTTCGTACTTGTCGGACTGCTTGCCGGAACCGGCATATATGGTGGAGAATGCCGGCAGATAATAATTCCGGCCATTGTGAGTGACCACTCCAAGCTCATTTACCGCATCAAATCTCGGTATTCCGTCAACAACATGGAAGATGCCGTTGGCGAAGGCAAAAAACTGCTGGTCTTCCCGTCGGGAAAAACCGTCTTCTTGCTGGTTCCCGTATGTGGAAACCTCTGTGCAAGTAACATAATGTCTGCTCATATATTCACGTATTTTAGTCCAATGTTTCTCTTCACCATTGGTGAAGTTGACTGCTTCCAGCATAATCAGCTTCTCCTCAATAGTGCTTTTCTTGGCCAGGATTTTGGAATTCACCTCAATGTAAAGCGGTGTCTTGTAATAACGGCGGTTTATTCTAAGGACACGCTTGTTTTCCTCGTCGTTGTCCGAGTAAATATGCAAAAGTGGAATCATATAGAAATCACCTACCATGGTATGGCCAGACTTCTCATTCTTGAAAAGGTAGCATACCGGTTCCCCCTGCTTGTTTAACTTCGGATAGTAATTGCATTGCTGGAACATCTGCAGATATTCCGGATTGTCCTGGACATAACGGGGAAGTTCGTCCGGGTCATAATTCTCTTCAGTATAGTCATCGTCCGTCCGTTGTGCATTGATGGCCATGCGTGACTTGCGTTTGGCCAGATAGGGCTTGAGTATTTCATTCAGGGCTTGCTTGGTCAGACCCAGGCAATTCTGAAAGTAGGTAAAGTTGATGATGCGTACCGAATCTTCCGCGTAGCTGATTATTTCGGCACAACGTTCGATATAGGGAGCACGCTCGCCATTATAGGTCTTAAAAAAAGATTTGTGCAGGAATACATAGAATTTCGCGAAATTGAAAGTCTCGATGATATCGTTTGCCTCCCCGTCCATATTTTCCTCGTCGTCACTTCCTTCCTCATCATTATCATCCTGGACATCCCGTTCGACCGTTATGGTGATATTGGAGAGCCCGGCACGGAAAATGGCGGATAATCCGGCAAGGTAACCGGATTCCGTACCGTCTTTTGCAATAGTAAGGCCATCACTGTCAGAGGTGAACATCTGGCTTGCCTGACGCAACTGCTGTATGTCGTTCATTCCAGGAATGCCATGGACGTATGCTATGGGGGCATCTCCATACAAGGTGAGGAACTCCTGATAATTCGATGTCAGGATGCAAGGCTCATTCCCGCTACGTGCCTCCGCAATCATATCGATACCATATATACCGGGAGCCATCTTGTCTTTCTCCTTGATGGAAGCTGTCTTCCGCTGCCGCAAGATGGAATTCACTTTCCGCTGGATGACTTCCGTGTTGCTGCCGAAAATCCCGGCCATTATCTCTATGCACTTGAGAAGAAGCGTTTCCGAAGGGATGACAGATATGAGGGTTGAAAGCCGTTGCATTGCCTCTTCCTCTCTGTTTGGGTCGGTTCCGGGATTCTTGCCTCGTAAGGAGATGGCAAAATATTGAAGGAAATTCTGTTCCCGGTTTGCAAGCCATTTTCCGGTTTCAAGTTTCTGCTCCTGGGCAATATTATCAGGATCTTTCCCTTCAGGAAGCGGAACTGCACTGACCTGGAAACCCGCACGCAGGAAAGCCTCACAGTTGGCCAGTGACGCTTTCAGCCCGGCTGCATCCGCATCATATACAAGTATCACGCGATGGGTGAACCGGCCAAGCAGCTGTATCTGTTCCGGAGTCAGTGCAGTTCCGCTGGTGGCAACGGTATTGCAGACACCGAACTTGTGCATGGACATGGCATCGAACTGGCCTTCGACTATATACGCACAATCATACCTTGCAATGGCAGTACGTGCCTGGTACAGACCGAAAAGGTGAGTGCCTTTCTTGAACAACGGCGTGTCCCCGGTATTGACGTACTTGCCGGTGTTTTCCTGCGGGGTCAGCCAGCGTCCGGTATATCCGTTTATGTTGCCCTTGATGTCAAAATAGGGAAACATGATGCGGTCCTTGAAAGTGTCGAAGGTGAAGTTCTTCTCGCTTCTCTTCAGGATGTCCGTCTCAAGCAGCTTCTGTTCGGAAAATCCGGCTGCAAGCATCTCCTTTTTAGCCAGGTTGCCTGCCGGGGCATATCCAATTCTGAAATCCTTCAAGACTTTGTCATCCAGGCTGAACCCTCTGTCATGCAGATAAAGTTGCGCCTCCGGAAGATGCTTCTCGAAAAAGAATGCGGCGCCTTTCATCGCTATACGCTGCGCTTCACGTTCTTTTACCCTGGCCGTTTCCTCGTCGGACATCACCCGTTCAGGGAGAGAGATTCCCGCACGGCCAGCCAGCCAGGTGACAGCCTCGTTGAATGACATGTTCTCATGATCCTGGACAAACTGGATGACATCCCCTCCCTTGCCGCAGACGAAACACCTGTATGTCTGTCTTGACGGACTGACGGTCATCGACGGATGCCGGTCTGGATGAAACGGGCAGATCCCTATATAATTGATACCTCTCTTGTGAAGGGATACAAACTGGCCAATCACGTCCGTAATCTCGTTGGCATCCTTTATTCTCTGTTTTAATTCGTCATCAATCATTGTTCTTCAAATATGCAAAGTTGACGCGCTGCGAATGCCTCCTCCAGTGTTATGCCGAAATACTTCGACAACGCGATATATTCTTCTTGGTTTATATTTTTTCGGCCATAGAAAATATCCCACCAGCGCATCTGGTTGATGCCTACCTCCTGGTAGAAGGCACGGTTGGGCATGAAATTTTCCGGATGCCGGAATTTCAGTCGGAGAATCTCCTGCACCAGATTCCGCTTGACTGTTTGTCCCACTACAATATGCTTCCGGTGCATATATAACTGTACAGCCAATGCGGATCTTCCCAAATGCTCCGCCATTTGTTCCAATGTCTTCTTATTGACATTTTCCCGGACGTATCTGTCCTCATCGGGTTGCCATCTTCCATTGTTCATAGCTTTCTTTCCTCCATATCTGTGTATAGTCTTCATTGAATTCGTATTCAGAGTGCCCGGTAATATAGCAGCAACAGAATTTGATAAATAGTTCCTGCTGCTCCGGTATGACCGAGCCCCCGATATCATAGTAATGCATGACCTTGAGCTTGTCGAGGGCACTATATACCCTCGTCTCAAACTCAAGAAAAGCGTCGACGCCAAGCTTCTCCAAGAAACGGTCTATCCAATCAAGATTTTCCATTCTATATTTCAATAGGCTTTCCATATCATCAAGGACGTTATCCGCTCCTACAGTTCCCGCGTTTCCTTCAGGCTCCCAATGAACAAGTTCATCAGTCTCGCATATAGTCCGGAAGCTTCCTTCAGATTATCCGGATTCTTGCCGGTAAGATGCACCTTCATATTATCCTTGGAGTAGTCATGGCATATAGCCAAGTGCAGCTCCCGGTTCCGGTCATCAACTACCGAGACCTTCACTTCCTCCACCACACTCCCCAGTTCTGAGGCATCCAACCACAAATATGACTTTTCATCTGTCTTCAGATGGCAGTACCGATGTACCTTGCCACCTTTACGAATTAACTCCACTTCGACGATTGTCGCTACTTGATCGGTACGCAGGATGCGTACCTTCTGACCTTTCTTCATTGACCTGATTCTTGTTATTAGATTGTTATAACTCTTTAAATTCCTGCTCCATCCGGCACTTTCTTACGTAAAGTCCATCAATAATGTACTGGGTACAATACTTGGGAAGGGGGATGGCAATAATGTCACGAGTACCCCTATCGGCATCGCGATACACACAACATTCCCTGCTGCTTTTTAGAATTGACTCAAGAAGAGAATTACACTTTTCAATCTCTTCCTTAATGGCTTTGGCCCTTTCAAACGATTCATTGTTCATATTATCTTAAAAATAATGGTGTGATGTACATAGGGGTGGGAATTGTTGCTTGGTAGAATACCCCATCAGCTCCAGGTTAAAGATGTCCTCTCCGATTTCTTTCCACGCCGAATATACACCATACATACATTCACGCGCATAGAAAGGCGGCTTGTAGGGGTCGCATACACAGATTATCTGCACATGTGATTTTCTGTTGTATGATACCAGCTTCGTTCTGGAACTGTCGAATAAATCTCCAACGACATGTTGGCCAGGGCGGATATTGTAACAGTAACTGTTGTCCTGATACACGTCAAGGGTCTCCCAAAGATATGTCGGGAAATCTGTCATTTTCAAATCTCTCATATTACCGCATATTAGATAAACAACCAATTGCAAATCCTATTATCCCAATATTTATCATCAAGACGATAATATCAAAGAGAAAGAGAATTCGGTAAGATCCGGATGCTTTCCGCATTGCCCAGACACATAGTATCAAGACTGCCACTATCACAATTAGTGATATCCACAAAAAAACAATCACATTACTCATCACTGTCCTATTTTTGCAAATTGATCTATCTTATCTGCCAAGGTATAATAGCCCATCACCTTTTCATAGGATATGATGCAGACAATGCTGTCGCTGTCATGCTCCACAAGAATAGTCCACTGTCCACCCTTGGCATTCTCATATACCTCGAGCCGAACCGGACGGCTGCGTGGGTATTTCTCATTCATAACCTTAATCTGGTGCTCGATGTCACACTTCAGTGCATCCAAAGAACATTCGTCAGCAATCAGATGTCGGTCAAACTGTTGCACGTATATCTGTAATGCCCTGCCTTTTTTGTTGACACTGGCATAAGTCTTGATGTTGTCTATAAAGTATCTCATAGCATTCAGATCTTATGTATTTACCAAGTATTGCTCCATAAGTTCGGGGATATCTTCTATCATCTTCAGCATGCACTCATGCGGTGCATCGAGAAATGAAATAACAAGGATACTAAGGTCCTGGTCTATCTGCCGAACTTCGTCTACCTGCAGGTAGTCCAGCGCATCAACGGCATCGACGAAAGGAAGATGGCTCTTGAGTGCAAAGCCACAGTTGCATATTACTCTGCCCGAAGCCGTCGGACGTGGAATCCATATCCTGAACTGTCCGTCAGGAGTGGAAATGGAGGAAAAACCTTTGTTATTATTCATATATTCTGTTTATTAAGTTAGTAAATCATCGTCTCATATAGGGGAATCGAACCCCAGTCGCGGCAAATCTTAAGTATACCGCTACCATTTGAATGCAGTATGAGGGGCCGGACTATCTTCGCAGACCGCCACAGCCATAGAATACACATTAAACACAGATGGCACACCTCACGGTGGGCTTATTTCATTTGATTCCGATGCCAGTAGGAAATCATCTCACCCACATTGCGAACCTTGATTTTTGCCTTGATATTCTCCCGATGGCGGTTAACCGTACAAGGCGAGATATGTAGCTCTGCCGCAATTTCATCAGTTTGGCAGTTGGAGGCAATGAGCCGGAATACATCCATCTCGCGATCGGTCAGTGCTGTATCAAGCTCCGGTCTGCATATCACCCCTTCATGTTCACATTCACCCCGTAACGGGCATTTGACCTCCTCGAATACAAACTGTCCATCCTTGTTAATGTCAAGATTGTACTGGTCATACTCTCCGAAATTGCATCGGATGAAACGATGAACTACCCGGAATTCATAATGCCAACGATTCATCGTGCTGGCTGAATAGAGCTGCATCAGCCGGGCATGTGCTTTCGGATATCTGTCCCTGATGACAGCAAGCATGTGTTCGATAGTCGGGCGGTCAGCCTCCTTGAGAACAACAGCCGGCTGCCCGAACTCTTTCATCATCACATCACCTTCAGGGGTGTTGTAGAATTCAATATTGGAGATAAATGCTACCATATAATTTGAGTTGCTACACGTCCTTTTCTAATTTCATACCCAACACCTAACAAAGCTCTTTCATATTCAGGTTTTAAATGTCTGCTACTTATGAGGTATCTTGTTTTTCCGCTGCGTACCGCCGCCTCTACTCCAGACATTATACGTTTGAACTCTTTGGGTATCGTTTCCATCATCTTCTCATGTGCAGAAATCATTTGCTTGGATTTTTAATTTTGTTGAATTATGAAAATGTTCTCATATAGTTCTCTTTCCAAAGGTTTGAAGGAGTCTTTTCTTAATTTGTCATAGAATGTAATCAATGACATACCGCTTCTTTTTAGGAACTCGTTACGGAGCTTCAGTCTTGTGGCTTTTTCCATTTGGTCGTAATGGTTCTTAGGTACCATTTTTGATGTTTTTTCGTTCATAATCTTAAATATTACAATTCTTATTCTGAAATTTATAATGCAAATATAGAAATGAATTTTCAATATATGAAATTTATAATTGAATATTTTGAAATTTTGTTTCAAAATAAGTTATAACATATTGATAATCAATAGATATATTTGAGATATGAAAAAGAAAAGTGAATTTCCAATACACCCAGTCATAGATAAGATACGTAAAATCATATCAGATAGAGGTTTAACACAAGGTGCTGCTGCTGAATATGCAGGTACGTCTGCTTCTCAATTCAGTAAAATATTAAGCGGTGAGGTGCAGTTGAGTTTATGGCAACTTTCAAAATTTGCAAGTGCCTTGAATATGGATATAGTAGATGTTTTCACTTATCCACAGAAGTACACCTCTGACGGAAAGACATCCGAAGATGTAGAAGCTATTCTTCAGATAAAATTAAAAAAAGATCGGAAAGACCAAGTGCTTAAATTGGTTTTTGGTGATAACAACTTAGAAATACTAAATAAGTAATGAGAACAATAGAAATATTTTCTGTTTACAAAATTGATAGTTTCATAAAGAAATGGCGTAAGGCATTCCCAACTTTATCTATTCAGAAGGTGGATGAACCAACCTCTAATTGTTATGTACTATTTAAATATGATACTAATAAAACTATGAGATTTCCTTTTGAAGCTATACATGGAGCACATAAAGGGTTCATAGAAGGTTGGATAAAGGAATGCAATCCCCAGAAAATACTTCAGCCAGAAGAGCTTGAACATGAATTGCGAAAAATAGAAAAAGAAAATAATGATGATATACACTAATAGACAATAATAGAAGAATATACAGTTATACAGTTTTATACGCAACGGATTGTCAGCATCTTATTGTCAGTAGTGAAATTCCCGCTACCCCGACAATAAATAAAACGCTGATAATTAAGTTGTTAACTTGACTATCGGCGTTTATTTTTATTGATAATAGTTCCGATAGCCATTAAAAAAAAGGAATTTTATGCACTTTTTTGACTTGATTTGGCAGAAAGTGCTGCAAATCTCCTGCAAATTTTAAGACTATGGCAACAAAAATCTACCTGGATAAGCGTTCTGCCAAAAAAGATGGGACTTATCCGCTAAAAATTTCTGTGAGTTATAAAGGTGCGTACACTCTTATTCCTACCGGCATTTATTTGCTGCCGGAACATAGTCGAAGTGGGCATCAAACCTTTATCCTTCAAAAAAATAAATGAATATGCC
>OKRZ01002666.1_pt1 | contig 12779 bp, 13 predicted proteins | sample 1601141 | NCBI WGS metagenome assembly OKRZ01 (sample SAMEA3541524, study PRJEB24748) | human gut metagenome | biome: human gut; feature: human-associated habitat; material: faeces | place: China | collected 2012
CACGCACAATATCAATCACCAGCCTTCCGGGCCATGCGTTCATTGCGCCAGATCACGCCCTGCGCCATGTACTCATAGCCCTTGGCGGATGCGTGCAGGTCATCCACAAAAACAACCGCACCAGGATCGTACTTGCCGAAGTGCTTCACCAGGCAGCCGCCTCCGCCCATCACAAAGAGCTTCATCAAGCGGGCGTCATAACCATGAACACGCAGGGCATCAAACAGACCAGTCACATAGCCGCGTACAATATCGGTCAGGTTGTCGAGAAGTTCCCGTGCGAGGTTTGCCGTGCCGGTGCGCAGGAATTGCTCAATAACGCTTTCCGGCATGTCGATGCCGTACTTGTCCATCATCTGCTTGCGGACAGTCAGCACGCACTGATTCACGCCCAGCACCTCCGTCCAGCAATGCTGGTCGTTGGGCTTTCCGTTTACCAGACGCATGATGTTCATGGTACCATTGCCGATGTCGGCCATCATCACCGTGCCGGTGAACTGCCGGAACTCATTGAATCTCTTGTCGTTGTCCATCAGCGGCACCAGCGCTGCATAGCCCTGGGGGAACACGATGCAGTCGATCAGATGGATGCTGTACAGCACATCGTTGAAGGTAAACCGGATATCAGGGTTGCGCATCATGTAGCGGCGATACTCCTCCCGCTGCCGACCTGTCCAAGTCGTGGGCAGGCCCAGCGCAAGATATACATTTGCTTCGGTAATCTGCTCCGTACTCAGCTCTGCAGCGATGGATGCCAGCGTCAGGATGTAGAAATCCTCGTCAGCAGTCTTGTCCGGGTTGTATGCCTTGTGCCCTTCGCCAACGCGGTACCAGATGCCGTTGTATTCCAGAATGTCACCATCAAAAAAGGGCTTGGTGTCCATTGCCACCAGGCCCGTGGGGTAAATGGTGCGGGCGGTCTTCATGTTGCCGTAGCCTGCGTCCACACCGATGATATAGAAATTGTTATGCTTTCTCATGATAATACCTCTCTTAGTCATTTTCTTTGTTGGTTGTTGAAGTGCTGTGGGATTCCTTGCCGCTGTCCATCTTGTCCGCTTCATGCTGGATCAGGTTCAGCAGCCGGTCTTCATAAGTACAGGCACTTTCGGGATTTCCGAAAGCGCTGACCGTGTAAACGGTATGCCCGTATCGCCGGGTCACTTCCATCATAGGGGTAGTCTTCGTCATTGTTCCTCCTGATTTTTACATAAAAAGAAGCAGCACCGAGTTGCCTCATGTGCTGCCTGTTGGATGGTGGGCCGTTATTCATTTTCATTCTCCATTCCTTCCGTCGGGATAGGAAATTGTCCGATGTAGTTCAGGTGCACCTCGATTTGTCGGGTGCGCTGCCCTTTAGCGGGGCGGATGGTTCTGTAAACGACGATCTTCTCCACAAAGGCAAGGATCATATCGTCTGTTACTTCTGTACAGTCCCGATATTTACGGGCAAGGGCAAGGTATTTATCAGTCTGCTCGGCGGCGGTTTGCACTTCATTCAGCCGAGCCTGATCTTCTGCAAGTTCAGTTTTCAGCGTGGCTTCCTCCTGCTCATACTGCGCAGACAGCTTGTCGAAGCGTTCCTCCGGACTATGCCCAAGGGCATAGTCTTCGTATAGCTTCTTCAACAGATACTCCAGACGGGCGATGTGCTTCTCCTTCTCACGGATGGTCTTCGCCAGCTGCTTTCGGTCATCAGGCTGGTAGGATGCTGCTTCCTGTGCGAGTCTGCGGCGGAAACCTTCCTCGTCAGCGATGGCGTAGCGGTTGACGGCACGAAGTGTGTCCCGTACTATCTCACGAATGACCGTGACACGAATTGAATTGTGTGTACAAAGCCGTTTCTCATGAGACGCAGATCTTATATGTGTCCGGCACACAAAATCATTGTATTCTTCCTTTCCGGTCATACGGTGGAACAGCATCGGTACACCACATTCACCGCAGATCATCAGGCCATTAAGCGCACAAGGTTTCCCCGGAGCAGATGACATCTCGGGGTGATAGATTTGCTGCGCAGCCTGCCACGTTTCTTCATCTACAATTGCCTCGTGGGTATCATAGAAAATCAGTTGCTCCTGTACTGGAGCACTGACCTGTTTGCTTCTGTATTCAGGATGGCAGGTCTTAAAGTTCACGGTATTCCCCAGGTACTCCTGACGATGAACCATATTACAGACCGTCCGTTTCTCCCATTTGTATGGTTGGCAGGAGGCGAATTGCTTCCCGATACCATCAGGGTCACGCTGCGCCCGGTAGAACCCTGGCGTAACGCGTTTCTCCTGAACCATAGTCCTGCAGATTTTCAGTTGTGACATCCCTGATGCAGCCAATTCAAAAACACGGCGCACAGTGTCAGCTGCCTCCGGGTCAATCAGCCAATGGTTCTTATCATTGGGGTCCTTGACGTAACCAAAGCATGGATTTGTGGTTAACGGTTTACCCGATTTACCCTTCTGCTGCGCGGCAGAACGGATTTTCCGGGAAACATCCCTGAGATACCAGTCGTTCATAATGTTGAGGATACCTGCAAACTCGGTACTGTCAGGGTTGTCGTTGTCGATGTTATTGTTGATCGCAATGAACCGTACACCCATCCGAGCGAAGTACACTTCTGTGTAGAAGCCTGTTTCAACATAGTTACGCCCAACGCGGCTCATGTCCTTGACCAGCACTGTTTTCACCATGCCGGCCTCAATATCCGCAAGCAGTTGCTGCCAGCCGGGACGGTCAAAGTTGCCACCGCTGTAGCCATCATCAGTATAATGCCGACAATTGGTGAAGCCTTTTTCCTGAGCGTATGCCTGTAACAGACTTTTTTGATTGGTGATCGAGTTCGACTCGCCCTCTTGCTCATCGTCACGGGACAGGCGTTCATAGAGCGCCGTAATAGGGTCGGTGGTGTTCTTCGATCTCGTCCTTGTGCTATTCTGCTTTTCGATCAGATCAAACATAGTGTTCCTCCTTCGTTAAGCCGCCGCCTGATCGTGGGGCAACTTCTTGTTTCGTTCCTTTTTGCGCAGATACTTCTTATGATTCCGTTTCCGTTCCTTGGCTCGTCGGGCTTCTTCCTGCAACTGCTCCTCCGTCATAATGGTCGGTGCAACCGGCACGGTGAAACATCCAATGAAGCGGAAGATAACGTCGATCTGCACATGCCGTTGTCCGTTCACCTTCTTTGGAGCATGAACAACCACCCTGTCAATGAAGCTGTTGATGACTGATGCAGTCAGTTCATCCGTATCCCGGTATTGTCGAGCCAGTGTCATGAACGCTTCGATGTTAGTGGTGTTAGCATGGTAGGTACCCAAGGCTTCCTCGGTCTTTGCCAGCTTGTCCTTCAGCTGTGCCTGTTCCTTTTCATAGGTGGAAGACAGCAGGTTGAAACGACTTTCCGGCGTTTTTCCCAGCGCGTAGGACTCGTACAGCTTCTGGATGATCGTGTCTAACTCTGCAATACGCTTCCGAGACTTGGCTGCTTCGGCGGTCATGTCCTTTACGGCGTCGGCATGACGAACCTCGGACAATGCCCGTACCTGATCTGCAAAGGCAGCTTCATCCGATACGGCGTATCGGCTCACCGACCGGATCATTTGCAGCAGCACAGACCGGATGAACGCCGTAGTGACATAGTGACAGCAGCAGTTACCTTTCCCCTGACTGTAAGTGGGACAGTCGTAGTAATCATCCGACTCCCGTCCTGTCTGCTTCGCCCGACTGCGATGGTTGTTGAGCCTTGCACCGCACTCTGCGCAATAGAGCTTGCCGGTTAACGGATTGGCCTCGCCGGTGCTGTCCGTTCTTCGTCGGACAGCCAGCACACATTGTGCCAGCTGCCATCTGTCCTCTGGAATGATGGCTTCATGGGTATCCTTGAAGATCATCCATTCCTCTTGGGGCTTTGTCTGCCGTTTCGCCTTCAGACCGTTCTTGCTTGAACGAAAGTTGACGGTATGTCCCATGTACTCCGGGCGTTGCAGGATGTTTCTGACGGTTACGCCATTCCAGGCGTATGGCTTGCTCATGTCGGTGTTGGAACGCTTCATGCAGGTATCGTGGGTTGCGTTGTAGTAGGCCGGACATTCCACCTTGTCAGCTTCCAGGATGCGTGCAATCTCGTAGGGACCGTGGCAATCAATCGCCAGCTGGTAGATTCTCCGGACGACTGCAGCCGCCTCGTCGTCTACCAGCCAGTGATTCTTGTCCGCCGGGTCTTTCCGGTAGCCATAGACACACAGCGTGTTCGTGGGGATGCCGCTGTTGCCCCGCTGCCGGAAGAACGTGCGCATCTTCTTTGACTGTTCCCGCAGGTACATCTCATTTAGCACGTTCATGAAAGAGGCAAACTCGCTGCTGATGGGGTTCACCGTGTCCACGCCGTTGCCGATGGCAATGAACCGCACGCCCTTGCGACGGAAGTACACCTCGGTGTAGAAACCGGTCTGGATGTAGTCGCGCCCGACGCGGCTCAGGTCTTTTGCGATCACCACGCCGACCAAACCTGCATCAATGTCCGCGATGAGCTGCTTCCATCCAGGGCGTTCAAAGTTGCCGCCGCTGAAGCCATCATCTGTGTAGTGTCGGCAGTGGGCGAAGCCGTGGTCTGCCGCGTATGTTGTCAGGTACGATTTTTGATTCACAATGGAGTTAGAATCGCCCTGCTGGTCATCATCGCGGCTCAGACACTCATAAAGCGCCGTGATGAGGGGTTCGTTTTTCTGGGTCAATGGATTCTCCTTTCCTGTGGAAGTCTGATATTTCTGGTGACTCCCTCTACAAGTAGGACAAAACAGGCGTCGTTTTGGAACTGTTTTAGAAAATTCTCGAAAGAAAATTTGAGATTGCACAAAACTTCTTGTATAATGGACATGACGAGGGGGTGAGCAAGTGATTCCAGAAGATGATTGCTACGATGTGGCGGAAGATGATTCGGCCATCGAACCCGCTATGCTCGCCATGCCCCTGTACGATGAAGACGGCAATGAGATCCCGGAGGAAGAGTTGCCATGGAACAACATACCTGATGAAAGAAACGTTGATGATGACTCCGAGGACTGGTCAGCCGATGACGAACCAGAAGAATCCCTGCCGCCATCCAAACCGGACAAACGCAGACGCAATGCAAACAAAGCACGATCCTCTGCCGAGCTAAGAAAGCGCATAGCCCAGAGCGTCCGTGAAGAAGCTCTCCGCCGACTGGAATTGTCAGCCCGAACCATGTCCGAGTTTCAGGAGCTGGTTGACTGGTACGACCGCGAAGAAGAAAGCCGTATGCGCCGGGAACGTCGTTATGAAACGCTGCGTGGTGATGTCCCACTGGAGAGCGGCGCGATCCCCGATGGCCACATCCTGCCACACAGTATGAGCCAACCAACCTTTCGGCAGATCTGCCGTGGCGAGTTTGACGATTATCTCAACACTTGCCTGTTTATGATGCATGATCTGACCGAGCGGGCGCACCTGCGGGAGATCGTCATGAACCTGAAGCTCGACCACAAGGAAATCCTGTTCTTCCTGGGTATCAGGCTGTACACAACACAGAAGCTGGCGGAGCTGCGCGGCCAGACGGAGCGCAACATCCGCAAGGTGCGAGACACCGTCCGACGGCGCATCCATCGGAAGCTGTACACAGCCCTGACGGTGCTGCAACAAAGCGGCGACGAGCTGATCCATCTGGAGCAGGACTTTCTGCGTGACTACACTCCACCGAAAAGGAGGCATTCTTCCGATGAAGAACCTGTTTGAACACACCAACGCATTCTGGGCGAAGTATGCCGCCTACGAGTGGCGGGTGGCTGCAGACAGCAAGGAATACCTCTTGCCGACGAAAAACGCAGAAGCAGCCGTCTACAACATCATGAAGGTGGCTGACCAGCTGGTGCTGGATGCAGTCAACGTCGGTCGGCTGGTGATGCAAAAATCACCTGAAAAGAAGATCAAGGACGCCATCTACCGCTTTGCCTGTAACTATGGCTTGCTGGGCATGATGACCGCCCTGCCCACTACGCCGAATTTCGTGGAGTACGAGAAGGTCTATCTGCTCAAAAACCAGTTCATCCGGCAGGAGACCATGGATACGCTGGCATACATGAAGCTCTTTTTCCCCTTCAGGATGCCGGATTTCCATAAGCGCGGCATTGAATCCATCTGGAATGTGTCCGGCGAAGACCGGGCAGAAGCGGCGCTGTCGATGACTTTCCGCAACGATCCGCGAGCCATGGCAATGTCCTTCATGCGCAACTATGGCGAACCCTATGAATGGCTGACGGAAGTGTTCAAGGACTTGGCATTTACCTTCATGTCAACATTCATGTATTATGAGGATAGGGACACTGGAGATAAGCGTACGCTGGAACTGTATCGAAGGGGACTGGCCTGCTTTGAAGGAAATACGCCCACCTACCATCTGTCGCTGCAGGATCGTCCGGTGATCGTGTGGGATTACCATTCTCTGATGCTGGCGATGAAGTTCCTGTTCTCTGTCAAGCTGACGGCTGAAAAGAATCCTATGAGCTTGTGCGAGCATTGCCGCATGGCGTTTTATGCTCCGAGGGCAGACTCACGGTTCTGTTCTGCTGAGTGCCGGAACAAGGCGAGCAAGAAGTCCTGATACATCAGGCCAGCAGAAAATCCAGCAGAACGATGGTAAGGTCTGTTACCTTTTCCAGCAGCCATCCGGCAATGTGCGGAGCAAGGGCGAAGAAGATGCCAAGGCCCGCCGTTTGGAAGATCGGCCTCTGGGAGCGTTGGCGATCCATCCTGCAACAGAACCGATGAGGAATACCGCTGCAAGCAGGTTGGTCACGATGGAGGTCAATCCAACAATTAGGGATGAAATCAGCTGGAACACCAGCAGTATCGCAATGAGGGGCAGGACGGCTATCCGGAGGGGTAGCTTGAGTAGGTTCTTCATAAGTGCCTCCATCTGATTTTCAGGGAGACAGGCACGGGCTGGTGGCTCGTGCCTGTTTGCTATGTAGCACAGTTTCTCAGTTATAGATCAGCTCGTTGAACAGCATTTCTTCGATTCGGTTGTGAATACTGTTCATGCGGCGTACCCATTCCATCTGGTCAGCAGCTTTCAACTCCTCGGTGACGCCCTCGGCGGCTTTCATATGCGGGATCAGCAGATCCAGGCGTTCCTGACAGGTATCGTCAATGCTGTGCAGGTGCTTCATGAGCTTGCCGGATAGCAGAAGCTGATTGAACAGGAGGGAACGATGCTCCCGGAGGTAGCGCATGCGCATTCTGCCGTATTTGCCAAGGGGGCGCACGTCCTCAGCAGGGATGCCGATGTTAGGCAGGTAGTAGTCTCCGCAGCGGCGATAGGTCAGTTTCATGGGGTATCCTCACTTTCTGCTGCAACGAAAAAAGCAGCTATGTACTTGAAGGTTTTCCCTTCAAGCCATAACTGCTTGAATTTACTCTATTTCCCGCGACTCATGACGAGGAGGGGTAAACCTTCCTCTACATAATAACTCCCAATGGAACGGGACGTTTTTTACTATTGGGGAATATGTGCCGCGAATTTTTCGTGCTGGCTAACGTAAGTGGAATGCAGCGGACAACAATTCTCGCATTGCCTTACCTCCCACTCGTTTCCCTTAAATTATGCCATAAAATAAGGGAAACGTCAACCGATTAAGGGAAAAAGCCCTGATACTATTTCCGAATCAAAAGGGAGCCGATGAATTTGGAAATCGTATCATATCATCCCCGAAATACTTGACGAAGCCTGATACGATACGAACATTTTTCACACACAGTTTACCAAACATAAAAAGGTGTATTTTCTCAATCCGTATAACGGATATGGTTTTCTTTGCACCACTCTTCAGCTGCTGAACTTAAATGTGTCAACTCATATCTATACCAATCTGTATCAAGGAATTCTTTTTCAATCGCAATTAGGAACTCACGATCCATATCCTTTGCAGATAATTGAGATAAAAATTTAACCGTCTTTCGAGATAAATAAACCTGCGCATATTTCATCTCCAATGCCGGAATATCTACACGAAAGCAAGGAACATAGTGTCCATAGCATTGAGCAATGACGCTCGGCAGCGAATGAACATCGCAATCAAATACACTCCCCAATTTTTCAGCATCAATCATTTGAGACTTTTTTGTCAAACCACCAAAGATCATAGTCTGTTTTGCAATATGGAAACCATCGTCCATAGTGCGCAATTTCCTTTATGCTAACCATTGTTTTTACCTCCAATTTCAATAAGTAATTGTACCACCATACCAAATATGAAAAGTATGCGTACTACCGATATTCTACCATCAACGTTTCTTCACTGTCAACCATGCCGATAATACTACTTCCAGAAAGCTGAAAACGGCGAAAAAACCGTCCCCTTCCGCCATTGGAACGGGACGCTTTCGTTATTTCTGTTTCTTATGATACCCACAGTCGCAGTACGGTCCGCCGGACGCAAGCGTGTATTCGCGCACGAAGTCCGACGCTTCGCCCGCTTCCGCCATCGTGTAATCCAGTCGGCACATGGCAGGCGTGAGGTCATACAGCCCCAGTTCCTTCGTCAGCGCGCAGATGCCGCACTTATAGAACCGCGCCTCGTAGCCGCTGCCGTCCGCGTAGGGCAGATAGTCCATGTTCCACGAGTAGGGGTTTCGGTCGGCAGTGCGGAGCTTCTCCGCCTGTTTCATCCCCGCAATGTCCTTGTCAGAGAACTTGTTCTTCCCGCTCTTGCGGCAGAACCAGCGCATCGCGGGCGTCATCATGGACTTCGCGTAGTAATCCGTCAGCGTCTGCACAGTCGGGCGCTTGGGCATATGCAGCACATACGCGCAGAGCATCGCGCAGTTGACGAGGTTCATCTGAAAGCGGTCGCCCGGCTCAAAATCCGGCACGCGCGCGATAATCCGCCGATACTCCTGCTTCGCTGCCTTCTCCGTTGCCTTGGCGGATTCCGCCGACTGCCCCAGCACCGCCGTCAGCTGATGCGTAAACGAGCGATGGAACAGCATCCACATGCCCATCGGCATTCCTGCATACTTCATGAGCGTACCTCCCCTTGCTTTCGCGAATGAGTTTGTTATGTCAAACTTATTGTAGCGCATTTAGGGGCGGTTGGCAAGGGGAATTGCAAAATTTTTGTCAGAACAGCGAATTGCCATCGGCACAGTAATGTTCACAAAAGCCGCAGCCAATGACCGCCGCCAGCCCCAGCAGGAAGCGCAAGCCGACGGGTATGGATTTGACAGCATCCACAACGCCTTGCAGCTGCTGCCAAGTGGATTCTTTTATCTCCAATACTTTCGCAAGCATGATGTCGCTCACGAATTTTGTATCCACAGACAATTGAAGCTGCTCCAAAAAGGTTGATTCACCAAACCAGCCGACGACACCCTCCACCATACCTTGAATGCAAAGTGCGCCGCCTACCATGCCCACAAACGACGCAAGCGCCCCCAAACATGGTTTATAGCCGCACGGCAGCGTTGTGATAGAAGATACCGTGAGTACCATATTCAGCACCGGATAGTATATAATTGCAAGAAGTACAATGACAATCGGTGCAAGCAATAGAATCCAGAGTTGTCCATCTTGGGGTGGATCAATAATCAATCCAACAATCGCACCAATTATCGCCATTATTAGCGTCACCAGCGCAGTCATCAATGGAAACCACGCTTTACTCGTCGCGAAAAGCCAATTCGCCACCACGCCAACAACAAGCAACGTCGGCAGAATCCACCAAAGCGTCTCGCTTTGCAGCAGGGTCATGGTAATAGCCACAGGTGCAAGCAGCCATGTCATGGCATATTGCGCCATGATGAACAGCAGCACCAATCCCAGCAAAACGCAGCAGAAAACGCCAAACCCCGTTCCACACGCTGCCGGCACCAGTTCAATCAGAATGTACATCCTCTATTTCCTCCCCTATCCGCCTAATAAATTCGCTCCGGGGGCAAAACGTGCTGCCTTGCACCCGGAGCGTTGTCTTTGGTATGCGAAATTTTATTGCAGGTCGCGATAACGGTAGTACGTCACTTCGTAGCTGTCCTGCTCATAACTGACCGTTTCGTTCCACCAGTAGTTTTCATAGCGCTGATGTCCATCCGCCGTTCCATTCTTAGAAAGCGGTTCATAGCTGCTCATGTATTCCCAATTTCCAGTACCCGGCTTATAGTTGGAACCCGTATACTCAGCATAGGAATAGTACCATTTGTTGTAACCTGTGTTATAGTAGTGCCAACGGGAGTAATGGTACACAGGAATCGAGTACGTTTCCGTCTCCACCTTCGTTTCCACCTGACGGGTAGAACTGCTGCTGACCGGGGTGGTAGACCATTGCGTCCATGCAGACCACTGCGGCGGCGGGGTCGGCGTCGTTGTAATCGTAGGCGTAGGTCCTTTCGTAATCGGCGGCGTCGTCACAGGCGGATTCGTCACCGGCCGCTTCGTGACGGGCGGCTTCGTCGTCGTGGTGCTTGTGTTGTTCGAGGCAGAATTGCTGCTGATGAGCGCCGTTTTCTCATTCGAGGACAGCTGCCGCCCTTCCTTGGTCGTCGCGGCAACATAGTAGGTATAATTGTAGTTCGCATTTGCCGACGTGTCCTTGTAGGACAGCGCCGAACCGCTGTAAATCAGCTGGAAGTTCTTGTCGTAATTGGTGCGGCGGCGATAGAGGCTGTAATTCGTCGCGCCGCTGACAGTCGTCCACTCCAAGCTAACCGCCTTGCCGCTGACGTTGGCATACAGCGTCGGCGGATAGACCGTCACGGTCGTGTTCGCGTTATTCGGCGCAGACGTAGGCGCCGCTGTCGGGGCAGGTGTCGCCGCCGCGGAAGTCTGCCGACTCCACGCCAGCGCATACAGAATGCGGTTCTGCGCGTCCATGAAGTTCAGGCACTGCTGATACTGCTCCACCGCTTCCGCATAGTTCCCTTCGCTTTCCGCCACACGCCCATTCAGGTACGCCGCCCATTCCGCAACGCTGGGAATGTTGACGCCGTTCGCGCGGAGGTTCGTCAGGCGCTCATCAAAGCTCGTGTTGATGACAAGCGCGTCGATATACATCGGAATCAGCGTGTAGTTATTAGCCGACGCGTCCGCAAGCCCCAGCGTGTAGTAATAGAAGGCGTTGCTGCCCTCGTAATTGCCAAGTTTCTGGAAATCTTCCGCCAGCGTCGTGATGTTCACCGAATCATCCTGCAGGTTCATCAAGTAACGTTCCAGCCGCGAAAGCGCGTCCTGATACCGCTCCGCAATCGTCCCCTGCGTTTCCGCAAAGACAACGCCCGTCAGCACCAAAGCCAGCGCCACCATAGCCGCTACCAAGCGTGAGAATCTTTTCACGTTCTTTTCCTCCTACTTCTTCCCGCTCATTTTGCGATTTTTTCTCTGCCGTGGTCTGCTTCCCACAGACTGCCCTCCGGACGCATAGCGGTGCAGGCTGCGTCCGGAGCGTGTCTTTTGTGGGGCGGAAAGCAAACCGCAATAAGTGGAAGGGGGGCGGGCTTTCCGCGGCAGGCGTCGTGTAACCGGTGTATTCGATGCCTGTCCCGAATTTCTTCGGCATTTTTAGCATACCACGAAGCGCGGTTGCATGGTAGTCCACTTTTTCGCGATTTTCCGCCACTTTTCCAAAAACGACAAACACCCCCGCACCACGTTCGGCGCGGGAGTGCAAGGAAACATCAGAAATTACGGGACATATCGTACTTGGAATAAAACTCTTTGCGGAAATCAAGGAAGCAGTCGTTGGCAATGGCTTCGCGAATCTGCTCCATCAGGTGAATCAGGAAGCGCAGATTGTGAATCGACGCAAGCCGTCCGCCGGTGATTTCGCCCGCCTTGAGCAGGTGGCGCACATACGCGCGGGAGAAATGCTGGCAGGCATAGCAGTCGCATTCAGCGTCAATGGGACCGAAGTCGTGCGCGTACTGCGCGTTCTTGACGACGACGCGCCCCTTGCTCGTCAGCACCGTGCCATTGCGGGCGATTCGCGTCGCCAGCACGCAGTCGAACATATCCACGCCGCGCAGCACGCCCTCCAGCAGGCAGTCCGGCGTACCGACGCCCATCAAGTAGCGCGGCTTGTTGACCGGCATGTACGGCGCGATTTCATCCAGCATCTCATACATCACGGGCTTGGGCTCGCCGACGGACAATCCGCCGATGCCGTAGCCGATGAAGTCCATATCCGCCAGCGTCTTGGCGCTCTCAATGCGCAAATCCTTGTAGAACGCACCCTGCACGATGCCAAACAGCGCCTGATCTTCCTTCGTGTGGTGCTTCTTGCAGCGCTCCGCCCAGCGGTGGGTGCGCTCCATGTTGATTTTCGCGGTGTTGTAATCGCAGGGGTACGGGCTGCACACGTCAAACGCCATGCAGATATCCGACCCTAACTTCTGCTGGATATCCATCGACTCTTCCGGCCCGATGAAGTGGCGCGAGCCGTCCAGATGGCTCTGGAACGTCACGCCCTCCTCCTTAATCGTGCGGATACCCGCGAGCGAAAACACTTGGAATCCGCCGCTGTCGGTCAGAATCGGCTTGTGCCAGTCCATGAAGTTGTGCAGGCCGCCCGCCTCCTGCACGAGGTCTTCGCCGGGGCGCAGGTGCAGGTGGTAGGTGTTCGACAGCAGAATCTGCGTGCCGATTTCCTCCATCTCGCGGGGCGTCATGGCTTTCACGCACGCTGCCGTGCCGACAGGCATGTAAATCGGCGTTTGAATGTCGCCGTGCTAGAAAAGAGCGTGAACAGGCGGCAAAAGCTGCAAAAGAAAAAGAGCTATCTGAG
>OKRZ01002668.1_pt1 | contig 12775 bp, 3 predicted proteins | sample 1601141 | NCBI WGS metagenome assembly OKRZ01 (sample SAMEA3541524, study PRJEB24748) | human gut metagenome | biome: human gut; feature: human-associated habitat; material: faeces | place: China | collected 2012
GGGTCAGCTGCAGGAGCACCAGGAGTACCTGTTACAGCCAAGTCGTAAACTGGAGCACCATCAGCATCTGTAGTTTTATGAATTACAACAGAGTGGTTGTTAGATGTAACCTTAGTCAATTGACCTACAGTTGCGGCATCATTTTTAGCTGTACCAGTAGCAAGGTTAGTAATTTTATTACCACCCATGTTAAGATCGCCATTTGTTACATTGATGGAGTTACCACCGAATGTCATTTTAGGACCAGTAGATGTATTAGAGATGGAGTTAATACCAGTCAAGTTGCTATTCAAGGAGTAAACAACAGAGTTGTCTAAATCATTGCCTGTACGTGCCTTACGTTCAACGATTAGGTTATCACCAGCTACAAATTCTGTACCTTTTGTAACTTTTACAGGAGTCGTAGCACCAACTACTTTACCAGAACCAGTTTTATCAACTGCCACATTTACACGTGTGGAATCAAGTGTTGTAATACCTGTGATTTTAGCTGTAATAGCATTACCAGAGGCATCTTTCACTTGGTTGCCAGCACCATCAACATACGTCAATTCAACAGTACCATTGTTATCTACTGTGTATTCATTACCAGCAGTTGTTGCTGTGATGTGTTTTTCATCTTTAAGATTAGCAACTTTATTAACTGTAGTACCACCATCATTAGTGTATGTAATGCGGTCGCCATCTTTCTTGATTGTAGTAGTGTTACCAGCTGCATCTTGTAAGCCGATTTCTTTTGTAGTTACTTTATCAGTAGTTACGCTTGTAAGATCTTTAAGGTCTTTATCAAGAGCGTATGCAACTTCTGTATTACCTGCACCGTCGTTAGTTTGTTTAACAGTTAAGTTTTTACCAGCTTGCATTGTAACGGATTTACCGTCTGCAATGTTTTGAGCTGTGTCACCAGAATGTGTACCTTCTGTAGCAGAAACTGCACCAGATTTAAGGTTCCATGTAGATGCTGTGCCAGCAGCTGCATTTACATGTAAGTCATATGTTACTTGATCGCCATTTGTTGTTTTGTTAACTGTTACAGAATTATCTTTAGAAGTAACAACTGTACGAGCTGCTTTCAATTGATCGTAGTTAACAGCATCAGTACCATTAACTGCAGGAGCTACATTAGTGATAGTTTTGTTACCAGCATCAATACCAGTTTTAGTAATGGATGGACCACCAGTGATAGTCAAACCATCTTTGTTTACTACTGTATCGCCAATTGTTAAGGAACCATCTTTTGTTAAATCAACGTTTTTGTTCAAGTCGTATTTAACTACGCCATCAGCTGCTACGGAAGCTGTTGTATTGGAACCGTTTGTGAAGTTTAGACCTTTATCCAACTTAACTTTTTGGTCACCAGTACCATTAGCTTTGTAAGTCAAAGGAATTTGTTTAGCTGCTTTATCACCATCGAATTTCACTTCGTATGTAGTGTTATGGTTTGCATCATCTTTCACAGGGTTAACAGTGATAGGATTATTTGTATCAGCTGTATAGTTACCACCAGTAGTTGTACCACCGTTGTTAACTGTTACTGCTTCACGAGCTGCATCTTTAACTGCATTACGGGAAACATTAACTTCGTATTGAGCATCTGGATCGCCAGAGTTTTTACCATTACCAACAGTAACATCAGCAATGTTAGTATCGCCAGTTGCAGCTGCTTTTTTAACTACACTTTCAGTAGAGGAAGCACCAGCTGCTGGAGTATTAGCAACAGCTACTTTATAAACTGTTTTATTAGGATCAGTTGTATCTTTAGATACTGTTACATTGCTAGAACCAGGAGCTACTTCAAAGGTATGGTTCAATTTAGCTTTTGCATCATCGGACAAATCAGCTACTACATCTGTACCAGAAGCAGTTGTTTTGATGTATTGACCGTTGTTAGCACCAACTACACCGAAGCTCAAACCACCAGTTTTATTGAATTTTTGAGTATCTGTGTTACCAGTGTTACCTGCTAATTTAATTGTGTTGTTGAAGCCATCGCTTACTTTTTTCAATTGGTCTTCAGTTGCTGCACGACCGGAAACTACAGTTGGGTTAGTAATATCCCAATCTTTGTTTTGTAAGCCAGTTACATAGCCACCTTTACCATCTAAGGAAATAGGGTTGTCGCCTTCAACTTTTACAACTTGATCACCAGCGAAGGAGATTTTACCAGAACCAGTACCATTTGTAATGGAGGAGATGTCTTTCAAGTCGCCTTGTACATTTACTTTGTACGGAGTAGCTGCTGTACCATCACCTGTTACAGTAGTGTTTTTACCACCTTCAACTTTAGAAGGATCTGTGTTACCAGTAGCACCAGTAGAGCTTACTGTATAAATATCATGACCATCAGTACCTTGAGATTTAGCTACAGTTACGCCATTACCAGCTTTAACTTCAGTTCTCAAGTCTTTGATTTGGCTGTAGTTAACTGCATCAGTATCGTCTGTACCAGGAGCTACATTAGTGATTTTGCTACCACCCATGTTAAGTGGACCGCCAGTGATGTTGATGGAGTTGCCACCAATTGTCATTTTAGGACCATTGTCAGCATTAGAAATAGATGTAATGCCTTTCAAGTCGCCTTCTACATTAACTTTGTATGGATCGTCTTGAGTACCTGCACCAGTAACTTTAGTGTTTTTACCATCTACAAGTTTAGTTTTAGCGTCTTTTAATTGTTTTACGTTAACTGCATCAGTATCGTTTACACCAGCTTTTACATTAGTAATGTTTTTATTACCAGCATCGATACCAGTTTTAGTAACAGATGGACCACCTGTGATTGTTAAGCCATCGTTGTTAACTTTAGTATCACCAATTGTTAAAGAACCACCGTTAGTCAAATCAACATCCTTATTCAAGGAATATGTGAATTGTTTACCAGCTTGGTCTAATACAATGTTTTTACCAGCTTTGAAAGTAACAGTATCGCCAGGGCTTACTTTTTCAATAGATGTACCGTTTGTAGTACCACCATTGTTAGCGGAAGTTACTTTCCAACCAGAGTTGTTGATTGCTTGAGTAACATTGTCAGTTGTAGCAATGCCGTTTGTAGTAGGAGCAACTGCTTTACCATCAGCATTAGTAGTAATATCAGCACCTATTTTAGCTTTTACTGTAACACCATTTTTATCAGCAGATGTAGAAATAAATGTAGGATCATCACCTTTAATTTTCAATGTACCATCATCTAACAATACATCGCCATTGCCAGTGTCACCAGCGTATTTCAAGTTAACGCTTCTCAATTGAGCTACGTTAACAGCATCAGTATCATTAGTACCTGCAGCAAGACCTGTAATTTGACGAGTTGCAGTAGCACCATCACCTACGGAAACAGCTGCCAATGTGGATGTTTGTGCCGTACCAGCTAAACCAGCATATTTGTTTGTACGAGTTTCTGCTGGATTAAAGCCTTTAACACCTTTATCTACAGTTGCTTTAGACTGAGAACCAAGAGCAACGCCATCTTTTACAGATGCAACAGATTCTTGACCTAATGCAGTCGCACTTTCAGCAGTAGCATTCGCTTTATAGCCAAGGGCAGAAGCACCTTTAGCAGTTGCTTGTGCAACACCACCTACTGCAGTAGAAGCAGTGCCAGTGGAATTAGATTGCATACCAATCGCAATGGAGCCAAAGCCAGTAGATGTAGTTTTATAACCATCACCATTACCAGCAATTGCAATAGACCCAGAATTTGTTGCTTCAGTACGAGCACCAATTGCAACAGAAACATTACCTGATGCAGTATTTTCACGACCAACTGCTACAGTATCTTCTTTGGTCGCTTTATTCGCTTTACCAATTGCAACCATGGAGTTACCTTCAGCACGGCCACCATTTAATGTAGAATTTGCAACGTTATCCATACCAATAGCTACAGCACCACCAACGGCTGCAGTATTGGCTTTACCCATTGCAATAGTATCTTCTGCAGTAGCATTATTATCTTTACCAATAGCAACAGAGCGAAGACCAGATGCAGTATTACGAGCACCAAGAGCAGTAGAATTAGCACCGCTTGCTGTAGAACCAGCACCAACTGCTGTAGATTCACTACCTGTTGCCTTAGCAATTGCACCAATACCAACTGCCATATGAGCATTAGCTTTTGCATAAGAACCCACTGCAAGAGCATATGCATCTTGACCACTAGTTAATGCTTCAGAATATGTACCAATAGCGATATTATCTGTATTACTAGCTTTTGCCACATTACCTACTGCAATTGTATTTCTACCAGTTGCCTGAGATCCTACGCCAATTGCAGATGCAGCAGGACCAGTTGCTACGTTTTGGTTACCAAGAGCCATGGATGAATCTTGATTCGCCACATTGTTAGCACCATAAATAATATGACCGTTACCACTACCACCAGTTGTTCTATTTTGGAAACCAACTACAACAGAGTTTGGAGTCACAGAGTTAGAACCATTATATGTGCCATTCGGTGAAATATTAACTGAACTGCCTCCCAACCCAACATCAGCATGCACCGGTGTACCTGCTGTAGCAGCTACCATAGCCAAACCAGCTAACACGCTAGCAAGAGCTTTTTTCTTACCGCCATTGTTTTTTGCAACTTCGGAAACTACTACGTAGCACTCTTTAGTTTTGCTCCAAACAACTTTAAAGATTTTATTCATATTACTATGAACCCCTTTCTTAACTAGACACAATTACAATCCTTATAATTAAATCATTTAAATACAAAAGAAGGAAAAGCCTAAATTTCCCATACCTTTACGCCTTTCTGAGTATCTTTCATATTTCTTTCATTTTGTGTCATGAACAGAATATCATATATCGAAAATCTTGTAAATAGTTTACTTCATCTTTTTATCATAATCATCACAGTTTATTGTTAGAACCTTTATTTTGTTAAACAAATTTTAATATATGGGTGGTTTTTTACTCATTTTTTCTGTGTTTTATACGTATTTTATAAAATATAATCTATTTATTTCAATGCACTTCGGTATTTATCGATAACCACATTAACCATAGTTATAAATAAACGTTTAATCGATTTATGAAGATTGATTTTTCTCGATTCCAAACCTCATTTATATATTATCTATAAAATATAGATAACTGAAAAATGTCTATATGAAATTATCCTATCTTTTTATAGGCTATTTCACAAATTTCTCATATTTCATCTTATAAATGAACAAATCATGAGATTTTACATTATATATAATAGAAATTATGATATACTAAATCATTATGAGGACCATTTTACGAGTATTAGTTATAGAGGGGATATATTATAATGAGTAAACAGCACATTACTAGTGTGGATCAATCTAAAATTAACGACCTAAAGGAATCTTACGACGATTTTCTATACGTATCAAAACCATTTTCCAATACATGTATTACATCTTTAATGGCAAAAGCTCTTATTTATGGCTTAGACCCAGTACCAGTTGAAGAGGCGCGCGTATTAGAGTTGGGCTCTTCTTGCGGTGGAAATATCATTCCCCAAGCCCTATATAATCCAACGACTACCTTTACAGGTATCGACCTATCCCCTACACAGGTAAAGCATGGGAATGAATTAATTGAATCCATGGGGCTAAAAAATATTACATTATTAGAAAAAGATATTATGGATATTGATGATTCATTTGGTACCTTCGATTACATTATCGTCCATGGTATTTGGTCTTGGGTGCCTGATGTGGTGAAAGATAAAATCCTCAGCATTTGTAACCGAAATCTATCCGACCGTGGTGTAGCATATGTATCATACAATACATATCCTGGTTGGAAACGGTTAGAGCAATTGCGGGATATTATGTTATATTCTGAAAAACATGCACCTAACGACTCATTACAAGAGCGTACGGTCTACACAAAAAATGTATTAAAACTCATTGCAGAAACAATGAAGCTAGATGAACGTTCCCAACAAATTTCTGATTATAAGATCAAAAACATAAATCGTGTACTCCAATCTAACGATTACTACGTTGGGCACGAATACTTAGAAGCTATTAACGATCCTGTATATGTATCAGAATTTATTGAACGTGCGCAAGAGCAAGGTTGCGCTTACATCGGTGACGAAACATTGAATCGTTCCTTCATTACATGGCTTGATAGTAATGTCGAAAATAATATTAGAACATTAGCTAGAGATAGCTACATTGATAAGGAGCAGTACTACGATTATGTGTATGATACTCAGTTCCGCATGGCCCTATTAACAAAGTGTAGCAACGAAGATAAAATTTCCCATGACGAAAGGGTTGAGAAGAAAGTACTAGATACACTATACTTCAACAATGCATTAGATGAAGAGCCTGGTGTTCCTCCAGAGTGGACCAATGTTATGCACATTAGCATTCAAGAATTAATGGATACAAAACGACCATTCAATGTAGCAGATATAATGAAACATATTGAAGAACACCATCCTGATTCTGAAATCGATACTGATGCTATGTATAGACGTTTATTCCATCTTGCTATCGTTGGTCATGTCAACACGTATGCTAAAAAGTATGATCAATTACCGTTTGTGGAAAATGAAACCTATATTCCAGAGCATTTCATAAACTATGTATCCACCCTGGTTGAAAAAGGTGGCTATCAATACATGTGCCTTGGCAATATGTATAATCAAATAGACTATTCTGTTGATGAAGGTTTATCGTACGTCATGAAATTGATGGCAAAACCAATTTCTCGTCAAGAATTGATTGATACTATGAACGAAAACATGACCGTTGAAAGAACAAAAGATGATGGCACTAAACATATTGTCTCCTCTGAACAATATTTAGACGAATCCATCGCGCATATCCAAGCGTTAGGATATTTTGCAAAATAAAAAGAATAGTGAGCCTTATATAACAACAAAAAGGAGTAACCGATATAATCAGTTACTCCTTTTTATATTCACTACTATGCTACCTCGGGGTGGAGTTGAGGTATGCATAGTAGCTACTTATTGAGTTGTGTGAACACTATAAACTAATAGTATCCTTATTTTTTATTAACGCGAACGCGTTCGATTGTTGGTTCACCTTTAGCATTTTTAGCTACAGTGTCAACACGGAACAAAGCCATTTCAGGGCTGAATTCTGTTACAAGGCGATCATTAACTGTTACGCCATCTTGAATTGCACGGTATACGATTTGAGCAAATTCATAACGTGTTAACATGCGGTCACCACCGAATGTGCCATCTGGATAGCCTTCTACAAGACCACGGCGGGATAAATCGCTTACTGCTTCATATGCCCAGTGATTTGTAGGGATATCTGGGAACAATGTTGTGTGGTCAGCTTTCATCTTAGTGCCAGCAACACCATTCAACAAGGCAGTCAATTTTTGAATTTGAGCATTTTGTTCAGCTACTGTTTTCTTAAGAGCTAATACTTCTTTACCAATCGCTACACGAGAGCGAGATACACCGCTATGAGCCCCTACTTTCACAGATAAACCAGCATTGAATACTGTTTCATCACTGCCTACAGTAGAACCTACACTAAGTTGTACGTCTTCGTTAGGACGGTAAAAAGCGCCGATAGCTGCTGCATCACCACTGCGGTAATGGCCATAGCCTGCAGCAAAGTCCCATTTAGCATCTGGATCGAAATCAAGTGGATGCAATGCTGCCAACGCTGCTGCACCTGCTACAGATTTATCAACACGTTTATCGATTTTAGATAAATCACCTTTGATATTTTTGATATCATTTGTATTTTTGTTGATATTTGTTGTGTTATTTGTAATTTGGCCAGCAATATCATCAGCAAGAGATACTTTATAGTCGTGAGTATTACCATTTACAGTTGGTGTTACCTTAATATGGTCACCAGCTGTTACAGTTGTAACACTAGTAGATGCTGCGATTTGATCTTGTACGCGTTTAAGTTGAGATACGTTAACCGCATCAGTATCTGCTACACCGGCTTTCACATTATTAATGATTTGATCGCCTGCGCTGATACCAGTTGTAGTGTAGTAAACTGTTTTACTACCTTCACTTGCATACATACCGTATTTAGTGAAGTTCGCTTGTTCTAATGTATCTGTATTTTCGATTTGGATACCTTTAGGAGTAACACCGATATTTTCGCTACCGTTAAAGAAGCGAGCACTGTCTTTATCGATACGAGCACGAACGTCGTCAGTTGCTTTGCCGAAGTTAGCAGAGCTCATTTCTACTAAGTCTTTATTTACAGCTACTTTGTATTCAGCACCGCCATTAGCATTTGTACCAGGTGTAACAGTTGTATTATCCCCTGCTACAACCGTAGTATGCTTTTTAGCATCTGCCTCAACAGTAGAGATTTTAGTTTCTACCTTTTTAAGTTGTGCTACGTTTACTGCATCAGTATCATTTGTACCAGCTGCAACAGATGTAATTTGACGTGTTACATCATTAGCTACATCACCAACGGATACAGCAGATGCTGTGGCTTTCCATGTGGAACTTGTATCAGTAGATGCCGCTTTTGTGCTAATATCATAACCAGCTGCACCGGCTGCTACAGTTGCCTTAGATTTACTACCAAGAGCTACACCGCCTTCAGCAGATACTTCAGTGTTATGACCAATAGCTACTGCATCATTTACAGTTGTAGTAGTTTCTGCATCGCTAGAGCCAATAATAACAGAGTTATTAGCACCTGTTACCTTACGGTTATCACCAACGATAACTGTATTATTAGCATCAGATACAGTATTCTTAGAACCAATAGCAGTTAAATGCTGTACATTAGATGCAGTATTACCAACACCTACTACAAAGTTATCTGCGCTTTTAGCACCATTCGTACCTGTTACAGTATTGTTAATACCAATCATTGATGTACGCAATGTGTAGTCAGCCTTATTGCCACCACCGAGGGCCATTGTAGCACCACCGCCATTAGCATCTTTTACAGCAGTGCGCAATTTTTCAGCTAATTCTTTAGCGGAATTACCGCCATCATCTGGTGCTCCAGAAATAGATTTAACAGAGTTAGTGATTTCGTTGCCAGCACCCATAATAAGAGAGCCATTAGAATTAAACGTTCTATTTGCTGTACCAACAATGCTGTTAGCAATACCAGCGTAGTAGCTACTAGCTGTTTGAGACTCAATGCTGTTTAAAGAACCATTAATAGTGGATCCCAAGTTCTTAACAGGATTTGCCATGCGGCCACCATTATATTCACTAGAGATAATATTATAGGTACCTGTATTGGTTGTAAAAGCGCCATTACTAAAGCTATTAGCACCTACTGTAGTCGCATAAGCATTCAATGCATATTTACGAGTAGTTGATGTATCTACTGTGATATCACCAAGATCACCTTTATAGTTATGGGAACCAATCATAGTACTACCAGTACGAGCAAATGTATTATCCCCAATGGCAACACTGCCTACTACCTTTGTTGGATCTGCAGGAATTCTTGAAGAAGAGAACCAACTACCACTATATGTTGTTTGACCTAATGCAAAGCTAGCCTCTACACCGCCGGCCATATTTTCAATTTTTGCATTTTTACCAATCGCTACACTACCGCCTTGGCTAGCATAGTTATTAATATTAGCATCCTTACCGACTACGATATCCCCTGTAGCAGCACTAGCACCATTAGTATAACCAATCTTAGCATTATTACCAATCGCTACGTTTTCTGCTTTTGGAGCATTGCTACCTGTGCCGTACGCTACGCCATTACCAGCGCCCGTTGCCGTATCGGCTGCACTCGCTACAACACATAAACTAGATAATAATACACCGTTGATTAACAAAGTTAATAAACGTTTCCGTTTGTTCATAGTTTAGAACCTCCATTTACAAACTACAAAACCTATCATTCTCTCTTTACATTAAAATTCACTTTTTATTCATGAGTCTTATATGAATATTGTAGCACGTATACGTATTTTGTAAACAGTAATTTATATATCTATTAAGAGAATATAAAAAAGGGTAGTTAATCGATGAGAATTAACTACCCTTCTTTTGGTAAGAGGAAGGCGAACCTCTTACCGGTGCCGTATGATATAGGTTTGTTATTAAGAGAGAGATTTTGAAGTAAACACAACACAAAGATTATTAAATAGTTGGAGAGTAACTAAGATGAACGGGCGATCACACGGCATCAATAATAAGATAATGGCTTTTATAAAAAGCCATTATCTTAAAGAACAATTGATATGAACACTAACGTTTCCCTTACCTAGAGTATATCACTTATATAGAAACAATAGTAGGTTATTTTTCATTTAATTTTCATTAAAATAAAATGAATGCAGGAAATGGCATGACCATTCAATTTGTCTATTCAGTTATCAAAATTATTGTTCAACAAAAACCGTATTAGTTCGTCTTACGAGGTTGAGCATTTTATCGCGAACCGTTGCAGATTGTTCTAAACGATGCTTGCCACCATACCAAGCCATCGGAGCTCCCGCTAAACGGAACGTAATTTTACCATATGCACCGCCAGAGCTATGTTCCGGTTTATTGTATCCCATATCTACAGATACACGCGGCGTAAGTTGCATCTCAGAGCCTATGCGCAAACCATTCTTATCAGCTTGTCTATCCTGGTTCCAGTGATAGCCTTCAACATAGACTCTAGCCCAGCGCGCATTTTTAAAGGTTTTACCATATTCTAAGGTATAACCATTAGATACTCGCTCTAAGGTATGCAGGTTCGCATCCAAAACACGCTCATCGGAAGCAGAACCATACCAGTTAAAACGAAACTCGCTTTCACCAGACATATACTCAAGACCTGCACTGAGTCGATCGTGACGATTTAAGAAGCGATGGTCATAGAATAGATGAGCCCCATAGAGACGACGGTCGTCCTTGGAGATACGACGGTACCCAACACCTACATTAAGGGTAGTACCCGTATCAGAGGCGCGAGAAATACGCTGCTGCGTAAACCACACATCACGAGAGGTATTATCGTAATGACCTAGAGGCTGAATAGTCTCCGCAGAATACAGCGGCTTCCACCCTTCTTGGAACTGAAAGCTCAGCGTAGTGCGTCGCATCCATGGCTTACCTTTTGCACCATACATAGCATTAGATACATTAGACATAGCCACCGCATTAATAGCACGATTCACTGCATCCACATTGCTATACTGCACGGTCTTAGTATCTTGCCGATCCATGATGAGCGGTCCACCTTGGCCAATCACATGGTCTGGTGTAGCAGCAGGCGTAATGTGAAAGCCCTCTGATGCGGCCTTCATGCGCTCTGTTTGAGCATCAGTTTTTGCAGACACTACGCCCTTATCATTATGTAATTGTTGTTTTTCTGCCTCAGCTGTACCCACAGAACACAATAGGGCGCTCAAGGCGATACACACAATACGTTTCATTACTCTCTACATTTAAAATTCATGAACAACAAATGAAATATATATTAGTGTATCGAATAATGTTTATGTATGTCAAGATAGGTACTCACTAGAAACGTATTATTTTACTATTATATGTATATAAAAAAGAGGTAATAACCATGTTATTACCTCTTTCATATCTTTTAAACCCTATTTTTCATTAAGTTTTTGCACAAGCATATCTACTGTTTCTTGTAGTTTTTTGTTTTGTGCTTCTAATGTATCTACCCGTTGTTCCAATGCGTTATAGGATGCAGGGGAGATCTTAGGCAATGTTTTATTTTCACCAAATTTATAGGATACGCCTACATTAGTCATCAAATCACCACTTACAGTTGTACCTGCTGTAAGGAGTAGGTTTTCTTTCGGATAGTAACCTACGCCAAGAGCCAATGCATTTTCGCCCTTGTAGTGACCATAGCCACCCATAACTTGAACCTTGTGGTCAGGATCAAATTGTAGTGGATGTAATGCAGCTAGTGCTGCGGCACGAGCATCACCGCGGTTGGATTCTTTTTCCACGTGGCGTACATCGCGGTGTAATACATCAATTTGTTGGTTTGTACCATATAACTGGGAGCCGTTAACCGCATCTGTAGAATCCGCTGTAATACGACCTGCTGCAACATGAGTGATAGTGCGCTCTTGACCTGCTGCACCAACAGATACAGTAGACACAGGAGCAGTACCGGCGAAGCTTTCAGTAACACCATTATTGTAGGTATAACTAGGAGTGCTCACTACATCACTACTTTCAGCAGTAGAATTATTACCTAATACAACTGCATTGTCTAGAGATGTTTTCACATTATTACCCACTACGAATGTATTATTAGCACTCACTTGGTTCTTGTTACCAACACTGTAGGAATTATCCCCCTTAACAGTGTCCACATTATATGTACCTACACCAAAGGCGCCGGATTGGTTACCTTCAATCTTGTTGTAAGCACCAATAGCAGAGTTCTTATCGCCTTTAAAGATAACGCCATGGCCCATACCATAGTTAAAATCACCATTTACAGTAGAGTTAGAACCGATTAATACGGTATTGTTAGCCTTACTACCGGCAGCTTGAGAGGCACCGAGCCATACGTTTTTATTACCTTGAGAGTAAGAACCTGTAAAGTAACCGATAGCAATGGTATCGGAAATAGTTGAGTTATAACCGGCTGCAAAATTACCTAAGAAGTTATAATCACCTTTACCGCCTACAAAGGTCTTAGAGCTAAGTGCTACATTACCACCACCTTGAGAACCATTCAAGGCAAGACGACCGATGGCAATATTATTACCCTTTGCATTTGGATCCCCTGCATGGGCATAGGGATCGCTGTTAGCCGCCCCAGTTTGACCACCAAGATGTACATTATCTGAGTTAGTGAAAGATGACCAG
>OKRZ01002682.1_pt1 | contig 12726 bp, 10 predicted proteins | sample 1601141 | NCBI WGS metagenome assembly OKRZ01 (sample SAMEA3541524, study PRJEB24748) | human gut metagenome | biome: human gut; feature: human-associated habitat; material: faeces | place: China | collected 2012
CCACAGCTGCTCTTCCGGCCACTGTCCTTTGGTTGCGGGTTCATAAGCCAGACCTTTACCTTTCGACATGCCGTAGGTGGTTTTCATACCAGGGATTCCGCACTGCACGCGGATGGCTTTGAATCCCAGCTCCTGATGACGGGCATAATCATCCAGAGCTTCATCAATACTGTGACCGGTGGTATGGCAATATACCATCACCCCTTCACGAGACGCGCCGCCGAGTAACTGGTAAAGCGGCATGTTGGCAGCTTTGGCTTTAATATCCCACAGCGCCATATCAACCGCTGAAATGGCCGACATCGTAACCGGACCGCGACGCCAGTAAGCACCTTTATAGAAAAACTGCCAGATATCTTCGATACGGTGCGCATCGCGACCAATAAGCTGCGGACAAAGGTGATCCTGCAAATAAGAGGCCACGGAAAGTCCGGGGATGCGGTGAAAATTGAGCTCGATTGTGTGGGAATTAAACGTCGGCAGAAATTCTCCCGGAATATAATCCTCGTGGCGCACAATCTCAAGCTTCGGATGATTCCCATTCAGCCACTTCGGCACATGCCCCCATGTGACAAAATAGATCTTGTGCACCCACGGGGCATTCTGTTCCACACTGCGGAACCAGAACCGCAGGCAGTCCCAATCACGGTAGCGCACATCCCTGGTATCGCAGGCAACGCCGGACTTCTCTCTCTCTCCGGTCTCTTCTACCGCTGTTTTCTCCCCCATCTTCCCATATCGATCCCGCTCTCTCTGCCATGCCGGATCCCCGCCGTCAACCCAGGCAATCACAAAATCAATCTGTGTTTCCTTTTTCTCTTCCATGCAATCCTCCCTGCACCATCCATCTGCCGATCAAGAGCCGGCTTCCCGCGCCTTCGTTCGCAAACGGCAGCGGTTTTCCGTCTTTCTGCCGCACCATGGAAAGGTAGAGTTTCTCCTCTTTTCCTTCCCCGCCGTCTTCTCCCGCCGCAATTTCAACCTTTGCCACGTCCGTCTGACCGCCCTTTAATCCGCAGATCTCATAAGGAACCTTCTGCACCTTCTGCTCTTTGCCTTCATCACACTCCCGGATCAGAAGCAGATCCGTTTTCTGGCATACGGCGGAAAATCCTTCATTTTTCAGTGTCACCCAAAGGCTTCCCTTTTTCCACTCTGCACAAAGCACGCAGATCCGGTAACCGAGGCGGCTGCCGATCTCCTCATACAGCGATTTTCCGGACGGGAGACGGCATGCCTTCCACTCTGCCATCCGCGCCGGGTCATAGATGCTGTTTAAATAGGTCACCTGCATCTTTTGAAGTTCCTCTAAGACTGCCTCCGCGGACAGCTTTATTCCCGCCAGCGCCTCCCCTCCGCACAGAATATTTTCATCCTGTCCGCTCAGATAAGCCTGCTCATCTGCCGCACACCACGGTTCTTCCCAATCTGCCGCCTCCCTCGGCACATCCCCAAACGTCCCCATATGGTCGGCTCCGGCAAACATGGCATCATCGTATAGTCCCAGTCCGCGCACCGGCTTATTTCCCGCCAGCATGCGCAGATGCACCGGCTTTCGCACCGAGAGTGTCAGCGCATGGTGCGTCGCCTCCTGCCAGGTCTGCGCCAACAGGCAGATCTGATCCGGGCGCAAAAACCGGGAGGTATGCATCTCTCCCCAGCTTCCCACAAACACGCCCTGCACGGTCAGAATGGCATCCGCATACCGTTCCGCAAGACTACCGAGCGCCTGCATGTGTCTCTGCACCACAAAAATGCGCTGCGGCTCGCGCTCCATCCCCTTTCCCTCCGTATCGTAACAGACACGCAGGATCATCTCTTTTTTCCGCTCTTGAAAGGCACGAAAAATCTGCTCCACAAAGTCCAGTGCAAGAGTGTCCAGTTCACGCGATGCGTAATCGCGGATGTCCAGCCGGACCAGAGCAAGTGTCTCCCCGGGATAATCCGGCAGCCAGTCTAAGGATACTTCCTCCGGTCTCCCCAGCCGGAACGTGTAGATGTGATACCACCCACGCCCCGGAGCAATATAGGGCTTCTGCTGTCTTTTTAAATTTTCTGCGTGAAAAGAACGCTTACCCCTTTTTGTCCATGAAAACATCCCGCTCTCCTGCCCCCGCATCAATTCCAAGCACCTTGATCCGAAATACCACGCCGATGATGGAGAAGACCATGCGGAACATATAGACCACCGGTTTGAGTCCGGAATGCATGCTGGTGCCACAGCTTCTCGCATGCATGACAGCAGGGATCTCATCGATGCGGAATCCGAGCAGCTGCATCTGAATGATCATATTGGCATCCGGATACTTGTCGTCAAAGTGCTTATACTTCGAGTAATATAAAAATGCCCTGCGGTTAAGTCCCTGCAGACCGGTCGTCGGATCGGCAATCTTTCGTCCGGTACTGATCTTTATCATCCAGCGGAAGAATCCGTATGCCAGTTTCTTCGTAGCGGAGACCGGATACTCTGCACTTCCCTCCATAAAACGCGAACAGAGCACGATATCCGGGCAGCGTCCGTCCGCATCCTGCTGTTTTAGTCTCTGATAGATCACCGGTATGTTGCACACATCATGCTGTCCGTCCGCATCCATCTGGATCACATAGGAATATTTGCGGCGGATCGCGTATTTATATCCAAGCTGCAGGGCGCTCCCGTACCCCAGATTAAAGACATGGGATACCAGCGTATGTCCGTGTGCCTTTACGACCCAGTTCGTAGAGTCCGAGGACGCGTCATTCATGACCAGAATATCCGCAATCTCCGCGATCTCCGGGCGTTCCAGCTCCTCCAGCACCCGCTCTATATTTTTCTCCTCATTGTATGCCGGAATGATAATCAGCAGTTCTTTTTGTTTCTTCTCTACCATCGTATCTTCCTTATTCTTTCCCGGAAAGCAGCTGCTCCAACAGCCGTTCCTCGTTCTCGTAATTTACAGGACGCTTTAACGCCGCCTGCGCGTACGCCCTGCGCCGGTCCGGGTTCCGGATCAGGAAGCCCACAGCTTCCTTTACCGCCGCGGCGTCAAGCGCGCACAAAATCCCGTCCTCCCCGTCTGTAATCTGCTCTCTGTTACATTCGGAAGCAACGATCGCACAGCCAAGCGTCTGCGCCTCCTGTATCGCAATGCTTTTCCCCTCATATCCGGTCGCATGCACATAGATATCCGTCTGCCGGTAGTACGGATAGGGATTCTCAACCGCTCCAAGCAGCAGGAAATCCTCCTTTAATCCGCACGACGCAATGTGCTGCTCTAATTCCCTGCGGCTGCTTCCCTCGCCCAGCACATACCACCGGACTGGGTATCCCTCCGCCTTTAACTGCCGCATCGCTTCGATCGCAACCGGATATGCCTTCTGCGGGGTGAGTCTTCCCACCGTAAGCAGGCGGATTCCGTCGAAATCATCCGTAAATCCTCCCGGCTGCCCGGACATCTTCCGGATTTTTTCACAGTCGATCCGATTGTGATAGATTCTGGTGCGTGCACTGCACTCCGGATACACGGCGAGAAACGCCCGCTTTACCTGTTCCCCGATCGGAAATACGGCATCATATTGCAGGTAGCAGTCGCGGTCCAGTTCCCTGCTGTATCCCGCTTTCTGATAGTCGATATGAATAAACGCCGCCTTTTTTTTCGCCCTGACGTGGTCTGCCACATAGTATGCAGAACCGCCCTCCAGGAATGCAACTGCAAGATCATATTCCTCCGGGAAGCGTCTGGCGCCATCCGAGATTGCCCGCCACAGCAGCTTGTCCGGCATCAGCCGTCCCTCTTTGCGCATCGCCCGCGCAGCCCTCCAGTGATAGCGCCACAGCCGGATCAGGTTGGCTCTGTGAAGCAGACATTTTACAACGGTCATGCCCATATAGATTCTTCCCTTTGGTTCGAGCACCGAGACCGGGGCATACCTTGGATTGACAAGCCGCACCCCCTCCGGTATCTGCTGCACCAGTTCTCCCTGGTTCATCAGGACAAAGAGCGAGAGCTCATATCTAGGCTGCCCGTCCTCCCCCCGCTCGGCAGCAAGCTGCGCAAGCAGTTCCAACAGTGCCGTCTCCGCTCCGGCGCGGCTTAATGTGTTAATCACGAACAATATCTTTTTTTTCATCTGTCAAAATCCCCAGCCTGTGCAATATTCTCTCATTTTCTTGATTGAGCAGGGAAACCTGCATGGCAAGCTCCTGATTTTTCATGGAAAGAACCGACACCACCTTGCTTAGCTTAAACAGCAGGATCAAAAGCAGCAGGCAGACTGCCAGAAGAAGCACCACCAGGTATTCCTCCTCCTTTGCCCCCGGCACGGAGACCACGCCCGTTAAAATCAGCGCCACCGAGACAAATGCCCACAGAAGTCCAATCGTATCGGTCAGTTTTTGTCTCACATACGCATTGATGTCCCCCAAAAGGAACAACACTCCCGCTGCCGTCAGAAAAATCCGCAGAATTAAAATCACATTCATATACTAACGCTCCTTCTGTTTCTTTGTATATACCATACTCTCCGGCATCCGCTCTCTCTTCACCGTAAACAGCTGTCCGCCGCAGAAGATATGTTCATCCATATGGCGCTCCATGAACCTGAGTCTGAAATAGGCAATGGTAAAGCCGGTAAAGCTGCCCGCCACCAGCCCCATGCCGTACCACAGGTCACTCCCGCCGGCAGAAAGCACGCTTCCCGCCCACGTCACCAGACAAAAGCCGAGGGTTGCCAAAAACGCCCCTGTCAGATCGTTAAAGTAGTACAGAAAAATAATTTCTGCATACAGAATAAATAATATAAAATATCCGGCGGCAAGACAAGGATAGATCTGCATCACTCTTCCCGAGAACCCGTACTGCGTAAGCACCACCACGCAGAGCAGATACACTGCCGTCGAGATGATAAACTGTATGCGCACCAGGTTCATGAGCTCCGCGGAGAGCTGCCGAAACATTCTGTCTTTTGTATTTTTGATATCTTCCCATCTTCCTCCGATAACCGCTTCCGAATACGCCTTGTAACGTGTGTGGAAATGCATCTCTACCCGCGTGATAAAAATGATGGTCGACGACAGATTCGTAAACATCGCCAGACAGGTTGCCAGATCATACGCCGGAGCAAAGACAAACGTATCCGCCACGCGCATCTGTAAATCCGTATTCCAGAACACAAAATTGTGAATATACAGACCGAGGGTATACAAAAAATTGATCACCACCAGCTTCCAGTACCTGCCAAAATACGAAAAAACTCTTCTGTACCGGTTGCTGTTCCTCTTAAAATAGCGCTTCACCGTGGCATATTCCAGCACCGCCGTAAGAAAGAATCCGATCGTGAGGGAAAGCAGCATACTGTAGACAATCTCCCTGCCGCATACTTTTACAAAAAAGAGGGAGCAGGCGAGCGCCGCCGCCATCCCGGTCAAAAAGTACAGCGATATCTTCTGATAATCCTTACAGATGGAAAGGTAAAGCATCGAGTAGAACACGAGAACCAGTGCGATATAACCACAAAATCCGGTAAACACGAAAATCAGGTTGACATGTCCCACAAGATGTTCCCATGCGCAAAACGGAATTCCGAGAAGACTTGCCAGTAGAATGTTTAAAAGCAGCCCCACATCGTAGCAGGGCAGAATATCCTCATAGCGCTCCTCATAGATGACATCCGACATATAGCGGGACAGCACTGCATTAAAAGGCGCCGCCGTCAGAAGCGAAAAGATAAAGATGTAAAGCAGCGTTCCGGAAAACAGTCCTCTTCTCGCATATCCCACATTCTCATATCCCAGGAGCTGACTCATGAGCATGATCGTTCCGATCACGACAAACATCGGTGCGACCGTCACGACTGCACTGTAGCCGAATCCGGTCAGATATGCAAGAATCGTTTTTTTCTCATATATTTTCTGAAGCTTGATTCCTATTCCTGCCACAGTCTCTCTCCCTTCTACCAGTCTATGTTCTCAAACGTTTCATAAATCTTCCGGTACGTCTGCTGCATATCCGAAATCTTGTACTTTGCCATCACACGGCGGTAACCGTTTTCTCCCATCTGTTTTCTGCAGACCGGATGTCTGGCAAGATTCACCATGGCATCCGCAATTTCCTTCACATTCATGATGTGCGTCAGAATTCCCGCCTCGCCAAAATCATCGTCCTCGCCGTACAACAGTCCGCGGCAGTTTCCGACATCGGTTGCTATCGCAGGAAGCTTCGCCGCATAGCCCTCCAGAATCGTTAACGGCTGCCCCTCGCTGATACTGGTCAGAATGGTAAAATCCAGTCCGCCGAGATATTCCGACACATTCACCCTTCCGGTAAACACCACATCCGGCAGTTCCATCAGCTCCACCAGATCAAAACATTCTCTCGCGTATTCCTCGTCTTCGTCCGTCGGCCCCATGATCCATAATTTTAAGTTAGGCACATCGCGCTTTGCATACGCAAACGCCCGGATCATGGTCTTGACATCCTTGATCGGCGTCACGCGGAGTACCGCACCGATGTGCACCATATCCGGCTCCATCGCTTCCGGACGCTTCAAACCGTCAAACCGCGCCGGATCAATCCCATTCGGGGTAATGCTCGTCTTATCCGCAGGACATCCCAGTTCGATCTGAAGCTCTCTCGCGTGCGCGTAAAGGCTTGTCACCAGATCAGCCCTGTCATAGGCAAGCTTCGACATTTTCTTGAACTGCTCAATCCAGATATTTTTATAGATGCCGGACACCCAGTCCGCACGGATCAGTTCTTCCTCGCGCTCCCTGGTGTAGATTCCATGCTCCGAGATCAGAAGCCTGCAGCCAAACCTGCGCTTTGCCATGCTGCCCAGCACGCCCGCATATCCCGTCGCCACACAGTGATACACATCCGCCCTCGGCAGCCGCATGCCAAGTGTCAGAAACAGCGGAAGGTACATGGAGCGCATCGTCCAGAGGAAATCAGAAAACACCGCCCCCGCATACCGCACCGTATAACATTCCTGCACCGCCCGGAAAAAATCCTCCCCCATGAGAAGTTCATTCAAAGAGAATTCCTTCTCCCCGAAAAAGGAGAACAGGGTATCCCAGTCTACATTCTGGTTCATCAACAGGCTCCGCAGTGCGGCGTACTCCCGCTCATTTAACTTCAGTCTGGCTGCTCTTTTAAGTTCTTTTGGCCGCCAGTCTGCATCCTCCAGATACAGTTCGTGCACTTCCACCACATTCTCCGGGAGATCGTAGACAAACTTTCCGCGCAGCGAACGGTTCGCCACAATCGCCAGTACGACAAACTGGTACTCTGGAAATATTTTTATCATACTGTGTATCCAGCTCGATACACCCCCGACAACATAGGGATAGCATCCCTCTGCCACAATACATATTCTCATGTGCCGTCACCACGCTTTCCGCCGTCCTGATACTGCCATTCTTCCCCGGTCTGCACTTCCACGGAGACCTCATCTTCCTCTGCAAGAATCAGATAGATGCCGTCTTCTACCTCTTCAAAGCTTCCGCCCGCAACCTCTGTGACTTCCTCTCCGTGCAGGCGCAGCAGAAACCATGCCGCATCCTCCCTGTGCTCTAAGGAGAGTATAATCACATTGTCCGTGCGCTGCTGCTTATAGTCAAGCGCCAGAAATCTGCGGATGCGCACATCACTCTCCGTCAGGGTGGTTGCGTCAAACGCTTCATACGCCTTCCAGTAGGTGCCGAGGTTTGCTGCGATCTTCTTGGACATTTTCTCCCAGGAATCCTCGTCCCCTTCCGGATAAGTCACGCTATAGAGGTCGAGTGTGATGTTGGAATAGCCGAGCGCCGTCTCCATGCATTTCACTTTAAAATCATCCAGAAACGTATGCCGGATTCCGGAACTCGTCGACGGCTGCAGTGTGACATTCTCATTGAGATACCCCACCGCCTCGCTGGCACCTGATCCGAGCGCAACCGTGCGGATTTCCGCCGGAAGGGCACTCTCCTCCCCGATGCTCTTTACTCCGTCCGCGTAGAGGGATAAAAACCGGTAGGACGGCGCATAGGTCTGCCAGAACGTCTGATCCTGCTTTATTTTTTCTGAGAGTGGGATCCCTTCCCTGCTGTCTGCGGACAGCCCCGCCTCCGCGTGCTCCTCCTTCAGACGTTTCAGATAGTAGGTGACGTTCTCTCCATCCGGCTCTTCCTCATCCGTATACGTAAACTGCGGCGTCATCATGCAGGTCATCTTTGCCCCCGTCCGGGAGGCAATGGAGGTCAGCGACGGCCACACAATTTCCTGATACACTGCCTGTGCGGACTGGCTGTAGCGCTTCTGCATCTCCTCCTCGTTCTCGGAGACGAATGCCGGCAGATCTGCAATCACAAGATTCTGTGCGTTGATCACCGGGTAGATATCGTAATCGTATGTCTCCCCCATCATGGCGTCCAGTATTCCAACAGCGCTTATGTCTGCAAGATAATCCCCGTTCACACAGAAAATCTTTGCCGTGTCCACACTGTTTCTCCAGAGAATGGCAGGCAGAAGGCTGTTTTTTGCCGCCTCTTCCTCCATTCCCGCATACTGTGCCCGTATTTCGTTATCCACCGTCTGTTCGATCGTCTCATCGGACAGCGTGCCGACCATATAGGTTTTGGTTCCCGCGCCGGTCGTATACCAGGGAACAGAAGGGTTCATGTCCTGACGCTCCTCCTCCCCGGGTTCCGTGACCTCATAGATCTCTTCCCCGCCGAGCAGAAAGCCGGAAAACAGATGCATGCCCGCAAGCGGTATCTCATCCGCAATCACCGCGCGGATTCCGAGAAGCTCCCTTAAATCCCGGTACTCCCTTATCACAGAGCTCTGCGGCAGGGTTGCAAAAATCACAGTCACACCCATTTGTACCTCTCTGCGAAGAACCGCCACCTCTTCTTCCGACGTCACCTTGCTGCCGTCCACCACCAGCACCTGCAATGCATCATCCTGCAGGCTGTCAAGCAGTGCGAGGGAGCTGCTGCAAAAAAACGTCCGCTTGCGGTAGCTGCACCATGTCCTTACCACGGATTCCTCCGCTCCCCCTGCTTCGCCCACATAGATCACCTCGCAGGCGTCGGCAGATGTCTGTTCTGCCAGAAATGCATCCGACCGTTGAAAGGATGTTGTGGTATCGTCTGCATATTCGTTGCTCTCATATTCACTTAACTGTTCTTTCATGACGCCTGTAAACTGAAACATAAAAAGCAGAATCACAAACATCATTGCAATCGTCAGATAATTTCTGCGTGATACCATGTCATTTCCTTCCTGCCGGACTAACTGAACGTCCGGATCAGCTCTAACGTCTCCCTGTCAATGACGATATTGGACGCTTTCAGCCGATCCAGTTCCCGGAAAAATTCGGTTTTCTTCTCCTGCGTAAAATACATTTTCAAATAGCAGGTGTACGTGGAAAGCGCATCCGGATATAATTCCCGGCTCCGGTTGCACCAGTAATGCATCCGCCCGAATTCCTTTAAGCAGAGCAGCAGTCCACACAGCCATTCGATGTATTGCGCAGTGAGTTTCCGGTAATCTTTTTCATAGAGAAGTTCACACGCCTCCTCAAACATATCCACAAATGTCCGCTGTTCGGTCTCGTGAAAAACATTCTGTTTTAAGACGACATACATGTACTCGATCAGAAGGCAGGCATCGTCCCCCGCCTCTCTGCCGTCCTTTTGCATCTGCCGGTAGAGTTCCTGTGCATGCTGCCTGAAATCGTTGAGCACATCCCGAAGCACCGACGCCGCATAGTGGGAGGTCTCGGTGTCCTCACTGTCAAGTGCCAGCGCCAGCGATCCGAGAGAGTCCGTGACATCTCCTCTGACCACATTCATAATCAGTGTGCGCAGACTATCCCGGTCGGAAATCGCCAGTGCCTCCTCGATCGGCACCACATTCCGCTCCTGCTCCTCATCCGCCATAAAGTGTGTTCTGACACGCTCCTTACTGAAAATAACATCTTCCAGATCCGCCGACTGTCCGAATAATAGATGGCGCACGAGTTCTCCCGCCACAAAGAAAACGGGACCGATCATCGGTGCCAAAAGCATAACCGCCGCGCGGATTCTTCCGCCGGTGCGCTTCCCCGGCTCTTCTCTCCAATGCTGCTCATTCCACAGGACATACGCCGCCGTGACGCACAGATTCAGTACCACAAGCAGCAGAAAATACGTTTCGATCCTGCTCATAGTTCCATCTCCTCTTTCATCCTGCACGGAAAGCCTGCGCTCCTAAAACGCTCCACAACCATTCCCGCATCCTCTGCGCTCGTGTTGGCAAGCAGTGCGTACATCTTTCCGTCGGGAAGCTCTCCGAGATAATCGCTCTGGCGCATCATGCCGGAAAGGACGCCTGCGGCTTCCTCCCTGGAGGTCTCACCCTCCTCGAAAACGACGAGCGCACACTCCGTCAGCTTCTTCTCCCTGGCGTTAAGATAAGCCTTCACCAGCGAAACAAACGCGTCCGCCTCCAAAATTCTGGTGCCGTGGATATAGCGCTGCTGTTCCAGCGCCGAGAGATAACGGTTGGCGCGCACGACCGCGTTCTGGATCAGATAGCCGATCACAGTGAGCATATTCGCCTGCCCGAGTGTCATTCTCTCCCACGGGATTCCCCACACCATCAGAATCAGCTGCATCTCGTCCTCCGAATAAATGGCATCCGCCATCAGCGGATAGCGCTCATCCATGGTTTTGTTGATGAATACTTTTTTCTCCCGCAGCTTTTCATAGAGTTCTTCCATCTGCACATAGTGAATGGAATTTCCGAGCATGCGTGCCTTCGGCGAAGTTGCCGAGAACAGACGCGCATAGGAGTGGTTTGCCACCGTATAGATTGCGACATCCTGACTGTCCATCAGCTTTGCCAGCACCTCTGCGGCATAGAACAACACTTCACTCGGCTCGTACTTGTCCAGGCTGGACGTGATCTCATACAGCTTTCCGAAGCTGTCGTTCTGGTTGACGATCTGATTTGACAGAATCTCCTTGATGCGCACGTTGCTGCCGTTGACATCCGAGATGTCCTCTACCTGTCTGGAGAGGAAATCCACCTCATGGCGCTCCTCCTCCTCCACCGCATGCAGCCGGTCGCGCATATAGCCGATCACAAGTCCCAGAATCAGCAGCTGTGCAATCCATATGTACGTGTTGACATCCAGCACCACATCAAAACCGCTCCGCTGATACATCTGCACCGCAAGATACCCCGCCACCGCAAGAATCGAGGAGAATGTCGCCTGCTGCTGCCCGTAGGTAATGGCGAACAGTAGCACATACAGAAGGTAAAAATCAATGTTCTGGAAATACGCGCTCCCCGCCATCCAGTTATTTAACAGGAAAAACGGAAGGAAACAAAGCAGATTCTCCGCGAACGGAATCATCGCTCTTACGGCCTCTCTCGACCGCTCTCCGAACCGGCTCCATCCCCTTTTTCTGCTCTGTGTCCGCACAAAAGAAGATGCGTGCTGCCGGATGTACGCCGCCTCCCTGCCAATCTCGGTCTCCGGCTTATGTACAATGCGTATTCCGAACTCCTCCGCAAATCGCTGGTTGGATAAAACCGGATCCATCCGCTCTCTTCCAGTGTCCTCTACGACTTTCACACCGTCCAGTTCCGCCGCCACGAGCTCCGCCGCGCTCTGTACGGAAATCGTCTCTCCGGAAGAGATCTGATAAACACCGTACATCATCTTTTTTGCCGTAATCACCGCATACAAAAACTCAACGGCGTCCGAATAGTGCAACAGCGCCACACGGTTGTGGGGATTTACCCGGATCTCACCGGTTTCCAGCCCCTCCACACTCATGCGGGCGCAGATATCACGCGCTTCCGCCCCGGTAAGCGGTTCCCCGTAGAGATGATCCAGCCGCAGCACGATCGTCTCATAGCCCATGTTAAAGTAACTGCGGCAGAGTTCCTCTCCCGCCGCAATCGCCTGCGCGCGTACCGTATAAGCCGCACAGTTTTCCTCGCACGAAATGTCCTGTGTATACTCTCCCCCGAAGACTTCCTCCGACGAGAGATACAAAAAGCGTCCCACATTACCAGCCGTCTCATTCATCAGCAGCTGAAACAGGCCTGAAGTGTACGCCGACGCCGTGCTGCTCCCCTTCCCCCAGAGAAAGCCTGTGTCATAGGCGCCCATAAAGACTGTCACATCCGGACGCACTCCCTCAAGCACCTCTCTGATGCACGGATTGTCGTATGCAAAATGATACGTCTCAAATATCTTTTTGGACGTTCTGACCGATTTGTCTTCTGCCGTCAGCAAAAACACACGGTGCCCTTCTTTGTCCAGTTTGTCCGTCAAAAGCTGAAGGAAGCGGCATTTGCTTCCCACCAATAATATATTCATCGTTTACAAGATCCCCTGTAGTTCCATTTGTCTGATAAACTGCATCACATCTGTCCGCATATCGTCTGCGGTCCCCCCGTACATAGTGGCAAGCTCCTCCGCGATTTTATCCGCCGTGTTTCCTGCCGTATACTGCCTGAAAATATAAGCCCCGCTCTCATTTAACATGAGCGGCGGCCGATACGGTTCTCCATCCTGCTCCATATCTAACAGCCAGTATTTTCCTGCCGCGCACCTGAGCTGATACTTGTTTTTCTGCATCTGCCATCCTCCGAAAAATCATCGTATAATTATAGCACATCTGACGCTCAAAAGGAACCGGTTATCCGAAAATGAGGATGCGCATTCTATGAAATGAATTTCTTCCGTTCCAGGCTGTCCTCCGTTAGG
>OKRZ01002689.1_pt1 | contig 12717 bp, 9 predicted proteins | sample 1601141 | NCBI WGS metagenome assembly OKRZ01 (sample SAMEA3541524, study PRJEB24748) | human gut metagenome | biome: human gut; feature: human-associated habitat; material: faeces | place: China | collected 2012
GATATTTACTCCATCGAAGACTTGGCTGAGTTGATTTACGATTTGAAATGCGTTAACAAAGATGCTCGTATTTCCGTTAAATTAACATCTGAAGCTGGCGTTGGTACTATCGCTGCTGGTGTGGCAAAAGCAAAAGCAGATAATATCTTAATCTCTGGCTACGATGGTGGTACAGGTGCGGCAGGCCGTACATCTGTAAAACACGCTGGTGTGCCTTGGGAATTAGGCTTGTCCGAAACACATCAAACATTGATGCTCAACAGATTGCGTGACCGCGTTAAATTGGAAGTAGACTCCAAGTTAATGACTGGTTTTGACGTAGCCGTTGCGGCTATGCTTGGCGCTGAGTTATTCGGTTTCGGTACATTACCACTCGTTGCTGTAGGCTGTAAAATGGCTCGTGTATGTAACCTCAACACATGCCCTTATGGCGTAGCGACACAAGATGAAAAATTGCGTGCTCGTTTCACAGGTAAACCTGAGTATGTAGAAAACTTAATGATCTTCATCGCTCGTGAATTACGTGAAATTATGGCTCGCTTAGGAATTCGCTCCGTAGCTGAACTTGTAGGTCGTATCGACCTTGTTCGTCAAAAATCTCAAGACGATAACTTCAAATTGTCTCGCGTTGACCTTAAACGCGTATTGTTCCATCCATATATCGATGCATCTGTAGGTCATATGCACATGATTGACCAAGATCATGAATTGGAACGCACATTGGATATGTCCAAGCTCTTGCGTATGTGCCGTCCTGCCATTGAGGACCAAAAACCTATTCGCGCTAAATTGGCTATCAACAACATTAACCGTGTTGTAGGTACCTTGGTTGGTTCTGAGGTGACACGTCGTTATGGTGAAAGCGGCTTGCCAGATAACACAATCAAGTTGAACTTTGAAGGCTCTGCAGGGCAATCCTTTGGTGCTTTCATTCCTAAAGGCATGACATTAGAACTTGAAGGTGATGCGAATGATTACCTCGGTAAAGGCTTGTCCGGTGGTACAATCACTGTATATCCACCTAAGAAATCCATTTTCGAAGCGGACGAAAACATCCTTATCGGTAACGTTGCCTTCTATGGTGCTACATCTGGTACAGCCTACATTAACGGTGTTGCTGGTGAACGTTTCGCTGTTCGTAACAGTGGTATCACTGCTGTTGTGGAAGGCTTAGGCGACCATGGTTGTGAATACATGACTGGTGGCGAAGTTCTTGTACTCGGTAAAATCGGCCGTAACTTCGCAGCAGGTATGTCCGGTGGCTATGCATACATCCTTGATTGCGATGAACGCTATGTTAATACAGGCCTCGTAGAATTACGCCCTGCTAATAATGATGACCTTAAACGCATTAAAGAATTAGTAGAACAACACGTATTGCATACTAACTCCGCTAAAGGCCGTCACATCCTTGAAAACTGGAATAACTTTGTAAACAGATTTACAAAAGTTGTACCTGTAGCATATGAAGAAATGCACGCTGCTATTGAACGCTATAAAGAACAAGGCTTATCCTTGGAAGAAGCTCAATTAGCTGCATTCAAAGAAAAATATGCAAAATAATTTCTAATCTAACTGAATATCCTTTAGATAAGACATATGAAATGCCTCTATAGCTTTGACTATAGAGGCATTTTCATGTATAATATTTGTATTGCAATATTGGATCATGGCAGTTCTCGGGCCCGTGCAATGGGGGCCTGTGAATCGTGTCAGGACTGAGAGGTAGCAGCACTAAGCGGTAACCTTCATGTGCCACGGGGAACCCGGGGACTGTCGTGATCGAATATTGCAAGGCGGCCTATGGGGCCGCTTTTTTTATGTCTAATCGATAGAGGGAAATGGGTTGTATAAATTAATGATAGAACTCTATAAAATGAGTAAGATTTCCGTGAATATGGTATAATAAAGTATTGTAATTTTCGGAAAAAGGGGGTGTTCCAATGGCATATATTGCGTTATATCGTAAGTACCGTCCGCAGACGTTTACCGATGTGGTTGGTCAGCATCAGGTGTCTGATACATTGATGCGTGCTATCCGCGGGGATAAGGTAGCTCATGCGTATTTGTTCGCTGGTCCGCGAGGGACTGGTAAGACGAGTATGGCCAAGATTTTTGCACGCGCTATCAACTGCGAGCATGGACCAACGGATCATCCTTGTAATGAGTGTAGTGCTTGTAAATCGATTTTAAGCGGCCAGTCCATGGACGTGCTTGAAATCGACGCCGCATCAAACCGTGGTATCGATGAGGTGCGTGCCCTTCGTGAAAGCGTCAAATTCATGCCTGTTGAAGGCCGTAAGAAGGTATTCATCATCGACGAAGCCCATATGCTTACGACGGAGGCGTGGAATGCTCTCTTAAAAACCATAGAAGAGCCACCAGCTCACGTTATGTTTATCTTCGCTACCACAGAAATTGAAAAATTGCCTGTTACTATCGTGTCTCGTTGTCAGCGCTATACCTTCAGAAGGATTACGTCAGACGATATTGCACAACGTTTATCCTATGTAGCAGAAAAGGAAGGCTTTGGCTTAGATCCTGCTGCAGCACAGCTCATCGCTGTTCATGCAGACGGTGGTTTGCGTGATGCCTTGAGTATCTTAGACCAATGTGCCGGTATGGCAACAGGTACTATTACGCCGCAAGTAGTAGAAGAACTGATCGGTCTTGTTAGCAAAGAATGGATTATTCACTTTCTAGATGCGTTGCGCAACGGGGATGGACCAAAATTACTGTCTTATATTCACGATGCCTTAGCAGAAGGTCGTGATGCGACACAGATTATGGAAGCCCTAATTCAGCATGTGCGGGCCTTGCTTGTAGGCAAGGTAGCACCTGATGCGGACGAGCTCAAGGTATACGATGCCTTTAAGGATGAATTCCTAGCTCAAGCTGAAAGCATCGATTTTAATGAGCTTAATCAGTATGTGCGCAGTGCACAATCGATCATGAATGATGCAAAACAGGTGGATAATCCACGAACCATCATCGAAATGGGCTTACTCGTTTTATGTGCTAAATTAGGCTCTGTTGATGAAAGCTTAGAAGACCGTGTATATGCACTAGAGTCTTCTGAGCGCTCTGAACGAAATGATTTATTAAACCGCATGGCTCAATTAGAACAACGAGGCCCAGCTGTCGCAACTGCACCTGCTTATGGTGCTAATTCCTTTGGCCCGCCTGGTGGTTATGCCAATAGCTTTGTTCCTGTAGATCATACGGCTACTGTACAGAGCGCTCCCATGAGTAGTAATCAAAATGCTATTGTTGGTACAGTACCACCTCCAAGTAGCGTAGGAATGACACCACTGCCTACGAATGTAGGCATAACGCCTCCACCGCTGGGAGCTCTTGGTAGCACACCTCCTCCTATGAATGGAGTGGGCATGGCTCCTCCGCCGATGGGCGGTGTTGGTATGGCGCCACCACCAAATACGGGAGGCGGACCACAACGACCTACGAGAAAACAAGCTACAGGACGTGGGAAAAAAGGTATTAGCACACAGGCTATCATTAGTGATCAAATCTTGTCTGCTCAAGAGTATCGCAATGTACAGTCTAATGTCATTAAATACTTGAAGGACAGCAATCGCAATATGACCTCTACCGTAATTGGCCAAGGTCAACTTGTATACGTAGACCAAAGTAAGGCTGTTATGGCCTTTAAAAATACATTGCACCTCAATGTAATGACCAACGAAGTAAACTTGGCAGAAGCGGCAGATGCTTTCACCTATACGCTAGGCTATCCAGTACATGTAGAAATCGTTGATGCCCTTACACAAGTTTACAAAGACTATAAAAAAGCCTCTGGCAGTACGACGCAGCACCAAGTAAAAGCACCGCAACGTCCACCAGAACCAATGGTTGATGTGCAGAAGACCTCTGAAGGTCAACCAACGCAAATGGATTTAACAAATCCATCAGCACCACAAGGCACTAATAATGCTTCAGTGGGAAATAGCTCAGCAGGAGCTAATAGAGCTCAAGCAAGTAGCGCGTCACAAGCTCAACAACCTATCGCACAGGTTGGAGGTCCTACACCTGAAGAGCCGGCTAGTAAGCCTGATTCAGCAGCAGTAGATGCGGCAAAGGCTGCAGCATTAGCATTCTTAGCAAAGAAGACGGGCGGTGCTGCTATAAGTGCCACATCTGGTGCTAATACGAGTGAGGCCGGACCAGAAACTTCACCATCTAGTGGAGATGTGCCGATTACATCCTTTGATGGCGGTCCTACGGTACAAGTGCCTGATGGAGAGATTCCTATCGAGTCGCTAGCAGGTTCTATTGAAGGCGATGATATTCCAGTTCATTCCTTTGATGATGTGCCGGTAGATGATATGGAGGAAGCTTACGTATCATCCTTAGATGATATGCCACCACATCCATTAGATAGTGTCACTGTTATTAGCGATGATGGGGAAGTCTTAGAACGCCCTATGGATAGCGGTGCACATATTGAGGTGGAAGCTGTCCCAAAGTCTAATGGGGGCGAACAGCAACAGGGAACCCCTTATCAAAGTGATGAACATGCAATGCTTTCACAAGCACCTATAGAGGTCGCACCTATCGATAGCGTGACGGTTGCTCGTGAATATGCATGGGACCCAGCAAATATGACGGAAGAGGAGCGAAATAATCCTCTCTTGGCAGAAACATTAGAAAAACTATCTGAAGATCACGACATCATCGTCGAGGTCATCGAAGAATAAATCAATTAGAATATGAGTATAGGACGCAGATCCTAAAAGGAGGAATTACAATGTTTGGTAAAGGTATGGGCAATATGGCTGGCATGATGAAAAAAGTTCAAAAAATGCAAGCAGATATGAAGAAAATGCAAGAAGAATTGAAAACTCGTACAGTAGAGGCTTCTGTTGGTGGCGGTGCTGTAACAGTTGTGATGAATGGTGAAAAAATCATCGAGTCTTTGAAGTTGAACCCAACTGCAGTTGATCCTGAAGACGTAGAAATGTTAGAAGATTTAGTGATGGCTGCTGTAAACGAAGCTAGCAAAAAAGTAGACGACCTCTTGGCTCAAGAAATGGGCAAAGTAACTGGTGGTCTTAACTTACCAACAGGTTTATTCTAAATGACAAACGCTTTAGAACGGCTCGTAGAGCAGTTGCGCCGCTTGCCGGGAATCGGCTCCAAGTCGGCTAGACGCTTGGCCTATCATTTGGTAGAAATGCCGAAGGAAGAGGTAGACCGTCTCGTGGAAACCATCGTAGAAGCGAAGGGGGCTACGCGTCACTGTTCTATTTGCTTTAACTTATCAGCTCAAGACCCTTGTGAATTCTGTAGCAATCCGAACCGCGATCAAACGACGATTATGGTCGTTGAAACTTCTCGCGATGTCATTGCTATCGAGCGCAGTGGCGACTATAAGGGCTTATATCACGTATTGGAAGGTGCCTTGTCCCCTATGGAGGGCATCGGTGCTGACGATATTCGCGTAAAAGAATTGATTGCCCGCCTTCGGGATGGTGTTGTACAAGAGGTTATTCTCGCTACTGACCCAGACGTAGAAGGGGAGGCGACAGCTCTCTATTTGGCGCGTTTATTAAGTCCAAGTGGCATTAAGGTAACGCGTATTGCCCGCGGTGTTCCTGTGGGGGGCGATATCGAATATGCCGATGAATTGACGTTAGGCGGTGCTGTAGTGAACCGCCAAGAAATGAAAGGATAATATGGGAGCTTTATTAGCATCACCGATTATATCGGCGGCTGTATCCGTTGCTGTAGCCTACATTGCTTTCAAAGTAGCATTTTTCACCATTAAACGGGTGGCTATGAATGCAGTAACTGGTATTTTGACGTATTTAGTATGCGTTCATATCCTCAATATTCCTATGGATATTGGTTTGGGCGTATGGGCTTTAACAGCGATTCTAGGCCCTATTCCAATGCTCATTGCTGCCGGATGGTACGGCTTTTTAAAATAGGAGGACCTCATGCTTATCAATAGTGAACAACAACGCGTTATTGATGAAGTTGAACAGAATATCCTCTTGTTAGCGTCCGCAGGGACGGGAAAAACGAATACACTTGCTTATCGAGTGGCTCACCTCATCGAGGGCGGCTATGCGAAGGCGGAGAATATCTTGTGCATGACCTTTACGAACAAGGCGGCGAACGAGATGAAAGACCGCATTCAATCGCTCGTAGGCAGTCCTGCAAAGGCTGTGGAGGTTAGTACATTCCACAGCTTTTGCTTTTTCGTGCTCCAACAAGAGGGCAAGCGCAATGAAACCTTGTATACGGATGTAACCATCTTTGATGAAGAGGATTGTAAGGAATTGTCTGAACCGTATCGTCCCGGTAAATTGCGAGAAATGTCCTTTGCCAACATCATCGGCATGGTAAAAGAATATCGCTCCTTGTATGGGTTCTATTCTGATGATCTCGTAGGCGACTATAAACGAACTATTGAGCGTTTGCAAAAGGAACAGCGTCCTGCAATTGAGCAACAGTTCTCTAGTTTTGGCAATGTTTTGTATAGTGAACTCCATGACTTTTTGAACCATGGTCACGAATGGATTGCCGCTTATGATGAAAGCTTAGCCTCTGTACATGGGCTAGATTTTACAGATCTTATTTGCGGTGTTCATCGTCTATTTCAAGATTCTGTAGTTCGGGAGCGTTGGCGTAGCCGTTACAACTATATTTCTGTAGATGAAATGCAAGATACAGGCGTACTAGAGTACAAGGTATTAGAAATGCTTTGGGAAGGTAATCACGTCCTATTATGTGGGGACTATTTCCAAACCATATACGAATGGCGCGGGTCTGATCCATTCCGCTTGCTCAAGCAGTTTGATTCGGACTTTAAGCCTCTAAAAATCATTTTCTACGAAAACTACCGCTCTAACTGGACACTCTTCACGATGGCGTTTAAAACATTGCAAAATATGTTCCATGATCTCGTAGGATCTATCTATACTGAATTGCCTCGCGCCAATAGTGAAAGAAAGGGCAAGCCTGTTCTCATTAAAGGCTGTAAAAATAGTTATCTTGAGGGCCGATATATTTATGAAGCTATCTGCGCCTTGCCAAAGAATGCCAATATTGGTGTTCTCGTACGAGATAATAAAAAGGCGCAACGGCTGAGCGACTCCTTTGAACGCCTTAACAATGAAAAACCTGAAGAGGAGCGCCGTCACTTTATGATTATTGACGAGTTTAAATTCTTTAGACGTCAAGAAATCAAAGACGTTATGGCTTACTTTAAACTGCTCATGAACCCGAATGACTCTGTCAGCGCTAAGCGCATTATAAAACGCTATGTTGCCGGCATCGGTGACGCGCGTATCGCCGCTATTGAAAGCCCTGAGACGCGACAAGTAGGCCTAAAATTGACAGACTTTATGGATATGCCCATCTTTGAGGCCGAGCCGTATGCCAAGCTCGTCAGTGGCTTAGAGAACCATGAGGTTGTGGTGTATGACGTAGAAAGTACGGGCACCGATACGTCCCAGGATCGGATTATTCAAATTGCGGCTATCCGCATCGATGAAAATGGGCAGGTCCTAGAGACCTTTGAACGTTTTATCAACCCTGGCGTACCTGTGGGACAATCCGAAGAGGTACACGGCTTCTCCGATGCATATCTACAAGACCACGGCGAAGAGCCAGCTACAGTGCTACAAGCCTTTAAGGAATTCTCCAAGAATGCTATTATTGTAGGCCACAATGTAAATTATGACGTCACCATCTTTACTAATGAATTGGCACGCCATAATTTAGGTAACTCAGAGTTCAAGGCTATTTATGATACACTCGATATCTATCGCAGATTCTATCCTAATTTGCCGAATCATAAATTGGGCTTCCTTGCATCAGAGTTTCCTATCAATCATGAGCCTACGCACAATGCGATGGACGATATCTTAGCCACTGCACAGCTTTTAATCTATGCAGTAAAAGAAAATATCGTGCCTACAACGACTGGTCGCATGGTGGCAATCAATAAGTATAAAGCAGCTTTCACCAATATTGCGTCCCAAATGGCGACGCTCAGGAGAAAGGCCTATACGGAGCTGCCAACGAAGTTATTGGCGTACATTATGAACCAAATGGGGGTTCTAGAATACTATAAATCCCATGGGGAAGCTGCAAAGGTAGAGCATATACGCGATCTGTATCGCATTATGGAAAAACTAGATGCTGCCTATGAAGGGCCACCTGGTTTAGCTCGATTAAATCAAATCTTGCAGATGGCGGCCCTTACCGCAGGTGAGCCAGCTCAACAGGTGCGAAATGAAGATCGTATTCCTATTATTACCATCCACCAAGCCAAGGGGAGCGAGTTTGATCATGTATTCTTAGCAGGCCTCAACGAAGGTACCTTCCCAAGCCCCTTTGCCATTGCAGAAGGCCGTGAAGACGAAGAAAAGCGCTTGTTCTATGTGGCCATTACGCGTCCTAAGCAAGAGCTGACCATTACCTTTGAACAAACCAATATACGTGGCCGAGCGATTCAACCAAGCTCGCTACTGAACTATATGCCACGAGACAATGAGCTCGTAGAAAGGAGATACTAATGGCGAGAAAAACACATCGTCCTGATGATATTTTGTGGACCGTAACTGCTGCGGATTTAGAGGCTGTACATACTAACAAGCTTGCAGTAGTACAGCCGTCTAAGAAACAAGAAACGGTCAAAATGAGTGATACTGTGGATATCTCGCTAGGCGAAGTCCTTGATACGAGATATCCACGGAAGTCTCTTGTAAAGTTATTTGAGGAAAAGCTAATCCACATCAACGGACATAAGGCGACGCCAAAGGATGTTATCTCCGAAGGTGACGAGATTTGGATTGCCATGGCGAAGGAAAAAATAGATCACGAACCCATAGAAATGAATCTACATATCTTATATGAAGATGATGATCTCCTCATTGTGGATAAGCCAGCTGGTGTGACAGTAAACTCAAAAGACCAAGTATCTCTTGCCAATGGGGTAGCGTACTACTTCAAAGAAAATGGCATTAAGCGGAAGGTTCGTTTCTTGAACCGCTTAGATAGAGATACAACGGGCTGTATCGTAATTGCTAAAAGCGGTTTAGCTCAAAGTCTTTATCAACAGCAAATGGATGATAATACCTTTGAAAAGTGGTATATGGCTACTGTGGAAGGCATCATAGAAGCTGATGAGGATTCCTTGGTATTATCTATGGAACGCAGTGCTGATGGGATTCATTACGAAGTAAATCCTAAGGGAAAAGAGACTCGTACAGATTATTCCGTCCTATGTAGACATCAATCACAGCCTGTGGATAAGTCTGTGAATAAGTCCAAAAATTCTGTGGATATAGCATCAAAAAATGTGGATATAGAACTATCAGATGTGGATAAAAGTGGTCAAAATGTGGACAAATCTGTGTATAACTTCCAAGAATGTGGATATACAGAGGTTTTAGTCCGTTTGTACACAGGAAAAACACATCAAATTCGTGTGGCTTTCAGCCATATAGGTCACCCTCTCGTAGGGGATACCTTATATGGCGCACAGCCAACGGAGCAGCCGTTCCAATTGCGTGCCCAAAAGGTTGTATTTACACACATGCGCACAGGGGAACGTATTACGGTTACCGCGTAATTTGATCTGATTACATTATTGTTAACAATAAATCTGTCCTATATATTGTGAAGTCACAATACATCAAATATTCTAATTGAGAATTGAGAATTATTGATAATTCAGTAATTACAATGATTTTATAAAAATTTTTCAAAAAAAATAATGACAAATGATAATCGATAAGCTATAATAAGAACATAGATAAATCGATAGGCTTCGATTTGTAGCTTAGTGAAATGAATGTAAGAGGTGTAGTATGATTTTGCAAGAAAATAGTGCAGCACGTAATCGGGGAATTACGCTTGCCAGTATAAAAGGTATTATAGGTAACGTCGTTCTCGTTATCTTTAAAATGATTGTAGGCCTTGCGTCTAACTCCATCGCTATCATCCTTGATGCGGTGAACAACTTAACGGATGTATTGTCCTCTGTATTGACTATCGTTGGTACAAAATTAGCCGCTAAAGGGGCCGATAAGGAGCATCCATTTGGACATGGTCGCATAGAATATATGACTACCATGGCAATTGCCTTCATCATCCTTGGTGCAGGTATCGGATCTCTTAAAGAATCTATTGATAAAATTCTTCATCCTGAGGTATCTACCTTTGATATTCCAAGCCTCGTTATCATCGCCGTTGCTATTGTGGTGAAAGTTGTGATGGGCCGCTATATCAAGGCACAAGGCGAGAAATACAAATCTGATGCGCTTGTAGCGTCTGGTATAGATGCGCTATTTGATGCGGTAATTACCTTTGCTACATTAGTATCTGCAGGCTTAGTATTCTTCTTTAACTTTGACATTCAAGGCTATGTAGGCGCAGCAATCTCTGTTTTGATTTTGAAAGCTGCTTATGACATTTTAAAAGAAATGTATAATCACTTGCTTGGTGTTCGTGCAGATGATAACTTAATCCGCGATATTAAAGAAACTATCGCACAACATCCAAATGTAGGTGGTGTATATGACTTGGTTTTGAATAGCTACGGACCTGGTGAAACAATTGGCTCTGTACATATTACCGTACCAGATACGATGACTATGGCTGATATCCATCCTTTGACAAAAGGTATTGCTGTTCATCTTTATAAAAAATTTGGTATTAATATGACCGTTGGCGTCTATGCTGAAAACCAACCAAGTGTGGAAGTGCTTGAAATTAGACAAGCTCTTGACCAAGTTGTAAGCTTATATACACATGTTGTACAAGTACATGCCTTTTACGTACACGAAGAGAAGAAAGTTATCTACTACGATATTATCTTTGACTTTGACGAAGAAGATCCACATGGTACATTAGAAAAAATTAAAGCAGAAATGCAAAAACGCTGCCCTGACTATGTACAATTTGCTATTGTAGATACAGACTTCAGTAACTAATAGAATATAAATAAAGGCTTCAACCAATCATCGACGAAAATATTTCGCTAAGAAATGGTTGAAGCCTTTTCTTTTACTAGTTGATAGATTTAGCTATACTATAAGTAAGAGAGATGGTGATTCTATGTTACGGTGGATAAAGAAACATTATATTGTAAGTTTTATTGTTTTCCTTATTCTTATTTTGTGTGCTTTGCACTTTAGTGGTACGAGAAATGAGACACGTATTTTGTCGAAACAAGGGATAATTCTAGAGAAAAATATTACAGTTGATCTTAATCGTAATCCTAATGCAACCGTGACAGTTATAAATGCAAGCAATTACTCTGAATCCTATGTTGTTAATGTATTGCCTATTATGACAGAATATAACTGCTATATTTTCGACTCTCTTATCGTTAATGATGAATTATATCTGCTTGCACGTTCTAATGCTGCAATTTCAAATATGAATTTGTATCCACTATTAATTTTTAAGATTAATGATACATCTTTAAGCTCTAATGTTATTGGATATGAATTCGATAAGTTCTCCGCTTCACTAGACTATATAGATGGTAAAATTATAGCTTCTAATGGGAGCGCTAAATATATCTTAAGTCCTGATTTATCTGCTAGCAAAATAGTGAATACAGACTCGATTTCTGTTCAAAATAAGAATGTTAGTAAACATGGTATAAAGAAGGATAAAGTAATATCAGACTCTTTAATTCCTAGAGATTTATACATGAATGGTAAGGCAGGCGATACCTATTTGCTTACTGTTAGTCCTCTTAACTATGCGAAGCCTAACATGAATTTACCATTTGAATTTTTAAAAGCTGAACAGTATTATGGTATACCTATATATGAAAATATGATGTTATTCTGGAATACTAATACAGATGAGATGGAGTTTTATAATAACTTGAAGCCTATAGATTCCTTCAATATCAAATATATGGATATGAATTATAATACTGAAAGATTTGAACATTGGAATCAGGTAATTAAGAATACAAGTTCTACAAAGTTAGACTAACTTGAAATTTATGCACTAAGTGAATATAATATATTGTGTAAAATATAATTTGTTTAGGGAATCCTATATGAGGAGAGATAGAATGAAGAAATTTGCTCTTACAACATTAGCTGTAATGGCGGCCGTTGGTGTGTTGGCGGTTCAGCCTGCAGATGCGAAGAAGGTACAACAAGATCCTGTAGTATCACCTATTGAAATGCCTATGAATGATGAAATTCAACAGGTTAATGGTGTATCCAAGTCTACCAATAAAGAGACACAACGTTTATCTAATAAGTTAGCAGATGCTACGAGAGTGATGATTAAGAAGAATTGGAAGACTATCTATATTAAAGCAGTGCCTACAGGAGATAAAGCGGCTGTACGTTTCTATTACACAGATAAAAATGGTCAAGTATATAATGGCCAAGTCATTAGAAATACAGGCCTATCTAAAGGCAAATATATGACTGGTTCGTTGCGACAAGTCGAAGTGTTACAAGAGTTGGTAAACCATTTGCAACAAAGTGGTCAAGAGGTACCATCCTCTATTGATCTTATCATTACCCAAGGCGGATACCGTACTAAGACGATCTTTAATTATGGTGAAGATACAAGAAATCTACAAGCTTACCAACAACAATATGAACAACAAAACTTCCCTACTATGAAGTAACAAAAAGCCCGTGCATTGATATGATATGTACCCATTTTCCTGGACACATATTATTTACTAGCCTAAACACATGG
>OKRZ01002703.1_pt1 | contig 12675 bp, 7 predicted proteins | sample 1601141 | NCBI WGS metagenome assembly OKRZ01 (sample SAMEA3541524, study PRJEB24748) | human gut metagenome | biome: human gut; feature: human-associated habitat; material: faeces | place: China | collected 2012
CAGCACCGAAACTGGAGCCCCCGCCGCGCCCGCAGGTGCGTGCGGTGCGCGGCGGCAACCACGGCCTGAACCGCGTCCGCCATGTGATGCGGACTGCCGTGATCGTGCTGATCCTTGCCGTGTCTGGTGGGCTGGCAATCAGCAGCCTGATGAGCGGTGCAACGCTGATGGAACTGAACGCACAGGTCGATGAGGTCAGCGCCCAGCTGGCCGAGGCCCAGAGCGAATACGACTACCTGAACACCCGGATGAACGACATCACGAGCCGCGCCAGTCTGCAGCAGGTGGCCGAGGGTGAGCTGGGACTGGTCAAGGCCGATCCCAGCCAGATCACCTACGTCCAGCTGGAGGACCAGAGCATCATTGAGCGGAACACCGGTGCCGCGGGCCGCCTGTTGGATGAGGTGCGCACGGCGGCGCTGAGCCTGCTGGACAGCCTGAACCCGTAAAACAACCAAAAATATGCAGCTACGAGCCTTTTTGCTGCACGGCCTTGCTGCCGTCGGCAAAAAGGCTTTTGAAATAACAAGGTGTATCCATGACAGAGCAACGACCCAACCATTCCCCCCGGCATCGTCCCCGGGCAAGCAAGGGCATAAAATACTGGACGCTGTTTTGCATGATAGCATTTATCCTCGCCTGCTACGGCGTGCTGGTCTACCAGCTGTATGTGTGGCAGGTGCGTGATGCAGAGAGCTACCGCGCAGAGGCTGTGACCCAGCAGCTGAAGGACACAACGCTGCCCGCTGTGCGCGGCTCGATCTACAGCGCCAACGGCAAGCTGCTGGCCAAGAGCAGCACGGTATGGAACATCGTGGCCGACCCGTCCTCCATTTTAGAGAGCGGGGCGACGGAGGACCAGATCCGCACAGCGGCAGAGCACATTGCCGAGCTGCTGGGCGACGGCACAACGGCGGATACGGTGTACAAGGCGCTGACGGCGTCCAACAAGGATACCGGTGAGCCGTACCAGTACCGTGTGGTGAAAAAGAGCGTCGAAAAGCCCGTGGCGGATGCTATCCTGGCCTATGCAGACAGCTACCGCCTCAAGGACGGCGCTGCGGTGGACACGAGCCTGCAGACCGAGGAAAAGGAGGACAAGAAGGACGGCGAGGCCAAAACCAGCAAGGCAACCCGTATCCTCTACCTGACCAGCGAACAGGCAGCCTCCCGCACTTACCCCTATGGGGAGTTCCTGGCTTCGGTGCTGGGCTTCTGCAATGAGGACGGCTCGGGTGCCTACGGACTGGAAAAATATTACGACGAGACGCTGGCCGGTACGCCGGGCCGCAGCGTGGCCGAAACGGACGCCTACGGTGACCCGCTGGCCAGCGGTCAGGCCGACGTGCATGAAGCCATCGACGGCAGCAACCTGAACCTGACCATCAACGATTACGTACAGGCCGTTGTCGAGGAGTACCTGACCGAGGCAATGAGCACCTTTACGGTCCATGGCCGCGGAAGCGCCATTGTCATGAACGTCAAGACCGGCGCGATCCTGGCGATGGCGTCCCTTGAGCAGTTTGACCCCAACGACCCCAAGACGATCACCGACCCCAAGATGAACGAGATCCTGGCCAAAACAGAGATCGACGCGGAGGACATTGACTGGCTGGAAAGCCGTCTGGGCGAGAAGGCCGTCAAGGACATCATTGCAGACGGAATCATCAGCCATGAAAAGACGACGAACGAGAAGGGCGAGGAGGTCTCCAGCGAGGCTACCCAGCTGCAGGGTATGATGCGCGAGGCCCAGTGGAAGAATAAGAACATTACCGAGCTGTATATGCCCGGCTCGGTGTTCAAGCTCATCACGGCCTCGGCGGGGCTGGACTCCGGTGTTATGAGTGCGGAGCAGTCCTTCTACTGCAACGGCAGCCTGACCGTCAACGAGGGCAGCGAACTGTGGGAGCATACCTACCGCTGTGCCAACGGCGAGGTCCACGGCCTGCTGGATATGGCAGGTGCGCTGAACCACAGCTGCAACCTCTGGTTCATTCAGGCGGCAGAGACGCTCAAGCCGCAGATCTTCTACGACTATATCCAGGCGTTCGGCTTCACCCAGCCCACCGGCATCGACCTGCCCAACGAGACCCGCTGGACCAGCGTCTACAACGCCGAGCAGATGGCAGAGGTCGATACAAACCTGTACACGGCGGCCTTCGGCCAGAACGAATCCATCACCCCGATGCAGATGGCCACCGCCGTAGCAGCCATCGCCAACGGCGGCTACCTTGTTACGCCCTATGTCGTGGATTCCATCTCTGACAAGGACGGCAACATTATCTCCCAGACCGAGACGAACATCCGCCGCCAGGTCATCTCCGAAGAAGTCAGCCGGCAGCTGCTGTCCATGATGGAAAACAACGTCCACGGGGCAGGGGACTACCACTCCTGCGCCAACGCCTACGTGGCGGGCTACCGCATCGGCGGCAAGTCCGGTACGGCAGAGCGCACGGACCGCCATCTGCGCGGCGACGGCGACTATTATAAAATGATGAGCTTTGCCGCTGTGCTGCCCATCGACGATCCCGAGATCGAGGTTTTCGTCCTGCTGGATGACCCGCGCTGGGTCAAGGACTATGCCAGCCAGGTCGTGGCCCCCGTCGTCGGCAACATCATCAGCGAGATCGCGCCCTATCTGGGCATCGAGCAGGACGCTGACTACAACCCAACCGGCACTGTGACCGTGCAGACCTGCCTGGACTACACCTGGACGAACGCGCAGGTCACGTTGAACCGCCTGGGCCTCAAGCATAAGCTGATCGGCCCCAGCAGCGGCAATATCGTCTACCAGTACCCCGTCGGCGGCAGCGTGGTGCCCGCGGACTCCACCATTTACCTGTACACGGCCACCGACCAGAACTCGATGACCACAACGCCCGACGTCGTCGGCAAGACCGGCACCTTTGCCGAGCAGATGCTCAAGGCCGCCAACCTGAACGTGCAGTTCGCCGGCGACAGCAGCGGCAAGGTCGTGGCGCAGGACGTCGAGGCCGGAACCTCCGCTGCCTACGGCACGATTATAACGCTGACGATGGACAGCGGAGAGGATACCACCCATGACGCCCCGACGGTGACCGAGGAGATCGACCCGGCAAACGAGGAGGGGTAAGCATCCCCGCAGGGGCACCCGGGCTTTTGCAAAATGCTGCATTTCTGTATAGGAGGTCTTTTTCATGCAAACCATTCCTGCCAATCAACTGCTGGCCGGACTGACGCTGGCTGAGCCGGTCGCCATCCGCGCCGTTGTGACCGACAGCCGCAAGGTCGAGCCGGGCTGCGTTTTTGTCTGCTTCCCCGGCGAGCGTGTTGACGGCCATGACTACGCCGCCGGTGCCTACCGGAGCGGCGCAGAATATATCGTTGCCAACCATCCCGTCGAGGGCGTGCCTGCAGACCGCACGGTCATTGTGCCGGACAGCGGCAAGGCCATGATCCGCATGGCGTCCAACTACCGGATGCTGTTCAACCCCAGAATGATCGGCGTCACGGGCAGTGTCGGCAAGACGACGACGAAGGAGTTCTGCTACGCGGTGCTCTCCACCTTCGGCAAGACCCTCAAGACCGAGGGCAACCAGAACAATGACATCGGCGTGCCCAACACGCTGTTCCGCCTGACCGACGACACCGAGTACGCCGTTGTCGAGATGGGCATGGACCACGCGGGCGAGATCGAGCGTCTGACCCGCTGTGCCCGGCCCAGCGCGGGCATCATCACGATGATCGGTGTTTCGCATCTGGAAAATCTCGGCACGCGCGAGAATATACTGAAGGCAAAGCTGGAAATCTGCACCGGCCTGCCCGACGGCGCACCGCTGGCCCTGAACGCGGACAACGACCTGCTGCCCACGGCGAGCATCCCCAGCCGCCTGCGGCCGGTCTGGTTCGGCATTGACGCCGCGAATGCCGATGTCCGCGCGGTGGATGTCGTCACCGGCGCAAACGGCACGACCTTCAAAATCATTGATACGCAGTACGGTACGTTCGATGCCGCCATCCCGACAGCGGGCATCCACACGGTCTACGACGCGCTGGCCGCCTACGCCGCCGCGACCCGCCTGGGTCTGGACGCTGCCCGCTGCGTTGCCGCGCTGGCGACCTACCGGACGACGGGCATGCGCCAACATATCGTGGAAAAGGGCGGCATCACCTTCATTGAGGACTGCTACAACGCCAACCCCGACAGCATGAAGGCTGCGCTCTCTGTCCTCAAGGCACTGCCCAATGCCCGGAAGATCGCGCTGCTCGGCGATATGCTTGAGCTGGGCGGTGCGAGCGAGGAAGGGCACCGCCATACCGGCGAGTGGGCTGCTGACGCGGGCGTTGATGCACTCATCGCCTACGGCCCGCGCAGCGCCGCCATGGCCGAGGCCGCAAAAGCGCGCGGGGTTGCAGCGGTGCATTGCCAAACGGCGGAAGAAGTGCTACAATATGTACGGCAATTCGTGCGCCCCGGTGACGCTGTGCTGGTCAAGGCCAGCCACAGCATGGGCCTGGAGCAGCTGCTGCAGGAATACTATAAGGAATTGCCGCAGGGGTAAGCACCCCAACACACGTTTGGAGGAATCAACGGCATGGAGCAAATCTCATCCCTGTTGGCGGCGGCAGCCGTCGGCGGCTTTGCCATCACGGCGGTGGCGGGCAAATTCATGATCCCGGCGCTGCACCGGCTGCACTTTGGCCAGACCATCCGCGAGGAGGGCCCCACATGGCACAGCAAGAAAAACGGCACCCCCACCATGGGCGGCCTCTGCTTTATTCTGGGCATTCTGGCCACGCTGGGCATCGTCTGGGTCATGTACAGCCCTAAGCTGCCGGAGGTGCTTGGTATGCCGCAGCTGCAGGCCGGTATGCTGGTGCTGTTTCTCGCGTTCGGCTCGGGCCTCATCGGCTTTCTGGATGACTTCATTAAGGTCGTCAGGCATCGCAACCTCGGCCTGACCGAGGCGCAGAAGATGATTTTGCAGATCGCGCTGACCTTCGGGTTCATGTTCGGCCTGCACAGCCTCGGTCTGCTGACCACGCAGGTCCAGTTCCCGATTTTTGGGCTGGTGGACATGGGCTTGCTCTACTATCCCATCGCGTTCTTCGGCATCATCTTCCTTGTCAACGCTGTCAACCTGACCGACGGTCTGGACGGCCTGTGCACCGGCGTGACCTTCGTGTCGATGATTGGCTATCTGCTGGCCGGCAGTCTGCTGGGCTTTGTACATGTTTCGCTGATTGCCGCTGCCACGGCGGGTGCCTGCGCGGGCTTTCTGGTCTGGAACTTCTACCCGGCCAAGGTCTTTATGGGCGACACCGGCAGCATGTTCTTCGGCGGCATCGTTACGGCGCTGGCCTTTGTGATGCAGCGCCCCGAGCTGGTGCTCTTTTTCGGCATTGTCTACATCTGGGACGCGATGACCGTCGTCATCCAGCGCACGTATTTTAAGGCGACCCACGGCAAGCGCATCTTCCGCATGACGCCGATCCACCACGCCTTTGAGATGCGTGGCTGGCGCGAGGTCAAGATCGACGGCTTCTTTGCGCTGATTGCCGTCATCGGTGTGGCAATGGGAATTTATTACATCTGTGTGGCATAAGCAGCGGGGCCGGGCCTACCCGGCCTCTGCCTGTTTCTGCCCCTAAGGGAGGTGACCGCCCATGAGCACTGCCGTGAGCATTGTGCGTACACTGCTGGGCCTTTTGTTTGACCATACCATCGGAAATATTGTGCGCATGATACCCATCATACGCCTGCCCAAGCTGGAACGGGGGCCGGTCTCCCGGGGCTTTCTCGCCCTGCTGCTGGTCATTTTGTTCTTCGGGCTGACGATGCTGTTCTCGGCCAGCTATTCCAGCGCCTACGCCACCAGCGGTAAACTGTACAGTATCATTAAACCGCAGGTCATGATTGCAATTGTAGGGCTGTTCTTTATGTGGGTCCTGTCCAACATCAACTACCGCGCGCTGCGTCTGATGAGTGAGAGTCTGTACATCATCACCGTTGTGCTGCTGATCCTGACGCTGCTCAGCCCGGAGGACACCAACGGCACCTACCGCTGGGTGTATCTGCCGGGCGGTGCCTCCTTCCAGCCGTCGGAGCTGGCAAAATTCTCGCTCATGCTCTGGACGGCAGATATGCTGGACCGCGACTATGACAAGAAGAATAGGTTGTGGTACGGCGCGATAAAGCCTGCGCTGCCGCTGCTGCCCATCCTGTATTTGCTGCACAAGGAGTCGCATAACTCCGGCATGATCCTGCTCTGCCTGATTTTTGCCACGATGCTCGTCTGCACCCTCTCGCCCGGCCGCTGGCTGCTGCTGCTCATTCCGGCGGGTGTAGTAGTCGGCGCGTACTTCCTGAAGGGGCTGGCCGGCGGGGAAGGCTACGCTGCGGGCCGTATGGACAGTACCTGGGGCCTTGCGCCGCTGGATACCGCCGGTATGCTGTGGCAGACCCGCCAGAGCATCTATGCTATCTCCACAGGCGGCATGTTCGGCGTGGGCATCGGCGCGAGCGTGCAGAAGCACCAGTGGCTGCCCTACGCCGAAAACGACTTTATCTTCGGCGTCATCGGTGAGGAGCTGGGCTTCTTCGGCTGTGTTATCCTCATCGGTGCGTTTGCGGTGCTGCTGATCATGGGCGTTATGATCGCCCTGCGCGCGCCCGACCTGTACGGCACGGTGCTGGGCATCGGCATCATCTCGCAGATCGCCTGGCAGGTGTTTCTGCATATCGCCGTCGGCACGGCACTGATCCCCAACACCGGCATCAGCCTGCCGTTCTTCTCCTCCGGCGGCACCAGTCTGCTGCTGCTGCTGAGCGAGATGGGCGTGCTGTTGAGTATCTCGCGCGCCGGAAATGCCCGGGAACAGCGCCTGGCAGAGCAGCACCGCGCCGAGACAGAACGGATGCTGCAGCGCACCCGCTACCGCAGCAGAGCCGCGCGGTAGGGGGGACGCCCGATGTCCGCGGCACGGCGGGCATAGCCTATATTTTATTCTCATGGAGGTCCATCATGCGCGTTTTAATTGCTGCCGGCGGTACAGCCGGTCACATCAACCCGGCGCTGGCGATTGCCGGTGCCCTGAAGGCCGCGGACCCGACGGCGGAGATCCACTTTGCGGGCCGCCGCGAGGGGATGGAGTACGGCCTTGTCACCAAGGCAGGCTACCCCTTCCATCACATTGAGATCAACGGCTTCCAGCGCCATTTGAGCCTGGAAAACATTGGCCGCAACATCGTAGCCATCTGGCATCTGGCGCTGTCCGCCCCGCGCACCCGGAAGATTCTGAACGAGGTCAAGCCCGACCTTGTCATCGGCTGCGGCGGCTACGTCAGCGGGCCTATCGTCCGCGCGGCAGCCCGGCGCGGCATCAAGACAGCCATCCATGAGCAGAACGCCTTCCCGGGCGTGACCAACAAGCTGCTGGCGAAGGAGGTCAACATTGTGCTGGCCGCCAGCGCGGACGCGGTTGAAAAGCTCGGCGCGCCGGAAAAAACCACCGTCGTGGGCAACCCTGTCCGCCCCGAGGTGCTGACCGCGGACCGCGCCGCAGCGCGCGCCAAGCTGAACGCCGGAAACCGCACCGTGATTTTGAGCTTCGGCGGCAGTCTCGGTGCGGAACGTATCAATCAGGTCGTGGCCGACCTCTGCGCCTGGGAAAAGCAGACGCACCGGAACGTGTTGCACCTGCACGCCACCGGCAGCCGCGGCGTCAAGCTGTTTGAAGGGCTGGAAAAGGAAAAGGACTTTGCCCCCGGCGAGAATCTCGTCGTGACGGAGTATATCAACAACATGCCCCAGCTGCTGGCCGCGGCAGATCTCGTCATTGCCCGCTCCGGCGCACTGACGCTGGCTGAGCTCGAGGCCGTGGGCCGCGCATCGGTGCTGATCCCCAGCCCGAACGTGGCCGAAAACCACCAGTATTACAATGCCCTTGAGCTGCAAAAGGCCGGTGCGGCAGTCGTCATCGAGGAAAAGAACCTGACCGGTGACGGTCTTGTCAAAATTGTCGAGACCCTGCTGACCTCCCCCGGCAAGCTGGCCGAGATGGGCGCCAACGCCAAGACGCTCGGCAACCCGCACAGCCTTGATTTGATTACCGAAAAGCTGCTGAAGTTGGTCAACGGCTAAGCAAGGCTGCATACACCCTGTAGGAGCGAACATCGTTCGCCCGCCCGATGCGACGAGCGTCGCCGGGCCACACCCCGTAGGGGGTGCATTCTATATGCGCCCGCCCAACGTACCATCCACCCACGGGCAGCCGCCCCAAAATTCACCGGAAAGGAGCCGCTTATGGACCGCAACCAGCGCAGCCGCAGGCAAAAATCCGCAAACGGCTCCTACGCCCAACAGTCCCGCCGCAGTATGGGCAGCCGCTTGGGCCTTGAAAAAAGGAACGCCCCGCGCCCCAAAGCGCCGCCTGAAAAGGCCGCGCCTACTCCCCATGCGCCCCCGCGGCAGCGCCCTGCGCAGGAGATCAATCCCCAGAAGGCAGGCTACCGCCCCGGCACGCCAAGGCGCACGCGCCGCGTCACACAGGCGGAGATCATACGGGCAAAGCGCCGCCGCCGTCTGCTGGGGGCACTCGGCGTGCTGGCCGTGCTGGCCGTGGGTGCGTTTGTGTCGATCAACCTTCTGTTCAAGGTCACGATCTTCCGGGTAGAGAGCTATGACGGCTCCCAGCCCGTCGATACCGGCATCTACACGTCCGACGAGCTGATCGAGGCACTGGGCATCGAGAAAAACTCCAACCTGTTCGCCTTCTCCACCGCGGAAAAGACCCAGCAGCTGGCGCTTCAGTTCCCGTATTTGGAGCGTGTCGCTGTGGAGATCCAGCTGCCCGCCGCGGTCATCATCAAGGTCGAGCCCGCCACGGAGCGGTTCGCCTGTATGTACCCCGGCGGATGGATGGTCTTGAGCGACTCCCTCAAAATTCTGCGCACCGACGTCAGCCAGCCGGACGGCCTGATTCTGCTGACCATGTCGCTGCCCACAGATTTCTCCCCCATGGTGGGGCAGAACATCGAGCCCAAGAGCTATAACTCACTCCTGAGCGAGACCCAGCAGGCCACAGCGGAGACAGCGGGTCTGCAGGCCAGCGCACTGCAAACGCTGACCGAAATGAGGGACGGCCTGCAGGAGAACAACCTGTTTGACGGCACGACGGCGCTGAACATCCAGGATCTGAGTGATATTGAGTTCACCTACCAAAACCGCGTTCAGGTGCTGCTGGGCAGTGAGACGAACCTCGCCTACAAGCTGCGACTGGCCGCTGCCGCGCTGACAGACCCGGAAAAGGGTCTGGCCGCCGGTGATAAGGGCGTGCTCGACATCTCGACCCAGCGCAGCGACGGCGACATCCGCGCCTACTTCGCCCCCGATACCCCCGAACCGACACCGGCCCCGGAGCCGACCCCGTCCCCCGAGGAGCAGACCGACCCCGAAAGCCCCACAGAATAACCCCAACGCCCCGACAAACCGTCGGGGCGTTTTTTGTACAAGTCGACAGAAAAAATTGTATAAAAAACACCCCGCAGCGCCTTACACATGAGCTACCTTGGGGATTGTTGTTGTTCACCGATTCAGAAAAATCCGCAACGCACATGTGTCTAACACATCCAAATTCTTTCTCCGTTTGTGATGAATTCAAACAGGCGATATTTCTGCGCATTATCGGTCGGCACCAGCCGAGGCCCTGCCCGTTGCAAAGTTGCCGTCTGTGGTCAAGGTGGCATTGTAGCAGTTGATGGCAGCAGTGTCGTGTTCGTACATCGTGGCGAGAGTAAGCGAAAACCAAAAAGGGCAGAGCGAAATTAGCGCGGATGCTATCAGACTATTGTGGAGAATGCAGGAAACTATATTAAGATAATAAGCAAAAAATCAAGGAGTTAACATAAAGTAGTCATAAAAATGCTTGAAAGTATGCGACGAATTTGATTTAATTAGTATTAGAAGAAGATAATAGAAAGGAGATGTGTAGTGCATGTTGTCGGGAAAACAAATTGCCGAGGCAAGAAAGCGAAAAGGACTAACGCAAGAGGCCTTGGCGGCAGAACTTGGAGTATCGAGACAAACGATTGCAAAATGGGAACAAGAAATTTCAACACCCAGTGTTACAAATGCACATAGACTGATAGATATTCTAGGCCTACAGGAAATGGAGAATAAATCGTCTACCGAAGATGAAGGCAATGCAAGAACTATTTGTAAAAAGAGATTAACAAAGAGATTGTTGATTGAACTTTGGGCAGTATATGTTGGGATAGCATTTCTCTGCTTTTTTTCTATTGGAATTGTGGCATTGTTTTTTATCCCTGCAATATCGGTTGTCCTAATATTAGTTGCTATTGTAGTGCAGGAAGTAAGGGGAAAGAAGACAGATTCACCGATGAAGATTCTTCTCGGCGGAATATGCTTTATTGGGCTTGCCATACTGGCAGTAGTTGCTATACTTGCAAGTGGGTTTGTTCTAAGAGAAAATTATCAACATAAAGCTTTTTATTCTGTTCCTGCTATACAACTAAAAAAATATTCGGCAATTAATGAGTGGATTGATGAATGCAAAACGATAGGACCTGATATTTATGGGCAATGTATTGAATTGCCGTCAGATAAGACAATCTGTCTCTATATTGTATATAGACATCAGGTGACGGACGCATCGGATGCAAGCCTCGTTTCAGATCCGCTACATATGCGATTCATTGCAAAATACCGTGGTGGTACTGAATATGATGGGGTGGATTTGTATTTTCTCCAAGGGAGAAGTAGTTATCAGATGCTTTTCTCTATTGACGGAAGTGAACCTTATTATAACAGTATGGCAACTGTTAATCCAATGCTTATAGATGATGTGAAGGCACTATTTAACAATCTGCAAGGATATGAACTCTATGAATCCGAATAAGATTACATTTACAATATATTATTCGCTGGCTCCAATTGATTAGTCCTGAAAATAGTGGATGCTTGTGTCTTCACTTATTGCCACAGCAAGAAAAAATACAGTTGCCAACAAAACAGCGATACCACTGGGAAGCAAGGAACAATGCAAAGCTAGGAATTCATTTTGCGTCTCTGCATCCGGTGAGTATCAAGTAAAACACAAACAACACCCCAAAGTTGGAAAAGGTACTTTGGGGTGTTGTTATTTAGGTGTGCCCAGCATGGGCAACAGCTAGGTGATGAAAGACCACTACGCGTTTGGCAGTAGGAAGCGTTAGCCGAAGGCAAGGGGGCCAAACGTGGGGGAGGAAAAAAATCTGAAGGGAGCCAGATGTTAACAAAAAATGCTGGCTGGCAAACTCTTGAACCGATGAACAGAAATCCCATAGTAGTTTAGTATTGAACAGCACTCCATTTGTTAGATAGTATGATATACTATCTAACAAGTGGGGTGCTGTTCAACAAAAGACGCTGTGGGGTTTTTGCTATGTTGTAGGGGTCGATGTTTGCATCGACCCGCGGGCGAATGACGAGCATCCGCCCCTACGGATAAACAGCTGAATAAAAATTACACGTTCAGCTCCACATGCTGGCCCAGGTCCTCTTTGTTGGCGTCCAGCACGGGCTGGATGACGTCACGCAGGAACTCGGTGACCTGCTCGGCGCTGCGGCCCGTAAAGGCTTCGGGGGAGAGCTCGGCCTCGATTTCCTCGCGGGTCAGGCCGAACGCGGGGTCAGCCTCGACGCGGGCAATCATGTCGTTGGGCTTGCCCTCCTGCTTGACAACGGCAGCGGCGGCCACGGCGTGCTCACGCAGACGCTCGTGCAGCTCCTGACGGTCACCGCCCTTCTTGACGGCCTTCATCATGATGTTCTCGCTTGCCATGAACGGCAGCTCGGCCATGACGCGGGCACGGACGACCTTCGGGTAGACGACCAGCCCGTCGGAGACGTTCAGCAGGATGTTCAGGATGGCGTCAGCAGCCAGGAAGCCCTCGGCCATCGCAATGCGCTTGTTGGCGGAGTCGTCCAGCGTGCGCTCAAACCACTGGGTACCGGCAGTGATGGCGGGGTTCAGCACGTCCACCATCAGGTAGCGGCTCAGCGCACAGATGCGCTCGCAGCGCATGGGGTTGCGCTTGTAGGGCATAGCGGAGGAACCGATCTGGTTCTTCTCAAACGGCTCCTCCATCTCCTTGAAGTTCGCCAGCAGGCGGATGTCCGTCGCCATCTTCATGGCGGACTGGCCGATGCCCGCCACGGCGGACAGCACATTGTAGTCCACCTTGCGGCTGTAGGTCTGGCCGCAGACCGGCACGACCTTGGTAAAGCCCATCTGGGCGCAGACGTCGGCCTCGACGGCCTTGATCTTGGCGGAGTCGCCGTTGAACAGCTCCACAAAGCTGGCCTGGGTGCCGGTGGTGCCCTTAACGCCGCGCAGCGCCAGCTGGGAGATCTGGTGGTCAAGCTCCTCCAGATCCATGTACAGCTCGTTCATCCAGAGTGTGGCGCGCTTGCCGACGGTGGTCAGCTGCGCGGGCTGGCAGTGGGTGTAGGCCAGGCAGGGCATGGCGTTGTACTCGTCGGCGAACTTGGCCAGATTTGCCAACACGCCGATGACCTTCTTGCGCACGAGCTGCAGGCCCTCGCGCATGATGATGACGTCGGTGTTGTCACCGACATAGCAGCTGGTCGCGCCAAGATGGATGATGCCCTTTGCCTTGGGGCACAGCAGGCC
>OKRZ01002720.1_pt1 | contig 12626 bp, 2 predicted proteins | sample 1601141 | NCBI WGS metagenome assembly OKRZ01 (sample SAMEA3541524, study PRJEB24748) | human gut metagenome | biome: human gut; feature: human-associated habitat; material: faeces | place: China | collected 2012
ATGAAGCATGGTAAGAAAGAAATTGGATTCGGTCCAATAGAATACACTACTGAAGGCGCCTCCTCCCCATTAGCATTACTAGGCAATGTACCGGTTCTTCACTGGCATGGCGATGAATTTGAAATCCCTAAAGGTGCTGTGAGACTTGCTCAAACAGAGCTATGCCCAAATCAAGCATTCTCCGTAGGCACTCACATTCTAGGTCTTCAATTCCATATGGAGGCTGATCCTGCATTCATTGAAAGTTGGCTTGTAGGCCATTGTGCAGAGCTTTCTAACGCAGGTATCGATATTCCTAGACTCAGAGAAGAGGCTAAGCATCTACGCCAAGAATTACCAGCTGCAGGAAAAGCAGCATGTATTGCTTGGCTTGAACAAAACCATTTATAAAAGTAAAAACCGCCTTAGTAATACTAAGGCGGTTTTTACTTGTTTCTTATATATATCCCTTACATATATACACGAAATCATGGATTTCGGGTCCGATAACACATTCCCCAATGTGTCATTTTTTCCACATTTCGTATTGTACATCAACCAAATTGAATATGCAAGAAGTTTTTCATAAACTTTTCATAAATTATTCTATTTTTTTCAATATAGCTAGTAACCCTAAATAAAACTTTGTAGATTTTATCTATATCAAAGCTATATATCGAACAATTTAAACTTTAGATTTTATATGAAAATCCATCGCGTAAATGATATTCAAAATTAATATTTTGGATACTAATCAGTAAGATTAAACAATTTTATGCTGCCATGCACCTCGAACAAATCGGAAATAGGAACAACATAATCGTAAAGACTGATCAAAGCACAAGGATAACCATGCGCCTAAAAGACCTAAGCCAAACGTAATACACAATAGATACGTAATAATAGGTCGTATAATAGCTACACTAATAAGGGAGTATTTCATAATATAATATGTATCCCCTGCCCCTTTTAGCACACCAGAATACACTTGCTGCAAAGCTTGTGGAAAAGCCGCTACGGCCATGATGCCCATTAAAGAACCAGAAAGAAGTACAACTTCACTTTCACGAGTATATAACTGCACCAAGAAATCACCAGGACCAATAAATATCAAGGCACTCACAAGACCCACGATTAGTCCGATGCGGGCACCAATTTTACCATAGATACGTGCAATATCAGGTCGTTTATGCCCGAGGTTTTGCCCCGTATGAGAGGCTCCTGCAAAGCCAAGTCCCATAGCAAAGTAATAGAATATATCCATCAAGTTCATACATACGTAATGTGCTGCCAATGGTACTGCCCCTAAGGAAGCAACGATCATTGTGTACGTATACATACCAAATCGTTCAAAAAACTGTTCCCCTAATGAGCTACCACCTACGTGGAACATAGTGTGCAAAACGGTTCGTTCAAACTTCCACTTTGAAGGATGTCGCAAAGTTAGCCCTGTAGTAGTATGTTGTGAAATCGTACGCAGTAATAATATAGCAATAACAGCACTACTAATCATTGTCGAAACACCGGCGCCCATGACACCGAGTTCAGGAAAGAAACCAATACCATAAATCAAGAAGAAGTTCATTATAGTATTTAAAATATTACCTACTACATTGGACTTAAAAATAACCTTGGTATTGCCATAGCCAATAAGGGCGGCCCCTACAATTTGACTAAAAGATTGGAATATTAGACTAATGACAACAAAACGGCCATACCAGACAGCCGTTTCTATATAGCCGTCTTCGGCACCTGTAAAGCGTAAGATATGCTCTAAATTAAAGAAACATATTGTCAATAAAGGTGCATAAATCAAGAAATTCAATAGTATAGATTGCTTAAGAACGGCATTCATACCATCAACTTCACTTTCACCGTGGCGGCGAGCTATAATAGCCGTTACAGCAATCGACAAGGCACGACAGAATATGAGCATCACCATCTCTGGCTGCCCCATAATACCAACTGAGGCGAGTGCGGAGGCACCAAGTGCCCCTACCATGGCTAAATCAATAGCTGTCATAAACTGCAGCATCAAACCTTGTAATGTAGCAGGCCAAGCTATTTTCAAATAATTGCTATACATCTGCTTTGTTGTACCTACAGGACCTAATCGTTCTGTAGCGGGCAACATAGCATCAATGGATAACCATCGTTGTATGCGGTCTAACATAGTAACTCCTATTCATGCAAGATCGTATAAGATTGAGCTATCTATTAGCTCCAATATCTTCTGTATTATATCACAATAATATATGAAAAGTCATTCATATATAATAATTTTATTTAATAATCTATATCAAAATCGCAAAAGAACCTCTTATAATATCTGAATATACCCTACCAGGTATCCCAACATATAAGAGGTTCTTTTAATTTTAGAAAATATTATATCAGTCTATTATTAGAGATTGATTATCAATTATTAACCTTTGGATGCCAACAATTGACTAACTGCTGCACGCAAGTCTTCTAAGCCTTGTTTAGTTTCAGCTAGTTCTTGACGTTGACGCTCATTTTCAGCTTCCAACGTATTAAGACGAGCCGCTTGATCTGCGATAACAGTTTTTTGTTCACTATTTTCTTTTTTGAGACTAGATACTTCATCTTGCATTACATACACAGAGCTAATAGGGCCTGCTTTGTAACGATCAGGAATATTTTTCTTTTCTGGGCTAGAGCCAAATTTGTGAGTTACACCTGCATTGACCATGTTGCGGTTCGCACCAAGAGATACACCAACGTTGAACATTGTATCTTCATTTGTATAATGTGCAAGACCTAAGGCTGCAGCTGTTTCACCGCGATAGTTACCAACACCAGCCATCACTTGAGTTGGTTCCAATGGGTCATATTGAATTGGTTTCAACGCTGCCATTGCGGCTGCATGCGCACCTACGCGTTGTACCTCACCTGCTACTTGACCAATAGCATCGCCAATTCTAGCATTAGATGCTTTCAACTGACTAACATTAACTGCATCAGTATCATCTGTACCAGGTGCAATACCTTTAAGTTGGTTATTACCATTATTAAGGCCATCCTTAGTCAAGGAAATAGTGCCTGCATTTGGATTATTAGGATTTGCACTGCCTGGTGTAATTGTTATGCCATTACCATCTGTGACAGTTGTGTTACCTGCTGCATCTTTAAATGTAGCAGACTTCATATCCTTCAGTTCAGGATTTACTGCATAACTAATTGTTTTACCTGCTTGGCTAACCATCATATTATTGCCCGCTTTGAAAGTAACTGTTTCATCAGTTTTAACTTTTTCAGCTGTTGCAGTTGGTGTGCTGTTAATACCAGAGCCTTCTGTACCAATAGTTGCATTCCATCCAGCATTTTCAACGGCGGATTTAACTTGATCTTCCGTAGCAGCACGGCCAGATGCAATATTATTTGGATCCCAAGTTTTGTTAGTTAATCCTGTAACAACACCATCTTTGCCATTTACTGCAACAGGATTATTACCACCTGTAGTAATGGTGCCATCTTTACCATCGATACCTACAGTACCAATTGTAGCCTTGCCATCCTTACCATCAAGAGCAATCTTATCGCCAGCTTTTACAGAACCATTTTTGCCATCGATAGCAACGGCATTAGCACCATCACCAGCCTTGATTGTACCATTTGTACCATCTACACTAACTGCCTTAGTTGGATCTGAGCCCAATATAACCTTATCATTCAACTTGTTATCATAAATGATATGTCCATCAGCAGCAGTAGTTTTAGTCAATACAATATTGCCTGTAGTACTACCAGCACTTTCACCACCATTAGCAGTCAATTCTGTTTTAGACGCCTTAGACTTAGCCTCTAATTGACGTACATTGACAGCATCTGTGTCATCTGTACCGTCTGCAATGTTAGAAATCTTATTGCCACCATTATTGAGGCCATCCTTAGTTAAGGATACAGGATTTTTACCAGTTGCAGTAATGGTTACACCATCTTTAGTAAGAGCTGTATTATTACCATTGCCATCATCGATAACTGTGCTATCTGCTGTAGAAGTATTGGTTTTTGTACCATCCGTAATCTTAGTGCCATCTGCAGTTGTTGCTGTAGACTTAGTACCATCTGCTACTGTATTACCAGCTGCAGTAGATGTATTGGTTTTAGTACCCGCAGTTTGTGTAATGGAATCACCATTGATAACCGTTGTGTTATTACCAGTACCATTGAAGCTTGCAGAGTTCATGTTCACAAGGTCTTTATTCAAAGAATATGTGAAGTCACGCCCATTTTGGTTGATTGTGATATTTTCACCAGCAATCATAGTAACCTTTGCGTCTTTACCTACTTTTGCATCTGTTTTAGTACCAGTTTGTTTACCAGATGTAGCAGCATCTTTATCTGCTGTAATTTGCCATGTTTGGTTAGCTGCAGCATCAGCTACTACTTTCAATTGATCCTCGGTAGCAGCACGGCCAGAAACAGCATTGCCATCCCAAGTTGTATTACCGAGACCTGTTACATGGTTATTTGTACCATCTACTGTGACGCCACCAATATTAGCAGCTTTACCTGTAATAGTACCAGTAGTGCCATCTAACGTTACCGCCTTATTACCACCTGTTGTAATTGTATTATTTACACCATCAATAGCTGCACTACCAATAGTAGCCTTACCGGCTGTACCATCAATAACAATGGCATTAGCGCCAGTACCAAATGTCAATGTATCATTAAGTTTTACATTGTAAATTGTATGACCATCTGCAGCCGTTGTAGACGTTAATTTTACATTGCCAGTTGTTGCGTTAGCTGCTTCATCATCATTAGCAGTAATTTCTGTTTTAGATGCTTTTTTAGCTGCATTAATCGCATCTGCTACATTCTTAGCTGTTGCCACACCATCAGTAGCAGGGCCTGTAACAGTGCCATCTGTGCCAGCTGTAATAGCCGCTGTTTTTACATCATATTTAACAACGCCTGCATCATCGATAGTAGCAGTTGTTAACGTACCATCTTTAAAATTCAAGCCATCAGCCAAGGATACTTGTTTAGCTGTACCATCATTTGCTTTATAAGACAATTTAGTCTTCGTAGCAACTTTAGCGCCATCAATAGTTACCTTGTAGTCCTTAGTTGTGCCATCTGCACTTGGTGTTCCTGTAACAGTCAACGGATTATCTGCATCAGTTGTATCAGTACTTACTGTAACTGCACTTACCGCAGATTTCTTAACCTCTGCTTCAGATACTTTTACAGTTAAGTTTTTACCATCTGCATCAGTTGTTACGTATTTACCGTCGCCTTTGATGCCCAAGGTATCATCTTTAAGATTTACTACACCAGCAGATGTATTAGTATCGCCAGCAAATTTCAAGTTAATAGCATCAGTGCTTGCTTTAGCAGCCTTGTTGATAGCATCTGCCACATTTTTAGCTGTTGCTAAGCCATCATCACCTGTTACAGATGCTGCACCTGTAGTGGCATTGCTATCGATAGTAGCACGTTTTGTAGACACCTCTACAGTATCACCATTCATCTTCGTAGAAATGAAATCACCAGTAGCACCTTTTACATTAAATGCTACATCACCATCTTTTAAAGATTGGCTAGATGCAGTACCACTATCTGCACCAAGGGACACTTTACGGCTCACAGCCACTGCAGCATCATTGATTTTGGTCTTAGTATCATCATTAATATCAAATGTTACCTTGCCATCATTATCTACAGTAGCTTTTGTCATTGTGCCGTCAACAAAGTCTAAACCTTTGGATAATTTAACTGTTTTAGCATCTGCATCAGCAGCTGTATTAGCACGGTATGTTAACGTTTGGCTTCCTACAGTATCTTTCAACTGTTTTACATTTACCGCATCAGTATCATCCGTACCTTCAGCAACCTCTTTAATTTTGTTGCCACCAGCATTGATTTCATCAAGGGTAAATTGGATTGTTTTACCCGCTGCACTTTGGAATGCCATACCTTGAGCACTGCCTTCAGCATTATTGCCATCTTCATCACTAAACATGAGATATTTAGACGTAAGGCCACTACTATTAGGACCTGCTTGAACTGATACAGTATCTAAACCAATATACGTTTGGGCCTCATTAGCACCAGTTTCACCATTCGTAAATCGCAATCGATCACTATCAATAGAGGATCCAGCACCTACATTATCTTTAAACTCAGCTCTATAGGCTTTGATGATACCAGTACTACCATCTAGGGAAATTGTTTCCCCTCTTGGATTAGTAAGAGATATGGTACTCAAATCTTTAAGATCTTTATTTAATGTGGTAGCAATATTTTTGCCAGTTTGTGTAACTGTAATATTGTTATCACCAGTAAAGTCTACAGTATCACCACCGGCTACAGTAGTCGGTGTATCACCATTAGCAGATAGTTTCCATGCTGCACCGTCTTTAGCTTGACTAGCCGCTTTATTAATTGCGTCGGCTACATTTTTAGCAGTTGCTAAGCCATCATAACCTGTAACAGAAGCAGTACCTGCAGCATCGCTGTTGATAGTAGCACGTTTTGTAGAAACTTCTACAGTGTCGCCATTCATCTTCGTAGAAATGAAATCACCAGTAGCACCTTTTACATTGAATGCTACATCGCCATCTTTTAAGGATTGGCTTGATGTAGTACCACTATCTGCACCAAGGGAAATATTACGAGCTACTGCATTAGAAGAATTATCAACTTTAGTTTTAGTATCTGTATCTAAACCAACTGTAATAGTTTGATTATTTACAGTTGCAGTTACACCATTTGTACCAGCTACATTAAGTTTTTGGTTTTTAAGATCAATAGTACCGTTATTAGTACCATCTGTAATGTTTAAATTTTGGGACAAGTTAGCAACAGCTTGCTTAACATCACCAATATTTGCTGCATTAGTATCAGTTGTACCACCACTAGCAACATTAGTGATTGTCTTGTTACCACCGTTGATACCATCAGTTTTATCAATGGAGATACCGCCTACAGTTACTTTATCTGTTGTAATGCCAGTACCTGTAATAGCAGTCGTACCATTTGTTAAGCCAGATGTGTTCATTACTGTATTGCCAGCTGTAATGGAATCTACTGCAAGATCTTTCTTCGTAGCTACAGTGATTTTCTTTTTATCTGTACCATCTTGGGTAATCAAGATATTATCGCCATTAATAAGATCTACTGTGTCCCCACCTTGTACAGATGTTTTATCTGTTGTGCTGGAATTTGTTGTAAGATTCCATGCCGCACCAGCTTTAGCTGCATCAGCTGCTTTATTGATAGCATCGGCTACATTTTTAGATGTTGCTAAGCCATCATCACCTGTTACAGATGCTTCACCTGTATTGGCATCGCTAGTAATTGCCGCACGCTTAGTGGAAATTTCAACAGTGTTGCCATTCATCTTCGTAGATACTAAGTCACCTGTCGCAGCTTTTACATTGAATGCCACATCACCATCTTTTAAGGATTGGCTAGATGCTGTGCCGCTATCTGCACCAAGAGAGATATTACGAGCTATTGCTGTAGAAGCATCATCTACTTTAGTTTTTGTAGTTGTATCAAGACCTACTGTAACAGTTTGGCCATTTACAGTTGTAGTTACACCATTAGTACCGGAAACAGTAAGCTTTTGATTTTTAAGGTTAACAGCACCATCTGTAGTGCCATCAGAAACAGTAAGGTTTTGAGATAAACCATCTACTGCTTTATTGATAGAATCTGCTACATTTTTAGCAGTCGCTAACCCATCTGTAGGGCTATTTACTTTAGCTTTACCATCAGCGTCATTAGTAATAGTTTCAGTGGCAGTAGAAATAGTTACAGTACCATTTGTACCTACCGTAGCTTTTGTAAAAGTACCATCTGTAAAGTTTAATCCATTCGCCAAGGATACTTTATTTGCATTGGCACCATTAGCTTTGTATGTCAATTGTGTTTGATTAGCTAATTTTGTAGTATCGATACCAATAGCATAGTCCTTAGTATTTGTACCTGCTGTTGGTGTAATTGTAATAGGATTATCTGCCGTATTAGCCTTGCTAACAGTTACTGCGCCTACAGCTAAGTCTTTTACTTTTGCTGCATCAACAGCTACTTGTACACCTGTAGCAGAAGCCTTAGTAGTAACTAAATCGCCATCACCAGCCACTTTAAAGGTTGCGTCACCATCTTTAAGATACTTAAGACCTGTAGATCCTGTATCACCTGTTAAACTAATACCTTTAGTCGTTGCATTTACCGTATTGTTATCTAGACCAACAACAAGACTACCATTATTCGTACCCACTAAATCAGTTCTAATACCATTAGCACCAATTACTTTTAGTGGACTTTCACTAAGCTTAACAGTACCAGTTTTAGAATTTGTATCTAATTTTAATGTCACATCAGATACAGCATTCTTAACATCTGTAATGTTAGCTGCATTAGTACCTACATTACCACCGCTAGAAACGTTGGTAATTTGCTGTCCCCCTGCACTAATAGCATCGGTACCAAACTTAACAGTTTTCGTAGCAGTTTTTGCAGTTAAACCATCACGAGTTATGGTCACATTATTACTACCAGTAGTCGGACCAATTTGAAGCGTTGTATTACTCAATACATTATCACCGGCTTTAAATGAATCGCCAGTAAAGTTTCTACCTTTTACAGAACCATTTGTACCATCTAGAGTAATTTGATTGCCACCAGAAGAAACGGTAACTGAGTTATTAGCTTTCACAGTATCTACAGTAATCGCCTTATTCAAAGAAGTAGTAATTTTTTTGCCATTACGAGTTACTGTAAGATTATTATCCCCGCCAAAGATTACGGTATCTGATTTATTGATTACTTCAGGAGCACTAGGATCCCGGTCCGCAGCTACTTTCCAATGATATGCATTGGCAGAAATAGCTTTATTGATAGCATCTGCTACATTTCTAGAATCAGCCATGCCTGCAGCATTTGCAGAAGCTTGACCACTTGTGACATCAATATTTTGTGTTTTACCAGAAATTGTAAGGTTTTGACCGTTGGCAGATGTTCTAATATATGTATTATCGCCCTTAAGACCTAATGTACTATTTGCAATATTCACATTGCCAGTATTTACATTACCAGAGAACGCAAGGTTAACACTCTTTAATTGGGCTACGTTAACTGCATCTGTATCTCTTATACCCGCTGCGAGGCCTGTAAGTTGACGTGTTACAGTACTACCATTACCAATAGAAACAGCACCTGCTGTACTAGTAAGTACATTGCCATTCAAACCAGAATAAACATCTGTACGGTTTGTATTAGGATTATAGCCCTTATTAGCAGTACCGCCTGCTACATCAGCAACGGAATCACGCCCTAAGGCAACACCACCATCAACGGTAACGCTAGAATCAGGACCAATAGCAACAGATTTAACTGCACTTGCATTAGCTCTAGTACCAATAGCAATAGAATGTTGAGATGTGGAATTAACGCGACTACCTATGGCAATTGATTCTAAACCATTAGCTGTCGTAGCAGAGCCGATTGCAAGAGCTCTATTGCCTGTAGCTTTCGTTGGCGTAGATCCATATGAACCAATGGCAATAGTTCCATCATCATTAGCTGTAGCACTAGCACCTAACGCCACAGAGTTAGCACCTTTAGCAGTTACATTCATACCAGTAGCAACACTGTTAAATGCAATCGACTGAGCAGCTTGACCAACTGCGACACCGCCTAAATCAGCCTTAGTTCCATTAGTACCCACAGCAACACCATTTTTACCAGATGCAGAAGATTTATGACCTACTGCAAGGGAGCTTTCACCCTTAGCATTCGTTTCCATACCTACTGCAGTCGCTAAAGAACCTGTCGCATTAGACAAGATACCAAATACAGAAGCAGACGGATTTGTAGCCGTATTTTTTCTACCTACTGCTACAGCACCTTCACCGGTAGCTTTAGATTCAGAGCCTACTGCAACAGAATTAGATGTTTTAGCATTTGTTTTATAACCAATACTAACAGCACCACTTTGTTCAGCCTTAGCAGCAGTACCAATAGCTACGCTATAACCACCAGAAGCAACAGCGTAGTCATCAAATCGATCAGATGATGCACCACCGATTGCAACGTCGCCACCATTAGTTGCTTGTGCATAAGTACCACCTGCAAAAGCACCAAAACCAGTTGCTCTTGTAGAACTTCCTATAGCCGTACCTCGAACAGAAGATTTTGCATCAAGACCTAATGATACGCCACCTCTACCAGGAGCTTTAGCGCCTGCACCAATAGCAACTGCTGGTTGGGCGGGATCAGCGTATTGTGATGTAGCTAATGCTTGATACCCAATAGCAATAGATTGATGACTATTAGACTCGGCAAGATAACCAATAGAAACACCATTTGTCATACCATTTGCAGCTTTACCTCCACCTAAAGTTAAAGTAGACTCATCGGCAGACACATCCGCAACTACACCTGCTTGCATCGCCAAGGCAGCCAAAATACTAGCTACTACGATTTTCTTTTTCCCTGTTTTATTTTTTGCCATTTCAGATACTACAACGTAGCACTGTTTAGACTTAGACCAAATGACTTTAAATATCTTATTCATACATTTTCCTTCTTTAAATTACTAACCCTCAACTATATGAATCATATGTTCCACACTTCTCTCAGTCTGGAAATAATGAAAGCTACACAGACTTTCATTTATAAAACCTATCTTTAATTTTACCATAATTCATCTAATTTTCTCAATTTAAAAGTATATTTTTTGGATATTTACTATTATCTCAATTATGCATAGAGTATGCTTAAACACGCAGTATCATCATAATTCATTTATAATTCACCTTAATAAATTGCATATTATATGAATTTTTATGCTCCTAATTGAGAATGAAAAGAATATTAGATTTCATTACAAAATTAATCACCGTCTAAAAATATTCATAAATTATTCCTTATATACAGTTTTATCGATAATTTTATTAATCATTAAATTAGAATTTTCAGGCTATTTTATTTTACAGATATAGCTTTAATAAACTATTTTTATTTTTGTACTAAAAAGAGCCCCCTCTTTCGAGGAAGGCTCTTTCTAATTTTACATATCCATTCACGGGATATACATAGTTCTAACTATATGTACAATATGATTATGCTTTATTTGCCAACAATTGGTTAACTGCTGCTTTCAACGCATCAATTTCAGATTGTTGTTGTTCAAGCTTGGATTTGTACTCTTCATTTTGGGAACGCAAGTGACTTACTTCATCTTGCATTACGTAGATAGAGCTGATAGGACCAGCTTTATAACGTTCTGGAATCGCATCTTTTCTATCACGGCTACCACCGAATTTGTGAGTTACACCAGCATTAATCATGTTATGGCTAGAACCAAGTGTAACACCAATATTGAACATAGTATCTTCAGTTTTGTAATGGGCAAGACCAATTGCACCAGCTGTTTCACCACGGTAGTTACCAATACCAGCCATGATTTGTGTTGGTTCCAATGGATCGTATTGGATTGGTTTCAACGCTGCCATAGCTGCCGCATGAGCACCAACACGTTGTGTTTCAACGCCTACATTGTTAATAGCTTGTTGTAAACCAGCTTTAGTTTCTTTCAATTGGCTTACGTTTACTGCATCTGTATCAGCTGTACCAGGTGCTACGCCATGAATTTGGTTGCCACCATTGTTCAAGCCATCTACAGTAAGGGATACAGGGCTAGCTGCAGAGTTTGCAGGATTGATAGGCATGCCTGCACCATTAACTGTTGTAGCGTTACCAGCTGCATCTTTTACAGTTGTACCAGCAGGAGTGATCTTAGTGGATGGACCATTTTCATCGCCTACAGTTACACTGTTAAGACCTTTCACGTCTTTAGCTAGGCTATATGTGAAAGTAGTACCGTCTTGTTTAACCTCAAGATTATCACCGGCTTGGAATTTAACAGTATCGCCGCCTTGTACTTTTTCAACAGTACCGCCAGCTGCAGTTACATTCCATGCAGATAGATCTTTAACTTGTTGTTTACCAGCAGGTGTTAAGTTGCTCAAGTCTTGGTTTGCTGCATTATCGATTTTAGCTTTTGTTGCATCATCGATTTTAACAGTTACATCTTCACCATTAGCTACCGTTGTTAAGCCGTTTTCGCCTTTGATGTTAAATTTCACATCGCCTGTGCTCAAGGATTTTTCATCAGTAGAACCAGTGTTACCACCTAAGGAAATCTTACGACCGATTGCTTCTGTATTTTTATCGATTTGAGCTTTGTTTGCTGCAATATCACCAGCATTTTTAGTGATGTTAGCTTTGTTTGCTTCTACTTGGTCATCAACGGCTTTCAATTGATCTTCAGTTGCTGCACGACCACTTACAGGTTGTGTTTGACCTGGTACCCAAGTTTTATTAGTCAAGCCTGTTACTTCTGGAGTTTCTACACCATCAGTTGCTTTTACTTTTGGAGCTGTAATTGTATCATTTGCAGTTACAGTATCGAAAGTAACATCTTTCTTAGTAGCAATTGTGAAGTCTTTACCATTTTGAGTAATGGAGATGTTATCACCATCGATAAATTTAACGGTATTACCACCTTCAACTTTTTCAGCAGTACCATTGTTAGCCACTACATTCCATGCGGATAAATCTTTAACTTGTTGTTTACCAGCATCTGTTAAGTTGCTCAAATC
>OKRZ01002721.1_pt1 | contig 12624 bp, 8 predicted proteins | sample 1601141 | NCBI WGS metagenome assembly OKRZ01 (sample SAMEA3541524, study PRJEB24748) | human gut metagenome | biome: human gut; feature: human-associated habitat; material: faeces | place: China | collected 2012
CTGTAACGTATACAGGTACGAGTTCCGAAGAGACGCAACGTCTTCAAAAGCTCTGTGTTAAAAGAAAGTTGTTTGAATCGCCGTCATCACCATCATCATCATGGATAAGTTCTTTCCAAGTTGTTCCTTCCTTTACATACAAAGTTCCGTATGTATCATCCTCTCCCTGTGTGTACAACATATAGTACCCATCTTTTTCAACTGTAAATTCATAACCTACTGTTTCACCCTGAGACGAAATTGGAATTGAAGTATCAATATGAATATTATTTGTTCTGGATGTTATATCCGCCTTTACTTGTGTTGCGTTGCCAAATGTAATTCCTACTGTCAATGTTGCAATCATTGCTACAGTTTCAGCAAATGCAATTGTTCGTTTTACATTTTGTCTCATTGTACTCTCCCTTCATTTATCTGTTTTGTTACTTTATAAGTTCACAAATTTAATGCATAATGTACATATTATTTAGAACCTCACAAAATATTATACATTAATATGTGACATTCCTCAACTGTTTTGTTTAGATATTTTTATAAAAAACCTGAAATTGATATATTCTTCCACTTTACATTTATTAGCAAAATTAAAATCAATTTCAGGTTTATTTATAATTATGTATATACTTTTTTATTTTTTAGTTTTTACAGCTTGTATCTTTGTCCAGGCACCATATATTTTCTTACCATTTACAATTAATTATTATCTTATTCAAAATTAATTATTAATTTCTATCGTATATATTGCTAATTTGTAATTTTAACTTTTATTCTATAAATTTTGCCTTATTAACTCTTTTAGTTACTTCAAACTAAATCCTGTGCTTCTTTTACATTACTAATGCCTATTAATTCTATTCCACTAGTATCTTTTAAGCTATCCATTGATACCTTTGGAAGAACACAGCGTTTAAATCCTAATTTTTTTGCCTCAGCAACTCTTTGATCTGTCATTGCAACTGCTCTTATTTCACCTGCCAGACCTACCTCGCCAAAAAATATTGTATCTGCCTCAATAACTCTGTTTTTGTAACTTGAAAGCATGGCAATTACAAGCGCTAAATCAAGACCGGGTTCTGATATTTTCATTCCGCCTGCAACGTTTACATAAGCATCGAAGTCTCCCATTTGAATTCCAATTCTTTTTTCTAAAACTGCCATCAAAAGATTTACTCTATTATAGTCTGTACCAACTGCAGTTCTTCTTGGCATTCCAAAATTGCTTCTTGTAAGAAGTGCCTGTATTTCCACTAAAATAGGGCGTGTTCCCTCCATGAGGCAGGCTACAACTGAACCCGAAGCATCTGTAGGTCTTCCCTCAAGCATAAATTCTGAAGGATTAAGTATCTGCTCTAATCCTTCGCTTCTCATTTCAAATACTCCTATTTCATTTGTAGAACCATATCTATTCTTTACACCTCTTATAATTCTGTAAGCAGCATGTCTGTCTCCTTCAAAATATAGAACTGTATCTACCATATGCTCTAACACTCTTGGTCCTGCCACAACCCCCTCTTTTGTTACATGACCTACTATAAACATTGGAATTGTACTTCCCTTTGCGACCTGCATGAGAGCGTTTGTAGATTCTCTTACCTGACTTACACTTCCTGGTGCCGAACCTACTTCTTCACGATACATTGTCTGAATCGAATCAATAACAACAATATCCGGATTACATACTTTTATCTGTTCTTCTATGGTATCAAGACTTGTTTCGCACAAAAGAAGCATTTTGTCATTAAATTTTCCTATTCTGTTTGCTCTTAATTTTATTTGCTTAACTGATTCTTCACCTGATATATAAAGCACTTTTTTTCCATCATTTGACAGGTTTCTGCATACCTGCAACAATAACGTTGATTTTCCAATACCCGGATCTCCACCTACAAGTACCATTCCTCCAGGCACAATACCCCCACCTAACACTCTGTCTAATTCAGAAAATCCTGTTGAAATTCTTTCTTCATCTGCTGCATCAACTTCATTTATTGCTACCGGTTTACTTTCAAGTATATTTTTTCCCGTAAGTCCCTTTGTTTTCTTTGTGACTAATTCTTCTACAAATGTGTTCCATTCTTTACATCCCGGACATTGTCCTAACCATTTGCTTGTTTCATATCCGCATTCTTTGCAAAAAAATGCTGTTGTTTTTCCCTTTGCCATATTTCTCCTTTTCAATCCTATGGGGGTGAAGCAGGATAATTTTGACTAAAGTACGCTCGCGCTGCTTGCCGCTCGTAGCGGTTCTAAATCTTCCGCCATATTCTGACTTCGAAACCATTGGTTTCTGTCAGAATATGGCGAAAGATTTGAACCGACGGCGGCAAATGCTCTTTATTCAAATTTATCCTGCTTCACCTTCCGGGCTTTAAAACTCTCGCTTCTTCTCAGTGATTATGCATTCGCCAACTCTTATTCTTTATCTTTTTTTGTTATACCCATGGCTTCGCCATGTAATCACTTCGAATCCGCTTCGCTTCTTCTCAGTGATTATGCATTCGCCAAATACTATCTGCTTTTTTTGCAAGCAAAAAGCAGATATTATTTGGCTCATTGCGTATAACAAAAAAAGTGCCATGTGGTTTGACACTTTTTTAGTTTATTTTTATTTTATTATTGTGCTTATTGATTATTAAATTGCTACAACTTTTACGTGTGTTACAGCTTCTTTATCAGCATCTACACTAATTGTAAGCTTACCGCCTAAATTAGTTTTCATTTTTCCTACTGCTCTGTTGCTGATGAAAACTTCATATTCTTTTTCTGCTGTTAATTCAAGTGTTATCTGAGTCTGTCCTAATCCTTCAACAAAGAAACTTACTTCATCAGCTGTTGCTTTGAATGCATTTACTGCTGTTCCCGGTGTTGATTCATATACAAACATTCCGTTTCTTTCTAATTTAGTAATCTCATTGAAAGTCTTTACTTTGTACATATCACCTGCAACTTCAAAATCTGCAAGCTTTGTCTTCTTATCTAATGTATAATCACCAAAGCTAATAGAACCATCGCTTTCTTTTCTAATCAATTCGCTTACTACTGCCATCTTATCCTCCTGTTATTTTCGCCCGTTAATTCCGTCAGGCGTCCTAGTGTTTTTTTCATTATAACATACTTGTCCGTTTTTTTCTTCCAAAAGTCGTATATAATTTATTAAATTTTTATTACAAATTTATCACTATTCGTTCAATTATTTCTTTAGAATAATAACCTCTTTATTTCTAACTGAAATAGTAATACTGTCTCCATTTGTAACATTTCCATTTAATATTTCATCTGACAATGTATCTTCAATTTTATTTTGAATCATTCTTCTAAGTGGTCTTGCCCCATACTTCTTGTCATAACCTTCCTGTGTTATATACTTTTTGGCAGAATCTGCAAATCTGATATCTATATCCATCTGCTCTTTTACTCTGTGTTTAAACTGGTTAAGCATGATGTTTACAATCTTTCCTACTTCATTCTTTCCAAGACTGTGGAACACAATAATATCATCAATTCTGTTTATGAATTCAGGTCTGAAAATTCGTTTAACATCTTCCATGACATTTGCTTTCATTTTTTCATAATCCTGTCTTTCATTTTCTTCTGAATTGAATCCTAATTTTTTAGGTTCCATAATTCTTGAAGCACCGGCATTACTTGTCATAATCAAAATTGTATTTTTAAAGCTTACTTTTCTTCCTTTAGAATCAGTAATGTGACCATCATCAAGTACCTGAAGTAATATGTTAAATACATCCGGATGTGCTTTTTCAATTTCATCAAATAGTATAACTGAATATGGATTTCTTCTTACTTTTTCGCTTAATTGTCCACCTTCATCATATCCTACATATCCCGGAGGTGAACCTACCATTTTAGAAACGCTGTGCTTTTCCATGTACTCAGACATATCTACCCTGATAATTGCTTCTTCTGAACCAAATACAGATTCTGCAAGTGCTTTTGACAATTCTGTTTTTCCTACACCTGTAGGTCCTAAAAACAAAAATGAACCAATTGGTCTGTTTGGATCTTTCAATCCTACTCTTCCTCTTCGTACAGCCTTGGCTACAGCTTTTACTGCTTCATCCTGACCTACCACTCTCTTATGAAGAACTTCCTCTAATTTAATCAAATGCTTTGTCTCATCTTTTGTTAATTTGCTTACCGGAATTCTGGTCCACATTGAAACAACTTCCGCTATTTCACTTTCACCTATTACAGGTTTATTTTCATATTTATTTGTGTTCCATTTTTCAGTAACTTTATCTAACTTAGTCATTGCTTTGTCTAAATTAATCTTAGCTTCGCTTCCCGTCTTAAAGTCACCCTTCTTTATGGAGTCTTCCAACATATTTGTGTAAAGTTCCACATTGTTTTCAGCATTAATAACTGCTTTTGTTTTTGGTGTTCCTTTAAGTCTTGCCTTTGCACATGCTTCATCAATTAAATCAATTGCCTTGTCAGGAAGGTATCGGTCATTAATATATCTTTCAGATAATTTTGCTGCTGCATCAATTCCTTCTTCTGAGATTACAACGTTATGATATTTTTCATAAGTCTCTTTCAAACCATTTAAAATTGTAATTGTATCTTCTACTGATGGTTCATCCACCATTATTGGCTGAAATCTTCTTTCTAATGCTGCATCTTTTTCGATATTTTTTCTGTATTCATTTATTGTTGTTGCTCCAATTATCTGTATCTGACCTCTTGCAAGTGATGGCTTTAATATATTTGAAGCATCCATAGAGCCTTCTGCACTTCCGGCCCCTATGATTGTATGAATTTCATCAATAAAAAGAATAATATTGCCTGCTGCCTGAACTTCACTTATTATCCTCTTAATTCTTTCCTCAAATTCACCTCTGTATTTTGATCCGGCAACCGTGCTTGTCAAATCAAGAATAAATATTCTCTTATCGAGCATTGTTTCAGGGACTTCACCTGCTTCAATTCTCTGTGCAATTGCTTCTATAATTGCTGTCTTACCTACACCCGGTTCACCTATAAGGCATGGGTTGTTCTTTGTTCTTCTGCTTAAAACCTGGATAACTCTCTGGATTTCTGTTTCTCTTCCTACTACAGGATCTAATCTCTTTTCATGTGCATCTCTTGTTAAATCTCTTCCAAACTGTTCTAATGTAGGCACATCTGACCTTCTAACCGGCTCTTTTCTTCCCTGCTTAACATATGCTCTAAATTCATTAGGGTCTCTATCTGTAAGTTTTAAAATATCTATGCACAAATTTTTCAAACTAAGTCCAAAACTTGTTAGCATTCTATTTGCCTGACATTCAGGGTCGGCAATTATTGCCAATAGAATATGCTCTGTTCCAACCTCATTTACTCCCATTCTTCCTGCTTCAAGTTTTGCTCTATCTAAAACTCCCTGACTTCGGGATGTAAATTTTAAATTATTTCTTGAAATTCTTCTCTTCGTTTTTAAAATATCCTGCTCTGTAATGTCTTCGCCTATTGCCCTGATTATATCGTGAGCTTCGAGTTCGTAATTGTATAATATATTCGCAGCGACACCGTCAGTAACCTTTGCAAGCCCACCTAGAAGATGCTCTGTTTCTATATAATCAGCCTCAAAATATACAGCAATATCTTTTGCATATTCTAAAGCCTGTAAAGTCTGTTTTGTATATTTTTTGTCCTCCATTGCTTTCCCTCCTATTCTGTATTTATTGTATCAGACATTTGTGATTTATTTGCAAATATCTTTATTATCATTATTTTAATAATTTAATAAAACTGTGATTATTAAAAAAATACTTTTATTATATGTCAGAAAGGACCCGAAAGCTACATCTTGCAACACTCCGGATCCTTGCTATTTTGTTATTAATCTACGAAAACAAAATCTTCATCATCATCATCTGATTTTCCTGTGCTGTCTTTCTTATCACTCTCTGTCTGAATATCTTTTTCATTCTCCATCAGAATACTATTTTCATTTTCTTCGATTTCATTTGTTTCTTCTAAGATATTGATTCCATTATCAGCATCATTATCTTCATTCTGTTCATCTGTATTGTCAAATATACCTGTTTCCATTGCCACAGCTAATTTTAAATCCTCATTTACTTCTGAAATAGCTTCTTCTATTTCATCTTCTTCTGTCTTTTCATGAGTTTCTTTTGTAGTATCATCACTATCTGTAGTCTCAGGATTTTCTTCGTTTTCAGAATCATCTGCTTTAACATCATCATCCTGACCTTCTACATTGATTCCAAAATTATTAGTTTCTTCATCTTTTGATTTTTTTATCTTTTTTGTTTTATTTGACAATATAAGATTTAGCACTGCAAATATAAGAATAACGATTAAAATAATTAATCCTGCAATTGCTTTCACTAAGATATTATATCTGTCAACAATACTATTATACTTATCCTGTAATTTTCCATATGAAGTATTTGCTGCCTCAAGCTGTGTATTAACATCATTTGTAGCTATGTATCTCTGAAATACTTTTTCCTGATCATCATAACAATAAAGATTTATATCTCCATCCCAGTTCATTGCATATACAAGATACAATTTTTCTTCTGAATCAAGTTCCCATGCACTAACTTCCTGGTCATAAATTGTTATTCTTTTTTTTGTATAATTCTTAAGGCATGAATCTCTTTTTTCCGGTCTTACTACAGTGTACATTCTACTCTTAATAAGAATGTTTCTCATCGGATAAAAAGTATCCTTCTTTTCATTATAAATATAAAATCCTGCTATGCCTTCTTCCTCATTTGTCATATAGACTGCTGTAAGTTGTTTAACTTTGCCTACAATACAAGGCACTTCTTTTTTATTATATGTAAATGTACTTTCTTCAAATCCTTCAGGAATATCACTTTTTTTAATTTTTGAAGAAATGGTCAATTCTGTTTTGTTTACAGTGACCTTAATGCCGCTATCTTTTTTAGTATTGGTATCTTCTTTATATGTTTCTTCCTCATCTGTAGTAAGTCTCTTTGTTTTAATTGTGTATGTAGTTTTCTGGCCATTTGAATCTGTAACTTCAACATATGTTTTATTGTCCCCTTCATCTAATGCATCCCATGAAACTTTCACATCTGCTGAACTTTCAGTTGCAACGGCATTAATGTCTAATTTCTTAACACTGTTTTTTACTGTAGCTTCATAATCAGTTACATCTTCTGAAAATGAAGGGCTTAAATTTACTACCGTGCTATCTCCTGAATCTGTTTTACCATTAACTGTCAGTTCTTTTAAAGAAGAATCGGCAAAAACATTTGCTCCCATTAATGTTGTTAATCCTGCAGCCACAATTAAACTTAATAATAATGATTTACTTTTTCTCATTATTCGTACCCATTCCTTTAATCACAAGCATCTTGTGTTTAAAAGGTGCAAATCAAAGGCTTATATGATTTGCAATTTTCCTTTCTCACATATTTTTTTCATCTCTTTCCCTTACTTTTAAGCTTCGTCGATAGCCTTTCCGATATCATGTCTCATATACTTATTATCGAAATCTATCCATTCTGTTGCCTTATATGCATTCGCTCTGGCTTCTTTTAAATCCTTTCCCTTTGCAGTTACGCCTAATACACGTCCTCCGTTAGTAACAATCTTTCCATCGTCATCAAACTTTGTTCCTGCATGGAATACATAATATCCGTCTTTATCCTTAAACGTATCTAATCCTTTTATTTCAAATCCCTTTTCATAACTTACAGGGTAGCCGTCACTTGCAAGAACTACACATACAGCTGCATTATCTTCAAACTGCAAATCAATCTTATCAAGTGTTCCGTCGATGCATGCTTCAAATACATCAATTATGTCATTTTTCATTCTTGGAAGAACTACCTGTGCTTCCGGGTCACCAAATCTTGCATTATACTCTAATACCTTTGGTCCGTCTTCTGTAATCATTAATCCAAAGAAGATAATTCCCTTAAATGTTCTTCCTTCAGCTTTCATAGCGTCAACAGTAGCCTGATAAATGTATTTCTTACAGAATTCATCAACTTCTTTTGTATAGAAAGGACTTGGTGAAAATGTTCCCATTCCTCCTGTGTTAAGACCTGTGTCACCATCTCCTGCACGCTTATGGTCCTGAGCACTTGTCATTATCTTTATTGTATTTCCATCAACAAAAGATAATACTGAAACTTCTCTTCCCGTCATAAATTCTTCTACAACCATTGTATTTCCGGCTGAGCCAAATTTTTTATCAAGCATTATGCTCTTTACGCCTTCAATCGCTTCTTCTTTTGTATTGCAAATTAATACACCTTTTCCTAAAGCAAGTCCATCTGCCTTTAATACAATTGGATATTTTGAAGTTTCCAAATATTCTAATGCTTTTTCAGGAGAATCAAAATTTTCATATCCTGCTGTTGGAATATTGTATTTCTTCATTAAGTCTTTAGAAAACGCTTTTGATCCCTCTAAAATAGCTGCTGCCTTATTTGGTCCAAATACTCTTAAACCTTCTGCTTCAAAAGCATCTACAACACCGCCTACTAACGGATCATCCATACCAATTACAGTTAGGTCAATTTCTTTTTCTTTTGCAAATGAAACTAACTTATCAAATTCCATTGCACCAATATTTACGCATTCGGCATATTCTGCAATTCCTGCGTTGCCGGGTGCACAATAAATCTTATCAACTTTTGAACTCTTTGCTACTGCATTTGCAATGGCATGTTCTCTTCCACCGCTTCCAACAATTAATACTTTCATTGTATTCTCCTTATATTGTCTACTGATATATTACTTTATTGTCTACAACTTTGATTTTGCCATTAGCAATATCATTAATTGCCTGTGGCATAATCTTCCATTCTGCCTGTTCCATAACTCTTTTCTGAAGTACTTCAGGTGTATCTCCCGGTAAAATGTCTACCGCCTTCTGATAAATTATAGGACCTGTATCTGTTCCTTCATCTACAAAATGAACTGTAGCTCCTGTTACCTTAACACCTCTTTCTAATGCTTTTTCATGAACCTTTAATCCATAAAAACCATTTCCACAGAATGATGGAATAAGAGATGGATGTATGTTTATAATTTTATTTCTGTATTTTGAAATCATTTCAGGAGGTAATACAACCAAAAATCCTGCAAGGACAATTAAATCTAACTGATATTTATCCAGAGTATCAATTAACGCCTGATTAAAATCTTTTCTTTCGTCAAAATCTTTAGGTGAAATACATTCTGCATTAATTCCATTTTCTTTTGCTCTTACAAGTGCATATGCATCCTTCTTGTTGCTTATTACCACTTCGATTTCTGTATTTGTAATTACTTTATTCTTAATTCCATCAATGATTGCCTGAAGGTTTGTTCCTCCACCTGAAACTAAAACCCCAACTCTTAGCATAATTCTGCTCCTTTTTCTCCTGCCTCAATCTTTCCGATTTCATAGCATGTTTCTCCGGCAGCTTCTAATGCTTTCATTGTCTTTTCTACATCTGCAGGGTCAACTGCTAATACCATACCGATACCCATGTTGTATGTGTTGTACATCATTTCTTCTGCAATATCTCCTGTCTTAGCAAGGAGTTTAAAAATTGCAGGTACTTCATAGCTGTCTTTCTTTACAACTGCCTTTACTCCATCAGGAAGCATTCTTGGAATATTTTCATAGAATCCACCACCTGTAATATGGCTGCATCCCTTAATTGTTACTCCTGCATCTTTAACATTCTTTAATGCTTTAACATAAATTCTTGTTGGTGCAAGTAAAGCTTCTCCTAATGTCTTTCCTAATTCATCATAATATGTATTAAGTGATTCTTCTGACATTTCAAATACTTTTCTTACTAAAGAAAATCCGTTACTATGTACACCTGATGATGCGATACCAATTAACGCATCTCCCGGTTTAATATTTTCTCCTGTAATTAAATCTTTTTTATCTACTACACCTACTGCAAATCCTGCTAAATCGTATTCATTTTCAGGCATAAGTCCCGGATGTTCTGCTGTTTCACCACCAACTAATGCTGCTCCTGACTGTTTACATCCTTCTGCGACACCACTTACGATTGTAGCAATCTTTTCAGGATAGTTCTTTCCACATGCGATATAATCAAGGAAGAAAAGTGGTTCTCCACCTGAACATGCAATATCATTTACACACATTGCAACACAGTCAATACCGATTGTATCATGTTTGTCCATAATATAAGCTAACTGTACTTTTGTTCCACATCCATCAGTTCCTGATAACAAAACAGGGTCTTCCATTTTCTTAATAGAATCTAAACTGAAAGCTCCGGCAAATCCTCCAAGGCCTCCTAAAACTTCTGGTCTCATAGTTCCTTTTACATGCTCTTTCATAAGTTCAACTGACTTGTAACCTGCTTCGATATCAACGCCTGCCTTCTTGTAATCCATAATTCTTTTCTCCTCTTACTTTCAAATGGTTTCTTAAATCATTTTTAATCATATAATGCAAAAACAAATTATAATAAATATGTTTTTTTATTTTTCATATTAAAATTTAGTACCGATTATATGAAAATATAATACCGTTACGTTTTTTAATATAATTTTAGTAGTTTTTATATCCTACTTTTTTCAACTTTGTATCTTTTGCTACAACGTCTTTTTTCATTTTTTCTGTATATGCTTTTAACTTTTCAAGCAACTGTGCATCAGATGTTGCAAGAATCTTTGCTGCAAGAATACCTGCATTCTGTCCACCATTAATAGCAACTGTTGCAACCGGGATACCTGATGGCATCTGAACTATTGAGTATAATGAATCTACTCCGCCTAAATCTGATGTTTTCATTGGTATGCCTATTACCGGCATAGGGAATAAAGCTGCGCACATGCCCGGAAGATGAGCTGCCTTACCAGCCCCTGCAATAATAACTTTTACTCCTCTTTCTTCTGCACCCTTAGCCCATTCAAAAAAGATGTCCGGCTCTCTGTGTGCTGAGATGATTGTCATTTCATAATCAATTCCCATCTCTTCAAGAAAATCTGCTGCTTTGCTCATTACCGGCAGATCTGAATCGCTGCCCATTACAATTGCTACTTTTGCCATTGCTATTCTCCTTCATAATTTCTTATAGTATTGTATTAAACTTTGATGCCTACGGATTGTTCCGTTCTACGCACTCACACAATCCTCCCCTGGCTTCTTAAATCATAAAAACACTTACATTGTAACTGTTAAGACTTATCACGTCAATAAACGGGGTACTAAATTAACAATTTTATTACATTTATTTCTATTTTTATGCTTATTTTATTTATCAAAAGCTTCGTTTAAAAGTTCTGTTCCCGGAAGAACAAATCTTCCATCCTTTATAATGACAATTTCTTCACCATTTTTAGTTACAGCTGTAATTTCTCCAAGTTCGTCATAAGGTATCGTTATATCTGTATGACAACTGAAATATGCTTTTGACAAGTCTTCATTTCTTAAAGCTGAGATTTCATTTTCCTTTGCTACAATTTCTTTTCCATCAGGATTAAATGTCTTAACATCTTCTTCCCAACTGTAACATGTATCACCTACTGCAAAATGAGGTCCCATTTTTTCCACTATTAAAATTGGAAGTTTATATACTATATCGTATTTATTTGCCATAACATAAGCTGTTGTATTTGTTCCTATGGCAAATTCCCCTATAGGTAAAGTGTCATGATTAAACATAACATTTTCTTTTATATACTTTTTATTTTCTTCTTCAGTATCGAAATTCTTACATGTATAGTCTTTTATGCATCCATTTTCAAATGTAATTTCCAAATCATTATATTTTAATTCATTTAAATATACCTGACTCACATGTAACACTCCGTTAGTTCCTGTAAGTTTTGGCGAAGTAAACACTTCTCCTAATGGAATGTTTACATCTGCCAGACAGTTTTCAAAATTAGTTTCTTTTTCAGGATTTTTCAATTCATGCATATTAACCGTAATGTATGTCTTATTGCTTCCTTTTCCTTCGACCCTTACAAAATCTGCCTTATCAAGGGCATCTATTATACTCTGCTGTACCTTGCGATATTTATCCTGATCTAAACAGTTAATTTTAACTGTCTCTTCGAATAATTCTTCATAATCCATTCCAATTTCAGGAAGTGGAAACGCAATAATCGTAAAGCTTCTCTCATCGCCCTTAATATATTTTTGAACTATCTGAGTATATTCTCTTGCATATTCAACTTTTAATTTCTGTTGCTCCTTGCTTAACTGTAAAGCTTCTTTTTTATTTTCCGGCTCAAATGGATTTTCTCCAAATACTTCTATAACCGCCGGTCCTGCCATAAGTGCTGCTATTTTCTTTCTATTTTCAAATGCTGTAGTTGCAACCTCTAACTTTCTTTGTACATAACCTTTGTCAAAGAATAATGCATCATCAAACTTATGGTCAAACCAATACTGCTTATTTATCTTGGTAGATTCATATCCTCCTTTATAAATAACCGGTTTTAAACCCATATTTTCAAACTGCTTTATGGCCGCACGGATTATTCTTTCAAATCCAATATAATATCTTATGTCTACTGCACTTTTAATAGATAAATCCTTTCCTGTATTTATAAAACCAAGTCTATATCCTTCTGTATAAACACTTGCGATTTTATCTATTTTTTCCTGTGAAAGTGTGTTTAAGAATTTAGCTG
>OKRZ01002776.1_pt1 | contig 12430 bp, 12 predicted proteins | sample 1601141 | NCBI WGS metagenome assembly OKRZ01 (sample SAMEA3541524, study PRJEB24748) | human gut metagenome | biome: human gut; feature: human-associated habitat; material: faeces | place: China | collected 2012
ATTAAAAACGTCGCTTCGAGCGAGATCTACCCGAACTGGCCGGAAAGCGCGATACATGCGAATATTCTGGCGCAGATTTCTTACGCAATGAACCGCATTTACACGGAGTATTACCGCAGCCGCGGGTATGACTTTGACATCACCTCGACAACGCAGTACGACCAGAAGTTTATTTTGAACCGCGATATTTTTGAAAACATCTCGCAAATCGTCGATAATATTTTCAACGATTACGTCGTGAAGCAAGGCACGGTGCAGCCGTATTTTACGCAGTACTGCAACGGCACGACCTCGACATGCCCGGGGCTTTCGCAGTGGGGCACGGTGGGATTAGCGCGGCAGGGGCTTGTGCCGTATGAGATTTTACAGCACTACTACGGCGACGACATCAACATTGTGTTCAACGCACCCGTTGGGAACAACGAGGAATCATACCCCGGTGTGGCGTTAAGACTCGGAAGCATCAGCGAAAGCGTGCGCGTACTGCAAAGAGAGCTGAACCGCATCGGCGACAATTACCCGGCGATTCCACGCATTCCGCAAATCAGCGTTTATTACGACCTGCCGACCGAAAATGCGGTGCGGGCGTTCCAAAAGATTTTCAATTTAACGCAGGACGGCGTGGTGGGTAAGGCGACATGGTACAAAATCAAGCTCATATACAGCGGCATCAAGCAATTAAACGAGCTGATGAGCGAAGGCATCACGCCCGAGGAGGCTAAACGATTCTACCTGTCGGAGCTGAAAGAAGGCGACAGCGGCACGGCGGTGGAACAGATGCAGAACTTACTGACGATCATTGCGTATTTTGACAATTCCATTCCCCTGCCCGCAATGAACGGCGTATTTGACGCACGGACGAAAAATTCGCTCATGGCATTCCAAACGCAGTACGGACTGGAGCCGACGGGCGTACTCAACCGGCAAAGCGCAAATATGCTGCTTTCCGTTTACCGCGACACGCGGGAGACGGCGATGGAAAACGGGAAATCCGTAAGTCGTCTTATCTACCCCGGGCGGGCAATCCTCAGGGGACGCACAGGCGCGGATGTGGAAGATTTGCAATCGCTCATTAACCGCGCAGCGGCACAAAACGCATTTATCCCGCAGGTCGCGGAAGACGGGATCTTCGGCGAGGCAACGGAGAATGCCGTGAAGGCCGTGCAGGCGCACGAAGGGTTAGACGTGAACGGCGTCGTAGGGCCGCTGACGTGGCAGGCTTTGCTGCGGCTTAGCGGGCTTTCTCCGTAGTGACAAAATGAAAAAGCACGCAGGAATTTAAGCCTGCGTGCTTTTATTTTGCCCTAACTATTACTCTTTGCCGATAAAGATGTATTCGCGGATGAGGATGCCGCAGAGGGTAAGGGCGGCACTTTGCTGGGCTCATTTTATACGAAAACCGTGGGAAAAGCCACCATGTCAACTTGGAATTTCCGCAATTTTGAGTTGCGACGGGCGATTTTCGGGGAATTTTGCAGACTTTTTGGGGGAAAGGCGTTATTTTGCTTCGTATTCCGCGTACATATCGCGGACGTAGCGGGAGACGTTTTCGTCGTAATCGGGATAGGTGTAGCCGTATTTTGCAGCGAAATTTTTAGCAGCATCTCGGAAGAGCTCGTGGCAGGTGAAAAGCGACCGCCATGTGTTTTCCACAGAATCCGTGCGATACGTGGAAAGAAGCGCTTGCCACTGCTCTGCGGGGAGATATTGATCGATGAATTTATAGTTTTTGCCGACGCTGAACGTGAAGCCGTATGCGCTGCCGACCTGCCACGAGAGCATGCGAAGAAGTTCGTTGCGCATCATCGCAAGCAAGTCAATGGCGAATAGCAATTCGCGGCGACAGAGGCCCTTGACGACATAGGGCGTGATGTTCCAGAACTCGTTGCAGCAGTCGTCAAAGCTGCGGGCACCGGGCTTTTGAATGTGATATTCTTTGTCGGTAGGGGTAGGCTTTTCTTCGACGCGACCGTCTTTATCGAGCAAAATCTCGCGCAGGCCGTCGCCGTTTAAATAGTCTTCAAGCGCGGTGAGGGGCAAAATCGTGAGGTCGATCTTGTTGTAATCCGTGAAGAACATTAAGAAGCTGTACCCCTCCTCGACGGCGGGGAAAAGCTCCATGTCCTCGGGCTTTTGCATGATGAGGCGCTCGCCGAAGACATTTACCCATGTGTCGTCTTCGGTGTAGAGCGCGGGGTCATCGGCAAAATAGGTGACATCGAAATCCTGAAAACGGTCTTTCGGGATGTTTTGATTTGTGCGCGAACCTTCCATGCCGACGACACGGATGTGCGCGTCGTTTTCGGCACGGGAGAGGATGAGATTCATCATTTCTTCGGGGGTTCTTTGGGTCATGGCGGGCTCCTTTTTATCGGTCTTCATCAAAAACGATCCGGACCGTTTTGTTGAAGTCTGTCTGTTTTTATCAGTTGTCCGTGATCACAAATGATGAAGATCACCGATCTTCATCATTTGGAAAGTGATCCCAAAAGTTTTCAAATTCTGTGTTTGTGATGGTGCCGCTGCTGACTAAAATTTCGTACTGCTCGCCCTGCCAGATGTAACGTACCTCGGACGGGGTGTAGCCGTTGCGCAGGTAGAATGCGCGGCGCAGGTGGCGCTGGGGCTCGTTTTCGGCGGTAGGGATGTCGAGCTCCAAGTCGGCGATGAAGCGGTTTTTCGGGTACAGCGTGTGCATGAGCTTTAGCGCTTCGCTGCCGTAGCCGTGCTCGCGATACTGCTCATCAATGGCGAAATACAGAATGTGGGTGATGCCGCCGTAAGTGAGCAGGCTTGCAAAGCCGCAGAAGTTTTCGTCTTTGTCGTAGAAGCCGACGAAATCGTGGCCGTCGTGCCGCATGAGACCGCAAATGGGCGTGCGCTCGTTTGCGGGGAACGCGCGGACGTAGAGGTTTTCGGTGCGGTGAAAATCTTTAGAGTGCTCCGTGATCTTTTCCATGTGGAGTGCGGACATATTAAGGTTCCTTTCGGTGTTTTTCGGCAGCAAGCTCCATGAGCTCGCGCTCGGTTTCGACATCGGCGAGGACGACGGGCATGCAATCGAGAACAGTCAGAATACGGGACTTGATGAACACGGCAGCGCCTCCCCTTTTTCTTTGATTGTAGCGGAAAAAACACAAAAATGTCAAGCAAAAAGCGCGTATTCTTTTGCAGTTTCTTCCTTTTTAGGGTGAAACTGTGATATACCGCGTATGTATGCGGCATGATATTTCCATTTTGGGGGAAATTGATATAGCCGTCTTCAACCGATATGATAATGGAGGCACACTTCACAAGAAAGTGTGCCTCCAAATTCGTTTACAGGATTTTCTTAACCCCGGGGATCTTCTTCAGAATCCACGTTAGGATGAACGAGACAAGGAAGATGCCGAGGGTCAGGCCGATCAAAACAAACGGACTGCCTGCGCCGTAGGGGTGGAGCTTCGTGTGCTTTAAAATACCGCGCACAAAGATCATGTGGATGAGATAAATGCCGAACGAACATTTATCAATCTCCAAAACGAACTTGCCGAAAACGCCGGGAGATTTTTCTTTTCGCGGTGCGCCGGTTTTGTCTGCCGCGCAGCCAAACAGCGTGAACACGCCGATGGACTGGAGAATGACAAAAATGGAAGAATAGCCATAGAACACGCCTGCGGCCTTTACGGTGCCGTTTTCTTTCAGCACGGTGAACAGGACGACCGCCGCTGTGCCGATGAGGAGAAACAGCAGGCCAAGCCCGCGATTCACGCGCCACACGCCCTGCCGCAATGCGTAGCCGCAGAAGAGGTAGAACGGATAAATGTCGGAAACGCAGATATAAAACCCGACGGAGATGCCGAACGTTTTTAAAACGGGCACAAGCGACAGGAAGATGACGTAGACAATCATGAGGTAGCGCAGCTCCCCTGCCGTGCTGTTCGACGCGATTTTGTGGTAGAACGGCAAAAGAAGATAGATGCCGATCATGAGGTAGAGATACCAGACGTGCGACCACGAGGTGCCGGAGAAAATCTCATAAAAGCCCGAAAGCAGCGTTTCGGCATTGACGGGCTCGTGATTGACGAGGATCTCCAATGCGCGGAACAGAAGACAGGGCACAACGAGCGCGATGAGCATGCGCGGGATGTACTTTGTGAAGCATTTTTTCACCGTGACGGGGCGCTCCGGGTTTAAAAGCAGCGCACCCGAAACCATTAAAAAGCACGGCACCGCCCACATCATATTGTTGACGACGATGTTGGAGAGGAGGGCTTGCGTGGCAGATGCTTCCTCCGGGAAAAGGGACACGGCACAGAACACCGTGTGCAGAAGCACGATGGCAAGGCACGCCACAGCGCGCAGATAAGAGAACGAATAGACGCGGGAGTTGTTTGCGGAAGTCCCTGCTTCCACTCTCATGTGGCGGCTCATCAGTTGAACAGCGCGCCCGTTTTCATTTTATTGTACATGGGGTAAATTTCCTTTCCGATTTAGGGTTTTCCGTTCATCTACACGGGCATAGTCGATATACTTGAACGTACCGGACATACCGTAGTTGATCTGGTAGCCGTTGCCGTAACCGCCGTACTCGAAGTTCGGGTCGAACACGTAGGTGGTGCCGTTCATGTCAATCTCGACCCACCCGTGGCGGCCGTTATACGTGCGGATGTAGCCCGTGGAGCCGTCGGCAAGGCGGACGGCGTATTCAAATGCAGATCTTTACAAGCTGATTTGATTATAACGCATTTTAGCGTTTGATGCAATTTATCCGTGCAAATTTATTGCAAAAAGTTATCTTCTGCGGCTCCAGGTGTCGGGGCTGAGGAGGAGCAGGAGTGGGAAAATCTCGAGTCTGCCGAGGAGCATATCGAGCGAAAGGATAATCTTCGAGAGATCGCTGTAAATGCTGAAATTTTGTGTGGCGCCGACAAGCTCAAAGCCGGGGCCGATGTTGTTGAAGCAGGACGCGACGGCGGAGAAATTGGTACCGATGGAAAAGCCGTCTACCGAGATGATGGCGAAGCTGAGCACGAGGATGACGCAGTAAATGGCGAGATAGGCGTTGACGTTGTCGCAGACCTCTTCGCTGACGGCGCGGCCGTCCATATAAACGGGCTGCACGCGGCGCGGGTGGAGCGCCTTGCGGATGGTGCGGCGAATGCTCTTCATCAGGAGCAAAACACGGGAGACCTTGAGACCGCCGCCCGTGCTGCCTGCGCTGGCGCCGATGAACATGAGCGAAAGCAGGATTGCTTTGGAAAACGCCGGCCACTGCTCGAAATCGACCGTGCCGTAGCCCGTTGTGGTCATGATGCTGACGACCTGAAACGCCGCGTGGTGCACGGCCTCGTAGACCGTATTGTACATGCGGCTGATATTGATGGCGATGAGGATAATGGAGCCTGCGGCGATGCCGAAATACAGGCGAAGCTCCTCGTTTTTGAACACCGCTTTGAACTTGCGGAGCAAGAGCATGTAATAAAGGCTGAAGTTCACGCCGAAGAGGAACATGAACACGGTGACGACGGTTTGCAGGAAGTAGCTGTACCCGCCCATGCTGCTGTTTTTAATGGCAAAGCCGCCGGTGCCGGCCGTGCCGAACGCGATGCAGAAGCTGTCAAACACGGGCATACCGCCGAGCAAAAGACACACAATGCACAGCGCGGTAAGCAAAATGTAGATTCCGTATAAAATCATAGCGGTTTGGCGCAGGTGCGGCGTTAATTTATCGACGCTCGGTCCGGGGCTTTCCGCACGCATGAGGTAGATGCCGGTGCCGCCGTTTTTGCGCGCGCCGGGCACGACTGCCAAGAGGAACACGAGCACGCCCATACCGCCGAGCCAATGGCTGAAGCTGCGCCAGAAAAGGTTGCAGCGCGAGAGCGCTTCAACATCCGTCAGGATAGACGCGCCGGTCGTTGTAAAGCCGGAGACCATCTCAAAAAACGCATCGACGTAGCTCGGGATCTGGCCGCTTAAAAAGAACGGCAGCGCACCGAACGCGGACATGAAAATCCACGAAAGACCCGTTGCGGCAAAGCCCTCCTGCGCGGAGAACATGCGGTTGCCGCCGCGGCTGAACAGCAAAAGCGCGCTGCCGACGAGCAGAATGAGACACAGCGACTCGATGTAGGCGAGTATATTTCTCGGCTCGGGATCGATGACGGCGATGAGCAGCGGGAAAAGCTGAAAAATGCCCGTGATGAGCAAAATCAAGCCGACGGTGCGGCTGATACTTTTAACATTCATTGTGCAGCCGCTCCTTTACACAAAAATGTCGTTGAACTGCAAAACCGGCTGCTCACGCGTGGTAACGACGATGACGGTATCGCCGAGCTGATAGTACGATTCGCCGTCCGGAATGACCGTGTTGCCGTGGTGTGTGATGCAGGAGATCAGAATATTTTTCTTTAAGCGCAGGCGCAGGTTTTTCAGCGGCTCGCCGATATACTTCGACTGCTTATTGACGATGAACTCCAGCGCTTCGGCACGGCCGTCTGCAATGCGGTGCAGCGTGACGGCGGCACCCGTTTGGTGCTGCATGGCGCGCACATACTGCACGATGTTCGCGCTGCACAGCTCCTTCGGGCTGACGACGCTGCCGATGGGGAGCGTTTCCACCATGCCGGTCGTCATGATGCGATTGACCTTTGTGACAATGTGCGGCACGCCCTTTGCGTTGCCGACCATGGAGGTGATGATGTTCTGCTCATCGATGCCGGTGAGCGTGACAAGAGCGTCCGTTTCGTTGAGGCCCTCCGCCTCCAGAATTTCCTGATTCGCGCCGTCTGCGCAGATGATCGCCGCCTCCGGCAGCATCTGTGCGAGCTGTTCACTGCGCTGGGGGTTGTTTTCGATGATTTTGACATGGACGTCCGCGCCGATGAGCATTTGCGCAAGGTAATAGCTGACGCGGCCGCCGCCGATGAGCATGGCGTGGCGGATCTTTTTCTGCGTGATGCCGAGGCGCTTCATGAGGTAGGAAAGCACCGTAACCGGCGCAGTGACGTAGATGTGGTCGCCGCGGCGCAGCATGGTATCGCCGGACGGAATGAGTGCGCGGCCGTCACGGATGACGGCGCAGACGAGCACCTTGCAGCCCAACACATGCGGCAGGTGATTCAAAATGACGTTTTCGAGCGGGCTGCGCTCCAAAACGCGCAGCTCGACAATCTCTACACGGCCTTTTGCGAATGTTTCGCGCTTTAAGAAACCCGGTAATTGCAGAAGACGGAAAATCTCCTTTGCCGCCTCGCGCTCCGGGTTGATGATGAGCGAAAGGCCGAACTCGCCGCGCATCATGTAGAGCTGTTCTCTGTATTCAGGGCTGCGCACACGCGCGATGGTGTGCAGCGTGGGGTTCATTTTTCTTGCTGTAAGACAGCACAGCAGGTTGATTTCATCGGCGCTTGTGGCGGCGATGAGCACTTCTGCCTGCTGTACCTTCGCTTCGTTCAGCGTGGCCATGGTGGCGCAGTTGCCCACCACGGTCATGACGTCGAACTGCTGCATATCCCGTTCCAAAACTGCCCGATTGGAATCGATGGTCACAAGGTCGTGGCCCTCCTGTGAGAGCAGACGCGTAAGCGCAAGACCCACTTTTCCGTCACCGGCAATAATGATCCTCATTTCTTTTTTCCTTTCTCGAACCGCTTTCGGTATATCCCGAACCAAAAACTTCCTAAACACGTAATACTCCGCCCGGGGCGACACGTTTCCCCTTTGTATCGCCATGGGCATACATGGGTAGTATACACCCAAAGCGGTATATTGTATAGTGGCATTTTGTCCGTTTTTGCGGGGCGGCTTTCGGCGAGTTTGTAGAAAGTCTGCGGGAAGATGAAATCCACGTAAAAGCGCAGCCGGTGTGTTAAATACACGGCTGCGCTTTTTACTATCGGTAATATTTTTTGTCCGGGCGCGTGAGGGGGTGCTCGTAACGGTAAAAAAGATGCGGGGCTTCGCCGCACTGCACAACGCGAGATGTGCCGTCGCGCGTAAAGCCGGCGGCTTCAAAGAATTCGCAGGCGCGGCGGTTTCCGGCGGGCAGCCAGACCTTGCAGATCTTAAAGCCGCTGATGTAGAGGATGGCGAGGGCGTCCTCTACAAAAGCGCGACCGATACCGCTGTGCTGCGCTTTCGGAAGGACGCACAATGAGAAAATTTCCGCGCAGCAGGGGGTGTCGGCATCACGGCAGGCGTAACGGCAGCAAAAGCCGACGACTTCGCCGTTTTGCTCTGCGGCCATGATGTACTCGAACCCGATCTTTTTATCTTCGAGCAGTTTATTCGGGTCAAAAAACGCCGGAATATCTTCGGTCAGCGTTGTGCGCGCGATGTGTTTGAAAGCGGGCAAGTCTTCCCAATCGGCGGGACGGAGCGTAAAGCTTTGCATAAAATCACCTCGGCTTGACTACGAACGAGACCGACGGATTTTACGGCTTCTCCCCCATAAATCTTTGCGGCAGCGCACCGAAATTTACGGTTTGCACGGCGGCGATGATCTCCTCTTTCCGTGATAAAAGGCTTGCGTCATCTATGCGCACGTCGTTTAAATCGTACGGGCCGTTGCGGAAGTGGCCGACGACCGCGCCGTGGAACACGCCGTCGATGAGAAGATATTGCAGTGGGTCACAGTCATACGGCAAACCCTCTGTGAGGGATTTTGCAAGCGATTTTAACGCCGGCTCGAACGCTTTATAGAGCGGGTCATTGCGGTGGAGCGCATAGACGCTGTGAAATTCGGGTGCAGTGTAGGTTTTGAGCGTTTCTGCGTCTTCTTTTAGGAGATAGCCGCCGTCGGACTCGACCAAAACGTCTTCGGACACGAGCCCGGCTATCGCGAGCTTGATCTCTTTTTCGGGCAATTTGTAAAACGATTTCGCCATGGCGGGCGTGAACCACACAAAGCGGTGCGCAAAACGGCGGAGGACGATTTTGAGGGCTTCCGTTTTGGTATAGCGGTCGAGGCTAAAATCGGGAAAAAATTCGCCGAAGCGATACCAGCCGCGATCCCACTCGCCGTCGTACTGGTCTTCGTAGATGAGAAATGCCTCCTGCAAGCGGTGCAGGGCGGGCGTGATCTCCTTGACGAGCAGTCCGCTTTCCTCTTTCAGCTGCCCGATGGTGTACGGGCCGGACATTTCGATGCGCTCTAACAGCATTTGCTGCGTCATCGTCGCGTTCTTGAGCGGCTTGCGGTACAGCGCTGCGAAAAGCTCGAGGTCTTCGGGCAAGATCCAGCCGAGGTTGCCGCCCGCAAAGCGCCCTTTGATGAGTTCACGGCGGAACTGGCGGCTTTTATTATAGGCGAGGTCGTCGAAATCCGCGCGGAACGAAAGCGTGGGCGGTTGCCCAAAGCCGTTCCAGTAGACATTCTGCCCGGGTTGGAGGTCGCGGTACAATGCGTCGTATTCGGTTTCATTCGCCGGGGTGAGGAGATGCTGGCGCTCCATGCGCAGGGCGCGTATTTTTTCATCGTACATTACGGTTTTCCTTTCGTTTCCGCGCGCCATATTCGGCACTGTTCCACGCGTGCGCCGTGCGGCGTATCGCCCTGCTCGGGATCGCATGTATAGCTCCATAACAACTCACAGGGCAGTTCCGGACATTCTCCGCAGTGGTAAAAGCCTTTTTCCTGACAGCACTGCGCCACAGGGCAGGCTCCGTGGAACGGGTGTCCGTTTGTCTCTATACAGCCGCCGCACCCGCAGGGCTCTTTATACGTACAGGTCGTGCAATGCAGTCCGCATCTTGAATCGATCATGTGTGTTCCTCCTAAATTATGATATTCAGATCGTAACACACAGAATATGACAGCGGGGTGTCATGTTTTATAGCGCTTTTTCATTTTTTTGATCGCAGAACGCATTTTCTTTACCATTTCGGGCGGGGCTGTCACCTGCACGTCGACGCCGAAGCTCAAAAGCCAACGCAGGGCGTCCTCCGGGGTAGAAAATCCCCATTCGGTGTAGAGCTTGCCGTCTTCCCGCGTGATGAACGACGCGGGGCCGTATTCTTCCACAAGGCGGTATTTTACGGCGGGCTCGTAAACGGCCGTGACAATGTAATCATCCGTCATGCTTTCGGTGCGGCTGCGGTTCGGCTCTTTTTCAGGCGGGACTTCACGCGGGGTGAAAAATTCATCGGTCACGTTTAAATTCCACAGGCGGCGGAGCTTATAGAGGCGGAAATCCTCGCGTGCGGGGCAAAAGCCGAAAACGTACCAGTCCCCCCAGCGGAACACGACGCGATAGGGCTCGACAAGCTTATCCGCCTCCCCTTTGGCGTAATAATAGTGAAACACGATGCGGCGCGTCTCTTTTACGGCGCGGCGGATCGTCTCGATCTTCTCCGCCAAATCGTTTTTGTAGAACGACGCGAGATCGATCTCCATGTCCCGCGGTATATCGGTATCTGCGCCGAGCTTTGCGGCGAGCAGGTCGGATGCAGGGGCTTTGGAAACGCTGTCGAGCGAGCGCAGCCCTGTGAGGACGGCGGAAAACTCCTGCCGCGTGAGCACGGCGGCATCGAGCGAAAAGCCTTCCATGATGGAAATACCGCCGCCCGCGCCCTGTTTGGTAAGGAGCGGGATGCCGGCTTTGCAGATGTCTTCGATATCACGGTTGATGGTGCGGCGCGACACGCCGAATTTTTCCGCGAGATACGGCGCGGTAACAGTGCCTTTTTGCTGAATGGTCGTAATGATGCCGATGAGGCGATCGGTTTTCAAATTAAAGCCCCCTTTTATCCACAGTATAGCACACCTATGTGGAAAACAAAATGAAAAACTTGCAATGCAAACGAAAATGTGGTATAGTACCTTAGAAATCAACAGGAACACGCCGTCTGCCACCGGGTAGGCGGAAGAACGTGCCCACAGAAAACCGATAGGTCTGCGCTTTTAAAGTGCTCAGCAGGTTTTCTGCGGGCACGTTTTGTTTTGGAGGGACTATGCGCAAATATCTTCGTTTTGTTTCCCAGAGCGTTTTGGGCATGCTGGGGCTTTCCGTCTACATTTTGGCGGACACATTTTTCATTGCAAATTACATCGGTACGGACGGGTTGGCGTCTTTAAACCTCGCGCTGCCGATCTACGGTATCATCAACGGTACGGGGCTGCTCATCGGCATTGGCGGCGGTGTGCGGTACACGCTGCGGCACACGCGCGGCGACGAAAACGCAGACAGCGTATTTACGGCAAGCTTACTGATGGGCGCTGTTTTGTCGTTTGTTTATGTGCTGTGCGGCGTGTTCGGGGCGGAGCATCTGGCAAGATTGCTTGGCGCTTCCGGCACGGTTTTACAGCCGACAACCGTCTATTTGAAGGTTTGCTGCCTGTTTTCGCCGTTTTTTATTTTGAATAACATCTTAACGGCGTTCACGCGCAACGACGATGCGCCCGGGCGCGCGATGGCGGCGATGCTGACGGGCTCTTTTGCGAATATTGTGATGGATTGGTACATGGTGTGCGTCTTGAACGCTGGTATGCTGGGTGCGGTGCTTGCGACCGGCATGTCGCCGATTTTCGGCGTAGCGATCTGCCTGACGCGAAAGCGCGGGTATCACATCGGGAAGCACTGTATTTTTGAGGAAATTCCGAAAATTTCTGCGGCGGGTTTTTCCGCGTTCATCGGAGAGTTTTCTTCGACGGTCGTTATTTTGATATTTAACTATCTGCTATTATCACTTGCGGGCAGCACGGGTGTTGCGGCTTACGGCATCATTGCAAACGTGGCGCTTGTGGCAACGGCGGTGTTGACCGGCGCGGCGCAAGGCGTGCAGCCGCTGATCAGCATTGCGTTTGCGGAGCATGACCGCAGCACGCTTACAAAGCAGACGCGGCGCGGCGTTGTGACGGCGGTTTTACTGGGCGCGCTGTTTACCGTGGGCGCTTTGCTCTTCCCGCAGCAGGTAACGGCGGTGTTCAGCAAGGGCAGCGCGGAGCTGACGGCGCTTGCCGTGCCGGGCCTGATGCTGTACTTCTTAAACTATCTTGTGAGCGGCGTGAACCTGCTGCTTATCGCGCGGTTTGCGGCAGCGGAGCGCAGCCGGGACGCGGCTGTTTTATCTCTTTTGCGCGGCGTGATCTTGGTTGTGCCGTGTGCGGTGGTGCTTGCAAATATATTCGGGTTGACGGGCTTGTGGCTTGCCGTGCCGACGGCGGAGGTGCTTTCTCTGTTTTGCGGGCTTTATCTTTTATACCGCGAAAAGAAAAGCGAAAAAACAGCTTTGCAGGCGGTGTGAAACGCGGTATAATCTTTTAAAAGACGACGATTTGGGACAAAAGGAGACCGACATGCACATTCCGAAAAGCGACACGCAGCACACCGAAATTCTGACATTTGAAGAAGCGCAGAAGCACCGCGAAGAAAGCGCCGTTTACGACCGCGAATGCCTTGATATGCGTTTCTCACCATTTCAGCGGTAACGAACGCCTCACGGTCGG
>OKRZ01002789.1_pt1 | contig 12385 bp, 10 predicted proteins | sample 1601141 | NCBI WGS metagenome assembly OKRZ01 (sample SAMEA3541524, study PRJEB24748) | human gut metagenome | biome: human gut; feature: human-associated habitat; material: faeces | place: China | collected 2012
CAAATACACATGGAAGCTGCTCACCTGCGATCTTATACAGGTTAGGGATCATAAGAAGAATGCACCTCGTCCACTTCTCTTTCCAGAAAGCCTCTTATAACTTCTTACCTTTCCGGTCACACCGAACTTGATCAGATCCGGATCGGAACATACGAATGCTTTCTGAAAAGCATGAGCCTTTGCTTCAGTTACGATTTCTGCGATTGCTCCTGCACCGTGATAAGATGTCTGGTTGAGCATAATTCTGTTTGCCATGATACATAATCTCCTTTCGACATAAAAACGATCTTATTGATAATTTTATTCTAACTGTAAACATCGCATAAAGAAAGTGACAGTTTGCCTCGACTGTCACTTTTTACAGAAATTTCATATTTTATCCATTACTTTTGTTAATTTTTCACAAATATTTTTGGTTATTTTTCCTCAACGTAATACGCCTAACTGCTGAAATAATTCTGTCACCGGTGCCGGAAATGCACTTACTAGCAGCGCCGCCATCTGCTCCGGGGTTTTCTCCTTCGGAGCGAAGATCCATTCCACGGTCATATCAATGGAACCTTTGCAATAGAGCCGCAGTGGGAATAAAATATTCTCTTCGGGCTGTCTGCCGGTCTTACGTCTGATCAGTTGTGTATAGAAATCCAGGATCAGTTCGTAGTCATGTTCCCTCAGGGAATTGTGGTCGTCCGAGCGGAATGCTCCCGCGAAAAAGACTCTCTCCTTCTGAATAAATTCAAACTTTCTGGTTAAACCTTCGTATACGGTAAGCCCATCCCCCATCTGTGCAAAAGATTCCAGTAAGAGCTTATCAAAATACCAGTTGATCAGGTCGTATTTGTCCTGGAAGTTCCGATAAAAAGTCTGTCTCGTCACACCGCAGGTCTGCACGATCTGTGTCACGGTCATGGCATCGGTGCCGGAAGCCGCCATACACTTTTTTGCTGCTTCCGCCAGGCGGTATTTTGTTTTATCCGCTGAAGTTTCTTTTGTATTCATTTCGTCTCTTATTCCTTTTGGGGCTTTCTGTAATTGAACTTATTATAGCACAAAAGCTCCCCTGAAAAAAGGGAGCTTTCACAAATCATTTTCACTTTAGAATCTCGTCCCAGTTCTGCACTTCGCACAACATAGGTGCTTCATAGTCTGCATGAAGTAACCGGTAAAAAGGTCCTACCCCCAGAGACTTCATGCCGCCGGCTGCAGCTGCCTCAATTCCCGCTGCTGAATCTTCCACCACCAGGCATTGTCCGGGAGAAAGTTCCAGTTTACGTGCTGCGACAAGAAATACCTCCGGATCCGGCTTGGACTTTGTCGTATCCAGTCCGCAGCTGATCTTATCCAGATATGGCAGTAATCCGGTCTTCTCCAATATGACCGGTGCATTTTTGCTGGCAGAGCCCACTGCCAGCAGAAGCCCTCTTTCTTTTAATCCTGACAGTACCTCTTTCACGTTCTTAAGTACCGCCGATTCATCCATATGCTCCAGCAGTTCCAGATAATAATTGTTCTTCCGCTCCGCCAGCTCTGCTTTTTCTTCCTCTGTATACACTCGATCCGCTTTTTCCAGCACGATCTCCAGCGATGCCATCCGGCTGACTCCCCTCTGTCTTCTATTGTCCTCTCTCGTAAATCCTGTGATCTGCAATTCGTCCGCCAGACGTTTCCATGCCAGATAGTGCATCTCATCGGTGGATACCAGCACACCATCCAAATCAAATATAATTCCTTTTATCATAGTTCTTGCCCCCGTTTCTTTTTCGTGTTACACTGAATTTAGTTAATGGTTTAAGGTTAAACTTACCGCACAAAGGAGATATTATGGTTACTATTCGAGATATTGCACAAGCCACCGGTGTCAGTGCAACAACGGTATCTAATGTAATCCACGGCAGGAACAAACGTGTCTCTGCCGAAACGATTCAAAGCATCAACGATGCCATCAAAGAACTGGGCTATGTACCGAATATGTCTGCCCGTTCTCTGGTATCCAGTTCCTCCAAAGTGATTGGTTTCGTTAATCATGTTATCACCCGTACCGATACCAATATGATGGATGACCCCTTCCATTCCGCTGCCATCGGAGCCATTGAGACTGCTCTTCGTGAAAACGGATACTACCTCATGCTTCGTACTGTAGAGACCGCTGAAGAACTGGTTGCCTTTCTCCAGAACTGGAATATGGACGGTCTGTTCTTCACCGGAATTTTCAAAGATAAATTCTTCGATTCCGTTGCCGGGCTTCATATTCCGGTGGTGCTGATTGATTCCTATGTCCACACTCCGCAGTTCTGCAATGTTGGTCTGGAAGACTTCACAGGAAGCTATAATGCCACTCATTACCTGATTCAAAAGGGACACAGACATATTGCCTTTGCCTCCCCCAACATCAAAGACGGTGGTGTACTTCAGGAGCGTTTTCTCGGATACAAAGCCGCTCTTGCCGAAGCTTCTATTCCTTTTGACAAAAGCATTGTTTTTCAACAGGAAATGGATATCGAATCCTGTAAGCTTGTCTGTGAAGATATCGTAAAACACCCGGAGATCACCGGCATGGTAGTGAGTGCAGATATTATGGCTGCCGGTATCATGGCAGTGTTGAGATCAAAGGGAATCCGCATTCCCGATGACATTTCCATCGTCGGTTTTGATGATATCAGTCTGGCACAGTTAGTCACTCCACCACTGACCACGATTCATCAGGATATGAATCTGAAGGGACGCCTTGCGGTAGATTTCATGCTGCAGTTGTTGGATGGGAAGCCCCTGGATACCAGGGATATCTCGCTTCCCACCCGGCTGATTGAACGCGACAGCGTCAGAGCTCTGTAATCGTTCCTTCCTTTTGATCGATATGTACTCTATATTCTCTGTTCTGATATATTACAGAGAATTCCAATTCTTCCATACTCTGTGGCAGATGCGGATGGCACACCAGCCGTCCGTTCTCGGTGCAGATTCCGGCAAATCCTTCCACCACCGTCATATATGCCGCACCGGCTGCCGCCGGATGTGTCCCCCCAATATAGACAAGACCTGCCCACTCTTTGCCGCCCTCTTTCAAATCTGCCATTGCCGATTTCATAAAAAAGGGATAAGCACGCTGCGGTTCTCCGATCTTGCAGGCAAGCATGGCATACATACCGGCACTTAGGGAAGAACCATGTTCTGTCCGCGGTTCATAATATTCCCAGTTTGCCCGTAGCACTGATGTATCATATTCTCTGCTGAACAGATTCAACATAGTTACCACATCTGCCTGTTTGATGATCTGGGTATGGGATGCCACTCCGTTTGCCCCGCCCCAGTACTCTTTTTCATTTAACAGTCTACCTCTCACATCTTCCAGTGAAACATCTTCCATCTGAAAATAACCATCAAACTGTTCTATGATATTTTCATGTTTTTCTCCGGTATGTGGTCTCTGGAGAAATAGTTTTTCCGCAGCATCCGCGAACTTTGCTTTCAGTCCTTGTCCGTCATATTCCTCCGGCAGTGTTCCTCTCTGCATGGCTGTCTCTATGACTTTGACAGCGTTCTCCAGAACATACTTTGCCATCCGGTTGGTATAACCGTTGTTATTGATTCTCTCATGATACTCGTCCGGTCCGATGACATCATGAATCTCATAATCCTCTCTGGTCAACCGCCGTAACAGCAGACTATAATAGAATTTCGCACATTCCACAATCGTCCTGACCCCTTCTGTATCCAGCAGGCTGTCGTCTCCCGTCCATTCCACATAACGCAGAATTCCGTATACTACTGCCGCCGAAATATGCACCTGTTTATCCTTAAAATAGGTACGCATAGGGCGACCTGTGAATACATCTGTCACATTATAATCTGTGCAGGCATCATACCCGCCCTCCTGACTCTCCCAGGCATAGAAAGCTCCTTCATATCCGTAATTCGCCGCCTTCCTGAGTGCTCCCGCCAGCGTATCAATGCGGTATTTCATCAATATTCTGGCAGTGGCGGGATCTGTCATAAGGAAGAAATCCAGCATAAACATTTCCGTATCCCAGAATACCGCACCTTTGTATGTCTGTCCGGACAATCCTCTGGCAGGAATCGAAAGACTGTCCGTATGTCTGGGAGCAATGGACTGTAGATGGTAGATGGAATAATTGACCGCCTCCATTGCCTTCACATCGCCCCGGATTTTCACCTCGGCATGTTTCCAGAGTTCTTCCCAGCGCCGGTTATGTCGTTCCAACAGAGTATCATACCCCTCCGTCCGGCTCTGTTGCAGCAGATGCAGTGCTTCTTCCCGAGGATTTACAACATCTTTTCCTGTGAATACTGTAATCCATTTATCCGTGGTATACGTCTCTCCCGGCATGGTGATAAAGAAAATCCGATGCAGGATCTTATGGTTTTTCACAATCTGTTTCATCTCCGCCGGATAGGAAGCCTGCACTCCCTCTGCCACAGCAATCGAAATGCCTTCTTCATGGGTCTGTGCCGTTACGACCATATCATCCTGTTGTCCCTGCATGGAAATTTTCTCCAGATGCGGTCCGTTCAGATCCCACACCTTTGTATCGATTCCCGTGACCAGTTCGATATCTGCATGAAAATCCGCACTGATCTGAAACCGCATCCCGATCACATGTACCTGATCCATACCGGCAAACCGTTCTGTCCGCAGCGTAACATTTCCTCTGGCGGTATGCCAAGTCGTATGTCTGTAAAAAATTCCATGACGATAATCCAGGCTGATTCCGTGTGATATGGGTCTGACTTCCGGGAGGCGATACATTTCTCCATCCACCCGCAGATAAGAAAAACAACCGTTGGGCAGGTTGACCGGCTCCCTCCAGCCGGTAGATCTGTCATATATTCCTGCCAAATTTATCGCAGGCAACCTGTCCGCTTCATATTCCTCCAGGGTTCCCCGAATCCCCAGATAACCATTGCCGGTCAGATAACGGTTACCAAGCGCTGCCGCCTTCTCTTCTTCATATCCTTCTTCCCTGATCGTCCACTCCCGCATAGTGTCCTCCTTTATCCCGGCATGACAAATACCTGCTTTTTATCATCTATCATTGCAATCTGCCCATAGATGCCAAGAACGATCTGACCGCCATGCAATGTGTATATCTCTGTCTGTCCCTTTCTGACTTCCACACATATGATCTCATCCAGGTACACAATATGAAAACGATATCCTTCCCACTGCTCCGGAATCGAAGGAGCCAGCGTGAGCATATCTCCGTCTGCCCTTAAGCCTCCAAATCCGTATACAATATTCATCCATGCTGCTGCAATGGATGTGGTATGTAAGCCTTCCCCGCTGTTGCGGTTATAATTGTCCAGATCCATTCTGGTCGCAAATTTAAAAAAAGCAAACGCCTCTTCCTTTTTCCCCAGTTGGGAAGCCAGAATCGAATGCACGGAAGGAGATAACGAACTTTCATGGATACACCGGGGCTCGTAAAATTCATAGTTGCTCCGTAATACATCCAGAGTAAACTGCGAATTGAACAGCAGCAAAAACATCAGCACATCTGCCTGCTTGATCATGTCATTCCGATAAATCCTGTCATACGTCCAATGACTGTACAACGGAAATTCCTCTATCGGGATAGCATCCACATCGACATGCGGCAGCTTAAAATATCCCTCATGCTGCTCATACAGTTTTTGTCTTTCGTCATAAGGAATATACATTTTGTCCGCTTTCTGCTTCCAGTCCTGCCCTTCCTCCTCGGTGTAATGCAGCCGCTCTGTAATTTCCGCATAACGTGCAGGTACCTCTCTTTTCATTCGGTTCAACACCTCCAGCGTATATCGGAAGCAGAATCGTCCCATATAGTTCGTATAGGCATTCTGATTCACCATCATTTGGAATTCATCCGGTCCCATTACTCCATAATAGCCGTAATAAGAACCATCAGCGCTGTAATCACCTCTTGTGGCAAGCATGCGGCTGATCTCAATCAGCATCTCCAATCCGTATTTTTCCGTAAAGGAAGTATCCTTCAGAACATTTTCATAGATCCAGATTCCATATGCCACTCCCGTGGATGCCTGAAGCTGCAGGCTGGCGTGCTGCCACAGATTACAACATTCCCTACCACTGACCGTAGCAATCGGATAAAACGCTCCTTTGCAGTCCAGTGCCTGTGCCCGCTTTCTGGCTTCCTCCAGCGTTGCATAGCGGAAGTACAGCAGATTTGCTGCCGCCTTCCTGTCATGAAACAGAAAAAACGGAAGGCAATAGGTCTCGGTATCCCAAAATGCATTGCCGTTATACGCCTCGCCGGTCAGCCCTTTTGCACCGATGTTGGTCCCGGGAATCGCACCATGATAAGTCTGGTACATCTGGAAAATGCAAAACCGTATTCCCTGCTGATTCTCTTCATCTCCCCAAATTTCAACATCCGACTTCTGCCATACCTGCTTCCACCACATTTTATTCTCTTCAAAGATTGCATAAAAAGTTCTGTCAAGAATTCTCTCTGTCCTGACTTCCTCCTTTTTTGCCAGTGGTGTTACATTGCAGACAATTTTCTCCAGTTGTCTGCTCTCTCCATCCTCCAAGGAAAAGGTATAGTCCTCCGCTACCAGCTTTTCTTCCACAATCGTACGTGTTCCTGCCTGCCCCACCATACTTCCCCGAAAAATACAGCTGCTTTCCACTTCTATGTCTGTATTTTTTGTGCAGCCGCTGATATGACAACGATGTTCCCCGGAAGACTGTTTTTGGCAGTTCCACAAACTCATTTTCTCTGCTCCGTGGGTCGTGTTAAAATCAAGTCCTGCACATACACGGATCTCTCCACAATATCCGTTGGATGTAATGGTAACCCGCTGCGCTGCCGCCTCATTCTCCACCATGGATATTAACCGTTCCAGGCATACTTCCAGTTTCCCCTTCTCTGTGACCCAGGTAAATCTCCTGCTAAGCAGCCCTGTTCTCAGATCCAGTTCACGATGGAAATTCTCGAACCTTGCCGTTGCCAGATCCAGGCATTCTTCGCCTGCCCTGATGCGGAGGTAAAGCCAGTCCACGCTGTTGACCATGAATTCCGTTTCTTGAACAATTCCTTTATATCCTTCTGCGGCAGCTTTTCTTCGCTCATAGACACCGTTAAAATAACTGCCTAACAGTCTCTGTCCACTGTAACCCTCTTCAAAATATCCTCTGACTCCCATGTACTCATTGCCCAGGGAAAACACAGATTCTGCCGTCATGGCATATTCCGGTGCAAACCCTTCCTCAACAATTTTCCAGGGATCTATCTTAAAATAACTGTCTGCAACTTTTGCCATTCCCTACTCCCTCTCCATTTTCATCTAAAATTCTAACCTTTCACTGCACCGGTTGCTGCGCCGTCCGTAATCTGCTTCTGGAATATCGTAAACAGGATCGTCGGAGGTATGATGGCAAAAAACGATGCTCTCAGCACACTGACCGCATCCGTCGGAGTGTCCTTGAAAGAGAATAATTTCACCATTACTGTCACTTTGTCTGTTCCGTTAAGTACCAGATACGGCAGCAGGAAATCAGACCATGCCGCTGTGATTGCGAAAATAGCCACTACGGAAATGATTGGTTTGGATAACGGCAGCATAATGGTAACAAACATTCTCCATACGCCACAGCCGTCCAGTTCCGCTGCCTCCACCAGTTCCTTCGGAATTTGTTCAAAAAACTGTTTGAACAGCACTACATAAAAGGCGTTTGCTCCAAATGCCAGCCACAAAGGTACAAAGCTCTTATTCAGTCCTACCAGATTGATGTTACGAAATACAGCAACAATACTAACGGTACCCGGGATCAGCAGACTCCACATTACCAGTCCGTTGATGATCTGATAACCCTTAGGTTTTAATACACTAAGTCCATAAGCAAGCAGTCCGTTAAAGACTACTGCGCAGATCGTACAACCCAATACAGAGATCATTGAATTCATATAATACTTGGTGAATTTGAATGCATTCCAGGTCTCTGCCATCCGGCTCCAGTCAAATTTCTCTGGAATAATCGTTACATTTCTGGTAAATTCCTTAATATCCTTAAAACTTGCCAGAAATACCCAGACTGCCGGGAAGAGACAGATTACCACCATGATCATACAGATGATCATGATAACGCCTGCTAATACTTTGACTTTTCCTGACCGAATGTCATATCCACGGATGACACCATCCTTTTTCGATTGATATTTGTCAAAAAACATAGCCTTTCCCTCCTCTATGCATCTTCTTCCGATCCGGTAGCCTTCATATATATGCCACTTAAAATCACCAGGATGATACAGATCATTACAGATAATGCCGATGCCTTGGGTACATTATAATCACGATAACCATAACGGTACATCAACATCATCAGTGAGATACTTGCATTGTTCGGACCTCCGTTTTTGAAGATCATGGGCTCATACATGATCTGGAACACAGAGATAAACTGAAGGATCAGCATGGTCTTGATGATTCCCTTCAGACTCGGCAGCGTAACATGACATACTCTCTGCCAGATAGATGCGCCGTCAATCGTTGCTGCTTCATACAGATCCGGGCTGATACCGCTGATATTCGCCATATAGATCAGCGCTGTAGATCCCGCACTTTTCCATGTCATCGTAATAATGATCAGTGGAATCGTCCATTTCGGATTATTCAGCCACACCAGCGGTTCGATCCCAAGCTTTCCGAGAATGATGTTAAGCACACCGGTAGGACCCGGCAGGAAGAAATAGCTCCAAATCCAGATGGTAGCCAGTGTAGGCATGATATTGGGGAAATACACTCCCACCCGGAACAGTCCCTTCAAATGTACCGTCTCGGAAATCAGTATTCCCATGATAATGGGGACAAAAAATCCGATTAAAAATGACCAAAATGTATACTTAAAAGTATTAAAAAAAGCTGCTTTAAAATCCACATCATGAATTACGTTATAATAATTTTCCAGTCCTGCAAATCCAGTGACTGTGTACATCTTGGCTGTACAAAAGCTCAATCGGATATTCTCCAGCAACGGTTCCCACACAAAAAAAGTAAACAACACTACAGTAGGAAGCATTACCAGCCATCCAAACAGATCTCTCTTTCTGAACTTACTCTTTTCCCTTTTTGCCGTCGTCATGTTCACACGCCTTCCTCTTACAATCCAACTGTTTGTCTGCCTTTTTTCTATGAAAACTTATATACGAAAACCTTATTTTTCAGTAACCGGAATCCCCACAGGGAACTCCGGCTACTGTTATCTGCTGCTTAATCAACTACATAATTATCAAGAATCTTCTGATAGTTAGCATTTGCTTCTCCCATCAGTGCTGCAACATCTGCATTCTTATCCGTCAGGACTGCCTGCAGTACCTTGGTCAGTTCTGCATACATATCCTGTGTGGAGCCGGGCTCTTCCAGTCTCAGACCGTCAGAAGAAGTTGCGTCAAAGTAAGACTGGAACATCTTAGGATCCACGTTGCCGTATTCCTCTACGATTGTTGCCTCAGCATCCAGGACATCCTGTGCTACCCAGCAGGGGAATCTCTTAATTACAGGAACGCCCTGCTCCACCTTGTTCTGTGCATCTGCCTTCATGCCGGCAATGGAATCATCGGTTGCAACGGGTGCCTTACCCATAATCTCCAGGTAATCCAGTGCTGCATTGATTTCTGCTTCCGATGCATCTTTGGAGAACATGTAAGGAGTACCTCCATACAGAGAGTACTGGCCTCCGGGTCCTTCGGGAATCGGGCACATTGCCAGTTTATCAACAGGCAGACCATTTACCTGTGTAGGCTGATTCACGGCGTCATTTGCTGCTATGTACATTGCTGCGCCACCGGTTCCCAGCTGAGTAAATCCAGTTCCCCAGTCCTCAGACAGTGGATCTGCAGTCAGAACATCATAATCCCATTTTAAGGACTTCACATATTCCATTGCTGCGATTGCTTCATCAGAATCCAGATGAGCAGTAAAAGTTCCGTCATCATTCTGAGTACATAAGGTCGCACCGAAGTCCCATGCGATGTTGGAAAAATGCCATCCACCGGCATTATCCTTGGCAAGGAGACATAAGCCAGCAGATCCTGTCTTTTCCTTAATGGTCTTAGCTGTCTCTGCCAGTTCATCCCAGGTCTTGGGATAGATGGGATATCCATCTGCATCTACCAGTCCTGCTTCCTCGAACACTTCCACGTTCAGCATCAGTCCAAGTGCATATCCGTCACGGGGAATGCCGTAGACTCTTCCGTTAGAATCGGAAAGCAGCGATTTGATGGAGGGGTTCATTTTATCCAGCCAACCACGTGCCTCTAACTCATCCGTAATATCCGCTATCGCTCCTGCCTTGATCAGCTTCTGAGGCTCTGTGAACCAGGTCTCGAAGATGGTCGGACAGTTGCCTGACTCTACCATAGGCATGAAAGTATCCGTTGCATATTTGTAATATGCAGGTACACATGTTACATTGGGATGAAGCTCCTTCATGGCTGCAACATATCCCTCATGTACCTGAATATCATCTGTCAACGTGTCTTCCGGCCAGATACCAAGAGTCAGCGTAACCTCCTCATTCTCCACTGTCTCTTTGGTCTCTGCCGTTGCAGCTGCCTGCGTCTCTTCACTCTTGGTATCGGTTGCTGCCGATTGGTTATCCCCGCCGCATCCGGTCAGCATTACAGATACTGCCATAGTCATACATAACATTGCACTGATCAGTTTCTTTCTCATTGTAACTCTCCCTTCTCAATATAGGTGTTTATTAGATTTAACGTTAAACCTTTCAAAATACAGGATTCTACAAATTATAACATATTTATTGGTACAAACACTAGTGTTTTGCAGTAGTTTGAAACGCATTCCACTTTTTTGTTAATTTGTCGTCCTCGTTTCATACGTTTAACGTTAAACTTATAATATCACAAACATAAAAAGAGCGCAAGATGTGGAGGTCACAAACTTCCTGCACTCTTTTTTATAATTTTACACTCTGTTTTAGTAATTTTGCACAATTCTATTTGGTTTACAAAAACCTTGTTTTAGTAATCTCTACAATTCTTTTGGTGAATGACAGCCTGTTTTCCCTGAGCCGCAGCTGTTCCGTGAAGATTCTGCTGCTTCTGTCCTGCTGCCACAGGTTATATACAATCATGCCCAGGCATCCTATAAAAAGAGGCAGCACCATATAGCCGCGATAGGGCTGATTACATATCCGGTAATTCCGCTTCCAGAAAAGCTGCAGCATCCCTGACGCAGTCCAGGCATTCTCTCTTCACCACACCGTCGGTAATGCCCTTTAATTCCTTACAGATCACTGTCCCGTTCTGTTCCTTGAAACGGTTGATAATCTTCCGGGAGCCCTGCATTGTCCGCTGCGGATTCTTGTTGATCAGTCCCAGAATATTGACCGCACCGATGACGGCTCCACAGGTAGCTTCCATGCTGCCACCAACGCCTGCCGCGAAGCCCTGGGTAAGATTCCTCACTGTCTCCTCGTCAATTCCCGCCAGATCACAATACGTGCACGCCACTGCCTGCGCACAGTTGTGACCACACTTTTTTCTCTCTGCTGCTTGTTCCACTCTTGATTCCATAATTGTTATTCCTTTTCGTTTGTATTTTACAGGGATGTTTACCATGTATATCTTTTTATTTATTATAACAGAAACAAAAAATAGGTAAAAGGAAATAATGCTCATTATTCCAAACTGTTTTAAGTGTATAAAAAATTCCTACAAATTTAAAAATCATGTTGACATTGCCGTGGGAAGATGTTATTATCATTCTTGCGTGATGCAAGATGATTATTATTTTGTATCGCTATGCGGAAGTGTCGGAATTGGCAGACGAGCAAGACTAAGGATCTTGTGGTAGCAATACCGTGTGGGTTCAAGTCCCATCTTCCGCATTAGTTATGAAATCGGGAAGCCTGATAAATCAAGGCTTCCCGTTTTTTGTTTGTAGCCAGTTTTGGGGGCAACTTTTTACTGCTTACGAATCGAGTAATCTTGCAAATTTATTTCTATTTACTCTGCTTTTAGGTTTCCTATCTCCTTGTATTCCGCTTTTTGAACCATGATACAATAATATATTTCAACCACCTTCTTGCTTTTATTCAGTTTTGTTTTCTTCCTCTAATAGCTTTAATAATGCAGAAGGTTCACACACCTTAACAGGAGATTTCATATAATCTTTTACATTTCTGGTTACTATACAATCCATTTCTGAACGGATTGCTGTTTCCACCATAAGAGCATCTTCATAATCACCAATTTCAGAAGATATTGCTTTCCGGCAATCTAAAGAAGTGGTATCCAACAAATGAAATAAAGTAAAAAGCTTGCTCAAAATCTTTCGTGTTTCTGCGTCGCTATGTGTTAAACGATGTGTCAGATAATAGATATCTGTAACTGACTTTGCT
>OKRZ01002809.1_pt1 | contig 12331 bp, 10 predicted proteins | sample 1601141 | NCBI WGS metagenome assembly OKRZ01 (sample SAMEA3541524, study PRJEB24748) | human gut metagenome | biome: human gut; feature: human-associated habitat; material: faeces | place: China | collected 2012
CTGGACCGTCGTTCCGCAAACCACATCCTGCGTATGGCTGCCGAGCTGGACAATGTGTTCTTCGCCGCTGCTGCTGGTAAGGCCACTGTGCTGAACCTGTCCGCCTACAAGGCCATCTCTGACGAGCTGGAAGCCATCATTCAGGAGTGCGAAACCACCCAGAATGACTTCGTGGACGGCGTGCCTCGCTCCATGATGCATCTCGTTCTGTCCCCGAAGTATTACGGCATGATCCGTAATGACCTCGACAAGCAGACCAACAACGCGAATGTGAACACCGCCGCCGAGGAATTCCTTGTGTGGCACGGCGTCCGCGCGTATAGCTGCGTCCACCTTCCCGCTGGCTGCAACTATCTGCTGCTGGTTGACGGTGCTGTTGCCCAGCCTGTCATGGCCGACCAGTATGTCGCCGAGAAGATCCCTCTCTCCAACGCCTACGGCGTCGAGCTGTTCTACCACTACGGCACCACCGTTGTCATGCCCGACCTGATCTTCAAGCCCGGCGTGTTCACCAAGGCGAGTGCCTACGCTGCCGGTACTCAGTATTACACCGAGGCCAACGGCGTGTATACTGCCGTCTCCATCACGGAGTTCGCGTCCGGCACCACTTACTACACTATGGCCTGATGTAAGGAGGACGCTATGCTGTTTCGTAACCTGAAATCGGGCAACATCGTAGCGGCCACCGACGAAACCAGCATTGAGCTGATGCAGAGGTCGGCCATCTACGAAGCCGTAGAAATCGCCCCTGCCGTCGAACCCGCGCCCGCAAAGGCGGAGGGCAAGCGCCGGAAGAAGCCCACCGGAGCCGAAACTGACGCCCCCGCTGCCGAGGTGCAGGAAGACTAAGGAGGCGTTGATATGGCATACACAGACTTTACGTTTTACGGCTCCGGCTACTTCGGGGACACGCTGACCGAGGAAACCGCACCAAAGTGGCTTGAGCGCGCCAGCGACGAGTTGGACGCAATCACCTTCGGGCGGCTCACGTTCGCGTTTCCGACTGTGGAAGTCCACGCCGTCAAGGTCAAGAAGGCTGTTTGTGCCATTGCCGAAGCCCTCTACTGGATCGACGTCCAGCGGAGGGCATCTTCCGCGCAGAAAGCGGAGGACGGAAGCTATCACGGGGCTGTCGCGTCTATATCGTCCGGACGGGAATCCATTTCCTATTCGGCGGGCAGCGCGAACAGCTCTGTTTATGCTGCCGCCGCGACAAGCGCAGAGGCACAAACAAATCTGATCGGCAGCATTGCCGCGCAGTATCTGGCAAATATCCCGGATGCAAACGGCGTCAATCTGCTGTATGCGGGAGGTGTTGGGCGTGTACCGCGACACAATAACGGTCTTTAATTACCACGCCGCAACCGGGCGCTGGTTTCCGTCCGTCATCTCCGGCGCTGACCTGCTGACCACGAAAGCCAACAGCGCGACAACTGCGGGAGGCAATAACGCCGACGCCGTGGACATCATCATCCATTGCACGGCGGACAAGCGCGTTTCCACCGGCGCGGGGATGAAAAGCTACACGGGGCCGAAGGAGTATGCCCGCTGCGACAATCCGGCGCAGCACATCACCTTTGCCCCGGAGTGCGATTTCATTTTTGCCGGTACATGGCCTGACACCGAGCCGCTGACCGATGACGACTATGACGAAGGCCTATACCACGCCCTGAACGCAGAACGTGACGGAATCTACCTGATAAGCTCTGCGGGCTTTTACGGCCTCCTCCCTCACTTCGAGATCGGAGGGCGGTAAAATGTCTGGCCTCCCGAAAATCTCCTATTCTGACGGCGGCGTACACGTCACTGTTGACCTGCGCGCGCTGGATCAGCGTATGCGCGAGGCGCAGCAATGGCTGGGCGACCGCGTGCTTGAGGACTGCAAAGCCTGTATGCCGCTGCTGACCGGCAGCTTGCAGCAGCGCTCCCACACGGAGGACGATGGAAAAAAGGTCGTCTTTCCCGGCCCGTATGCGCGCTACCAGTACGGCGGTAAGGTCATGGTGGATTCCGTAACCGGCAAAGGCCCCCGCAAAATCCCTACAGGCCCCGGTGAATACATCCTGCGTTTCCGCAAGGGCGCGAAGCTCGTTGCCACCGACAGGCCGCTGAAATACTCCAACCCGCAGGCCGTTCCGCAATGGTTTGAACACGCCAAACGGCAGAACAAGCAATTCTGGATCGACGGCGTGAAGGAGAAAATCGGAGGTAAATAACCATGCCGTCGAAAACGGTCATCGACATTGACGGCTCTGAGGCCGTCAGTAAAACTCTTCTTGACCTGCTGAACAAATTCCCCGGTCTGACCACCGGCAACAAATCCATCCTGTTTTCCACGCTCTCGGACGCTTCGGGGATCGGATTCTTTCCGATTTCCGGTGCGGCTTTGCAGAGCAGCACAGAGGACGTCACCGGTCACGTCACGCAGGTCTGCCAATACCCGTTCAACGTGGTCTACCGCGCCGCGCCAAAATCCGAAACCCAGCGCATCCGTATCAAGGAAATCCTCGACGCGCTGGGCAAGTGGCTTGAGCGGCAGCCGGTCACGCTGAACGGCAAGAGCCACCAGCTCAGCGCATACCCCGCGCTGCTGGCTGGCAACCGCGTCATCAAGAAAATCAGCCGCACAAGCCCTGCCTACCTCAACTCCGCCTATCAGGACGGCGTTGAAGATTGGCTCATTGCCCTGCGGCTGGACTACAACAACGAATTTGATATTTGAGGAGCTGAAATTATGCCGAAAATCGAACGCAAGTATCTTGCCCATTTCCTCGACGCCAAGTTCGGCGTCAAGACGCAGGGCGAGGAAACCTACACCCCGAATTATACCCGTCTCGGCAAGGACCTTGAGGAGTATAACGAGGAGCTGAACCCCGACGTTGAGGTCAACAAAAACATTCTGGGCGAACAGAACGTCGTCCACAATGGCTACGAGGTGCAGTCTGAGGTTGACCCCTTCTATGCCTACAGCGGCGACCCGCTGTTTGAACGTCTCGCAAAGATCGCCAATGAGCGCCTGACCGGCGACGACTGCATGACCACGAAGGTTGACGTGCTGCTTAACAGTGACGGCACCGTGGCATGGGCCTACCGCGAAGACGTGTGGGTCGTTCCCGAATCTGTCGGCGGTGACACTTCCGGCGTGCAGATTCCCTTTACCGTGTACAACGCGGGCAACCGCGTCAAGGGCACCTTCGACCTCACCACGAAGACCTTCACCGCAGACACCAACGCTGCGGGCTAATCATCCGCCCCGCCGCCCTGTGTATTAGGCGCAGGGCGGCAACATTTTGAATTCAGGAGGCAATTAAAATGGCTGACAAACTGGTACAGCAGAATTTCAATGAAATCATCATCGACGATGGCAGCGTAAAGGTGCCTATCCGAAACAAGCATGGGGAACAGATCGGAGAATTCTCCTTCCGCCCTACCGACATCGGCATTGTAGATCGTTTCAACAGCGTTGCCGCAGAGTTCGACAGAATCGTCGAGCCGCTGGAAAGCGTCAACATCAAGCCGGACGGCACCGTGGACGAGCAGAACGAAGCCGAGTTCGCAGCACTGCGCGAGGCCGAAAAGCGCCTGTACGCCGCCTGTGACAGGCTCTTTGGCGGCAATATGTCGGAGGCGTTCTTCGGCAAGATGCACCCGTTTTCCCCCATCAACGGTCATTTCTACTGCGAAAACGCGCTGTCTGCGGTCGGTGCTTATATCTCCCGCCAGTTCGACCGCGAGGTGAAGAAAGTCAACTCCCGTGTTGAGCGGTACACCCACGGCTACCGTACTGGCAAGCACAAGGGCGGTAAAAAATGATCGGAACACTGCCGCGAAGTCTTGAGGTAAACGGTAAGTTCTACCGCATTCGCAGCGATTTTCGGGATGTTCTGAAAATCGTGATCGCGTTCGGTGATCCCGACCTCGAAGACAAAGAAAAGGCTTATATCTGCCTGTTCATTTTGTTCAAGGACTTCGACGCAATTCCAAAAGACGACTACGAGGCGGCCTTCAAGGCCGCTCTCGCTTTTATTGACCATAATGACAAGCCGGAGGACACGGGCGGAAAGCCGCCTCCGCGCGTCATGGACTGGGAACAGGACGAGAGCATCATGTTTCCAGCGGTCAATAAGGTTGCCGGTTTTGAGGTCCGTACCGCCCGGTATGTTCACTGGTGGACCTTTATGGGCTACTACATGGAGATTTCGGACGGCGTTTTTGCACAGGTGCTCAACCTGCGTCTGAAGCGTGCAAAGGGCAAAAAGCTGGAAAAGTGGGAGCGTGAATACTGGAATTCCAACCGCGCTATTTGCGCCCTACGCACGAAGCTGTCTGAAGAAGAACAGGCAGAAAAGGATAGGATCGACGCGCTACTCGGCTAAGAAAGAAGGTGGTTAAATGGCAGATCAGGCTGACGGCTCTATCATCATTGATACCGAGATAAATTCGGACGGATTTAAGGCCGGAAGCGCTGAATTGCTTGCGGCTATCAAGGCACTGTCCACGGAGGTCAAGAATCTGGGACAGACGCTGAAAGAACTTTTCAGCAAGCCGCTGACACCTGAAATCAATACAGGTGGCGCAGAGGATAAGGTTGCAGCGCTTGAGGCAAAAGTACAGGAGCTGCAAGCCTCCCTCGAAGAATTACAGAATACCAACGGCAGCGGCACGCCTGCGCCGGAAACAGCTACACCGCAGGTGAACATCGGTGGTGTGACGGAAAAGGCATCTGGTTTGCAGCGTGAGATCGACGCCGTGAACAGCAGCGTGCAGAAGCTGGAACCGACCTTCCAGAAAGCCATGTCCGGCAGCGAGAGCGCTATGACCTCCTTTGAGGACAAGGCAAGCACGCTGGAAAGCAAGATCGCGGAGCTTCAGGAACGGCTGGATGCAGTCGGTCAGACGCAATTCCCGACGCAGGAATACGCAGAACTCTGTGCGGAGACTGAAAAAGCCGGTCAGAAACTCGAATCCCTTCTCAACAAGCAGGAGAAAATGCAGGCTCTTGGCGTGAGTGAAAATTCCGCCCAGTGGAAAAACCTGCAATACGACCTTGATTTGACCGCACAGAAATATGACCGGCTCGAAGCCGCAAAGGCAAAAATGGAGGCCTCCGGCACCGCATTTCAGGCGGGCGTGGACACGACGCAATACGCGCAGATGGAATCTACACTGTCCGCAGCAGCGGCCCGTCTGGATGAAATGCGCGCCGGTACACAACAGTCGGAAAGCCTTATGAGCCGCCTCGCCAGTAGCGCACGAAATGTCGCGTCTTTCATCGGCAGAGCGGCAAAGTCGGCTGCCGGGGCGCTTGTGTCCGGTATCAAGGCCGCCGCATCCGGCATGGCAAAAATGCTGTTCCACAGCAAGAAGATGAACAGCCAGTTTGGCGGGCTGATTTCCGGCGCGATCAAATTTGCACTCAGCTTGCTTGGCGCGCGCGGTGTCTGGGCGCTGCTGCGGAAAGCGGTCAGCGCCTATATGGCCGAAAATCAGCAGCTTTCCAATACGCTGTCCGCCTGTTGGTCGGGCATCGGAAACTTGCTGGGGCCGATCATTACACGCATTATCAACCTTGTCGCACAAGCTGTCGCCTATGTGACCGCGTTTCTCAAACTCTTTGGCATCTATGGAAAAACTGCATCCAAAGAAATCAGCAGCGCAGGCGGGGCGGCATCCAAAGCTACCGATAAGCTCAAACGGCAGCTGGCCGCGTTCGATGAACTGAACATTCTCAGCGACAACAGCTCTGACGGCGGCGGGGGTGGAGGCGGTGCCGGTGATCTCGGAAGTCTGCCCGACGTAACGCTGCCCGACTGGGCAAAACTTATGGTCGAGCAGATCAAGGCCGGTGACTGGGCCGCAGCCGCAAACACTCTGGCGGCAAAGCTCAACGAAATGGTTGATACCGTAGACTGGGCGGGCATCGGCGATAAGATCGGGTACTATTTGAACGGCGCATTGACGTTCCTTGCGACGTTCATCCAGAACTTCGTCTGGAAAAACCTTGCGTCGCGCTTTGCAGAACTCCTAAACCACATTATTACCGGTGTGGACTGGGGAAATCTCGGTGTGATCCTGACCGGGAAATGGGCAATCATCCTGAAATCGCTTGACGGCTTTTTCGGCACGCTTGACGGCGCAGCAGTGAGCAAGGCCATCACGGATTTCATGTACGGGACCGTGAACGCCGCCGACTGGATCGGTATTGCGGGAAGTCTCGCAAAAAACATCAGCAATTTCATTTCGGACATTGATTTTTCGGCACTTGCCGAAGCGCTCAGTACGCAAATCAGAACGGCGCTTCAAAGTATGGTCGCTGCTGTCGAGAACTTCGACTGGGCAATGCTCGGAAGAAAAATCGCTGATTTTCTCAACGGAATTGATTGGAGCGGGATTTTCTCTGACCTGACAAGATTGCTTGGCGGCCTGCTTATCGGAGCGCTCAATCTGCTTGTCGGCTTTGTGGATCAGGTCGATTGGACCGGCCTTGCAGACGAAATCTGGGCTTGTCTCGAAAGTCTTACCACCGACATTGACTGGGACGGCTTCGGTGAATTGCTTGGCAAGTTTGTCAGTGGAGCCATAACCGGCGTTCTCGATCTCATTACGTCTCTGTTTTCAGATCATGACTGGGGCGAAATGGTGCAAAACCTGATTGGCAGTCTGGGGGAGGCACTGGGCGCGGTAATCGAAAACATTGACTGGCTCGGCCTGCTGGAATCCCTTGCGACCGCTCTTATCAGCATTATTGTTCAGATTCCCAGCATTATTGTGGGTGCCATTGGCGGAATATCCGACCTGCTTGCAAGTTTGTTTGAGGCAATCGGCCTCGATTCTATCGCCGGTTTCTTTCGTGGAATCGGAGACGCAATGCGCGACGCGGGTTCGTGGCTGAAAGAAAACCTCGTAGACCCTGTTGTGAACTGGGTAAAGAACCTGTTCGGCATCCACTCTCCGTCTACTGTATTCGCAGAAATCGGTACATTCCTTATCGACGGACTAAAGCAGGGCATTTCTAATGCTTGGCACAAGATCACGGACTTCTTCTCCGGCGTAATCGAAAAGTTGAAGACCTTCTTCAGTAACGCATGGAGCAGTATCAAGTCCACCGCTACCACGGCATGGGCCGGAATCAAGGGCGTTATTAGCAGTGCATGGAACGGCATCAAATCCGGTGTGTCGTCTGCCTGCAATACCGTCAAAACCGGTATCTCGAATGCTTGGAGCGCCATCAAATTTGGCACCACAAGCGCGTGGAACGGTATCAAGAGCGGGCTGTCTTCGGCTTGGACGAGCATCAAGACCACAGCATCGTCCACTTGGACAAACCTGAAAACTACTGTCAGCAACGGCTGGAACAACATCAAGGCGAACACCTCCACCGTTTGGAACGGTGTAAAAGCTACACTGTCCAGCACTTGGAGCAATATTAAGTCTACCGCGTCGTCCACTTGGAACAGCATGAAGACTACGGCTTCCAGCGCGTGGAACAGTATGAAATCTACTGCATCATCCACATGGAGCAATATCAAATCCTCCCTGTCCAGCACTTGGAGCAGCATCAAATCTACCGCATCCAGCACATGGAGCGGCATCAAAAATGCGATTCAGAATCAGGGCTGGTCCGGCGTCGGCAGCAATATCTGTAACGGTATTGCCAACGGTATCAGCTCCGGTTGGAGCTGGCTGAAGAACAAGGTTTCCAGCCTCGCAAGCAGCCTTCTCAGCGCTGCAAAATCCGCGCTGGGTATTCACTCCCCGTCGCGGCTGTTCCGTGACGAAATCGGCCTGAATATCGGCTACGGCGTCGGTGAAGGTGTGGAGGCTTCGCAGCCGTCCATCCTGAAATCCGTGTCCGGCGTCGCTGACGCAATCGCGGATGAATTCAACGCCGGTGATTATAAGGTCGGAAACATCGTCCCCACGTCTGAGGTGGACGGTGCGCTGTCCTCGTTCTCGGACAAGATCAGCGGCAGCTTCACAAGCCTGCTTGACCGGCTTCAGGCCATTGCGGATAACATCACGTTCGCCGTTCCCGCTGTGGCTGGCGGTGTCGTGCCCTACAAGGCCGCAGCAGCCGCAGCAAGCGGCGGCGGTGCTGACATCGGCACGACCATTGAAACGTCCAATGACGCGCTCGCAAGCGTTGTTACGCAGGTCGTGACCAATGCGACCGCAGCCATTGTGACGGCCATCCAGAACTACAGCGGTACGACGGTCAACTTCGACAAGACCGCAATCGCGGAAAGCACGATCCGAGAGATCAACCGCAGAACGCGGGCAACCGGAAAATCCCCGCTCGAATAAGGAGGTGCGCACCATAAAACCAATCCTGAAAATCGGAAATCACGACTATACCGCGTGGCTGGCCGAAGACGGCCTTGCCCCGGTTAGAAATGACATCGACGCGGACGGCAGCGGGCGCAACCTCCTTGACGGGCTGATGTACCGCGCAAGGATCGCGCAGAAGGATAAATGGACGGTCAAGTTCAACCGTATGCCTGAGTTGATTATGCGGTCGCTCGCGGCAGACGTTGACGGCGAATACACCGACATTACCTTCCTCGACCCCAAAACCAACCGTATTATGACAAAGACCTATTACACGTCCACGCTCACCTACGGTACGCAGCGCTACGACAAGGGCGACAACCGTACCTACTACGAAGGCTGTACCTTCAACATGACGGAGAGGTGAGCCTATGCGTATTTGTACTGAGCGCTGGACGAAGCTCGCGGCGCGCGGGCGGTTTCGGTTTGATGCAAAGGCACGGATCAATAACAAGGATTACACTGTTATTTCCGCGCCGCGCATCGACCGTTCTCTTATGCCGTCCCCGCTGTCCGTGGGCAACTGCATATCGGCTACACTGAATCTGTCGATCCTAACGGACGACACCATCACCGCAAAAAGCCCCGTCGTCATCATGGGCCGTCTGACGAATGACAAAACTGCCACCGAGTGGAAGGAATTCGGCACATTCTACATTGACCAGCGTGACACCAGCTTTGCGGGACTTGTGACCATCGACTGCTACGACGCCATGCTCAAGACCAACCAGAACTATCTGGACGGCAGCGACACCGCCGCCAACTGGCCGAAAAGCATGAAGTCTGTCGTGGAGGAGATCGCATACCGAATCGGCGTCGGAATTGACCTGCGAACGCGGATCAAGACCGGCGCTGATTACGTTGTACCGTACCCCAGCGGAAAAACCATGTCGCAGGTGCTGGGGTATATCGGGGCCTGCCACGGCGGGAACTGGATCATCACAGAAGAAAACCTGCTGCGGCTGGTTCCGCTCACAACCGCCCCCGACGAGACGTTCCACGTCATCGACGAGGACTACAACAAGATCACGCTTGCCAACGGCGCGGGCAATCAGCCAGTGCGTCTGGCTTACAAGGAGCAGACCATCTTCAACGCCGTGCTCCCTGTCCCGTCTGGTGTGCTGCCCGGCAGCAGCGATAACGTGCAGCGGTCCTACTTCATCACCGATGAAAAGGGAAACAAAATCGTCACACCGGAGGGCTACTACCTTGTGTGGGACACCGACGCCAATATGGCGAAAAAGGTTTCCTTGCAGGCGGGCGTTATCAATATTCCCGTCGTCTGCGGCGAAATCACGACCGGCACGCAGATCACTGTGACCGGCGTGACACTCAACAGTGACAGCGGGGAGAGCTACACGGCGGGGAACGACAACGGAACGATGCTCACCATCGACAGCAACCCATACGCCACACAGGGCATTTGCAATGACCTGTACACGGCTTTTAACGGGCTTGTGTATTTACCCTTTACGGCGACAAAATCGCTGTACGACCCGGCTACGGAGCTGGGCGATCAGGTAAAAATCGGTGAGCTTGTCCACAGCGTCATGTTCAACGTCAAGCTGACCCTTGACCACAATTTTCGGGCGGACATCGAAGCCCCGAACAGCGAAGAACTCAGTGAGGAATACCCGTATCTGTCCGAGGTGCAGCACCTGAAGCAGACCACGGAGGAACTGAACGGCGCGATTCAGAACGCCGCAAAGGAGCTGGCGGGCAAGGTCGATGATACCGCGCTGGCGGCTGAGATCGAGCGCGCGCAGGGCGTGGAGGTCGCCCTCAGTGAACGTATAGGTAGCGAGGAAAACCGTGCCAAAGGCGCAGAGGACGGCCTGTCCAAGCGCATAAAGAGCATTGAGGATTCCTCTCCCGGCGCTCTTGCACAGCGTGTCTCTACGCTGGAAGGCACCGTTTCGGGGCATACACAATCCATCTCCGCGCTGAACACAGCGATTTCCAACCATGCGTCGGACATCTCGCAGCTTGTGCGGCGTGTGCAAAACGCCGAGGACGACATCGACGCACTACAATCCACCGTAGGCGGGCATACGACAGCACTTTCGGAGGTGCAGGGCACCGTTACCGACCTGCAAACGCGCCTGACCACCGCCGAGGGTACCGTCGCGTCGCACGACACCGCAATCTCGACGCTTCAGACAAAGGTGTCCAATATTGAGGCCGCCTTGATCGACATCTATACCCGGCTGAACGCGCTTGACAGCGGCGGCACCGGAACTTAACCATAAGGAGGAAGAACATGGCTGACAAAAGAATCGCTGATTTTGCGACGCTTGAGGAAGCACAGGACGACGATCTCCTGCTTGTCTCGTCCGAAGGCGAAACCTATAACATGAAATTCGGCACCTTCAAGACGGCTGTGCAGGGCGACGCAGACCGCGCCGCTGCGGCAGCGGAGGCCGCCAAAGCCGCCGCCCAGCTCGCAACCGGTGTGTCCGACGAGGCCCTGAAGGCCGCCGAAGCTGCCGAAGCTAAGGCGCAGGATGCCAAAACGAAAGCGGCGCAGGCAGCGGCAAACGCACAAGCGGCAGCACAGTCCGCGAACTCTGCGCAGGAATCCGCCGCACGCTCTGAGCAGGCGCTTCTGGACGCGACGGAAGCCGTCGCATCCGTCAATGAGTTCGCCAAAGACTTCAACAACCTGAAAACTACCGTAAAGGGCAAGGTTGACGACGCCTATGTTGAGGACGGCTACCTGTATATGACTGCTGACGACGAGGTCGTTGTCGGCCCGCTGGGGCCGTTCTCTGGCGGCGGAGGAGGCGGCGGGGACGCTGGCTCCCTGATCCGGATTGTCAATAAGCTGACCTCGCGGGCGTTCTCCGTGATGAACGGCGCGACCGTCGAGATCAAATTCAACTGGACGTCCACCGATACTTCCGACGAACAGCCCACCGGCGATGGCTCGGCAACATGGCGCATCAACGGGACGAAGGTAGCTACACAGGCGGTGTCGCAGGGCGATTGCGCCTTCGACGTTACGAAATACCTCACCCCCGCAAGCGCGAACACGATCAAGCTCACCATTGAGGACGCCTACGGCAACAGCAAGTCCTTCACTTGGACCGTCACCGTGTCCACCTATGATCTGGCGTGGAATCTCGGCACCCTTGCTTTCCACGGGTCCAGCGTGCTTACTGTGCGCCTCACACCCACTGGAGAGGGCACGAAAACCATCCACATGACCGTAGACGGCACGGAGGCGTTCACTCGTGAAGTCACCACCACGGGGCGCTCTGTCACCGCGACGATTGACCCAACGGCACTTGAGCTGACGCACGGCGCACACACTGTCGAGGCGTGGCTTGAGGTCACAACGGGCGGCGAGGTTGTCACAACTACGCACCTGCGCCATGTCGGTATCTGGACGAAATCGGACGACAATACGCCGGTTATCGCGGTGTATCAGAGCGCAATCGAAATCCAGCAGTTCGCCACTGGAAGCATCAATTACATGGTGTATGACCCCACCAGCACCACGGCGACTGTCCGCCTACTGGAAGGCTACAATACCCTGTCCACGCTGACCGTTGACCGCACCATCCAGACGTGGGCGTACCGTGCTACTACGGTCGGCACGATCAACCTCTCCATCCGCACCGGCGAGAGCGTCGTTGCGCCGATCACCGTCACCTGTACCTCTCTCGGCTATGACATCAACCCTGTCACGACCGGCCTTGTCGTTGACCTCGATCCCACTGGACACAGCAACAGTGAGACGACCGCAAAGCAGTTCGGCTACAAGGACGGCGACGGCACGAATCATCCGCTGACCTTCAGCTCCAATTTTGATTGGATCAACGGCGGATTTCAGATCGACACGGAAGGCGTCACCGGCTTTGTGGTTAAGCGCGGCACCTACGTTCAGCTTGACCGCAGCCTGTTCAGCGACAACGCCGCGACCTCCGGCAAGGAAATCAAGGTCGTGTTCAAGGCTACCAACGTCCGCGACTATGACGCTGAGTTCCTGACCTGCGTATCT
>OKRZ01002817.1_pt1 | contig 12311 bp, 15 predicted proteins | sample 1601141 | NCBI WGS metagenome assembly OKRZ01 (sample SAMEA3541524, study PRJEB24748) | human gut metagenome | biome: human gut; feature: human-associated habitat; material: faeces | place: China | collected 2012
TCGCCAATAATGGGCGGCGTTGATTTTAATGACTGGCGCATGGTTTGACGTTTACTGATAACCGAAAGAAAGGTCTTTTCATCTGCATAAAAAAGAGACGCAAAGGAAAGCCGACACGAATCGGTTATCTTTCCCCTGCGTCTCTGGTGCTGTCACACTGTCTTACAGTGTCGCCCTTGTCAGGTGCGCCCTAATTTACTTTTTATACCTTGAACACTCCATTGTCCGATTGTTCAATTAGCATCTTTTCCGTGTATTTCTTGAATTGAATTACACATTTGCATTACATTTTAACTCAACCCCCTCCAAATGGAGGTTACTTTCAACACCTGTTATTGGTCCATGCTTATTTTCATATCCTCTCAATATAGCATGTGTAAACAGATTTCCTTGCGTATTAACTTCCCATCCCCTATATAAAAAACGTATGCTTACATTGTGCAACATCAATAAAATTCATCATAACCGACAAGCTCCCACTTGTTGGATTTATCATTCCAACTTGAATATTTAATCCGCTAGCAGTTAATCTATGCTGTTGATTCTAAACAGAACGAGTTCCAACCGTTACATACCCCAATAAATCATTTAAATAACGATGATTTTCCGGATATAACATTTCATCAACACACGTAAAACCAGTTTCTTTAATCGCCCACAGATGTATTTTGCAAATATCCACTATTCCCTTATATAAATCCGGTTCCTTATTGGGAACAGTTGATATTCCGGATAGGTTTCCATCACCTGTCCGGTGATTTGGAAATCACTTTTGATTCGCTTATTTGTGTATGCCGAATTTGTGATTTCGAAATACAAGAATATTCAATCAAGTTGATGATGTATACCTTTGGCAAGCGATGAATAACTCTATGTTGCTCTCAAACAAAGCTACGTAAATCTTATTACACAAGATTACCAGCTAGAAATATAACTACACCTAATTCTTCGCCATTAAGCTTCTTGAACAAGCAATTTGCCTCACCAGTTCGTAAAATCAACAGTTATAGGATTCTCTTATTTCACTTTAATTCCTGGATTTAAATCTTTCAAATCCCTAATCAGCTTGTCATTATCTTTTACTGAAACATACACACATTCTGTTCCACAACTTACTTTAACTCTATCAAAAGATAATGCCATTGATGCAATCGGAGAATGTGTTTTCTCTAACGAAGTAATGCTGTCGCAATTAATACTCTTTCGGGAAAATCCCAATACAACAATCAGCACATTATTTTTTACTTCTACATATGTCTTAGCATTTAGAACCAGTAAAAATACATCTCCGATCAAAAGAGCAATCAGACAGACAACAAAACCATTATATTTTTCCCTTTCTACCACACTCCATACAATAGCTAAATTGTAAAACACCAATGTAAATATCCACCAAAGCCCTCTTTTTCCATCATATCTCATTATATTTCCTCCTCGTCTATCTTTTCACTAAATGATAAAAAGTTACTTTAAAATAGTAAGTAATTCCTCGATTATTGTCTCAAAAAATATCCTTCATACATAAGCCTACAGACGTCTCATACTTATTTATCGTAATTGCATTTACAACTTATCGAGATACATTTGCCTTTTAGCTACGCTCTTTCCGTATAAACTTTTTTATTAATTCTCTAATACTTCTTTACCACTCCTTCACATCATACCCTATTTTTTATTGAATCATCCTATCTCATATTCCTAATATAAACTTATATCTACATCATGATATATATTAATAAAATTTTCATTTCTTAAACATATTGTATTCTTGTGTTTATATCTTCATATCTTACCAATTCCATATACTGATTAAATACCATTTTTACACATGCAGGTGCTATTATTTGTATGCAATTCTCCTCTAATGCAAACCAGCTCTTATAGATTAAAGCTGTATACATACTTTGTGTGAAATCAAATATCTTTACTTGGCCCTTTTCTTCCTTAAAAAATAACTTTGGACAACTATAAAACGATTCAAATACTTTTTGTTTTCCTATCCGTAAGTAAGCGTCTTCTTTTGAATCATAATATGCTTCCTCTTTTTCTATGTATTCAAAAAAAAATTCCTCTCTATTGTTCATCCAGTCACTAATGACTAAAGAATACTTAAGCACATTTCCATCTTCATCCATCAGAAGTTCTTTCATTCTCGTATTATTGTACAAAAATTGCTCTATATAGACTCTAACAATATTATTTTCTCTCTTAACTTCTAATTTCATTTCACCTAAAATCTGCTCGCTCTTCGTTTCAATCATAAAATCTGTTTTCATATTATAACCTCGTATAATCCAGAACGGAGCCATACTAAATACTTGAACATAGACTGTTTAGAATGTATTAGCACAGCTCCTTTTTCATTTTTCTAGCATCAATTTTCAAGCACAGCTTGGCCCGAATGCTAAAACCCCGACTGCAACTAGTCCCGCCGCTAAAACTGATACAAATGCTGCCGCTTCATAAACTACTGCTGCATAAGCTACAGCAACGATTAAAGCTACTGTACAATACAGTGGTTCTATTCCATTTGTTTCATCTACCACAATTGGTTCTTGATAAACGCCCATAGTGCTCCTCCTTTCTTCTTAATAATTTATATAGTACAGTTGCGAAAATAACTGTTACTACCACAAGCTATGTTTTAATGGCAATATGTATAGCAACCAATATCACCCTTATCCTTTATTTCATTTTTTAGAATGCCATGATATTGGAATCCCTTTAAGAAGCCAATATCCTTTTGAATTGTTTCTATATAACAGAAGAAGTATCGTTTTTCATATATTTGTTCTATATTAATACATTTTGTAATACTTCTCATAATCCAATTAAAGAACTCCAATAATTCTTTATCACTAACTTTTTCTGAATCATAAGACAGGTATGCTAACTGAATAGAATAATCGACATAATTAGATTCACATAGTACCTCTCCTGCAACTTCACCATTTATCTTATATTGAAATATAAACATATTATTGTACATCATATAAGTTTCAATTGTCGAATTATCTACAAGAAATTTATCTCCGTAATAAGGAGATAAATAATGTATATCAAACTTATCCTGATAAGACGCCAGATTAGATGCTTCATTATAATCGCAAATACAGTAACTTACAGATTCATTCACTTTCTTCTCCATATCATCCGCAAATGCGTTAATACTATTTTTCCATCCAATAACACCTCTCTTTTGAAATTCCTTTAGTGTTTTTTCAAAGTCTCTTTGAATTACTTCCACAGGTATATCTGAAAATCTTCTATTCATCTCATTTATTATATCTTCGCATGTATTCTCACCATTGCATAATTCAAAAAAAGCCTTTGCACAAGCATTCAACTTAAAATTCGAACGATCTAAAGAATACTTCGTCCGCAGTATTAATTCATTTTTTAACTTCTTTTTAAATACAATTACATCACTTTTTACTATGGGTATGCTTTCTTTTATCATAAAAATCTCCTATCCTTTGTTTTTTATTTTTAACATGTCGTATAACAATAACCTTACAATCAATTCTTCATATTTCTCTAAATCAGTCACACTTTCTGTCTGCATCAAAAGTCTAATTACATCACAATCCTTACCATAGAATGTAACATCTCCTGAAAACGCATTTGTTAACTTCATATAATCTTTATACTCCTTAACAAATGTGCGTTCATTTATACCAAACAAGCATTTTCCTTCATAAACCATTTCCTTCAATGCCATAATTTTGTTATAATATTCTTCACATATTTTTTTTTGCTCACTTAGTTCTTCCGACCTTTGACTAGTAAGAAGACAAAGATTACAATCTTCCCTAAAGAAACATTTTTGACAGAAACCACTATTTCTGTAGCCCAACCACTTTTCAACCTTATCCTCACTAACAGCTTCAGAATTAACATCATAGTCATAGATAGAGCCTGCACTTAAATCTTCATCTGAAATAACACCCTCATCTTCCAGTAAATTACATCTACACAGACTTCCATCACTCATTACCTCAAACAAAGAGTCAACCACAGAACATTTATGAACAGTAGGAAGCAATTCCGTATTATTAATTAAGTTTGCATATATGGTTTCATAAGTAGAGAATAGTTTAAAATTTAAAAAAAACTGTTTCTTTTCTATTTTCTGATAATTTTCAATAATTTTATATGCAGCACTTACAGCCTGCTTATGCTCAAGACAAATTTCTCTGTTAAATTTGGCATTTCCAGTTGCTATCACTGAACCTATACTTAATACATTTATTGGTAGTGAATTACAAAAATCTATCATATCATCCACTTCACACCAATTCATCTGTGTAAGGTTTAATTGAATCCCTACTGGTAAATCATAACCATACTTATGATTCATTTTTCTCACTATATCCATCATGGTCATGATACGTTCAAACACTCCTTCACCACGCACATAATCGTTTGTTTTACTTGAAATCCCCTCTAGACTAATAGCTATCAAATCAATATTACAAGCATATAATCTTTCCAATATTGATTCCGTAAGTAAAGTTCCATTGGTTATAAGCATAATTCTTATTCCCATTTCACTTATGTAATCAAATAAATCAAGCCAATGCGGATACATACACGTTTCTTTTGTAATAAACCTTATGCTTGTAACCCCTTGCTCCTTGAGCATATTTGCAATAATTTTATTTTCTTCTAGACTCAAAATTTTTCGTTTATGTTTTGATTCCGCACCACAATGTCTACAGTGTAAATTACAATACGGTGTTAATTCCCATTTAATTGTCTGCATTTGTATCACCACTTACTAATCTAGCAAAAAGGAACTGTTTACCTAATACATTTTCATATTCTACTTCTTTTACAAATCCATTTTTTTCAACACAAGTAACCATTTCTTGCAGATTACTTCCTGCAATCTTTTCTCCTATAAACACTTTTATTTTTCCTAATCCGTTTTTCTTACAATAATCTTCTGCAAATTGTATATACTCTCGAACAAATTCCTCGTCACCCAGTTCCAAATACTGTACAATAATATAATTTTTAGCCAAATTTTCCATAGAAGGATTTAAAAAGCCTAATCTTATAATCTCATTTTTTTCTGTAAGTTTCGCAAATGGAATAATACTGCGATTAAAAAGTAAATTACGCAAAACCAACTTATTCTTAATATTTACTTTTCTGTTAATTTCTGTCTCAATAACAATTTTATCTTCTTTCTTTTTCAGATATTCAATAATCTTATCTGCATCTCTGTCTCTTAATGTTAGATACATTTTACCTCCTCCTTTTTATTTAAAATATTTTTCACATAAAACAGCACTTTTTTCCTCGTAATTCAAATCAAGATAATCTAATTCAAGATTTTCTCCTGTAAAAATTGCTGGAATATTAGAATCAACTTCATGCACATCCAGACTTTGCTCATCCTGCACTAACGAAACTATTTTTCGAATTAATTCCGTGTTATAATCATCTAAAAGATTTGCTTCCAAATATTCACTAAATGTGTGCTTTCTAACGGAACCGATAGATAACGGAATGTATGGTGAAACAAGAATTTCTCCATAAGCACTTAAATGTAGTGAACCTAATGCAGTATTCCCATTTCCAATTGTGATTAAATGTTCGATCGGGTCCCCCCATTCAAGCTGTAATCGACTTCCTCTATCTCTTAAAATACTTCTATATCTTTGAATTGTATCAATTATCTTCACATAGCCATCCTGAATAACAAATTCTTTATCAATTCCTTCTGCACGACCTAACTGCATCAAAGGCTGCATTCTAAAGGATTCTACCCCTAATTCATCGCACATCTCAATAATCTTTTCGACATCATTCACATTTCTGCTGAGTGGAACGCATGAAACTGCTGCCATAAGCCCCGCACGTTTCACGCATTTTATAGCCTCTACAGCCTTTTCAAATCCACCTTCAACACCTCGAAGCCACTCATAGTTTTCTTTTAATCCATCAATACTTACTTGTACTAATGAATAGCCACTTTTCTTTAATTTATTTGCAATTTCGTCAGTCATTAAGTAACCATTTGTTACAATATTGTAACTACAGTCACACGTCTTTAAAATATTACCTATCTCATATACTAATTCTTTTCTAAGAAGTGTTTCTCCACCACAAATACATACAGAATCTGGATTATATTCTGCAATTTCTTTTGCAAGAATTATCATTTCTTCATCTGATAATTCTTTATTATTAAAATTATGTTCACCACTAGAATTATAACAATGTCTACATCTAAAATTACATTTGTATGTTATATCAAGTGATACTACTTTTAATCGTTCTTTCATAATATTCCTTCAACTAGTTACTACTTAAATCAATTTGTTTGTCACAGACTTCAAATAATGATTTATCATGACTTACCACAATAATAATTTTTTCTTTTACCATATCTTTTAAAATTCGTTTTACAACCTCAATACTTTTTCTATCCATATTTGCAGTTGGTTCATCTAAAATTAATACATCTGCATCTTTTAGAAAACACCAAACCAAACTTACTTTCTGTTTTTCTCCTCCTGATAAATCTTTTATCCTTTTTCTCCATAAATCAGCTAAACTCATCTCATTATCAAATAGTAAATTCAAATCTCCTATTTGTTTCAATGATTTGTCGATACCATCCTGTCCAAAACCTGGATAATTGGCACATAATAAATCTGAAACTGTAACATCAAACCCTGACTCAAACTCTTGGCTCATGACAGCAATATGTTCTCTTCTTACTTCATACATATCCATATCCTGCAATTTGTTCGAACCATACTTTACTTCTCCACTAACATCCTCATTAATAATTCCAATTAAAATATTAATTAGTGTAGATTTGCCCACTCCGTTAACCCCTGAAATACCATATATCTTTCCTTTTTCAAATTTATAACTTACTTTTTCTAACAACATAGTTGAATTTAAGTCATATCGAAAACTTATATCATCTAATGTAATTTCATTAATTTGATCTACAACTTGATTACCATTGCTCTCTTTTGGAATATGTAACAATTCCTCTATTCTATCGTAAGAAGACTTAGCATCCTGATACTTCTTACCCAAATTAAAGAAATAACGAATTTGAGTTAATAGCAACGAAAAATATGCATTTATCATAGTAAATTCCCCTACTGTAAGATTTTTCTTGATAATTTCGCATCCTGCTATTATATACATAATCGAGCGGAACAGCAATGAAACAACGCTATCGCAAGAAGAAAACAAAAAGGATACTTTATTGAAATCAATCGTTTTCTTTAAAAACACTCGAAAACTATTATCCATTGCTTCATTGTTTTTAGCAAAATCTGCATTAATTTTTATAGATTTTAATAGTGCGAATTGATCATTGATTTTGTGAAAAAATATATTTTGTTCTTCTTTATAATATATATTTTTCTCATATAATGGTCTCTTCAAATAAAGATATATCACAACATATACTGGGACGAATAGAACAACCAGACCACCAATCAGTACATTCACTCGAAAAACCATATACCCCTCTAATATGATTACAATAACCATCATAAAACAAGTTATATAGTTTTCAATAAAAAACTGAAAAACTGCTATAACATCAATATTAATTCGCTGATTCAGATATACTGGGTTTAATTTAGATAACCTTAAATAGGATACTCTACGTAAATGCTCAATAAGTTGCATCTTTGTTCTGTACACCACTTTATTCAGCACCTTTATATATGTGAGATTATAAATATAATTAAATACAACATCCACCACTCCAATTGTAATAATGAGCATTGTAAGTTTTATAATACTATTAAAATCCTGTGTGTAGATTAATACGTCCACAAATACTCCGTTGAAATATGGTATTATAATTCCAGTAATAGTTGCAATCACTGACAAAATACCCAAAACTATTAAAAAGTTTCGTATGTATTTCACATTTTTAAATATGTACTTATTCATTCCTATAATATTCCTTATTTATAGTTTATACCAATCTTGTTACATTCCACTATAAACCTTTTTTCTTATACTTTTCATAAAACCATACAAAAAAATGTATCATTCTTTTCATTTTAGGTACACGCTTTGTATACACACTTCATATAATGCTATATCACACTAATCATTAGAAACACTATATCGTTTTGCCACCTCAGGGAATTCCGGCTGATGAACAATCCACACACATGCTGAATTTGCTGTCTGTACAACCAACATCATTGCCATCGCATTAACGCATCCCAACATTACCTTTTTTAACATATTTTTTAGCTTCATGATTAAATCCTCCTAAAATTAATTTTATTAATAACGGAATATTACAATAAATAATTCTTATTGAATAGTATATGTCCAAATTCTGTCGACTTATGTCCGAATTTTGTTTTTGACAATCGAGTAAGGGGGGCCCAAAAGTCATGAAATGACTTGAGGAATTACCCTCTTAATCTTCGAAAAGCATTCCAGACTACTTTACCAAATGAATTAGAATCCAAAATTGGTCCGTCTTTTAAGAAAACCAAAGCAGCCATCTATCGTAAAGATAAAAATGGTTTCTATTTTTATGCAAAACCAAATCTCTGCGACCCTCAGACTGTTGTAAAATACATCAGCAGATATCTTGGACGTCCTGTCATTGCCTTAAAAAGAATTGATTCCTATGATGGTAAAAATGTCACATCCCACTACAACCACTATGAAGACAATGCTTTTGTCTCAAAAACAGTTTCTGCCTTGGATTTTATTTCACTGCTGATTCAACACATCCCTGAATCCCATTATAAAATGTCTCGTTATTACGGACTTTATGCACGTCATAGAGAGATAGGCAAATCCCTACGCCATGTTGTCCATAAATCCAAGCAAACATTTATCCGCAGTTTTTCTAAATGGAAAAACAACATATGGCTATGACCCTCTTTGCTACCCCAATTGTAACAGCACCATGGCTTTAACAGATATTTACTATAATCAGCATCGGGTTTCTCTGAAAGAATTATACGAAAGGTCAATCGCAAAAATAAAATACCACTCTGCTTGATTTATTATTCTGTCTGTTTCATACTATCTATATCAACAGACAGAAAAGTATTATTAAAATAGATGCAAAATTTTTAGATGAGTATTCCGGCTTACCTTGAGCCACCTGTCCGAAGTTTGAGAGCCACCATTCCGGCTGAGCAGAGCCACCTTGTACGCTATCAGAAATATTATTCCACGGTACTCTTGACATGAGCCTCCACAGCATATGTATTCATGGCAAAGCGCAATCTCATCCCTACGGGCATATTTGCCTGGTCGCAGAAGCCTATCATATGCTTACTCATGTAAAGAGTCTTTCGTGGCATAACATTTCTGATGGTTCTCTACGCCCGGAACAGTGGCTCTAACGAAAGCGGACTGGAGGCTCCGCCACACAAGAATATTCATTTTAGAGAAACTTCGTAACAAATATATCCACCCCCCACCCGAGGGGATGACCACTGAACTTGTAAAGGGCATGACCGATTCTGCTTTACTGGACATGCACTACTTTTTAACTGAAGATGATGACTGGGACGTTGACGAACCAGAAGAAGGCTTTTATATAGACATCTTTCAATAACCGTCCGCTTTTTTCATGCCTCTTTTACGCGGGCTTTTTTATCCGTAATTTCTCCGTTAGAAGAAATTTCCTATTATACAAAAAATAGCCCAATTACTCGAGCTATTTTCCATCATTATTCTATTCAATCGGCAAAATCAATACTGCATAAAATTTTTTATCTTCCGTGTAATAACTAAAACTTCCATTATATTTTTCTGCAGTTTTTGCTATACTCTTTAAACCTATACCATGAATACCTTTTTCTTTTTTAGTAGTTTGAACTACTCCATTCTTCTCTATTATATCATCTCCATAGTCATTAACCACTTTAATTATGCACATCTTTCCTTTCTCGTGCATAAACATTCTAAAAAAAACTGACGGAGCATCCACTTTGCCTGCTGCCTCAAATGCATTATCTAATACATTACCCAATATTGATACTATATCTATGTCTTTTACTTGTCTTATAATACATCCAGGTTCTACATATACATCAAATTTTATTTCACTTTTCTCCGCTTTTGTTACATATTCAGATAATATAGTGTTTATCATCCTATGATTACTATATTCATATATTTCTCTTTGAGAAAGCCTTCCCGTCAAATCTTCAACTATTTCTCGTATATTTTCTACATTATGTTCCTCTGCAAGTTGTTCTATTGCTTTTAAAGAATGCGTCATATTGTGAACCGTCTCACTATAATCATCATTCATTTCAGCTATTTTAGTCAATCTATCTATTTCTGCATTCTTATGAATTAATTCAACTTCATGTCTTGCCGATTCACTTATATCCTCAGTATGCTTTTGGAATGCATAAAATAATACCATATTACCCAAAACCATAAATATAAAAAACAACGTCATTATTGTTCGCATCATCATGTGTCCTGCAAAATCAACACCAGAATAAAATACTGTTAGCATTGTTCCTAATGTAGCAATCGGAACACATAAATATATAAAAAATAACTTATTTGTCATTTTACTATGAGACTCATCTGATGTTTGTTTTAAAATCAAAAATGCTATAAAATTTATAAATTTTATAACTACTATCTGCCATCCATAGTCAGATACAGGTACAACTCCATTCTCCAATACCATATTTGATGTAGTCTGCGATAAAATCGCATATAAAAATTCTACACCAATCATCACTAAATATGCTATTACAAAGTATCCTATCCTCACGCCCACTTTACTTTCAAACAGAACACTTACAAATGTCCACATTAACAATGGAAACATTATAAGATTTACAGTAGCATTACCAATCAAATTAATTCCAAATAATGCAAAACACGTTACGATAAAAATGATGCTTATTGTTTTCTTTTTTAATCTGAACTCAAAGAAGTTTCTAAAATAATCAAATAATAAGAAGACTTCTACTATACATCCAAGCAACATAACACTCTTGTCAAACCATATCATTTTGTTTCCTCACAATCTAACTATACTTGTTGGCAAAACGCTTAATAAAAGCGTCTCTAAAACTTTTTTGATATGCTCTTGCTATTTTCATAACCTCTCCAGTGTCAAACACAAAATCTTCAACATGCAATATCTCTATATGGTTCATATTAACAAGATATGTACTTTGAGCTAACGCAAATCCATATTGTTCATACTTTTCCAACAATCGCTCTGGTTTTTCATCTACAAGAAGTTTCTCTTCGTACTTTGCTTCATCACATTTTGCACATACCACTACTCTTCCGCCTCTTTTGGAATTTTCTATGTACAAAACATTATCTATTTTTATCCTCTGTGTAGTCCATCTATAATGTGCCGTAATAGTAGGCTCTTTCGAATTCTTTTCAACCTCATCCAATATCTCTTTTATTGTTTCTACCAACTCCTGACGAGTTTGTCGTTTAAGTAAATACCTAAACGGAGTTGCTTTAAAAGATTTAATGGTGGGTAGGTGAACGCCTGAACAAAAAGCAAGTACTGCATACGGAAACTTTTTACGGAATATTTCTGCTGCTTCATCGCCATCCATTCCGCCAAGCTGCATATCAAGAATTAGTAAATCATAATCAATTTCTCTGTCCAAATTAAGAACTAATTCTTCTCCTGACATAAATTCATATATCTTAAAGTCGATGTTTTTATCTCCTTTCGCCTCGTCAAGCATACTTTTGATGTATGAAATATATTCTCTACTATCGTCGCATATTGCGATATGATACATAGGGTTTCACCCCCCCCCTTTCTTTTTTGAATTAAATATTTTATCACACTTCTCATTACTTTTCAATATTTTTCCAATTTTTCTACATATTTCTACATATTTTTTCAATAATCAACATGGTCACCTGTGTTAAATATGAAAATGTTATTAAATATGCAATTTCATTACACTCCATTACTATCATTGTTATGTAAATAACAGAATGCATTAACATTATTATCCTTATCTTTTTACTATATATTTTTTTCTCATATTCCGATATTGGTTTTGCAACTGTATCCACAGGAGCTAAACAAAATATACATATTGAACAGATAATAAAAATACCAAAAAGCAACCAAATATTATTCATATCCATTACAGTTTCTTTGCTTATTAGCATTATTACAATAATCACATTTGAATATATGGTGCATTTCCAAAATTTATCTGCATGCCATCCACCACAAAAACTTCTTAAAGGAATGTATATTACTAAAAATAACGTTACTAACAACCATTCTCCTGATATTCCTGCAATAATCGCAGCTACAATTA
>OKRZ01002822.1_pt1 | contig 12291 bp, 14 predicted proteins | sample 1601141 | NCBI WGS metagenome assembly OKRZ01 (sample SAMEA3541524, study PRJEB24748) | human gut metagenome | biome: human gut; feature: human-associated habitat; material: faeces | place: China | collected 2012
AGGTGGACTTTCACCACCATCATTTCACTTCACGCTATTAAAAAACACTATGATCCACTTCATAGTTATAGCATGGTTTTAAAAATTTACTATTTGTTATCACTCTATTACAAGCCCGTTAAAGAGGATTTTCACCTCTGTTATTTCACTTCACACTATTAAAAACACTATGATCTACTTCATAGTTACAGCGTGATTTTAAAAACTGGTCGATTTGTTACTATCTATTACAAGCCCGTTAAAGAGGATTTTCACCTCTAAATTCTATAAATCGTAGTATTCAAAACGACGACTTGTTAATACCGATTACGAGGTAGTCTAGAGGGCTTCCCCTCCTCATTTTCTGCTTTTGAGTAGCAATCACAGCTTCACTACTTTACAAATTAATTTCAATAACTATGAAAAGAAAGTAAACATAGTTACAAAACACTTACTCTTTATCGGAGTCGTGGGAGTAAGACCACCTTAAAATACCCTATTTGGTGAGTGACGAGGGTAAATCGCCATTAATACGTTACTCTTTTATATCATAAACGGGAGTAACACCATTGGTAGAAAAGATTTTTGTCAGAGAATAAAAAGAAATTTACGAAGTAGAGAGTGCTTTTAGTATAGCATACGCTTTTTTTATTTTCAATCCAAAAAAAGTAAAAAAGACACTCGCTAATTATCAGTGTCTTTTTGTCTAGCTCTTATAACATTGCTTTGCTTTTACGTTCTTGCATACGTCTAATAAGTGTTGTTTTGCTAATCCCAAAGATTTCAGACGCTTTTTTATAGCTATTTCCCGCTTCAACATAATTCAATGCCTCTTCAACTTTTTTAGGATTGAACTTTCTAGGTCGTCCCTCTTTGAAATCTTCACGCTGTCTTGCTATCGCTTTTCCCTCTTGGGTACGCTCATAGATCATATCTCTTTCAAATTCGGCAAACGAAAAGAAAATATTTCGTATCAATTTAGAGTTAGGCGTATTATCCAACATTCCAATATTAAGAATATTCACCCTGATACCACGCTCCAACAAACAATTAACTGTATCATTTCCCTGTGATAGACTCCTTGCAAATCGGTCTAATTTAGTTACAACCAACATGTCACCACTTTGTAACTGGTTTAATAGCTCGTTAAACTTTGGTCTATCAGCTTTAGCACCACTTATCTGTTCTTCCACAATAACAGCACTAGGATAATCTCGTAAAATTTGTTCACGTTGATTATCCAATGAATTTCCGTCTAATTGTCCTCTAGTTGACACCCTACAATATCCAAAAACAGCCACTAAAAACACCTCATTTTAAAAGTTACTTTTGAACCGAGTTTTGAACCTCATACACCCATTGTATAGCGTACGCTAAACAATTTCAAGAGAAAAAATCCAAAACTTTAGAGAATTGGACTTATATACCTTTTATTTTTTATTAAGTGGTATTTGCTGCATAGAAATAAAATCGGCACTCTTTTTTTAGGGGTGCCGAAAGTGCCGAAATTTAATAGCAAACTAAATTACCACGCTCCCCTTGTTCTTCTTGGATTTTACCAAAGAACATCATAGATCAGCGTAAATAAAAAATCGGCACTCTATACTTAGAAGTATCATAAGTGCCGAAAAAATTTTTCTAGAAATATTTTAAGAAAAAAAGTCAAAAGTCCCCCGTGTGTGAAACGGCTCTACCCCGTCAAGGATACCCTGGTCTTGATAAATTTACTTGATAAGGGGGGTGTCTTGCTCTATTTGAAGTAAAAAACAATTAATTTTTATAGTTTTTTCGCTCCTTTTAACAGCTATTTTAATAGATTTACAACCATAACAACATGCCACTAAAATACAATAACACCAACGTCTAAGCCATTCATAACAACCACTATCATTCTATTATTATCCCGATTTTTTCATTGGGGAGTTTTTTCTACGGAACAGAGGGCGTCGGCTGATAAGATGGATTGACTAAACTAAATACTATCCCCCCTCCTTTTAGACGTAAGGTTCTCACCTTAGCATTTCTTAGCCATTCCCTTACTTTAATAACGGCTCACTAAATCCCGCTACTATTCCAAAACAAAAGAGTAACGCATTATTTACGTTACCCTTACTATTTATAACTATTTAATTGCCTTTTCTTCTAATGCTTTTCGATATCCTAAAATTATAAAATAAATATATCTAATTAATCTATAATCTTCACTTTCTGAAATTATTTTAATTAATTCAGTTTTCATTCGCTTCATTTCTATATTTCCTCCTTTTAGCAGTACCACTAACGGAGGTCTGTATGCTATAATCTTGATGTTAAGTTGTTTTCTATTAGTGGTACTAATTAGATTATCGTAGACATTCAGCTTGCGACTGCTTGTCTACATACTTAAAGGCTATCAGCTTGCGACTGGTAGTCTTTTTTTATTCCCTCTTCATCTTCTAGATCATTCATCCAATCATAATAGAAGTGATTAGGAACAGTAACACCACTACTTGGAACAGTATTATCCATTTTAACTTTAGTTTTTCGTTTGCTTTTGTATTTATCATCAAATACTTTTGCCTGTTCAACGGTTTGAATATCATTTTGTAAATAATTCTTAATGATTGCCCTTAAATATGCTATCGGCTTATCTACATCTTGTAACTTCTCAATAGAATACAACAGCAAATCTTTATTTGCTACGTCTAATAACTCCTTTAATGTTTTACGAATTATCGGGGTTATTTTTTTTGAGTAATATTTTTTAAATTCATTTTCAATTTCCGCTAACGCTTTTTTATCATCATCTTCATCTAAAATATTATTAAAATTGTTTATATTGATATTGTTTATATTAGTTTCCTTATTTTCCGTATCCGGGTTTTCCGTATCCGGGTTTTCAGGACACGGCACCGTTTCCTTGTTTTGAGGACACGGAAAATCATTTAAGGTATAAACATTATTAGAAAACTTCCCCCGTTCCTTATTTTCTTCAACAGTGATATATCCATATTTCTTTAAATATTCAAAGTGAGCATAGTATCTGTCTTTTCCTATCCTCAAATCACGAACAACCTTAGAAACACTCGGAAAAGCTGTATCGCCACTACCTGCATATGATGAAAAGTAGTTATAGATCGCCTTTGCTTCAATAGTTAATCTATCATCAAGCATTACCGCCTTAGGAACAACACCGAACCCCATAGCCAAAATACCTCTAACCCTTAAAATGTCCGAAAAATCTTTTTTGCTCAAATCCACCCCTCCTGTACTTTTTCATCTTCTAATAACATCACTATGTTTTGAGGAAGTTCGTATATCATTTCCCCATAACAACCATTATCTCTTAACTGATATCGTCTTAAATATCCCGCTTGTTCTAACTCTTTTAATCCACTTCGGATACTCTTTATCCCCTCTCCCGTATATTCAGCCAAAGCCTTTTCTGTTATGCTAAAATCAGTCGGAAGAGTCAGCATAACCAAGACCAAACCTTTAGCTTTAAGCGAAATATGTGTATCATTTATAAACGCATTATTAACTGCAATTTTATCACTATATAGATTTCTTAAAGCCTTTAAACCACTACTCACTTATAACCCTCCTTTAAGACGCTCTATGAACGTCTTTTTTTGTATTTACTTTTAAGAACTCTATGATTTGTACGTTGCCCACCACTTTTTTGAACCATCTGAAGTTCATAAGACTTTAAAATAGAACAAATATACGAACTTCGAGTATAGTCCAATTCCTCACATTTTTTATCTATTTGTGCTAACAAATCATTATCGATATTAATCATCACACGAGATGTATTCTTAGATATACTCACAAACTCACCTCCTTATTTGTTGCACCCTGCAACAACACTCTTATTTTAACAACTAAAACCTATAAAAATCAATACTTTCATTTCAAAAAAATCTATTTTTAGACAAAAAAACAAACGGGATAGCGAAAAAGAACCTCCTTTTTAGTGGGATAATTATGGGTTTAATAGAAGAAGTCATGTGCTATTTATGGGTTTATCTCTTGTTTGCTTGTGCAAATTGTGGGTTTTTACGAATAAAGAATGTTCAATTTATGGGTTCTTTTGAACACTGTATGTTCTAATGATGGGTTTTTAATGTTTTTTATGACCCCAGTTAAAACGTTGGTACTACCAACATTTACGGTATACAAGTACCAAAAACTCTTTATCCTGCTTTCAAGCTGTTTTTAAGTTTTTATTTTCTCCTTAGGGTAAAAATCTCATTTTAGGAAAAAAATTTACACAAGACTCCCCCTTATAAACTGGCAACTCCCCGACTAAAAAATGAATATCCCCCTCCTCCTATAAAAAAATCGTGTGTATTACACGGAGGTCCCTCTCCAACGGTCTCCTTAAATCAACAGCCGAAAAATTTAAGGGGGGAGTCCGCAAAATCACAGCAAATCATTTAAACCATTTTTTACATTTCCCCTCTCTTAGATCGCCTTATTTTGAAACTTTAAAACCACCGAATTTTAATTTATAATCCCTTTCAAAATGACTAACAATCCGAAATATAACACTTTTTTATACAACTCACAGCCGTTTTCAGCTTTTAATTTTGCTTAAAAACATTAAAAATCGTAATAAAAACACCACTTTTTTAACAAAAAAACTCTAAAAAATCATATGAAAAAGCAAATTTATAACCTGGTAATCTTATCGACCATTAACCTACCTTAAATACGGTAATAACAATCATTTCCCTCTACTCGGAGATACAAAGATTCAAACTAAAATCTCAACTAAAAATAAACATAAACGCTAAAAAACTCGTTTCGGAAAAAAAATGCACACACGGCAGGCCCTTTAACTGTTCATCATTCATCATAAAAAAAACACCCCTGGGGGTCCGTCTTAGATCATCACGTTTTGAAATTTTAAAGGGCTTGGGATTTCCCAAAATTAAAAATAAATGACGTTAGCAAATTTTATTTTTTGAAAAGTGTATACACACTTTCAATTCTCGCTATTCTACTAAAACCTCTATATTTTCTATCCCGCTTCTCACTGTTTTTCATTGCTCTAGGCTCTAAAAAAACAAAAAAGCACCTAAAATTAGGTACTTCCTCAAAATATTTTTAAATAAATCCTCTCATGCCGTTAAATAATTTCTGACTACAAAAATCTTCGGCGTCAATCCAATAATAACCTACATCTTTACTATGCTCTATTCTTCCCGGAAACTCTTCATCTTCATCATCAGGAGCATAAATAAACGGATTACCACACGTTAAAGTTTGAAGGTATTCATCTTCCATGACGCTATAACAATCATATCTTCCTGTTTCGTTGTTTAATTTCAAATATACTGCTGTCATAACCTAAAACTCCTTTATAGGGTAGGGGGGCTTATGCGCGACCCGTGTGTTTTACAACGGCTCCCTACCGACGGTTCCCATACCCCCGACTATAACCAAACCATAGGGGGGATACTACATAATTCCTTTGAAAACATCTTCTAATTTTAATGATTTACCATTCCAAATAAGCTCACTTTCTACGCCGTAAATAAGTCTATATTTAAAATTTCCATTTACATTATGCTTATAAACCGTAATCTCTTGCTTATTTATATCAACTATCCAGTATTCCTCTACACCGCAGTGTTCATAAACATCTAGCTTTATTCCTAAATCTCTATCTTCTGTCGCCTTACTTAACACTTCAATCACTAATTTAGGCACTCCAGTGTAAATAGATCCGGTAAATTTATCATCACAAACCACCATTACATCTGGCTCAAATTGATATTTTTCTTCATCTACTTCAAATTTTACCGCTACATCAGACGTATAAACATCACATTTACCGCAATCTAACAAACTTCTTAACTGGAAATATAATTCATTCTGAACTTTATTATGCTTAGGGTGAGTAGGTGACATACAAATAATTTCACCATTAAAATACTCCATGCTCAAATTATTATCTTTGCTATAAATCAAAAACTCATCATAAGACACATAATCATACGCAACAGCTAACATATAAAAACCTCCCTCATAACACCTAAATATACTCTTAATATACCGCAAATCCTTTAAAACACTCAACAAATTTAAATATCCCGCTACTTTAAATCTAAACCATAGGTTAAAACTCACAGAAGTGTGCCTAAAATCAATTTTAAACGACTAGCTAATAAAATATACTAGACAAGCACTAAAGCCCCTTAAAACACAAAAAAGCTACTGCAAAATGCAATAGCCTAACTCAATCACTCATATGGTTGTCTTCTGCTACGAATAACACACAAAAGAGCATAAGAGAAAACAGTCGGCTGAACTATTAAAAACTTTGGTAGTACCAAGTTTGAAAGGTCGGATTAAAAACTTGCACTTGCTTTACAGTTGCTTTACATAAAACTTGCACTTGCTTTACAGTTGCTTTACGAAAAAAGACACTGGTTATCCAGTGCCTAAAACTTCTTTAATCTTTTTACTTAATGAATAATACATAGTAACACTATGCTTATAAGCAACTCCATCAATCCCACATCTAGCCATAGCAACTTTTAAATCTAAATGACTAATAGTAAACCGTAGATATTTCTCTGCTTTATGTTTCAGTATATAAGACGATAACTCTCTATTTATAGTTTTAACCGTAGCATATGGCTTTATATAGTGATTTACATAATCAATTAATAATATCTGTTGTTCTACTGGTAACGTCTGATACTCATGATGATCTACAACAATCTTCAAATCATTAATATATAAAACAGTCATATAAACCACCTCGCTTAATTCCCGCTACAATACACTCTAAAAACAGCCCATAAAACACTATAAGCTATCTATATGTGTTCGAGGTTGTTCTCTAACGAAAGTAGAAAAATCAAATTCCACCGTCGAACCATTAAAAATAATACTATTTGCTTTATCCCCCGTAGAATAAATAAAACAATCATCTACTACGGGAAAAACTAACTCAAAACAAACATTCGAAACATAACGAACCACTCCAGGAGTAGAAGTAAGTTGAAAACAACAAGCAACAATAATCTGTCTAGGTAAAAAAGCAAAAGAAGAAACCGAAAGATCAGTAACAAGATCAACCTCTAAACGCATACGAGTAGCATGCAAATCATCCCAAGACTCATACATACAAATCACCTCCTCTCAAAAAACAGTAACACTGTTTAAAAAGCCATTTCAGTACACTATGGGTATTAGACCTTAGGCATATATCTTTCTAAAACCCGTAAGACAGGAGCATGACGTTCATCTCCAGCATAATGAAAAACTTCCATGACTAAAATTCTAGAATAAGTGAACTTTCTACTAAACTTACTTCTACGCCCCCTAACTAAAACAACATCACCCGGCTTAATAGGCTCATCTAAAGAGGTTCTAAACGACTTGTTCAAATACCAAGTATACAATTTATTCGTTTTAACAACCTCTTTACCAGTCTTATCAACTTTCAAATGAAACCCTTTAATAGCATTACACTCCATCAAACAACACTCCTTAACATTCAATACCCACTCCAAACCCACCCGACGACCACCAAAACAGCCAGGAGAACACACACACTGTTTAAAGAGCCATTTTTTTGCCGCTTATCTATTTCCATTCTGAACGCACAGTTCTTTCGGATATTGTGAACAACTCCGCTACTTGTTGCTGCTGGTAGCCTCCTGTTTTTAACTATTGTATCCTGCGTCTTCTATCTGCTTTCTCTTGCTCGCGCTTAGTCAAGCCCGCTTCAGTACGTCTACAAAAACAGCCCGTAGAACACACACACTGTTTAAAGAGCCATTTCAGGAAACTTTTTTTATTTCAACTTTAAATACTTCGAAACCGTACCTTTAGCAATACCTAATTCGTGTGCAATCTCAATTTGTTTCAATCCCTTTTCTTTCAAAGTTTTCACACTACTAATCAAACTTGCTTTTTCTTGTTCCCGCTTAGTCAATCCCGCTTCATTGCGTCTTTTATTTCTACGTTTTTCGTTATTTCTATCGTATTTCTCACGCTTTGCGATAATCGTAGACATATATTTTTGTTCATCTTCTGTAATTTCTAATTTTTTTATGATGGTATCATTTCGGAAAATATACGTGTCAAAATGTTCATAGAACTGTTTAGGTTTCTCCTTTTTAAGCACCTTGCTACTGTACTTATCGTAAATATGCCTTGCCTTATAACGTATCTCTTTATCGCTTAAAGGCTCTTTAAATAAGACGTTTATTGCCTCTAATTCACGTACAAACCGCTCCTTTTGGCACGTCTTACTTACCACAGTCCACCCGTAAATAAATAACAATTCATCACGTTTCCCTTTCATATCGCCGTCACGCAATTCTATCAGCTTGATTAAGTCGTCAGCCCTTGCACATCTTAGCATTAAAGCCGTATGTAGTCTCATGACATTAGCTGGAGCAACTTCACGCTCTTTAGTTACCTTTTTGCGGCCATGAGTTTTTACCCCTAAATCGGGATAATAATTTTCTCTAATTTCACTCATGGTATAGCGATAATCGTAATGATCTACGACAGTAGCAACAGTGTTTGTATGAGTGTTTTTAGTTCCCACCATTCTAAACACACGACTTACATCATCTACGACCACTGTATCGACTTTCATTCCCGCTACAAATTCACTAATTGGGGCTAATTCTTTCGCTATACGGGTTTGCAATAGCAACCATAGGTCTACCGCTTGTCTTGGAGCCGTTTCAATAGACCAATATAACTGCAATCCTCGCCCCGTAAACACTGTAAATGTTGGGGTTGGTACTTTAACCTCATAAAACTCTTCTTTGAGCCAGTATAGGGCTTGTTGGTAGTCAAAATCGTGCATACGACAATCTAAGTCCATATACAGCGCATTAAGGTTATACAACGTAGCCTGTCCTCGCTTTGGCATATAAAAACTGTTATTCGAGTGATATACATTCAAATCTTGCCCGTTTAGATCAGCTAATCTTCCCAACGCTTGCTGTTTCCCCTTAAAATGATACTGCGACCATCTACTCATTTTTGTTTTAGTTGCTATCGTGACATAGCTTGTTTCATTGTCTTGGTGTATTACTTCATAAAATTCATTTTGTTTTACTGTATTCATAAAAAAATGCACCTTTCTATCGTTGAAAAGGTGCTTTCATCACTTTGGTTCGCATAAATTAAACTATCTTTTCTCATAATAAATTTACAGATAGTGTCATCTTATACTTGAATGACTACCAATCTTCAAGTATAATGACGTTACGAAAGCTTTGAAAGCCCGAAAACTTTAAAAGCTGGAAACAAAATGATGAAATCTCGAACCCTCGTATCTGACTGCGACCAAACAAGAAAGATACGGGGGTTTTCTCATTTCAACGATTATTTTGTATAACAAGCATATCATAGACTACCAAATTATAGGTAGTTTTTTTTATTTTCCTGTCACTTTCTACGTTTTATTTAAAACTTTTGACCGAAACATAGCATTTTTCATTGATTTTCGCCCCGTAGCGAGGTTTTAAACACTTATCGCGATAAATTACACCACCAAAACACTAAAACCCTTTAGAGGGCTTAAAAATAGCAAATAAAAAAGTCACTAAACTTTTAACAGTTCAATGACTTTTATTTTTTATGCACCTTTTACGACTGGAATTAAAAATTTCTTGAAAAAATACTCTTGCCCTTTAGGGGTTACCATAGCTGTCCGACTAATCACACGCTCACCACTCGGTTTAACATATGGTTTTTCAATGAGTTTAAAAATTCCTAATTCAATAGATCGTTGAGTGGGTAAATTTCTAGCTTGTCCTGGACGTTTAATTAGATACCCATTATCCCTTAACCATTCAAACAAGCGTCTCTCACCAATATCTACTCCATTTTGCTTTAAAATCTTTCCTAACTCCGAAATATAAATCAGAGTTTCGCTATTCCCAATAGCATTTGCAAACGCAACTTTAGGAGCTTGTTCTTCTATTTTTGCTATCAATGGCGCTTTTTCCATCTCTAAAAGCATTTTATGTGCATTTGCAACTTGCATTTTATCATCACTGAATAACTGCAACTGCAAACGTTCCTTATCGCTTATGTAATTCCCCGTCTTTCTAATCGAGGGTAACACCTCGGAAGTCACCCAACGCTTAAACTTCTTAGCATTAGGCAAATTACTTCCCATAATAGCACTATACAATCCACTTTCATTTATTAAAATTGATTTCATGTTCATACCCGTCAATTTGTCGGACATGACATCCTCACTATCTAAACGTCTAGTCATAGCATTTGTTTCAGAATAGCCTAGAGCCACTGAAACATCTTTAGCAACAAACCAATACTCACCCTCTAATATTAAAATTCTAATACTTCCAAAATCATTATTTTCAAACAGTTTTAAATTTAATTCTTCATTCATTATTCTTCCCTCCTTTTCTACAATCTCCATATCTCAAACTTTAACAAATCTAATTAGCTTCCTTTGAAGCTTTTCTTACTTTTTGTTTATACAAACGCTGATATTCTCTTACTTTTGCTCTTCGTTCTTCACTAGCTTTTCGTCTACGCTCACGCTCTTGTTCACGTTTAACGAATTTATATACTTCCAAACGTTCTTCATCTGTTAATTTGTCAACAATACTCATACAAACTTCTCCTTTCTTTGATAAAACTAGACTAAATTCGATAGTTCAATTACCTATATTATACCATATAGCGTACGCTATGCGTATCGTATGTTCTTATATAATCCAATAAAAAAAGAGGTCTCACCTCTTTAATTTCATTTATTTTTTCCTCGGCTCATACAGCTCCATTAAGCCTTTATACAGAACACTATTTACTAAATCTTTAATTGTAATATGAGGGTTCATTTTATGAACTTTATTTAGCAACTCATAAACCTCTGGATATAAGGGGTAATTTTTATTTTTAGGTACTGAATTAAACGTTACTAACTCCGACATACCAATCTGTATCAAAATCTTTTCGTTTTTTAGTAATTTAGTTTTCTCTTTTTCATTTTTTTCAATAGCCATCAAACGTCGCTCAAAATCTTTTAATATCTTAACGATCTCTACCGCCTCAATATTTTCTGTCAGAAGCGGGATTTTTTTCTCACCATTTTCAACAGATACATAACGATTTATCGAACGGTCAAATAAATAACCACTTCTTTTTAATCGAGCTATTAACGTTTGCCTCCTAATACCCTTATGATAACTCAAACTAGATAATGTATAGCCATTAGATAACATATAGTTTACATATTCAGCTAACTTATCTCCAGTTAAAGCCATAATCTTCATACTATTAAAATCTTCATAGTTCACAACAAAACCCCCTATATAAGCTACTTCGTAGTATACCAAACACCAATATTTTTTTAAACCCTTATGGAGAAATGACATTTTGCACACTTTTTTATGGGGGGTTGCACCTATCAAAATCGGCCATAAACGTTGATTTCACTAAGCTTTTACTGTTGAAACCCTCTTGAAACCTTGCACATCTTTGGTTGCACACTTTTTTATGGGGGGGTTGCACCTATCAAAATCAGCTATAAACGTTGATTTCACTAAGCTTTTACTGTTGAAACCCTCTTGAAACCTTGCACATCTTTGGTTGCACACTTTTTTATGGGGGGTTGCACCTATCAAAATCAGCTATAAACGTTGATTTCACTTGATTTTTATTCTTGTGTGATAGTTTCATTTTGCGTACTTTTTTGGAAAAAATCTCATGCGCGAGGAGAGAACTATTGGCCCCTACCCTTTCCCGCTCTGCGTTTTCCCTAAAATACCTAAAAATTTATAGACGGGGGGCTGTAACAACCAAAACAGCATAAAAAAAACACCCACTGGTGCCAAATATCTTCTAATTTATTTTTCCGTGACTTGTTATCACCTATTACAAGGACGTTAGAGGTGGGCTTCCACCACCATTATTTCACTTCACACTATTAAAAAACACTATGATCTACTTCATAGCTGTTTCATGCACTTTTAAAACACGTGACTTATTAATACCTATTACAAGGACGTTAGAGGTGGGCTTCCACCACCATTATTTCACTTCACACTATTAAAAAACACTATGATCTACTTCATAGCTGTTTCATGCACTTTTAAAACACGTGACTTATTAATACCTATTACAAGGACGTTAGAGGTGGACTTTCACCACCATCATTTCACTTCACGCTATTAAAAAACACTATGATCTACTTCATAGCTGTTGCATGCACTTTTAAAAAAACGACGACTTATTACTATCTATTACAAGCCCGTTAGAGGTGGACTTTCACCACCATCATTTCACTTCACGCTATTAAAAAACACTATGATC
>OKRZ01002829.1_pt1 | contig 12275 bp, 8 predicted proteins | sample 1601141 | NCBI WGS metagenome assembly OKRZ01 (sample SAMEA3541524, study PRJEB24748) | human gut metagenome | biome: human gut; feature: human-associated habitat; material: faeces | place: China | collected 2012
GCAGTCACGACAGCACAGCGGGTGATCTGGCAGATCGCAAAGCGGCTTTGAGATAGCTTATTCCAAGATATACGCCGTCTGAACAAGGCCAACGACAAAAAGCAGAGCGCGCAGCCTCCTTTCTCAAGGCTGCGCGCCCGTTTTTTGTTGTATCGATTAATTCTCACTTCTGGGACGCAAGCATCGAAATATTGCTTGTGGAGATGGCATTTTGTGGTATAATTATTTTGTGAAATTATAAGTATAGGCGGAGGAGAGCGACCTATGACAATCAGTAAGAAGCTGGAAACGATCTATCATAATGGACAACCGGACGGTATCCGCTCAATTCGCCGGAATCTCTCAACGATGACCACCTATGTAATTCCCCGCCCACTCCTATCAGAGGCAAAAAGTGTTTCCGGAATTACTCGTCCAGGTATTTACTATTTGATCAACGAGAGTGATGACAACAGAATTGCGCAAATCTATATTGGACAGACGCGGAATGGCATCAATCGTTTAGACGATCACAACCGTTCAAAAGATTTCTGGAACAAAGCAATTATGTTTCTTGCTGAGAGTAAGACATTTACGCTGGATATGATCAGCGGCCTTGAAAAATTTGCAATTATGAAGGCGCAGGAGTCCAAACGATATAAGGTTGAAAACAGCGTTGTTCCGAAGTATGAGATCGATGAATATGACCTTGTAGCAGTGGAAGAAATTTACGATGAAATCCAGTTTATCATGGCCACACAAGGCTATAAGATGGATGATGCGAAAAGGACTATCAATGAGGAACGCATTCTTCATACCTCGCGGAACGGTACTGCTGCCCGTGGCATGTATGACGGTGAGAAATTTGAAGTGCTGGACGGTTCCGAGATCAACATGGATAAGCCGGCGCATTTGCAGAGCTATAATCGGCTTAGAGATGAGCTGCTGTCCAAGCAATCTATTGTCAAGGCTGGAGAAAAGTACATCTTGAATGTTACATTAGATTTCAACACACCGAGCGGTGCAAGCAACTTTGTACTTGGAGGCTCGACAAACGGTTGGATAGAGTGGAAAGACAGGGACGGGAAAACCTTGGACGAGCTGTTTAGAAAGCAATTATAAATGATGGGGAGGCCCACGATGGCACTTGAAAATAAACTTGGCATCACCAACTCCGCCGAGCTTGCCCGCGAGGAGGAACGGATCAGCAAGAAGAAAGCCGTAGAACTGTTTGAAAGCGGCTCTCTGGACAAGCTGGCACCCGGCAGATTCGCGTCGCTGCAAGCCATTCATAAGGCGCTTTTCAAGGATATTTATGAATTTGCAGGCGAACTGCGCATGGTAAATCTGGCAAAGGGCAATTTCCGTTTTGCCCCTTTGATGTATCTGGAGGCGGCGCTTGGAAACATCGACAAGATGCCCCAGTCCACCTTTGACGAGATTATCGAAAAGTATGTGGAGATGAATATTGCCCACCCGTTCCGAGAGGGCAACGGCCGCAGCACCCGCCTGTGGCTTGACCAGATGCTGAAAGCCGGTATCGGACAGGTTGTGGATTGGAGCAAGGTCGATAAAGAGGACTACCTACTGGCCATGGAGCGCAGCCCCATCAAGGACGTGGAGATCAAGGTTCTGCTGAAAGCGGCTTTGACCGATGACGTGAACAGCCGTGAAGTTTTTATGAAGGGCATCGACCACAGCTACTACTATGAGGGGTATACGACCTTCAAGACGGAAGATCTGTAAATCATATGAGATAGCAGGGAGGGACAAACGGTGAATAAACGAAAAAAATATTTGATATTGGCTATCATAGTAGCGTGCGCCTTTGCCATTGTCGGACCTCTCATTATTAATGAGTGTTATAAGTCAAATAGCGGATATATTACATTATGGTCGCCTGCAGATATGCTTGCTTACTACGGCGTAGTGCTTGGCGCATTAGTAGCTATTATTACAGTAGTCGTTACAATCGGATTCACACGCAAGCAAATTCAAATGGAGAATTTCCTAAAGCAGGAAAATGAAAAGTGGACGAAAATAGAGGCAATCTTTGCAAGTGCTATCGATAAAATTAATCCGATGCATCCGCTAATCGAAACAATGGATACCGGAATGAAAGACCCTGTTGCAGCAATAACGACATTTCAAAAATATGGAATGATGTGCAAAATCGCTTTGGATCAATTAAATGCACACTTATGTGTAAATGACTATCCAAAAGTCAAGGAGTTGATTGATAGTATCTGCAATGCTACAGAAATATTCGACAAAATTTCAGACGGAGAGATCCAAGCATATTCGTCTCTGCGTGACTATTCCAGTCTTGCTGTTGTAAAAGAGACACTTAAAATTGAAAAAGAACATCCCGGCACTTTTCCAGTAGAAACAATTGCTTTTGACTATGATGTTCTCAAAAGAACCAACGGGTTGCATCTGGATGATTTAAGTAAGAGAATTGCGGAACAAAATCACCAACTCGTAAATGCGTACCAAGAAATGTATCGTCCTTTACTTCAATTGAAAGGAAGCATTTTTTCAAAAATTTATAGTGAAACAGGCGAAAGCGCCGACAATATTTTGGGCTTCGAAAGGAAGAATCAGTAATGCCAACACTTGAATGGATTGGAAAAAGCAAGGTGATCAATCACCATCAGGACGTGCCGTTTCGGGTGTTGGAGCGCAAGTACAGCTTTGATGAAAACGGACAGCACAGCGAAGATAACGGCAGCGAAAACATGATCATCCGGGGCGATAATCTGGAAGCCCTGAAAGCGCTGCTGCCCCGGTATGAGGAGCGTGTCAAGTGCATTTACATCGATCCGCCCTACAACACCGGCAACGAGGGCTGGGTCTATAACGATAACGTCAACGACCCGAAGATCAAAAAGTGGCTGGGCGAGGTGGTCGGCAAAGAGGGCGAGGACTTGACCCGCCACGACAAGTGGCTGTGCATGATGTACCCGCGCTTGAAGCTGCTGCAAAAGTTGCTGGCGGACGACGGCGTTATTTTTATCAGCATTGATGATACGGAGTATGCCAATCTCAAGTTGATTTGTGATGAGATTTTCGGCAGTAACTGCTTTGTTTCCAATATCTCCTGGCAGCGTACATATTCCACCCGCAATGACTCCAAGGGTATCGTCAATGAAGTCGAACATCTTGTAGTGTATAGCAAACAGCCTGATTGGAACCCGAACAAACTACCCCGTACAGCGGAAATGGACGCAAAATACAAAAATCCAGACAATGACAGAACACTCTGGCGAACAGATAACGCGTTTGCACCGGGAGCTGCCACGCATCAAGGTATGGTTTATGCAGTCCAGCATCCGTTTACAGGGAAGATGCTATATCCGGCAAATGGTCGTTGCTGGACGTTCGGCCAAGATCAAATGTTGGAAATCATGCGCGGATGGTGCGGATACGAACTCCGCGATTTGAATGACGCACATGAGCGTGCTGTTGTATGCGGCGTTCCGGAAAGCGATGTGCGGCAGGGCGTACAGGCAATCGTTCTTTCTGAATCGCTTGAAATATCCGCACAGAAGGCACAGGCGGTATATGACCGTGGACAATGGCCGCGCTTTTTCTTCACCAAAGGAGGCAAAGGCGGCATTGTCAGAAAGACATACCTCGAAAATGTGGGTGGAAAACTGCCGACAAACTTTTGGGCATTTACTGAGACCGGACATACCGATGAAGCCAAAAAGGAAATGCTGGCGATATTTGATGGCAAGGCTACCTTTGACACGCCAAAGCCTCATCGTTTGATTGAGTTTGTCTTAAAAATTGCCGGGAATGAGAACGCGCTCATCCTTGATTCTTTCGCCGGTTCCGGCACCACCGCTCATGCCGTCCTCAACATGAACAAGGCCGATGGCGGACATCGCAAGTTCATTCTCGTGGAAATGATGGACTACGCCGACAGCATCACCGCCGAGCGCGTCAAGCGCGTGATCCGTGGCTACGGCGAGGGCAAGAACGCCGTGGAAGGTACGGGCGGCAATTTCAGTTTCTATGATCTGGGTGAACCGCTGCTTGTGGGCGATTGCCTGAATGAAGCCGTTGCCCCGGAGAAAATCCGAGAATACATCTGGTTCATGGAAACCAAGCAGCCCTACGCCCCGCCCAGCGGCGGCAATCCGTATTACCTCGGCAAGCACAACAGCACGGGCTATTACTTCTACTACGAGCCGCAGCGCGTGACGGTGCTGGACTATGCGTTCCTCTCCACCATTACGGAAAAAGCCGATGGAACGGTGATCTATGCAGACCGCAGTTCCATCAGCGAGGACAAGCTGGCAAAAATGGGCGTTACATTCAAGAAGATTCCGAGAGACATTAGCAGACTATAAAAGAAGGTGAGTTCACATGGCTTTTACATATTTTCTCCCCGATGAGAATGGAAATAAGACAGAGCACGGAACTACCTCAAATGCGGTAATCATTATCGGAGCAAATGGATCTGGAAAGAGCAAGCTGGGGGCTTGGATCGAGCAGCAGGATATGGAGCAAATCCACCGTATTGGGGCACAGAGAAACCTTAACTTTCAGGAAAACATCCCACTCAAAAGCTATTCACAGGCAGAGGACTTCGTTTTTTATGGAACAGATGAAAAATCAGGTAAACGCGGGAAGGGGTACCGTTGGGAGTGGGGGAAATATACTACCAAACTGGTAGATGACTTTGATAATGTACTCGCTGCACTAATTGCTCTAAAAAACAACGATAACGAAAAATTTGTAAATGAATGCAAAGCAGCACCCACCCGTGAAGAAAGACCTGACCCTCCATTCACCTCAATTGATAAATTAACCCAGATATGGAATGTCATTTTTCCGCAGAGAAAGCTACGAGTTGAGGATGCTAAGTTCTTAGCTTTTTTGACTCGTGACGATTCTGAAATTCAGTATAACTCGAACCAAATGAGCGATGGTGAGCGTGCAGTTCTATATTTAGCTGCACAAGTACTGTGCGTTCCAGCAAATAAAACGCTTATTATTGATGAGCCGGAGATACACTTACACCGTTCCATTATGAACAGATTATGGTCTGCGCTTGAAAGTTATCGACCAGATTGCCTGTTTATTTATATTACTCATGATCCGCAATTTGCTGCCGCGCATGGGCAGTCTGATAAAGTATGGATCAAGGAATTTGATGGGATGCACTGGAAACTCGAAATAATTGATGACCATGAGCTTCCCGAAGAATTACTCTTTGAAATATTGGGCAGTCGAAAAAATGTGTTGTTCGTTGAGGGAGAAAGAAACAGCTATGACACTCAGCTATATAGCATTCTATATCCGAACTACTATGTGATTGCCTGTGGGAGTTGCACCCAAGTTATTTCAAGAACAAAAGCTTTCCGAAACAACCCATCACTACACCACTGCCAAGTGTTTGGCATTATTGATCGGGATTACCGATCCGATTATGAAATCGAAAAATATAAGAATGACGGGATTTACGCGCTCAAAGTCGCAGAGGTAGAAAATCTGTTTTTGGTAGAGGAACTGATACGCCTGATAGCGGATCACTTAGGACAATCACCTGATGAAAGCTTTGCCCCAATAAGAGAATACGTTATCCATACTCGCTTTGCCCATCAAATTGATCGGCAAATTTGCCAAAGTGTAGTTGCGCATTTGAAATACCAGTTAACCGCCATCGAGCTATCGAAAAAGAATGATGATGAAGCTAAAAACAGCTTAAACACTGCATTACAGAATATTGACTACGAGAAAACAAAAGCGGAGGAGGAGTCAAAATTCAGAGGCGCGTTATGTGAAGATGACTATGCTAAAGTACTTAGCGTATTTAATGAAAAGGGCTTAACAAGCTCCATTGGGCATTTCCTTGGATTGGTAGACAAAGAGTACTGTAAAAGTATACTGGCGCTTCTCAACGGAAAAATGCGCAATGAAATTTCAGACGCTATTTCGACTTATTTGCCTCCTGAAATTCCGAGATAAAGAGGGCTGCTGTATGGAACTGAAATCATATCAGAAAAAGGTGATAGCGGACCTGACCCGCTATCTTGAACTGCTGAACGAAACAAAGAATGACGCAGCGGCGTTTCGCCTGTTCTGGCAGGAAAAATCAGCCCCGGCTTTAGGGCGATACCAAAACGTGATACCCGGCGTTCCGAACCTTTGCTTCAAGGTGCCGACGGGCGGCGGCAAGACCTTTATTGCCTGCAACGCCGTTCGCCCTATCTTTGACGCACTCCCCGCTACCAAGACAAAGGCGGTCGTGTGGCTTGTTCCCTCGGACGCGATTCTGACGCAGACGGCGAAAGCCCTGAAAGACACGTCCCATCCCTACCGTCAGAAGATCGACGTGGATTTCGGCGGGCGCGTGGAGGTTTACACCAAGCAGGAGCTTTTGAACGGTCAGAACTTCAATCCCACCGCCGTAACGGAGCAGTTGTCGGTTATGGTGCTGTCCTATGACTCCTTCCGTGGTCGCGGCAAGGAGGTCTTGAAAGCCTATCAGGAGAACAGCAACCTTGCCGCGTTTGCAAAGGTGCTGGGCAAGCCCGACAGCCCCATTGAAAAAGCGGACGAAACCGCCCTGTTCCAGATCGTCAACCAGCTTAACCCGCTTGTCATCGTGGATGAGAGCCACCATGCCCGGTCGGAATTGAGCCTTGAAATGCTGGAAAACTTCAATCCCTGCTTTGTGCTGGATTTGACCGCCACGCCGAAAAAGGAGAGCAATATCATCTCCTATGTAGACGCGGTGCAGCTGAAAAATGAACACATGGTAAAGCTGCCAGTTATCGTCTATAACCGGGACAGCCAAGCCGAGGTGCTGATTGATGCGATTGACCTGCGGAACAAACTGGAAGAAATTGCAGATGCGGAGTACGCCAAGACGGGCAAATATATCCGTCCTATCGCGCTGTTTCAGGCACAGCCGAAGGGCAAGGAGGACGCGACCACCTTTGAAAAACTGCGGGATAAGTTGGTGGACAAGGGAATCCCCGCTGAGCAAATTGCCATTCGTACCGCCGATGTGAACGAACTGAAAAATGCTGATTTGATGTCTCCAAGCTGCCCGATTCGTTACATTATCACGGTCAATGCACTGAAAGAGGGTTGGGATTGCCCCTTTGCCTATATTCTTGCGTCCCTTGCTAATAAGACAAGTCAGGTTGACGTGGAGCAGATTTTGGGACGGATTCTCCGTCTGCCCCATACGAGCCAACACACGCAGAGTGCGCTCAATATGTCCTATGTGCTGACTTCTTCCAACGACTTCAACAATACTGTGGCGCATATCGTCAAGGGCTTGAACAGCGCAGGTTTCAGCGATAAGGACTATCGGATCGGGGAGCCCGTAAAACCGAAAGCACCTGAACAGCCAGCGGAACAAATTACGCTGCCTGACCCGCAAGGAGTTTCCGAACCGGAACCCGCAGAGGACGATTTTGCATGGCTGAACGATAAATCGATTGAGGAAGAGTTGGAGCGGCGCAGAGAACAGGCGCAAACGCCTGAAACTGCCCCGAAAGCCGACACCATGCTGGACGCTGCCGCAGAAGTCGAAAAGGCATATACAGATGCAATCCAGCAGACCAGCAATGATCCGGTGATGGACAATCTTCCAAGAGAGGTGCAGGACAAAGTGAAAACATTTTGGGTAAACCCGCAGTTCCACGAAGATATTGAAACACTGCAAATCCCGCAGTTTTTCCTGAAAGTTGAGCAATCTTTGTTTACGGACGGTTCTTTTGAACTGCTGGACAAGGAAATGCTGGCAGAGGGCTTTACCCTCAAGGGCAAGGCATACGACGTTGATTTTGCCGCCGCAGACGATGAAATCCGCGAAATCGACGTGCGGGAGCAGGACGGCGGTTTGCCGAAGGTGTTCAAGATGGAGAGCGCCGAGCAGCGGTACTTCAAGGAGTGGTTCAACAATCTGCCGCCGGAAAGCCGGGTACGTCAATGCAAGGATATGATGTTCAATCAGCTTAACAAGCTGAACATGGTAGACGCTGCCGAACTGAAAGTCTACATAAACCGCATTGTGGACGATATGGATAAGGCGCAGCTTGCCGCGATGGAGAAAGCCCCGCTGGGCTATGCGGCGAAGATCCGTGACAAGATTGAAACGCTGCTGGAAGTCCACTATCGGGAAACCTTTGATAAATGGCTGGAAACGGAACGTATCGTCTGTATGCCCTCGTTCCGTCTGCCCCACGCAATCCATCCTACCACCCATACTGACATATACGCCCGTTCGCTGTACACGGCGGAGGACGGCGACATGAACAAGCTGGAGCAGAAGCTGGTTGTGGAATTGACCGCCCTGCCGAATGTCCGCTGGTGGCACAGAAATATTGCGCGTCAAGGGTTTGCAATCAACGGCTTTATCAAGCACTACCCCGATATTCTGATTATGACCCAAAGCGGCAAGCTCATCTGTGCGGAAACCAAGGGCGAACACCTGAAAAACGACGATAGCCGGGAGAAAATCGCGCTGGGTCAAGCGTGGCGTACAGCGGCGGGCAAGGATTTCCGCTATTACATGGTGTTTGAGAATGAGGAAAACCTCTTGCCGGGTGCGGTGAGCATGAGCCAGTTTATCGACACGGTTAAGGCGCTGTAAGGGAGGTGCGTGTTTTGAAACTGCCGTATGAAAACGAACTGTATGAGCTGCGAAAGTGGATAGACTTTACAAACGCAAACTTGCAGATGCAGTTTCTCCACACACCTCAGGAAATTCAGCGCGTCCACCAATGGATCAATGCAATTACGAGAGGAATACAAGCGGACTATCCTTTTTATGCGACTACGCTCCCCTGTGATGCAAATATACTCTTTCAGCAAAACGAGATGGGTGCTATTTTCCTGAATCCTGCGGCATTTGGCGAGTTGGTAGTAATTGTTCGCCATATCGAAGCAGAACCCGTTGTTGTCCAGTTCTGGTCCGATATTCACCCGCGAATTGTGAATGTCTCCCATGAGTTATATGTAGATGGTCACTACTCAACCGCAGCAGAAAAGGCGGTCAAAGAAGTAGAATCTCGTCTGCGTGAAAAGTTTTTGGAGTTAAAAACCGGCGCAGCAGTTCCCGCGAAGATTGGTGATGTGATTGGCGCACTTATGAGCGAGAACGGCACTTTCAAATTCTGTGACACAACTACTGCCAGCGGCAGGGACTATCGACGCGGAATCCAATCTCTGTTTGAAGGAATCATGGCAGCCTATCGCAATCCTGCGGCTCATGCCAATCTTCAATATGAAAAACGTGAGGCTATGGAGCAAATCATGCTGGCAAGCCAGTTGATGTATGTGTTAGAAAAGCCTCAATTATAGTATAACAGAATCGGCATCATGCTATTGACATGATGCCGATTCTGTTATATTTACATATCCAACAATAATATTCTCGCCCGCTTCTGCACCTGCTGTTCGATCATCCTCAATTTTTTTTCGGGCAGGTTATAGCGCGGGTGCTTCTTGAACTTGAAGTTCAGCAGATGCCGCAGCTTCTCGCGCAGCTCCGGCGTCAGCGCGTCCTTGGCTGTGCCGAGAAAATCATCGTACACGCTGGGGTACAGCGTTTCGATATATGCCTCCAGCGCAGCCTCGTCCGCCCAGGCGTCCGCGCCTGCAAAGTTAAAGAGGGAATTGCCATGGTCGAACAGGGGAGCGGGGGAGACGATGGTATTCGTCCGGTTATCGACCATCACGCCGAAGTTCCCGAAATGCCGATCCACATTGCAGATCACCGCATCAAACACCAGCATTTCGTTCAGCGCGTTGACAAACTTATCTCCCATCTTTTCGTAATACGCCCTGACAGCCCCCATGCCGCCCTTAGAAACGAGATGTCCGATAGGGAGGTAGGCATACGCCTTGTCGGTAAAAAGCTCGCAGGTGGAGCAGAGAACGCCCTTCCAACAGGATAAGCCATAGGGGATCGCGTGAACGCCCATGGCGGCGGCGATCTGCGCGGCGTAAAACTCAGAGTATGGCTCGTTGCCTGTGTTGGCCGCGCCCTCTGTGCCGCCCTTATAGAGATACACCTTACCGCCGATGCGCCGCCAGCATTTGCGGAGCATTCCGTTGGTGGTAAACTCCGGGCTGGAGAGCAGGGAAGCGCGGACTCTGCTGCCATAACCGGTAAAGGCAAGCTCGGCCAGAACATTGCTGAATGGGTTATCGAAGAGATTTACTTTGTCGAAAGAAGCGGTGTCACCGTCCTCGATGACCCAATAGCAATCGTTAAGGGATAGTCCTTTACAAATGCTGATAATACTGAGTGGACGGTTGAGGTTTAAGCCGCATTTTGCCAAAAGGCTATGGACATAGGCGCGATTCTTCGGGATCGTGCGGCGGCGCAGCCAACGGCTCAATCCGTCCGGCGTCAGCGTCAAATCAAGCGGCAGAAATGCCGCTTTTTCTTCGTTTGTCCAAAGGATTTGGATCTCCGGCTCACTGGTATCTGTTGTCGCGGAGAATTTAACCAACGGTTCATCGAACTGCTTTAAAATATAGTTCATGATAAATCCCCTCAAAAAGTTACTTCAGACCACACAGGAAATTTTCTACATTCAAATACTGAACACCCTCGGCAAACGTATCTTTTCCGCGATAAAGAACGAATTTACCGCTGATCGGGCCAAAGCGTTTTTCAACGATTTGGCATTTCTCTGCATCACGCAGATGAAGTGTCTGCTTTTCGTTGGCCTCGGTGCTGTGCTTGATTTCATAAATGCGGCAATTTTGATTAGTTTTATCATAGATCACCATGTCAAACTCGCCGCCGGCATCGAACTTGAATTTGAACGCTTCCATCGTACTGGGCGCGGTTTTGCGGACTTCCAGCAGAACAATGTCCTCCAGCATCCGGCCCTTTACATCGTCCAGAATCTTTCCTGTGATATATGCCTTATCTGCTTCGGAAATCGATGCAAAATAGGCATCCTGCATCAAGGAGTAGACCAGAGCCTTTGCGATGGCATAGCGCATACCGGGCTGGGAAAAGACAATATGCTCCGCCTGCTTACCGCTTTCGTACCGTTCCGGACAGTTGACGATCAGATCCAGCATAAGCAGATACTTCTTCACTTTGTCGATATGCTCCTGCGTGATCGAGACGGTTGTTTCACTCTTTTCCTTGACCTCAATGATGGCCTTTAATCGCTCCAATATTTGCTTTTCATCGACATCATAGAGAACAGTTGCCCGTTCCGCAGGGAGATCATGTAAAAGCAGTTCCTTTGCGGAGCCAAAATCATGGGACTTAAATTCGTCCTCTACCACGCGCAGCACAAAGCGGTGGTTCATGTGCTGCACAATGCGGTTGATAACATTGGTCAGCTCACCTTTTTCGTAAAGTTCCCGCAGTTGATTGAAGTATTCGCCGTAATGGTCATTTTTCAGTGTATGCTGAATGTTGCGGCTGATGGCGGTATCAATATACTTCCGGGTACTTTCATCGTCCCGAAACGCGACCTCGTCAAAGGTGGCATCCGGATCGTCAAAGCTCATATTTTCCATTTTCAGCGTTCCGCCATATTCAATATAAGAATCGACAGAACAGATGTTCAGGAGCCGCGCATACTCCCGAAAGGGAATAAAAGAGGTGTGGATCGTCACGCTTCTGTCGTACAGTTCATCGCGGTTTGCCATAGCGAAGCCAAGAGAGTCCGTACCGGAAACAACGATTTTCATGCCCATCATGCTGAACACATCGGAAAGCACGGCAGCGGTGTCGATGAAGTCGCTCAGGAGTGTAATTTCATCAATAAACGCATACCGATAGCCTAGTTCATACAGAGCTTTCAAGTCCTTTGTCAGCCGTGACATATCATCGGTGGTCTGCACCTTGATGTAGGCCGTTTTTTCTATGGGCAGTTCGGAAAGCATTTGGAACAGAAGTGTTGTCTTTCCGGTCCGGCGGAGACCGTATAAAATACAGATCTTCCCATCATAGGAGCCGTTCACAAACTTCTGTAAGGTGCTGAAGCAACCACGCTTACCGTACTTTGCCACGCTGTTTGCCAGCGCCTGCAAGCCCGTACCCGTGACAACATTCGTATAAAACTCAGGTATTTGTGAGGGGACAGCGGCTGTAACAACAGGCTGACCATAGATTTCCAACTTTTGATAAATCGCATGGTATCTGGCTGTGTTTGCTTTTGAGGCATCGTTTTCGTAATTCTGATAGTTGCGTGTGGACATACCGAGGTATTTCGCACATTGGGCCTGATTCAGCCCTTTTGAAATACGCAATTCTTTTAAGGTCACGCTCATCACCTCGCCTTTATTATATC
>OKRZ01002836.1_pt1 | contig 12254 bp, 11 predicted proteins | sample 1601141 | NCBI WGS metagenome assembly OKRZ01 (sample SAMEA3541524, study PRJEB24748) | human gut metagenome | biome: human gut; feature: human-associated habitat; material: faeces | place: China | collected 2012
GTTGGAACTGCCGCCGGTGTAGGTGCCCACGAACATACCGGCCACCTTCCAGCCCTCGTCGATTTTGTTGGCGAACAGTACGCCGAACACCAAAGCTGCCACGCAGACGCTGAATACGGCCGAGGCCAACGCAATGATCGGTTCCTTGGATAATTTGCGCATCTGTTTCAGGTCCAGGCTCAGCAGGCAGATGGAAACGGACAACGGCACACAGTAGCCGCTGATGGCATCATAGGTAGGGCTGGAGGTAGGCACGATCCGCAGGTTGGACATCACGATGCCCATGACGATAACCGTCAGGGCCGGGCCCAGCGTTTTGAACACCTTGAACCGCTGCAGCCAGAATCCCAGTGCAACCGTGGCGACCATGATGAACAGGAGCGCGCCTTCGGAGGAAAAAATCGTATTCGCCATAATATACCTCTCTGCGGGGTCCGCTTAAAAATCAATATCGATGCCAAGGCCCGGTTTGTCGGACAGGGTGTAGACGCCGCCATTCACGGCAAAACCTCCGGGCATACCCATCTCGGGGTCCACGGCGTACATAAAGCTGTCGCAGTCCGCCTCGGTGATGTTCTGCTTGGCGGCAACCAGACTCACACCGGCAGCAATGGCCACCTTGGTCTCCAGCATGCAGCCCACCATGCACTGTACATGGTTTGCCTCGGCAATGGCGTTGATCTTTTCCGCCGGGTACAGGCCGCCGCACTTCATCAGCTTGATGTTGATAATGTCTGCAGCATCGATCTTGCAGGCCTTTGCTGCGTCGATGGGGGTGTGGACCGACTCATCCAGCATGACCTTCAAGTCCACCTTGGAACGCACAAAGCGCATACCGTCCAGATCCCAGCTGGGCAGGCACTGTTCCACCGCTTCCACGCCCAACTCTTCAAAGGCTTTCAGGGTGCGCACCGCATCGCTGACCGTGTAACCCTGGTTGGCGTCCACACGCAGGCGGATGTTGGGGCCCACCGCCTGACGGATCAGGGTCAATGCCTGAATATCCTCACTCGGGTTGATGCCGGCCTTGATTTTCAGAATGGTGAAGCCATCCTTTTCCACCCGTTCCCGGGCTTCGGCGGCCATGGCTTCCGGTGTGTCAATGCCCACCGTCATGTCCGTAACGATCTGGTTCACGCTGCCGCCCAGCACCTTGTACAGAGGCTGACCCATCAGTTTGCCCTTGATGTCGTACAGGGCAATATCCACCGCGGCCTTTGCCGAGGTGTTGCCTGACAGCAGGCGGTCCATCATCCTGTGGATGCCCTCAACATCGAGCGGATCCATGCCGATCAATCCGGTGCGGAACAGTTTCAGCGCTTCCAGAACGGTGGCTGCGCTCTCGCCGGTCACCGGTTCAAAGGGCGCGGCCTCACCGATGCCCCACAGACCTTCGTCGGTGGAGATCTTCACCAGCACATTCAGCGAATGATCCTGTACCGCAAAAGCAATACGGAAGGGCTTTTTCATGGGGATACGGATGGTTTCTACCTTTACGTCTGTGATTTTCATAGGGTTCCTCCTGCACAATAATTTTTAAAATTTTTATAATTTTTTATAAATTTTACTATTTCTAAAATTTTTGTCAAGAGCTTTTCTGTTTTTTTCACACTTTTCAGAACATTTTGTAGGATAAGCAAGAAATCATCTGACAGACTGTCGAAAAAGGTGTGCTCACCCCTTGGCCCCCTCTGCGAGGGGGCTCCGCCCGCAGGCGGTGGGGGAGAGAACTGTACGGCTGTCCGAAATATTTCGGGCTATGGCAAGGTTCTCTCCCTCCGCCCCTTCGGGGCACCGCTCCCCCTCTGGCGCAAGCGCCACCTCCCCCGTATCGGGGGAGTCTGTCTCGCAGAGGGAGGTTTTTCGACACGCTATCTGATTTTCTTTGTAAAAAATTTTATAAATATCGAATATTTTCTTGCTTATTTACGTACAGGGCATTTTATGATATACTGTAAATAAATTTTTTTGCGAAAAGCGGGAGGTCTTATGCTGGGCGAACATGTTCGAAATATGCGGAAAAAGCGGGGAATCACCCTCAAGGAACTGGCCGAAAAGACTGGTTTGTCCATCGGGTATATCTCCCAAATCGAGCGCGATCTCACCGACCCGTCCCTGTCCACCCTGCGCAAACTCAGCGCCGCGCTGGACATCCCCACCTATCTGTTTATGGGAGGTGAGAGCAGCACCGGCCTGACAACCCGTCAGGCGGATATGTTGATCCTCTCCCAGCCCAATTCCAATGTACGGTATCATCTGCTTACGCCCATGCCCAACGGAAATTTTGTACCTCAGTCGTTGGTCATACGCTTTGAGCTGGAACCCCACTGCAAGGACGGCGACCTGCCGGTGATCCATCCCAGTGAGGAAATCCTGCTGCTGGAGCAGGGGCAGCTGGATGTACTGGTGGAGTCCAAGACTACCCGCCTGAACGCCGGAGACACCACTGTGGTGCAGTCCAACCTGCCCCACATCGTTTCCAACCCCGGGGATACCACAGCGGTGGGGCTGGCTGTGTTCACCCCTGCCATTTGGTTTCCCAACAACCGGCGCAGTTTTAACTGCGGTGGCGAAACCTGAATCTTCGCATAGGAATACAAAAAAGAAGTACCGCCATTGCCTGTACTTCACTTTGCCGTTTTAGGGTCAAAGTTACCAGAATGTTACCACTTTTGCCATAAGGTAGAAAAAAGCTCGTTGAAACTTGTCGTTTCAACGAGCTTTCACCTTTTACTGCCCGGCCAGCGCGATCTGCTCGCGGGTGATGGGCAGCTCATAGAACCGCTTGTGGGTGGCGTGGTAGATCGCATCGGCCACGGCGGGCAGCGGGGTGTTGATGACCACCTCGCCGATGCTCTTGGCACCGAAGGGGCCGGTGCCCTCGTAGCTGCTCTCAAATACGACATGGATATGCCCGATGTCGTTGCGCGCCGGGATCTTGTACTGCATCAGCGAGTTTTCCTGCGGCATGCCGCGGTCATCGTAGGTGACATTCTCGGTCAGCGCCATACCGATGCCCTGCAGGATGCCGCCCTCGGCCTGCACCCGCGCAAGGTTCGGGTTGACCGGTGTGCCGCAGTCAACGGCTGCCTCATAGCGGATGACCTGCGCCTCGCCGGTCTCCAGATCGACCTCGACCTCGGCCGCGCCCACCATGAACGGCGGGGGCGAGATTTCCGAGCTGTGGGTCACAACTGCCTCCAGCGCCGTATTGCTGCCGCACTGGGAGGCTGCGGCGATCTGCGCCAGCGTGGCGCGCTGCGTGCCGTCCTCGCTTGTCACGGCATCGCCCGCAAAGACGACTGCACGCTCATCAAGGCCCAGCAGCCCCGCGCCGACCTGACAGATCTTCTGCTTGAGCTGCTCGGCGCACTGCTCAACCGCCTTGCCGGTGACATAGGTCGTGCTGGATGCGTAGGAGCCGGAATCGTAGGGCGAGGAATCGGTGTCCGCGCCGAGGACCGTCACATTGTCGAGCGGGCACTCCAGCACCTCGGCGGCGATCTGCGCCAGAATCGTGTCGCAGCCGGTGCCCATGTCGGCTGCACCGATCGAGAGGGTATAGAACCCGTCATCGTTGATCTTCAGGCTGGCGCTGCCCACATCCACACTCGTAATGCCGGAGCCCTGCATCGCCATACCCATGCCCACGGCGCGCACCTTGCCGTTACCCATGTCGCGCACGGGGTATTTTTCGTCCCAGCCGATGTTGTCATGCACGGCCTGCAGGCAGCGGTCCAGCGCGCAGCTGGTGTTGACCTGCCCGTAGTAGGCGGGCATCACATCGCCCTCATGGACGATGTTGCGCTGGCGGATCACAAACGGGTCGATGCCCAGCTTGTCGGCCAGCTCATTGACGGCGGACTCCACCGCAAACAGGCCCTGGGTCGCACCGTAGCCGCGGTAAGCGCCCGAGGACATGTGGTTCGTGTAGACGACATCGCTGACAAAGCGGAATGCCTCGGCCTTGCCGTAGAGCGGGATGGATTTGTGGCCGGACAGGCCCACCGTTGTAGGCCCATGCTCGCCGTAAGCACCGGTGTTGGACAGGGTGTAGAGGTCGATGCCCCTGACGATGCCGTCCTTTGTCGCACCAAGGCGGACATGCAGCTCCATCTCATGGCGCGGGGTGGAGGCGATCTGGCTCTCGTACCGGCTGAAGATGATCTTGCTGGGCTTTTTGGTTTTCCATGTCACAAAGGCGGGGTAGACCTCGCAGACCGAGGTCTGCTTGGCGCCGAAGCCGCCGCCGATGCGGGGCTTGGCCACCCGGATCATCGACTTGGGGATGTGCAGCGCATTGGCCAGGATCCGGCGGCAGTGGAAAACGATCTGGGTCGAGCTGAGGACATTCAGCCGCCCGTAGGCATCTATGCTGCAGTAGGTGCGGAAGGTCTCCATCATGGCCTGCTGGCAGGCGCGGGTGTGGTATGTATGGTCGATGACGACATCGCACCCCGCAAGCACCGCCTCAATATCGCCCGCCCCGGTCTCATCGTGGGCGCAGAGGTTGCGCTTGTTGTCGGCCCCGACCGGTGCCAGCGACTCCCAGTTTTCCTCCGGGTGGACAAGGACGGGGTTGTCCAGTGCCGTGTGGTAGTCCAGCACGGCGGGCAGGACCTCATACCTGACCTTGATGAGCTTCATCGCCTTATCGACGCATTTTTCATCCTTGCCGGCCAAAATTGCGACAACATCCCCCGCAAAGCGGACATGGCGGTCGATGACAAGCCGGTCATAGGGGCTCGGCTCGGGGTAGGTCTGGCCCGCCTGGGTGTAGCGGCGGCCCTGCTGGTCCACATCCTTCCATGTGTAGATCGCCTCGATGCCCGGCACCAGCAGGGCACGGCTCGTGTCGATCTCCTGCACGATGGCGTTGGCATGGGGGGAGCGCAGCAGCTTTACGATCAGGCAGTCCTGCGGGATGACATCATCCATGTAGACGGGCTGGCCGGTCACAAGCTGCATAGCGTCCTTTTTGCGCATGGGCTGGTTCACGGTTTTCATTGGGCAGCCTCCTTCCCCTTTTTCCACGCTAAAAAGTTCAAAATGCCCCGCAGCTGGCCCTCATAGCCGGAGCAGCGGCAGAGGTTGCCGGCCAGATACTCCTTGATTTCATCCTCGCCGGGGTCGGGGTTTTCCCGGAAAAGCGCCAGCGCGTTCATAATAAAGCCCGGGTTGCAGAAGCCGCACTGCTCCGCACCCTGATCGGCGATAAAGGCGCCGAACTCGGCAGCCTCCTCCTGCAGCCCCTCCAGCGTGGTGACGCTGTGGCCGTTGACCCGCGCCGCCAGCACCGAGCAGGACAGCACCGGCTTTTCATCGAGAAAGACCGTGCAAAGGCCGCAGTTGGCGGTCTCGCAGCCGCGCTTGACGCTCTTGCAGCCGAGGCTGCGCACAAGGTCCAGCAGCACGGTGTCAGCCGCGATTTCGGCGGTGACTTTTTTATGATTTAAGGTAAATGTGATCTGCATGGTATACCTCCGTCAATTTTCCAGCGCGGCCACGGCACGCCGGACCAGCACACCGGTCAGGTGGGTGCGGTACTCGGCACTGCCGCGCAGGTTGCTGCCGGTCTTGACGGCTGCCTGCACGGCGGCGGGCATCTGCGCCGGGTCGCAGTCCGGCGTGACAAGCACGGCTTTCATCGGGCGCGCGCCGATGGCAAAGCGGTACTGCCCCTGCGCCGTGCGGGCAGCCGCACAGGTCAGGATTGGGAAATCGGTCTGGGTCGCGCGCACCGACTGGTACTGCACCTTCAGCCCCGGCGTCTTGCGCAGGCAGATGTGGGTCAGAATATCGCGGTCATAGGGCATCGCGGCAAACTGCGCCAGCGGCATCCGACCCGCCCTGTACAGCTCAACCTCGCAGTCCAGCGCCAAAAACAGCGTCAGCACATCGGAAAAGCCGAACCGGCCATAGATGCTGCCGCCCACCGTGGCGCAGTTGCGGAACTGCACGCCGACAATGTGGCGCACAGCCTCCCGCACAGCCCCCGCGGTGTAGGCATTCAGGGCGGCGTTCGTTTCCAGATCGCGCAGCGTTGCCATCGCGCCGATGAGGATCTCGGTGTCAGTCTCCTCGATCGTATCCAGCCCCAAGGCCGACAGGTCGATGGCTGTGCCGACATTGATCTTTTCCATCTTGAGCCAGAGCATACCGCCCAGCACGCGGTTGGGCTTTTTCTGGTTCAGCTGCCATGCCTCCTCCAGCGTGGCGGGGCGGGCATATTCGCGTATCGTCATCATGGGTCAATCTCCGTTTTTTCTGTTTTAGGCGAAAAAATCACACTTTTTGCGGATAGGTACTTTTATTCTACCATAAAATCTGGTATAATACCGTTGTTGTTTTAAAAATACAACGATATTTTTTATTGTGTGAGGGAAAAAGATTCATGAAAATGACCAAAATGACCGCTCTGCTGCTGGCCGCCGCCATGGCGCTGACCGCCTGCGGCAGCACCGCCGCCGTAAGCAGTGAGGCCGCCGCCTCCGCCACCGCTGCACCCGAGGTCACCGCCAGCCCTGAGGAGGCTGCCGCTGCACCCGCTGCCGCCGGGACCGCCGTCACCTACCCACTGACCGTCACCGACCAGCTGGGCCGCGAGGTCACCATCGAGACCGAGCCCAAGACGCTGGCCAGCGGCTACTACATCTCCACCAGCCTGCTCATCGCCCTCGGCGTGCAGGACGAGCTGGTCGGCGTCGAGGCCAAGGCCGACAAGCGCACGATCTACAGCCTCTCCGCACCTGAGCTGCAGAGCCTGCCCAGCATCGGCACCGCCAAGGAGTTTGACCTTGAGGGCTGCGCCGCGCTGACCCCCGACCTTGTCATCGTGCCCGCCAAGCTGAAGGATTCCATCCCCCAGATGGAGGAGCTGGGCCTGACCGTGCTGGCCGTCAAGCCGGAGGATCAGGACAAGCTGTACGGTGCCATCGACCTGCTGGCACAGGCCACCAACACCGTTGCCCGCGGTGAGGAGCTGAAGTCCGCGATTGAGGACAACCTGCTCAGCCTGCGCGATGCCATCGGCGATGCCGAGGCCCCCACCGTCTACATGGCCGGCAACAGCTCTGTGCTGCAGACCGCCGGCCCCGCCATGTACCAGAACTATATGATCGAGAACGCCGGCGGTCTCAACGCCGCCGCCAGTGTTGAGGACACCTATTGGGCCGAGGTCTCCTATGAGCAGGTGCTGGACTGGGACCCCGACTACATCATTCTGGCGTCCGATGCCGACTATGATGTCGATTCCGTCCTGAACGATGCCGCACTGGCCGACTGCACCGCCGTCAGGGAGGGCCATGTCTACCAACTGCCCCACGCCATCGAGGCTGTGGACTCCCCCGTGCCCGGCAGCTTCCTGGGCAGCGTCTATCTGGGCAGCGTGCTGCATCCCGAGCAGGTGAGTGAGCAGTTCTACCATGACTGCGCCGATGCCTTCTACACGACCTACTACGGCTTCACCCCTGCCTCCTATGAATAACCGCAAGCGCACGGCGCTGTGCCTTCTGGGCGCAGCGCTCTGCGTTTTTATGGCTTTTGGTGCGGCCCTTGCGCTGGGCCGCTACCCCATAACACCGGCGGCGCTGCTGGCCGGCGATGCCATGGCGGTGCGCACCTTCACCGTGCTGCGGCTGCCCCGCGCCGTCATGGCGCTGGTCGGCGGCTTTGGGCTGGGGACAGCCGGCTTTGTCTACCAGACCGTATTCCGCAACCCGCTGGCAAGCCCTGACATCATCGGCGTATCCTCGGGGGCCAGTGTCGGCGCGGCGTTCGCCATCCTGTTCGTTTCGTCAGGGGCGCTGTCCACCACGGTCTGCGCCTTTGCGGGCGGGCTGGCGGCGGTGTTCCTCTCGCTGGGGCTGGCCGCCGCCGCGCCGGGGCGCAGCAAAATGTCGCTGGTGCTGGCGGGCATCGCCGTCCACGCGCTGGCCCAGACGCTGCTGATGCTGCTCAAGCTGACCGCCGACCCCGAGAAGGAGCTGGCCAGCATCGAGTATTGGATCATGGGCAGTCTGGCCGCCGTGACCCGCAGCCGGGTGTGGTTCCCGGTGCCGGTCGTGCTGGTCTGCTGCGCGGCGATCTTTGCGCTGCACCGGCAGGCGCTGCTGCTCTCGATTGAGGAGGGCGAGGCCCGGCTGCTCGGCGTGCGGGTGGGTGCGATGCGCCTGCTGCTGCTGACGCTTGCCACCATGACGGTTGCTGCCGTTGTCAGCGTGACGGGGCTTATCAGCTTTGTCGGGCTGCTGGCCCCCCACAGCGCCCGGCTGCTGGCGGGGCACAACCGGCGTTCGGCCTGCCTGCTGAGCGGGCTGCTGGGCAGCGCCCTGCTGCTGGCAGCCGACACGCTGGCCAAGACGGCAGCCTCCACCGAGCTGCCGGTCAGCATCTTTACCTCGCTGCTGGGCGTGCCGTTTCTGCTTTATCTGATCCTGCGGCCAGGGAGGGATGCGTCATGATGCCACAAGCCACGCCCCCGCCCGTGGGGCTTTGCGTGCAGGACCTCACCGTACGGTACGGCGCAGCAGCCGTGCTGCAAGGGGTCAGCTTTTCGGTCCCGGTGCCCGGGCAGCTGATCGGGCTGCTGGGGGTGAACGGCAGCGGCAAGACCACGCTGCTCAAGGCCGCCGCCGGGCTGCTGCCCCACACCGGGCACTGCCTTCTGGACGGCGTCCCGCTGGAGAGCCTGTCCACCCGCAGGCTTGCGCAGACCGTCAGCTATATCCCGCAGCAGAGCGGCATCTCGGTCTCGCTCTCGGCGCGGGAGGTCGTGCTTATGGGCTTCAACCCGCGGCTGGGGGTCCTGCAAAGCCCCACCGCCGCCATGCGCGCCGCTGCGGACGAGGCCCTGCGCACCGTAGGTCTGGCCGACAAGGCCGAGCAGGACTACCTGACGCTGAGCGGCGGCGAGAAGCAGCTCTGTATTCTGGCGCGCACGATTGCCGAGGATGCACCGCTGCTCTTGCTGGACGAGCCGGACAGTGCGCTTGACCTTGCGAACCGCAGCCGGATGACCGCGCTGCTGGCGCAGCTGGTCCACACCGGCGGCAAGACCGCGCTGGTCTGCCTGCACGACCCCGCGCTGGCGCTGGACAGCTGTGATATACTGGTGGTATTGCAGGGCGGCGGGGTCGCGGCGGTGCTGCACCCCAAAACCGACCCGCCTGCCGTGCTGCAGGCAGCCCTTGCCGCCGTGTACGGCCCGCTGGAGCTGCTGCCCGTTACCGACTGCCGGGGCCGACGCCGTCTGGCCCTGCTGCCGCTGTGAGGTGATACCATGAAACCTGCTTTGCGCGTGATGCTCTGCGATGACGCAGGCGAACGCTTTTTTGGCGAGGGGCCCTGCCGCCTGCTCCATCTGATCGAGGAGACCGGCTCGCTGCGCAGCGCAGCGGCGCAGATGGGACTTTCCTACTCCAAGGCGCTGCGGCTTGTGCAGCACGCCGAAAAAGAACTGGGCTTTGCCCTGACCTGCAAGACCATCGGCGGGCAGCACCCTGACCGCCGAGGCCCGCCAATTTTTAGAAAGGTATGAGGCCTACCGTGATGCCTGTATACAGACCAGCCGCGAGCTCTATTCTGCGTTCTTTCCGGGCCAGCGGTAAGCGCCACTTGCTGCTGACCGGCGGGCGCGGCAGCGGCAAAACAACGCTGCTGCGCGCACTTATGCCATCCCTCTGCCCCGATGCCCCGATGCTTCTCACCGCCGCCGTCCCGGGCAGATGGGTCGAGATGCGCGATACCGCCGCCGGGGCAGCGGCGGTCATCGGCCGGTTTGATGCCGCCCTGCCCCCCGGTGAAAACCGGATGCGCCCCGTACCGGCCGGCTTTGCCGCCGTGGGACTGCCCGCCCTGCAGCGGATGGCGGCGGCCGGCGGCTGGGCCGTGCTGGACGAGCTTGGCTATCTGGAGAGCGGCTGCGCGGATTTTCAACAAAGCGTGCTGGATATGTTGAAAGTCTGCCGCGTTCTCGCGGTGGTCCGCAAGCAGGACACCCCGTTCCTGCGCGTGCTCTGCGCCGACCCGGACGCCTTTGTGTACGATCTGGACCGTCCTGTGCCGCCGCTGGGCTGCATCGTCATGGCCTCGGGGCTGGGGCGGCGGTTCGGCGGCAACAAGCTGATGGCCGAGCTGAACGGCCGGCCGCTGGCCGTCCATGCGCTGGCGCTGGCCGCCGCGCCGATGTTTGCCGGGCACATTGCCGTGACCCGCTCAGCCGAGGTCGAGGCTCTCTGCCGCGCAGAGGGCTTCCCCGTGCTGCGCCATGCCGAGCCGCGCCGCAGCGATACGGTGCGCCTTGGCCTGACCGCGCTGCTGGCGCAGCAGCCCGACCTGCAGGGGTGTGTGTTTCTGCCGGGGGACCAGCCCTGCCTGACCCGCCAGACGCTGGAGGCGCTGGCGATCGGTGCCGCGCCGGACACGATCCGGCGGCCGGCCGCACCCGACGGCACACCGGGCAGCCCTGTGCTGTTCGGTCGGGATTATTTTGCTGCCCTCCTTCACCTGCCGCAGGGCAGCGGCGGCAGCGCCGTGCTGCGCGCCCACCCGCAGGCAGTCCGCCTGCTGCCCACCCCCGCCGCCGAGCTGCGGGACATCGACACCCGCAGCGACCTTGAGGCGCTGCGCGGGGGCAAGGGGTAATGCCGTATTTTTGATTTATGGCTATTGAACACGCTCGCAATGATAAAGGTCTTACAAGAGAGGACCTTGCAGAGCGCATACGAAAAAGCGAACGCTATGTTGTTGCTATCGAACGAGGTGAACGAACCCCCAGCTTAAAAACCTGCGACCAAATTGTTCGATGCCTTGGTATTTCTGCGGATAAACTTTTTTATCCGGAAGCAACGCGCGATGAAAACTCTGCGACTCGTGAAATTACCCGCATGCCTGCCACCTGTACATCGAAGCAGCTTTGGTTCTATTGAGAAATGCAGATACCTACATCGCAGGGTTCTCGCAAGTGAAAAGCCCTACGAACCAGTATATAAGTTTTGTTCTCCAGCAAGAAGTTGTACGCAAACCAACTCTACACCATCCCCGCACACCGCCCCTGTCGCCGCGAGAAACGCCCCATTATGGCACCTATCGCTTTTACAAAACAGAATAAATACCAAAGAGCATCACCCTCGTTCAAAATTGAGTGTGATGCTCTCATCATGTTATTCGGTGGTCGTTCTTGGCTCTATAAGGGCCTTTCTCTTGCGCCCATTATACATTACTGGCACCCCAATTTGGTCTGTCAATCGCCTGATCTCAGGAAATTTTCCTTTTTCAATATTGCGGGCCGCTTGTATCTGCCCTTTTAATGAAAGAATTCGTTTCACATCCTCATCTGAATGTACCTCTGTTCCAACGAGAGGCTTTACTTCCTGAAACGCTGTGTAGATGGTCTTTTGGAGACCGTTTGGTACGGCAAGAGTCTGTTCGGGAGTAACAATCGTTCCGGTGATTGGTTTGTAGTCAGAAAACCGTAGTACTTTACTTTAGAATACTTGGGTTTGTGTCCGTATTTTCTAAGTATACAGTCAATCATTTGACGCAGCCTGTCAGGGGAGAACGGTTCCTTGCTGGAAAAGGTCATATCATCCACATACAAAGTGAATTTGCAGCCACATTGCTTTGCCGCATCCGCGATTTCCAAAAACATATCGGAATACGCATAGAATGCCATAATCTGGCTGGTCGGACATCCTGTGGGGATTTCACCGTTGTATGTTATAATATTGGTCAGGATTTCAGCTACATCCGAGGACGTCTTTAGCTTCAGTACAAGAAATTGATAGACCGATTCACGGGTACAGTTATCGTACGATAAATCTCACCGTATAGAGATTCAGAATGAAAAGCGAATGGCTTAAACATAATTTTTCACCTGTCAAATATAAATACAGAGTGCATCTGGTCGTGTCAGTTTAAGCATAGCAGTTGCACTGGACAATTTGTGTCCATGTTATATATTCTTGTACCGCGGTATTAGATTTCTTTAAATCGCTGCGTGAATCAGAACCGATTCACTTTTTCGAGTCAAGATTTTTGGATGAATCACAGTTGATTCACTCTGGAGCATATACGAATTTGTATGCGTATCGGGTTTGATTGCCGCCGTTTTAGGTGTAGACGTGTTTTGCAAGCATAGCGTTTGGATATCCACAAACGCATTTCTGGGGCGTACCCCAGACCCCCGCGCTGTTCTTGCGTGACGATAGTGACGCAGATGACGCTTGTGACGCTGTTTTGAGGATATCCCTATA
>OKRZ01002837.1_pt1 | contig 12253 bp, 10 predicted proteins | sample 1601141 | NCBI WGS metagenome assembly OKRZ01 (sample SAMEA3541524, study PRJEB24748) | human gut metagenome | biome: human gut; feature: human-associated habitat; material: faeces | place: China | collected 2012
GTCAGCGTCACAGACTCATGTGGAGTTGCTTCTTCGGCATTGTTCGTATCATCGGCAGTAGATGTGGTGTTCTGCTGCTCCACGGTTTCCTCTGAATCTGATACTGTGTCCTCGGAGCCAGAATCCTCAGAATTGGCATCAACCGTATCGGATACTGTTGAATTTGCTTCGGATGCTGCCTTCGATTCCGCAGAAGATGGTACTTCTTCTGTAGAACTCGACGAATCGGATGCCGGTGTATTGTCATCCGTAGATGATGTGTCCGAAGCGGCTGCGGCATCATTACTGGTTTCATTATCAGTAACGTCCACTGCTTCGCCCGGATTTACCTGCACATCGGAATTCTCTGTTGCTGTAGAAATTGTTGACGATGTATCATCGTCTGCATACGTCAATACTGGTGCAGCACATTGTGCTGCCATTACGCCTGCAATTACAACACTTGCTATCCGATGCCACGTTTTCTTTCGCATTGCGTTTTCCCCTTTCGTTTAGCGATTTTTGAAATTTGTCTTCACAAATTTATATGTATTATACCTATGCAAAGCGTAAAACAAAAAATGGGTGGCTACAACAACATGTAGCCACCCATTTGCTTATTAGTTAATCTTTAACGGCGATATAGACTTTAGGTTCCCTTGTCGTCGTTGTGCATGTCACTTCGCCAACAAGAGTATTTCCATCTTCGCCAAACTTCGGAGCTTTGAGGAATTGTCTCACTTTTTCATCCCGATACAACGTAAGAGGACCAGATACATTTCCCAAAACATCCTTACGCTTCAACTTCTTCTTTTTTCCATTGGAACATCCTGTATAAAAATTGTTCTCAAGAATTTCAAAAGGAGTCATGCGCAGCACTTTGCCAGAATCAACTGACGTAAGTTGCCACATTGTGGACTTACACCTCCTCTATTTTTATTTGTGAACATCTTCAAGATTGCGGCGAATCACGTCAAGCAATCTCATGGGCATCGTCTCGGCATCATCAATACCAAGATAATGCACAGAACCAAATTCATTCTCAACAGAAGCCTTGTCATTACCGATACCACATGCAATGACAGTCACCTTCTCCTTTTTGGCTCTCTCAAGGAGATTTTTCGTGTGAGCACCGAAACTATCATCATCACCAGCGCCACCATCCGTAATTACGAACAAAAGTTTGTGTTCCGGACCACCGCGCTTATGAATACGGTTAAGGGCATATTCCATTGCACCAACAGTTGGCGTGCCTCCACGTGCCTGCATACCAGTGATACGATATTTATCGTTTTTGTCGATTTTCTTTTCCTCGACATAAGAATAAATATCCAAGTTCGTTTGACCTGTAGTATAACCCTGAACACAGAGCGGAATATTCAGAGTTCGACAAAAATCCTCAAAGATTGCTGTCGTCTGAATTTCTGCGGCAAGCAAATCACCGGAAACAGAGCTAGATTCATCACAAAGCATATAAACATACATGTTCGGTACTTCGTGAGGCAGAGTACTCTTTTGGAAACCCTTCATGGAATCGCGGCAATACTGCTTAGAAGAAAACTTCGAACCACTATACTGCCAAGTCAAGACATCGTCATTCTCATACTGCTTGAATTTCTTTAGCAGAATCTGAGCAAGACGCTTACTTGTCTGCATGATTTTACCATGAACCTTATCGTATCCCTGTTTATTGGACAAAGAAACTTTCTCTGCACGGATGATATGAGGTTTAGCACCAGATTCAATCATCTGCATATCATCTGCTTCCTTCTGCATATCTTTCTTCCGCTCTTTTTCTGCTTCTTCAGAAAGGCGATTCATCGCAGCTTGAGTAAGCATATCTTCCAAATCCTGCTTAGCGGGACCATGGTCAACACTGCTATCAGTTCCAAGACTACCGGGTGCATTTGCCTGCTGCTTGAAACCGTTGCCAGCATTATTGTTGGGAGTTTTGCTTCTGCAACCGGAATTCGGAACCTGCTGAGACAGATTAGAGTTCATAGACCGTTTCGGGTTTGCAATGGATTGGGAAGAATTTTGATTTCCACTACCACTGTTTCCCTGACCTTGACCCTTACCGTTACCGTTACCGTTTCCGTTACCGTTTCCGCTTTGCGGCTGGTTTCCGTTTGTCTGCTTTACAAGATTCTGCATCTTCTGCTGCATTTTCTGGTTTGCTTGAGGCGAACCACCCGGCTGCGGCTTTCGGTTGTTTTCTTTGTCATCCTTGTCCATTTCGTCTCGCAGCAAAGGATAAATCATAACACCGAGCTGGTTGTTAAGGTACTCGCGCCGATTAGGGTCACGTGTTTTAACAATCTCATCAATGACATCCATACCATCATAGATACGCTCCATGATATCAGGGTAAAAAGTGGATGCATCAGCACCAAGTTTCAACTTTCCGAATACAGCATAATCGAGCCATTGCCCCAAAACCATATTAAAAGGAGATGGTTTATCTCCAGCAACTTCCTGAACAAGAGATGGAGCTGTTTTCCACTGTGCTTCATCCAATGCTCCTAAATAGGAAGCTGCCAGTCCGGGATAATGAGAAGTAATCTCATTCTCAACATAACCATCTTCGGTTGCATTCCCTACATGGTCAACCATTTTGGCGACTGTAACACACATATCTTTATTTTGCATAAGCGCCATCTGAAGTTGCATACCATCTGCAGACCGAATGTTTTCTGGAGCAATCGGATAAAACTGTCCATTCATCGCCATTTGATTGTAACGCGCAGTGCTTACACGAAAGTCCGTAAACAAGCGATGAGATACCTCATGAACCAACAAACCCGTTACAATTTCGTGTTTCTCTTCAACTGTTCCAACAGCTTGAATGAAAGAGCCAGCACCATTGACAGAAATTTCAAATTTGTCAAAGGTAGACTTGGTTTTTGCTGTTTTTAGCTTTGCATTTGGGTCATAAATCCGGTTCAGCTTGAACTTTTTCATTTCGGATTCCAAAAGACCTTCCGGAATTTTGGCTCCCTGAGCTCGAAGCGAATCATAAACACCCGCAATCAGATTCTTTGCGTACTCACTTAAGAATACACCATAGTCATCACTCAGGAATAAAGTCTTCCAATCGCTTTTCATATCTTCAACCATATCATCAATACGGTCAAAAATGTGTTCATCGTAAGCCATATAAGATAGAGCAACCCTGCCTGCTATTTCGCAAGCAGTGCAAGATTGCTCTTCCTCCTTTCATATTTTAAATTTTCTTTTTTTCCGTTTATTAGAAACGGAAACTGTTGCGAATCTTCATTCGCATATTTGCCTGACAAGTCTTATCCGAAGACGATTTCGTGATGATAGTTGTTTCTGCAGCTCGAATCGGGCTACCGATAATCATGGACTTTGCCAGCCAATCGCAAAGAGCGCGAGGACCGCAAACGCCATAATATTCCGCAGAAATCTTCTGCAGTTCGGGCCATACAGCGACAAACTTATCAATGGGAATGTTACCATCGGTTTTTTCGTTGTACCCGGTGGCAGCAACCAACATCTGCTTCATCTGCTCAGCCGTAGGCGGGTCAACATCGAGAATCTCGTTGTTACGGTCCTGCCATGCACGGTTCGGTTCACGGCAACCTTCGACATCATCGAAGTTGCCAGCAAACATCATCACAGACTTCGGATGGCGCTCGATAACCTTGCCAGAAGTAAGCGTAAACTTACGCTGGTTATCCATCAAGGTGTTAAGTGCTGCGATGACACCCGGATTCTTAGGAATCGTAACCTCATCATAAAAGACGAGGCAAGGACGAGTGAGCTTCGGAACCAAACCTTCAACAAAAGTCAAAACCTGCTGGCTTTCGCCCTTGGAATTTTCGGTAATTTCCTTAACTCGCGCCATAAGCGCGTTCATGCAGTCATTTGCCGTGGCTTCCTCATTGATGCTGCCGGTAATACGTTCAAACGCATCAACAGGGTCATAAGCCATATCTTCAGGAGACGGCATATTGGCGATAAACTCGTCCAGACCAATATGCTTACCTACACGGTCACAGTCAGGTGCGTAATAACCGCTGAAGAAATCTGCGGTAATATCATCACGCAGAACATCACTGTAGTACGGAAGCCCAGTTCCAGCAGCAATAATCTGAACGAACGTGGACTTACCACCACCGGGAGCACCACGCAGAAGATAATTGGAGAATGGATGTGCCGTACTCATGCTCTTCTGAATGGTCTGGCAAACATCTTCGTGCTGTCTGGTGACGATGAAACGGTCATCAATATGGAAGACGTGTTCTTTTTCCTCAGCAGTCAGCTCAGACTCCTCAACGATACGATATGCGCCATTAAATGCGGAGCCATCCATCACAGACTGAGCCATAGCAGCAACTGCCGAATTTGCAGCATTAGCAATATTACCGTTCTTAAAAACGGTAAAGTCACCAATGCCATCGGATACATCAAACTGACTTAGCTTGCTCTCGGTGAGCCCCATGAGATTCTTCGTATCCCATGCTGCGATGACATTATTTGCGCCATTTCGCTGATAGGCATTGTCGAACATCGTTGCGATATACCGCTTACGCTCATCATCACTCTGCGCATTCATCCAGCCTTCATAAGAGTCAGAAAACTCCTTGTCTTCCATGTAGAACGGCATGGAAAGAAGAAACGGCAGACTCGTCGGAACTTTGTCCTTAGTAACAGACTTTCCGTTTGCACAACTAAGAATAGATGCATTGCTGTTCTTAAAAGCCGCAGCATAACGAACGCCATTATTGGTGACCTCTGCCATGTACGCGGTATTGTTTTTACCGTAAGCTGCCGTATTGGTCGCCAGCGCATTCAGTGCGTGCATGAACCCCGGAACAACCTTGAAACACATGTTCGGGACGCCGGGAATTGCAGCATGCAGTTTGCACGAAGTTTCAACTCGACCATTGACAAGCTCACCATCTGCCATATAGCGAGGCAGACCCATCAGGTCGGCAGAAGTTACACTATAGTTACTCATTACATTCATTTTGGATAATCTCCCTTTTTTGATTTTTTATTTTTTCTTTGCATACAGAACACCATCAGAATCAATATTCAAATTCCAACTAATACTGTCTGCGTTAAATAACTGCACAAGTTCTTTTCTTGAAACTTTGCGCAGGGCCTGTTGTATCACGGTGAAATTTTCAACGTATACAACGGTTACATTCTTGGTATCCAAGTTAGCCAGCAAGTCATTAAGCGCCTGCCATCCTTCTTGTAAATACCATTCTTTTGTCGGCACTATCCTGAGTGCCGGGATTTTTTCCAGCATAGCACCCCTTCCGTTGAGAAGAAAAAGTGGAGGAGTGCGTTTTCACACTCCCCCACTGCTGTTGGTTTACAAGCGGTCTTCTGATTTAGAACGGAAGGTCGGAGTCATCACTGACATCCTCGAACTGCGGAGCCGTCTGAGGCTGAGCAGTAGGCTGCTGACGTGCAGCGGGCTGTGCGTTAGAATCAGTATTCGAAGCGGATTTTGCACCCACAAAATGAACCTTCTCCACAACGACTTCCATATCAGTGCGATTGGTTCCGTTCTTGTCCTGATAGGTCTTACTCTGCAAGCGTCCCTCAATCGCAATCATGGAACCCTTTTGGAAATACTTGCAGATGAATTCTGCCGTTTTCTCCCACGCAGTCATCCGAATCCAATCAGTCTGATTCTGACCATTGGCATCCTTGCGGTCTCTGTCGTTTGCAATGGTGAAAGAAACGACACTCTTGCCAGAAGTCGTAGTACGAAGTTCCGGGTCACGAGCAAGGCGACCCATAATAGATACATTGTTGAGCATAAGCACTCTCCTTTTAAAATAAATAATTTATCCAGCTTGTTGCTGGTCTTCTTTGCACGATTTCAACCATCACTATGTTGCCCAAAAGCTAAATGAGGTTATTTTTCGGTTATTACCTAAAAAATTTCAGCCACACGCTTTTCAGTGTGTAGTTAAAGTTAAAATCTTGTGCGGTTGTACTATACCAACATTGCACCATTCAGACATAAAAAACAAAAAGACCCTCTCGTGAAAAACATTTCTGTTAATCACGAGAGGGTCTTTTAACGTCAATCTTTAGCCTTCGCTATTATTTGATTGACTGTCACCTTCGTCGACAGTGGTATCTGTATCCGATGTGTCAGATACTTTAGCCGCAACGGTTACTGTGATTTTGGAGTCTGCACTTGTATCAGTAATATCAACAGCACTTCCGGGTTCTTTGCTGCAAGCAAGAATACTATACGGAACTTGCGAGCCATCGTTCTCTTGCCACACGACTTCATAGTTCGTAATATTCAGGTCGTCAAGTTCTTTAATATGTGTTGGTTTAGAGACATCAATATACTTCCCGACAAGAGACGGCATTGCTACAACTGGCTTTCCTTGGTATCCGTCCATAATCGCTGCGCTATACTCCTTACCAACATATAGACTTTCAAATGTATGTTTCGGATTTGTAAAGCTGTCCATTGCACTGTCGTAGGACGAGAACATTAAACAAACATCATCAATCCTAGTTTCTGATGATGTGTCTGCTGTAATATCTGCTGGTCGTACATCCTTCTGAGTGACCACAAGAAAAACATTATCAAATTCCGTAACTGTAGAATTTTCTGTCGTCAGTTCCACGTTCGAATTATCTTGAGCAAGGTTATCTTGCGTATCATTCAAAGTGTAGTGATATGCTGTACAACGGAACAAAGATTTGATGATATTGTTTTTACCATTAGTAAAAAACACGGAATTGTAATAGCTGCAATTCGTAATGCGCCAATATCCGGTTTCTGTTCCTATCCTTTTAGGTGTAAGACCACCATTGATTTCCATTTCATTTTCGCCACTATAAATTTTGTATATAAGGCGATTATCTTCGTTCTCTTCGTAAGCCGAGCCAGTATAATCATTGAAAAATTCTTGCATTGCATACTCTGTTTGCTTATGGCAATAGCTTGTAAGGTCTGCACTTACCTCAGTGTAGGGAGTTTGCTTTGCAGTTTCGATTTCTGCTTTTGCTTTTTCTTCTGCCGTCATCATTGGCTGCATCTGCATCAAAGTATCTACTTGTGTTTGTAAACGAACGGTTTTAATCAGTAGCTTCGTAGCCTTTTCAGCATCATACGTTGCCTTTAATTTATCATACAAATCAGATGTGCCAGCCGAAATTTCTTGAACTTCTGACTGTGTAGCACCATTTGCATCGCTAGTTGATACTGCTGGTTCTGTTGTCGAAGAAGGTGTTGGAGATATATCGTCCGGTTTAGGGAGAACACTGCATGAACACAAAGTTACCAATAAAGCACTTGCAGTTATCAAACAATAAATACTCTTTTTCATAAATTATGGCAAGGAGACCCGCGACTTTAGTCGCGGGAGGAATTGCCCATTCACTTCCTTTCGATTAAGTAATTTGTTGCAGGTTTTAATAGCTGTAATTTTTTAAATGAAATGCTATTCGTAATATAACAATAGAATAGAAAAAAACCCGCATCCATTTCGAATACGGGGATAAGCATATTACTTCTTTGTTGGTTTTATACGTTTCCACTGTTTTCTTTTGAAAACGCCGTTTGAGTCCTGTGATACGGTTTCATCGGGATACTGTTTTTTGGGACCCCTTTGGACTTCAACATACCTTTTCAAAAGTGTATCTGCTGAAAAATCCTTTACAACCCCACCTCGATTATAACAAGTAGAACAATATCCTCGCATATTAGGGTTTGCCGGACGACCACAAATTGGGCAACGCTTGGTGATATTCTTTAGTCCACGGACATGCGATAGACCTGAAAGGATACCCCTATTCATTTTTTTAGCACAATCCGCACAAAGAATCAACTGACGATTATCTGGCATTTTTTCGCCGCAAAGAACACAATTTTCCTTTTTATAATTTGCAACAGCTCCGGTCTCAACGAAATTTTCAATGGTCTGATATGCTTCATGATATTGACTTCCTGAAAATCTCAACCCCTCTTTTTTAGGGATGCTTGTTGTCTCCGGCGTTTTGTCACTGCATTTTTCCATAACGGCTGCAATACTTTTGTATTGTTCACAGGTAAGTTGAGACAAAGGGAAACGGTCATCTCCCGCTTCACGGTTATTCAGTTCTCCACTTTCTGCCATTGCCATAGCTAGGATATAGTTTTCACTTGATTTGCGGCTCACATTGTTCTCCTTAAATACCAAATTATTGCGAAGTATATTGGTCTACCAACGTACTCATAAGACCCTTCTTTTTTCTTCTGGTGTTCTTTGCTGCTTTTTTTGATGATATACTCGATGCTTCTTGATATGTCCGTATAACATTTCCGTTCGAGTCGATGATGTCTGCAACAATTGGTTGTTCTTTCAGCACTTCAATATCCTCAGCAGAAGCTTCTTGTGAAGACATATCTTGCACTTCAGTTTCATCAACCATTTGGACTTCTTCTAAATCGGATTCTGCACCTTCATCCTTTGTAGACTCCTGCTCGTTCTCCTGTTGCACTTGTTCACTATTAAGAACTTCCGCTTCATCTGAAAATTTTGAGGGCATTTCATCCACGTGATTTTGCTCCATGTCGATATCGTCTGAAAATTCTTCCGGATTATACTCACTTTCTGTTATTGAAGCATCTGGCTCAAAACTCATATCGTTTCCGATGTTCTGCGGTGGTTCAAAACTTCCGATTTCATCATCTGCATCAGCAAAAGGGTCATCATTTGCGTGCTCTGTATCAAAGCCCTTCGTATCACCTAAGTCGCTTGAAGACACATCCGAAACCATTTCCTGTTTTGGTACATTGACAACAGAAGATGGTGTTTCCGCAGTGGATTCCGCATATTTTGTAGAAACGTCCTCGTGTGCATCGGCATCCATTTCATCTTGTGTAAAGAACTCCTGCGATTCTGTGTCAGACGTATCACTACGGACATTTAGAACTGATTCTTGCGTTTCTTTTGAAATTTGTTGCTCGGATGCCATTTCACAATCTTTACGTTCTTGGATATTGTGATTTACATTCCACAAGTCACGCGCATTTTCAGTCCACTCATTGAACTTTTTAGGCGGGGTTCTCCAATCGTTCTGAGATTTTTCATCCTGTTTGGAAGGACTGCCGTTTTGTGATACAGTTTTGTTCTTTGATGGCTTTATTATATCACGTTTCAGTCCCTTTGTATACCTTATTGGACGCACAAAGAGCGTGGAAATAAATACCACAGCAAAGGACAATATAACAGATACATTTGCGTTTATATACAGAAAAGTAAATGAAAGCGCAATTAAAGCTAAACGTATTTGATAAATGAAAGAGATACTTTCATTCATGCGGTCCATATCTTCTGGTGGCGCGAAATCATTCTCATCATCTGTCATGTCGAGTTTGAATCGTATTTCTTCAGGAGTAAGTCTGTATATATATGGAAGGTCGTTCTTTTTTGGTTCAACTTCTAACACAAGAACAGTGACCAACGGTGCTTCACCTTCTGGTGCCTTTGCCCTCGGAAGTATTTCAACCAACTGCTTATCTAATTCTATATCTGCAACAACTCCCGTTTCTTCGATTATTCCATGACCGAAATACTTTCTTCCCTTCATGGAGATTTCTCGAACAGAAAATCGCTTGATAGAAGTTCTTGACGTATATGTTTCACCTAAATAGCGAATTTGATTAAATGGCATTATTCGTTGTGATGCATACGAGAGAATACAAGACACGAATACTACTATCAAAGCAAAATAGCCATATATCATTCCTCCTCACCATCGCTTTCGCCAAAATCAACCTTAATCAATTCTGCTGTTTTCTTGCTGTTTACCGCCCCCTTATATCCTTGAACAATCGTATACGAAAAAATATTATCGTTTGCAAATGGCATGTCATCAAATGCCATCAAGTACGTAGCGCCAACATTGAATCCAATTCTTTCAACCCGGTGGAGTTGGAAATTAAATGGTTTATTATCTTCGTCAACCGTAAAATTATAAGTGTACACGACTTGGCTTGGAGCTACTTTTTGACCAATAGCATTGTATTGACCGTTTGATGTCTTATCGGTACATAAAGCATACACAAAATGATATCCTCCATGTAGATAACGGTCTTCACACACAACCAAATGCCCAAAAAGGATAACAGATAAAAGAAATACAACCGGAACAACCTGCCACATGCGCGAGAAAACAAGTGAAATTATCGCCGTAACAAGAAGTACTAATATTCCGGCGCAAATCTTAAAATAATACGTTCGGCGTAACACACCACGGTCATCAATATTTTTCCCGGCCATCAAAAGACTAACAACGCTTTTTGTTGCCGCCTTTGTTCGTTCCAGCATTTGCTGAAGAATGCTTTTATTTTCATCACTCATTGCGTTGTCCCTCCTCTTCGCTTACTGTTACATTCGATGATTGCGAATCGTCTGCTGTGGCACTATTCAAAAGATTCTTTCCTGCAGAGTCAAGCAGTTCTTCAATCGTTTTTCCTTTAAGTTTCATCGTTGACAAAGGAAACTCCTGTACTCCACCATCTGCAGTTTTTACACGAGCAATGATTTCAACATTCGTTTCTCCGCTTAATTGTGTAGCAGTAGCATCAAGTTGCTGTTTCTCTCCGTCTACAATAACCTCACCAGCGAACTTCTTATTCGTTACCATAGACTCCTTGATAATCGTTCCCTTTGTGATGTCGACATCGGCAAATCGACCTACGACTTTATTATTCGCATTGACAAAAAATACCGGGCGGTCAGTTTTCATTGAACCATCGTCTGCCATGTACATATCTGTACACTGTGCAGCATATTCATCACGCGAAAGGTCAATATAGCTCAAGTTGGAGTCTTCGATTGTCGCCCCTGCAGGAATATCTGTGTTGGCAACAACTACTTTATAGCTATTAGGGGCAAGTCCGAGAAATTCTGGATAGCGTTGATACACAAAGAAAAAAGACGCTGCAATAACAGCAAGCGCAGCAATGATACCGAAGAAAATCTTAATACGACGTTTGCGACGATACTTACGCTCGGCTGTATCATCATACGCTTGGAATGCATCCAAAGGAGTGCTATTTGCAGCGTATATATCCATCTGAGAAGCCTGAGTAGACGCTTCTGCCTGCATACGTTCCTGCTCGATTTGTGTACACAAAGCATTATACTTTTCATCGGGAAGTTTCATCTTTTTCCCATTCGGCAATGTGATTGTACCATTGTCGTTTACAGCAACATCAACAATCTCACCCTTGTACTTAAGCCGGGTATGTCCAATTTCTTTCATAATGTTTTCCTCCTTTTCTCTTAAGTGCGAAGAACACTTTTAGCCAAGCCATTCACAATATCCATGTAAGGAACTTTTCCGCGAGTCTCCTTTGAGTCAACTGCAAATTTCGGAACAAATGCAATACCGCTATATTTTCGCATGAAACTTACATATGCCTCTCGTGTTTCGCCCCAGCTATCTTGAATATTCATGGCGTTCTGAACAAGAACATCGCGAGTAAGAGCATTGTTGGCAACAACAATTACCTGTCGAATACCGTTACTCATAACGTCTTTAAACATCATAGTTGCTCCATGAATTGCATACTCAAATTCGTTATCAGTGAAACCGGATTCTGCACGGATAAGTTTTTTCTCGTTTCCACGTGGAACGATGTAGTAAGCAACTGCACCTTTGTGAGCAAATTTATCGTAAACGCTGCTCAAATAAACCACTGCATCAAACGATTTAATATCTTGCGCGGCTGGACGATAAGATGTTTCATTGTCCGAAACGAACTTAACAGGTGCATATTGCGGAGCGGCAATAGGCGTAACCGTTGTCACATTTGCAAGCTGATTTGACGTAGTGCCACCCAAAAGCTCAATATCTCCATCATCCTCATATTCTTCGTAATTTTCTTCATTAGATGTATTTTGAGGTTCCGGTTTTGGTTCGGGTTGATGTACTGGTGCTGTCTTTTGTTCGGTGGCATTTTCTTTGTGCCGTTTTGCAAATCCTTTTCGTTCGTCTTTTTTAGGAACAGATTCCTCACTTGGCGCTGTAGCCGTAGTCTCTGATGCATCTGCTTCGTTCAGAATGTTTGACAGAATAGACTTTGATACTTCATTTACACTTGAAGTGTTATCTTCCGGTACACTTTCTCGTGCTTTTTTAGTCTGCTGTTTTTTATTTGCTGGTGGTTCTACATCTGGTGCAGTTGGACGAATCTCAACACTTTGTTCTTCTTCACGAGCCTGTTCTTGGATTTTCTTTTGTGCCTCCAAGAAACGCTCATATTGTGCTTGCC
>OKRZ01002848.1_pt1 | contig 12217 bp, 9 predicted proteins | sample 1601141 | NCBI WGS metagenome assembly OKRZ01 (sample SAMEA3541524, study PRJEB24748) | human gut metagenome | biome: human gut; feature: human-associated habitat; material: faeces | place: China | collected 2012
TGACCAAGAAGGGGATGCCCTTCCGGGATGCCTACAAGCTGACCGGCTGCATGGTATCGGACTGCATTGCCGCCGACAAAACGCTGGAGGAGCTGACCCTGACCCAGTTCCAGAGTTACAGCCCGCTGTTCGGGGCCGATATTTATGATGCCATCGACCTTGTGCACTGCTGCGAGGGACGCACCAGCTACGGCGGCCCCAGCGCCGCCAGCGTAGAAAAGCAGATCGCGCTGGCAACGGCGCGGCTGGACGCATGGGAGGAGGAAAACGCATGAAGGTAAAGGTATTTATTGATGGCTCTTCCGGCACCACCGGCCTGCGCATCGCCGACCGTCTGGCATCCCGCCCGGAGATCGAGCTGCTGTCCATCTCTGCCGAAGGGCGCAAGGACGTGCACGAGAGGGCAAAGGTCATCAATTCTGCCGACCTTGCCTTCCTCTGCCTGCCGGATGCGGCTTCTAAAGAGGTCATGCCCCTGCTGCGCCCGGACGTGAAGGTGCTGGACACCTCCACCGCCTTCCGCACCGATGCCGCATGGGACTACGGCTTCCCGGAGCTGAAGGGACAGAAGGAAAAAATTCAGAACTCTTACCGCGTGGCAGTGCCCGGCTGCTATGCCAGCGGCTTTATCAGCATCGCCCGCCCGCTGGTGGAGCTGGGGCTGGTGGCGCAAAGCTACCCCTTCAGCTGCACCGGCATCTCCGGCTACTCCGGCGGCGGCAAAAAGATGATCGCGGACTACGAAAGCCCCGACCGCCCGGCGCACAGCAAGCTGGATGCGCCCAAGAGCTACGGCCTGAGTCTTGGCCACAAGCACCTGCCGGAGATGCAGAAGATCAGCGGCCTTGCGCACACGCCGATGTTCGTGCCGGTGGTGTGCGACTACTACTGCGGCATGCAGGTGCTGGTGCCGCTGGATCTTACTCTTGCGGGCACTACCGCCGAGGCAGTGGCTGCCGCCCTTGCGGATTACTACAAGGACGCCGCCACCGTGAAGGTGCACGGGCTGAACGAGCCGCTGCCGGAAAACGGTCTGTACTCCAACGCCATGGCGGGCACCGACCGCATGGAACTGTACCTGACCGTGAACGCCGCGGGAGACCAGATGATGCTGGTCTCGCTGTTTGATAATCTGGGCAAGGGCTCCTCCGGTGCCGCCGTCCAGTGCATGAACCTGATGCTGGGTCTGGAAGAGACCAAAGGGTTGGAATAACAATGCACCCTCATCCGTCATTGCTGGCGCAATGACACCTTCCCCCGTCTGGGGGAAGGCTTTATAAGAGGGTGCTGATGAAAAAGAATCAGCGTACCCGGCAGAAGCTGTCACCGAAGGTGACTGATGAGGGCGTATGCTGAACGATGGGGGAAGTAAAATGCAGTATAAGGAAGTTGCGGGCGGCATCTGCGCGCCCAAGGGCTTTGCCGCCGCCGGTGTCCATTGCGGCATCCGGGCAAATCACAGCGAAAAATACGATCTGGCGCTCATCAAGGCCGAGGTGCGCTGCGCTGCTGCGGGCGTGTACACCACCAACAAGGTCTGCGGTGCGCCCATCAAGGTGGACCGCGCCCATCTGGCCGATGGCTACGCACAGGCCATCGTGGTAAACAGCGGCAACGCCAATACCTGCGCCGCCAACGGCGTGGCACTGGCCGAGGAGTGCTGTGCACTGGTAGGCAAAGCGCTGAACATTGACGAAAAGGACGTTCTGCCCGCCTCCACCGGCGTCATTGGTCAGCCCATGGTCATCGACCCCTTTGCCCGGGGCATCCCGGCGGCAGCGGAAAAGCTGGCTGCCACCGCGCAGGGCAGCACGGACGCTGCCACCGCCATCATGACCACCGACACCCATAAAAAGGAGTACGCCATCCAGTTCGAGCTGGGCGGCAAGGTGTGCACCGTGGGTGCCATCGGCAAGGGCAGCGGCATGATCGCCCCCAACATGGCTACCATGCTGGCGTTCTACACCACCGACGCCGCCGTCTCGCCCGCGCTGCTGGAAAAGGCACTCAAGACCGTTGTGCCCGGCACCTATAACCAGATGAGCGTGGATCTGGATACCTCCACCAACGATACTCTGATCATCATGGCGTCCGGTCTGGCGGGCAACCCGGAGATCTGCGAGGAAAACGCTGATTACGCCGCTTTTGTGGCAGCGCTGACCGCCATTGCAGAGCACATGTGCGCCGAGCACGCCGGAGACGGCGAGGGTGCAACCCACCTCATTACCTGCGAAGTGACCCACGCGCCCGACCTGAAGACCGCCCGCGCCGTCAGCCGCAGCGTGGTCTGCTCCAACCTGTTTAAGGCGGCGGTCTTTGGCCGCGATGCCAACTGGGGACGCATCCTGTGCGCTATCGGCTACACCCCCGGGGACTTCTCCATTGATAAGGTCTGCGTCTGGCTTTCCAGCAAGGCGGGCGAGGTGTATGTGTGCGAGAACGCCGCCTACCACCCGTACAGCGAGGATGAAGCCGCCAAGGTGCTGGCAGAGCACGATATTCTGGTCAAGGTGGATATGGGCACCGGCGAGGCAAGCGCCAAGGCGTGGGGCTGTGACCTGACCTACGACTATGTGAAGATCAACGGCGATTACAGAACCTGACAGGAGCGCGGAACAGATGAAAAACGAAGAAATGGCGCGGCTTTTTTCGGAGGCCACCCCTTATATCCAGAAATACCATGGCAGAACCATGGTCATCAAATACGGCGGCAACGCCATGATCAACGAGACGCTGAAAAACGCCGTGATGAACGACCTTGTCACTCTGACGCTGCTGGGCGTGCGGGTGGTGCTGGTGCACGGCGGCGGCCCCGCCATCAACGAGATGCTCAAGAAGGTGGGCGTAGAGAGCCACTTTGCAAACGGTCTGCGGGTGACGGACGATGCCACCATGGAGATCGTGCAGCAGGTGCTGGCAGGTAAGGTGAACAAGGACCTTGTGGCAAAGCTGCGCGGGCGCGGCGTGGGTCTGTGCGGCATGGACGGACAGATGCTCCGCTGCACCGAGCTGGACCCCCAGCTGGGTCATGTGGGCGAGATCGTCCATGTGGACGCCACCCTGATCGAAAGCCTGCTGGACGGCGGCTTTATCCCGGTCATCGCCACCGTGGGCATGGATGACCTTGGGCAGGCGTATAACGTCAACGCGGACACCGCCGCTGCCCAGATCGCCATTGCCCTCAAGGCCGAAAAGCTGGTGTCCATGACCGATATTGCAGGCCTGCTGCGGGATAAGGAGGACGAGACCACCCTCATCCCCGAGGTGGAGGTGACCGAGATCGAGGGCTACAAGTCCGCCGGCATCATTGCGGGCGGCATGATCCCCAAGATCGGCGGCATGGCCGATGCCATCTATCAGGGCGTGCACGAGGCTGTTATCATTGATGGCCGTGTGCCGCACTCCATCCTGCTGGAACTGTTCTCCGACCGCGGCTCCGGTACCCGCTTCTACCGCCGCAGCCACCGCGAATAAAAAGATTGCGCAAGCGAAAAAGCAGTATTATAATAGAAAAAACGCTCCCTCCGGGGGAGCGGCGCATGCGCGGAACTTCTATTCACAGGAGGTACACCTATGGATTCTGAAAAAGTCATCAAGCGGGACAACGAGTACGTCCTGCACACCTATAACCGCAACCCCGTCGTGCTGGAAAAAGGCCACGGGCTGTACGCCGAGGGCCCGGAGGGACAGAAGTATCTGGACTTCACCAGCGGCATCGGGGTGAACAGCCTTGGCTACTGCGACCTTGCATGGGCAGAAGCCGTGTCCCAGCAGGCACACAAATTGCAGCACACCTCCAACCTGTACTACACTGCACCCTGCGGCAAGCTGGCGAAAAAGCTGTGCAAGCGCACCGGCATGAGCAAGGTTTTCTTTGGCAATTCCGGTGCTGAAGCCAACGAGGGCGCCATCAAGGCCGCCCGCAAGTACAGCGTAGACCATTACGGCAAGGACCGCTACAACGTTATCACGCTGGTCAACAGCTTCCATGGCCGCACCCTTGCCACCCTGACCGCCACCGGGCAGGAGGTGTTCCACAACTACTTCGGCCCCTTCAACGAGGGCTTCCAGTACGTCCCGGCGGGGGATATCGAAGCGCTGCAGGAACTGGTAGACCGCCACACCTGCGCCGTGATGATGGAACTGATTCAGGGCGAGGGCGGCGTGATGGCGCTGGACCCGGACTATGTACAGGCCGTGCGCGCTTTGTGCGACGAAAAAGACCTTGTGCTCATCGTGGACGAAGTGCAGACCGGCGTAGGCCGCACCGGCACCTTCCTGTGCTGTGAGCACTATAACCTCAAGCCAGATATCGTCACCCTTGCCAAGGGGCTGGGCGGCGGCTTGCCCATCGGCGCGGTGCTGATGAATGAAAAGGTAGCCGAGGGCATGGGCCCCGGCACCCACGGCTCCACCTTTGGCGGCAACCCGGTGGTATGCGCCGGTGCCAACGTGGTGGTAGACCGTCTGGACCAGAGCTTCCTTGCACAGGTCAGCGAGCGCGCCGTACAGCTGCGCACCGGTCTGGCAAAGCTGCCCCACGTCAAGAACATTTCCGGCATCGGCCTGATGGTGGGTATCGAATTCTTTGATGTGCAGGCTGCGGATGTGCTGGCTGCCTGCCGCGAAAAGGGCTTGCTGGTGCTTACCGCAAAGACCCGGCTGCGTCTGCTGCCGCCGCTGACCGTCTCGGAGCACGAAGTAGACATGGCGCTGGAGGTGCTGGCCGAGGTGCTGGGCACGATGGAGCCGACGGCTCCGAAGGAGCAGGCATGAAAAATCTGCTGAAAATGAGCGACCTTTCCCCCGCCGAGCTGACCCACATTCTGGATGTGGCAGACCAGCTGAAGGCGGACTGCAAGGCGGGCCGCACCGCCCCGCTGCTGGCGGGCAAAAGCGTGGCGCTGCTGTTCTCTAAGGCGTCTACCCGCACCCGCACCAGCTTTGAGGTGGGTGTGTACCAGATGGGCGGCCTTGGCAACTACATGAATACCGCCGAGCTGCAGGCCGGGCGGGGCGAGCCTTTGCGGGACACCGCCCGGGTGCTGGGGCGCTACTACGACTGCGCTGTCTGGCGCACCTACCGCCAGCGGGACTTGGAGGAACTGGCCGAGCTTTCCGGCATTCCGGTGATCAACGGCCTTACCGACTACGCACACCCCTGTCAGGTGCTGGCTGACCTGATGACCATCCGGGAGCGCCGGGGCACGCTGGCAGGGCTGAAGCTCTGCTTTGTGGGCGACGGCAGCAACATGGCCAACAGCCTGATCGTGGGCGGCCTTTTGGCGGGGATGCAGGTATCCTGCGTCTGTCCTCCGGGCTACCGCCCGGCAGCGGATGTGCTGATGTTTGCCCACAAATACGGCAATGCCTTCCACCTGACCACCGACCCCGCCGAGGGCCTGCGGGATGCGGACATCGTAGCTACCGCCGCATGGAACACCACCGCCCCCGGCACTGCCGAGAGCGAGCAGCGTCTGCGGGATTTTGTGGGCTTCCAGCTCACCGGCCGTCTGCTGGAAAACGCAAAGCCCAACGCGCTGGTGCTGCACTGTCTGCCCGCCCACCGGGGCGAGGAGATCTCCACCGCCCTGTTCGAGCAGCACGCGGACGAGATCTTTGACGAAGCGGAGAACCGTCTCCACGTCCAGAAAGCCGTGCTGGCGGTGCTGCTGGCGGGCAAGTAAAACGCTTTTGAATGCCCGCCGCTATCGGGTTGCGGCACCCAGCATCCGCATCGTGCCTTGGGCGGCACGCGCGTCTTGCTGGCCGCTGCCCCAACAACTCCTCCCTGTTTCCGCCGCTGGCGGCGGTCGTCGTCGTTGCACTTTGGGCATCAAGAGCGGAAAGAATATTTTGTATTGCAGTTCCGAAACGCCTGCGGGCGTTTCGGAACTGCTTTTTTATGGGAGAGATTGCGGTGGAAAGCCTCTCAGGCGCACATTCGTTTGCAACCCTTTTTTGCGTCCCAAAAGGGTGCGCTAGGGCTTTTTTGGGGTTTTTCAGGGCGATTCGATGCATTTCAGGGGCCATTCACGCAGAATTGCTCCACTTTTGCCGCCGTTCGTGGTATACTACAGGCACAGAGCAATACTCTGTTCAATATGCCATTCCCATAATTCCTATAGAGCAGAAAACCGTCCGGCAACCGCAAGCCGGGCGGTTTTCTGTTTTTTGCGGGTGCGCCCGGCGCGCCGGGTCGTTTCAGCGCATTTGCGGGGCGATTCATGTCCAAAACCGTCCAAAGAGGGCAAAACGTGGTACACTGGGTACAACAAAAAGCGCCCGGCTTGGAAGGGCGCTTGAAAAGGAGAGGATCTTATGCAAAAACGGCTCATCAGCATGGTTCTGGCGCTGAGCATGGCACTGACCGCAATGCCGCTGCCCGCCCTTGCCCAGAGCGCCCCGCCCGACACCGCCAGCGCCGCTGCACTGGCAGAGGAAAACGGTGATGTCACCAATATCTATACAAGCAATTCCTCCGGTAAGCCCATCGGCGATCTGGGCGACAGTGGAGACAGCTGGTCCTACGATGAGGCCAGCAATACGCTCACCCTGAAAAAAGGTACCTTCTGCCTCCGTAATTACGGCTATGACAGCTACAATAATTGCATCAAATGGAACGTGAAGATCGAGCCCGGTGCCACCCTGCAGGAGGCGCGGATCGGCTCGGAATACCATAACGGCTACACCGTGACCAACGCAGGCACTATCTCCGGCGGCACCTTCTACGGCAAGGTGATCTGTGAAGCCGGGGCTGTCATCAGCGGCGGCACCTTTAAGGGAGCTGCCAGAGTTGATGCTGCAGGCGGCGAGGTCACCATTGAAGATGGCACCTTTGAAGAGGGTAGTTATACCAGCGGCATGACCGTTAAAGCAGCGGGTATCCTTACCATCAACGGCGGCACCTTTAAGGGCAAGCGCACCTGCTCCGTGGATATCGACAATTGTGAAAAGATCGTCATCAACGGCGGCAGCTTTGAAAGCGCGCTCACGGATCTTGAAAGGACAACGGAAATCATCATCAATGGCGGTCTGTTCAACGACAAGCTGTATGTTGCAGGAGATAAATGTACCGTCAACGGCGGTCTGTTCACCACTGAAGATGACCCGCTGCCCGAGGATGCAGCCGTCAACGGCGGCTATTTCACGGCAGAACGCGATGGCCTTGTAGCCATTGATGCAGCCAGTGCTCCGGTGTATGCCCCTGTCGCGGTGGCAGCGGACGGCACGGTGAACGAGTGGTCGGCAGATGCCTATGACACCCTCTATGTTGTCTCCGGCAAACCGGTGACCCTGAGACCTACCTACAAGCTGAAGAGTGTCGTCAGCGGCGGCGAGGAGCTGAACTATAACGACGGGAACGGCGCAGTCAGCTTTACTGTGGGCGCTGAAGCTGTCCAGCTCAACAGCGTTATTTGGGAAGAGCTGGTCATTGAAGCGGACGGCTTCCCCAAGGGCACGGACGGCGGTGTCTACGGCGCAAAGGGCAACGGCTGGTCCTTTGACCCGGCGCACAAGCACGCAGAACTGTTTACAAACGATGTCCCCACCCTGACCATCGAGAAGGACGCTGTGCTGGACTTCGATGAGGTGATAAACAACGCCGATACAGTAAAATTTGCAGTTGAAAACTACGGCACCTTCAGCGGTGCGCTGAACTCTACCCGGTATGTGTACAATAGGGAGGGCGGCGTCATCAAGGATGCCACGCTGGACAGCCCGCAGAGCCTTTACAATGACGGCCTTGTGGAGAATTCGGTGCTGTGCGTTAGGTACATCGGCAACGGCTGGCGCGACCCGGCACAGCCCGCTACAATTCGCAACTCTGCGCTGGATGTTACCGGATATTCGGTAGTCAACATGGCTTCCAATAAGGCTGTGCTGGACGGCTGCTATAACAGCGCCGGTTACACCGGCACTGCCGTGATCCAAAACGGCGGCACGGCCGAAAACAGCCAGAACACCCTGAAGCTGCCGGTGGAAAATACGGCCGGCTATGACGGCAATGCAGAGCCCTACCAGCCCATCATTGACGGCGGCGAGTACACCGTTGTCTATAACGAGGGCGGCATCATTCAGAATAACCCCATCATCCATGCACTGGTGGCAAAGGATACCAAGGACCTGAACGGTGCTACGGATTACTACACCCTGAACTACACTGCACCGGAAGGTGCCGAGTACGCTAAAAAATACATCAACGGCATCAATGGCATGATGGAGGGTGTTTGGGACGCAGAAACCTCCACCCTCTACGTTGACACCGATCTGAACACCATCTCGGTCATCACGCATGCCCCCATCAAGAGTGTGAACGGCGTAGCTTATAGCGGCTCTGTAGCCGATGGAGAGCGTTACAACAGCACCATCGACCTGCGCAAGTATAACATCCCGCAGACCCATGTCCTCAACCTGAGCGCCACCGGCGAGGGCGCGGCGGAATTGCCGCCGGCAGACCCCGCAGACTTTGCCTTTGTCCTGCCCAACAACCTGACCTATGACGGCAGTCCCAAGGAAGTAACTGTTAAGAACACCAGCAATAAGGACTACGGTGATGTTACCGTGACCTACATGCAGAATGGCAAAGTGCTGGACGGCGCTCCCATTGAGCCGGGCGATTACAGCTATACTGTAACCGTCGCAGGCAGTGCACAGTATGCGGGTGGAACTGTTAAAACAGGCTCGTTCCGCATCATCGCCGAGACCACCCCGGAGGAGCCGCCAGAGCAGCCGCCGCAGGGGGACAGCACCGAGTTCAGCCCGCTGCAAACGGTGGCCATCGTGGCCGGTACAACGGCGTGGTTTGCAGGCAGCGCAGTAATGGGCTATGAGGCTGTTACTTACAGCATCCTTGCAGACCTGCTGCCCAAGGACACGCCCATCCCGCGCACCCGGGAGCAGCTGGCAGTGCTGCTGTGGAGCACCGCAGGCAAGCCCGAACCCGCCGCACCCGCTGTTTACAGCGATGTAGCGGAGCCGGATACCGCCAAGGCAGCCCGTTGGGCTGTGGAGTCCGGGCTGCTGCCCGACATGGGTGAGGGCGCCTTTACGCCCGGCAAGCGTGTGACCAAGGTACAGGTCATCCGCGCATGGAACCGGCTGAAAAAGCTGGGTCTGGCGAAATAACAATTGCCATCTCCTGATCGATCCTTTCCAATAAGTGCAGCAAGGCCGTCCGGCATTCGCCGGACGGCCTTGCTGCGTTGTGTAGGAGGGGATTCCCCGCAGCGCCGCCGCTTCCGCAGGAAGCAGGCGCTGTAAATGCCGTTTGCCATTACGACCCCACCCGTGAAAATGGGATAGCGGAGCGTCCGCAGACGCTCCGCTATCCCGAAAATTAAAATAATTCTTCCGCTGCAACGACGACGACCGCCGCCAGTGGCGGAAACAGGGAGGAGTTGTTGGGGCAGCGGCCAGCAAGATGCGAGTGCCGCCCAAGGCACGAAGCGGATGCTGGGTGCCGCAACCCGGAAGACGCGGAGGGCATTTTCAATCGTTCTCCACCCCGGGGCACCCGGCGGCGCGCCATGCGGCGCACAGCACCTCTTTTTCCGCCTTGGAAAGCTTTTTCAGGGCGGCTTCCCGGCGCAGGGCGGCGCGCTTGTCCGCGCAGCGCTCCAGATAGGCAAAGCCTACCGCGCCGTGGGTGCGGGTGTAGCGGGCACCTTTGCCGCTCTGGTGCGCTTTCAGCCGGGCGGCGGGGTGGTTCGTCCAACCGGTGTACAGCTGCCCGCCGGTGCAGCGCACCATGTAAACGTAGGCGACGTCAGGCAAGGCGTCCATTGTTTTTCAACACCTGACGGCAGGCGGCAAGGGCGGTCTCCTTGTCCTTGGCGGTGATGAGGAAGCGGCTGGCGTGGCAGAAGCTGATGCCCGGGATGCCGCTCTTCTGCTCGATGACCTCCTGCGGCTGCCCCGCCCAAGACTGGGGAAAGGGCAGCTTGGACTTTTTGGTCTTGTGGTCGGTGACGCACTGGGCGCTCCACCCGCCGCGCTGGCTGGGGTACACCACAAACAGGGCATCAGTCTTGTACAGGCCGTTTTTCCACGGCAGATAGCAGGGCAGCACCACGATGCCGTCGCGGGAGTTGCGGTAGGCCTGCTGCACTTTTTCGTCCGCGCGGTTCACGGCGTTGGCGCTGTCGATCTGGTTTTCCAAGATCTGCTTTGCCACAGCAACCGCCTTGAAAAAGCAGCTGTCCTGATCCTCCTTGGAGTCCCACACCGGGTTGAAAAAGCCAATGGCATCGCACAGGCTGTTCTGCTCGCCGGTGTTGTCGTTCAGGTCCAGCGGCTGGATGAAGTTTTCGTCAATGAGCCGCGCCTGCCGCTCGCCTACAAGACCCGGGCCCAGCACCCGCCACAGCAGGCCAAAGGCCGCGTAGGGCACGCCGTTGGCGCGGTACTCCCGGGGCTCCTGATGGTGGTCGAACATCCCAAAGCCGATATCGTACACGATGCCGTCAAAATCGTCAGGCACGGTAAAGCCGCGGGTGATCTTGATATCCGGGCGCAGAATCTGCAATAGCGCCGTTGCAAACACGTCATCGGCATGGAACTTGCCGGCGTGGGTAAAACCGTTTGCGGGAATTTTCATGGACTTGATACCTCTTCTTTATTTTCAGATATACCTTCGTTTTGTCTGATATCAGTATAGCACAATCCCGCCCGTGGGACAACAAAAAGGAGCTGCCGCACGGGTGCGGCAGCTCCAGATTGGTTCTATTTACAGCGCCGAGTAGCCGAAGCTGTTCACCAGCGCGTCGATGTGCTGCCCGGCCTTGCACAGGGGGCAGTCGCGGGAGTCGAAGCTGGCGTAATCCGGCAGGCTGGTGGGGTCGAAGATAGAGGTGACCGGGTAGCCAAGGCACTCGTGAGTGGTGGCAAAAATAGCCGAAAGCCCGGCCACGATGCCGCCGTAGTAGTTTACGGCTTCCACAGCTGCCTGAATGGTGTAGCCGGTGGTGATGGATGCGGCCAGAATGAGGACGTGCTTGCCCTTGACCATGGGAGCAAGATTGTCCCGCAGAATGATCTGGCTGCCGGAGGTGTATTCCGGGGTGACGATGTAGATGGTCTTGTGGGCGTTCATATTGGTAAAGCCGTCCTTGGTCAGCTCGTTGGCAAGGCAGGTGCCAATGACCTGTGTGCCGTCCAAGCAGAGCACGGTATCCACGATGGTGCTGTGCTGGTAAGCGCTGACCAGCTCCTTTGCCACGGCTTTTGCCTCGGAAAGGCGGGACTTTTGGGTGGTCACGTCGATGTAATAGTTGATGTGGCTGTGGCTGGTGGCAAAATGTCCCTTGGCCACCCGCAGGAACAGTTCGCTTTTGCTGGTGGGAAGCTTGACCATATTGATCATTGTACAGCACTCCTTTTTTCACCGGGCGCAGCTGCGCCGCAAAATACAAAACAGCGCGGCAACCTATTTTGGTCGCAGCGCTTATTTTTCTTCTCTGCTTCTTTATTGTACTGAAAAATGCCGCTGTGCACAAGACACAAACCTGACGAAAAACCTTGCTTTTTTACAGACATATCGCCGAAAACTTGGATGCAAAGGCCGCTGCCGCCCGGAAAAGCGCACTGCAAAGAGGACATGGCGGCAAGCCCGGCGCTGCGGCAGGGGAGGAACGCGCTTTTTTGCGCAGCACGGAAAATTTTGCAAAAGGGGCTGGTATTTTTGCGGGTTTTGAGTATAATAGAGGAGAGATTGTTCAAATTTGAAGTAAAAGGAGAATCACATCCATGGCACAGGCAAAACAGGATATGGGTTCCGGCAGCGTAAAAAAGCTGATGCTGCAGCTCATGATCCCGGCGGTCGTTGCACAGGTGGTCAACCTGCTGTATAACATCGTGGACCGCATTTACATCGGACATATTGCCGGCATCGGCGCGGCAGCGCTGACCGGCGTGGGCTTGTTCACTCCCATCCTTATGCTGCTGAACGCGTTCGCCATGCTGGTGGGCGCGGGCGGCGCGCCCCGCACCGCCATTGCGCTGGGACAGGGCGACAAGGAGCAGGCGGAGAAGATCATCTCCAACAGCTTTACCATGCTGCTGCTCTTCTCGGTGGTGCTGACCGTGGTGTTCTACGCCGGAGCACCCACCCTGCTGCGGCTCTTTGGTGCCAGTGACGCCACCCTGCCCTATGCGCTGAGTTACAGCCGCATCTACATTCTGGGCTCGGTGTTCGTGCTGCTGGTGCTGGGCATGA
>OKRZ01002849.1_pt1 | contig 12214 bp, 20 predicted proteins | sample 1601141 | NCBI WGS metagenome assembly OKRZ01 (sample SAMEA3541524, study PRJEB24748) | human gut metagenome | biome: human gut; feature: human-associated habitat; material: faeces | place: China | collected 2012
TTTGATAGAGCGGACCTTGCTGATACTGCCATTTCTGAATGTTAGGATTATCCAACTGCATAAACGCAAATTTGTTGACTTCAAGCACGACATCACTGATGGGAAGAAACTTTTGAATTTTCTTTACCAAATTGACGTGGGTCTGCAGCAACTGATTTGCGGTGGGTGTGAGCCAGCCTTCCGGTCTTGTGCGATTATTGAACTTTGCCTCTTTGTTTTTGATGCCGATGCAAAGGACATCTTTCTCGCAACCCGGAAGATGGCGTTTGATGACACCAATCTCTTTTGCACGCTTGCTGACGCTGCCATTTTGAGCAGTGGTTTGCTTTACGCACTTTTTAGAAATGGTTCCATTTGCCTTAGCCCTCCGCTGACGGCGGCTACGCCTACCGTTTGTGCGTCTTGCGTGACGGGAATCCTTACGCTTTTTCATCAGCTTCGGAATCTCTTTATTGCGGCTTTTCAGATGTGCAGTAAAGACTGCCGTTCCATTTGCTTTAACAACTGCAACACCGATATTGGTTCTGCCGGGGTCAATGCCTAAATAGAGAGGCTGTACCGCATCGTTAGTTTCATAAAGTAGCTGGATGGTAAACGGATTACTTTGTACGACTCGCGCTTTTTGCTCTTTAAGCAGATGGCGCACATGTCCGCCGCGAGTCGTAGGCATCAAAGGTTTACCGTCTTTGTTGAGCACATAAACAGTGGACATATACGTCACCTTCTTTACGATAAGTCTCCCCTGCCGAAACAGGAGGTTGTGTTTCCCTTGGCTGGGTGTTTGCTGTGAGCGATATTGTACGAGACAATGCCACTCGTGCGGAGCTATCAACTGGGAAAATCGATAGGCGCAACAAACATCCATACGCCTGTGATGCTTGTAAAAACAGATGGTTTTATTCAAACCACCTATTTTTGCAAATACCCCTTTTATACGCAAAAAGGTGAACCTCCCGAATTCGGAAAGTCCACCTTGCGGATTATAAATTGTACGGCTGCTTTTTAGGCAGAAACAGAATGTTATCTATCGTACATTTTTGATTATAGGCCGTTCGCATAAATCCGCAACAAAAAACCGCCACCCAAATGGGCAACGGTAATGAAAAATCAAATTTCAGCGCAGAACATCGCGAGTTTCTGCCACAGCAAATAGGTGCTGTATCTCATGCGTACCTTTTCAGGAACACCAGTAACCAAACACCATTTGTGAGCAGTGGCTTTGATGCGAGGAATCTGCCTCTGTTCGGCTTCGGTAAACGTCTTGCTGTATAGTCTGCGACGGCGTCCGGAATTCCAAAAGGCTCCTTCCATCGTTTCGCAAATCAGAGCGTACGCCAAATAGCTTTGGGCTTCTTCGTGAGTCAATGTAACCATCGTTTTCATGGCTGTCACCCTGCCTTTCTCTCATTGCGAGCCATGTGCAATGCATAATCAAGAGCATCGGGGTCATCGGCCAAGAATTTGGCTTCCCGAATCGTACCAAACTTCGGGTGCTTCACGATTGGATATTTATCAAAGACTTCCCGTTCCTGAATGAGCGTGCCATTCTTGTATATTACCTCAACGTTATGGGACGGAACCGCGTAATGACGGATGCGGTCACATTCGCCCTTATAGTTGATAGGAGTGATACAACCGATAGGCTTTCTCTCTTCCATCCCTGTAACGGTGACTAGAAAAGCCTTAATGGTTCGAGCTTCGTCTTCCATATTTTCATCGTAGTACTTGAATGTATTGAACATCGAAGTACCTACTTTGTAAGCATCTTCTTCGAGACAAAGATACGTTCCGTTGTAACGGCAGAACCAGAGCATTGGCACTGCTTTTCCAGTTTCCTGTGCTTCTTTTGCATAGCGCTTGAAAATCTTTATGTCCAGCTTGAAATCCTCGGTGTAATGCTTCACCGTGCTTTTCACGATGAGTTTCAGGAAATCACAGATGGAAATAGCGGTCATAGTCATATTGGAAGTCATAATAAAATCTCCTTTTTAGTCAACCATAACTTTAGAAATATTCATGTCATAGCGGTTGAATTTAGAAATATAGTCAAAAATGGTATTTACTTGAGCTTTTGTTGCGGTTTTGGTCTCATCCATATCGAGGAATGTATTGCCCATCGAAGGATTACGAATGGCAATCCAACCGCGTTTATATAGGAAATCGAGACCCTTGCCGCTCCAGTCATACGCCATATTGAGAACTTCATGGTCAGAAAGACCAAACGCTTCTCGATTGCGCATGATGATGCGGCCAGCCAGGGCAGCGTGCTCGCCAAACTCGCAGGCATACCAGGTGCCATCGGGAGCAATCAGACCATATTCGGTCAGCTGATGCTGAATGGGTCTATCACTGATATAGCTGTTGTACAGTCGCTGACGGCGTTCAACGGATGTGCCTTTCATGTTTGCTTCAATCCAAGAGGCAAGCTTGGTCCAAAAATCGGTTTTGTAGAATTCCGGGTTGGATTCCTGCTCAGGAAGCGGTTCGCCATTGAATTCTGCAACAAGGTCTGGGTGGGTAAAAAGCCATGCACCGTTGTTGAATGCATCAGAATAACCCGTTTTCCCATAGAGGAAGCTCTTGATACCGTCATAGCTGCAATCGATATAATGATGTTTTGCATTGGTGCAGAGCGTTTCATAGCTATCAGTCATAGCAAAGCGGTCAACATAATTGAGCGGATGTGCAATCATATCCTCACGAATTTGATTGACCAGCATCTTGTGTTGAAGCTCCTCAACCTTCTGCCCGAGGGAACGAACACGAACATTGTCATCGACAAGTTCAAACTCATTGACACCAACAAGTTTTTTCCGGCCTTCGATAATGTCCTGGCAAACATGCTTTTTTTCTTCCTCGTTGCCACCCATCATGCAGGAGAGCAGCAGCTCCTCACACTTTTTATACGGCTTGTCCATATTCCAGAACCAGTCACGTGCAATGGCGGTGAGGAACTCACCATCCATACTGAAATGTAGTTGTTCACCCATGTTGGGTAACCTCCCCAATTGTTATGTGTTGTTCTCGACAAAGTCTTCGCATTCCTCGCTGGTCAAAACCACGCCGAAATAGGCAACACGCTTGACGGTGGTTTCCCACACGCGAACGGTGCGTGCCATTGGCTGAACGACCCAGGAATGACAGCGCCAGAGCCCGTCTTCGGAAAGAGCATAGCCCGTTGCAATAAAGCACCGGTCTTTGTTTTTATACCAAAGCCGTGCAGAATTGTAATGGCACTGGCAATCCTGGCCTTTCCTCATATAGCTGCTGCCATAAAAGAACCGGCCGCGTTCAAGGATTTTTGGTGCATCTTCATCGAACATCGTCAAGCAGACTTCATCCCCGCCAAATGTGAGGATTTTGTCATGCAGCTTCTTCATAGCATCGAGCGTTTGAGTATCGAAACCAGAAGAGGTGTTGTAAATCTGGCTTTTGGTAAGCCGCATTTTCCAATCCTCGTTCATTGGGTTCCAATGAATCGGCGCGGACATCTGGTCAGGGGTCGTAATGGGTTTCAGACTGTTCCAACCTTTCGTACTCATTACAATTCCTCCCTGACAGAGCGCAGACAGCTCAGGATTTTTTCATACAAACGGTAACGATTTTCGCCGCTCGGTACAAAGTCACCAAGCTTTTTGGAAATGAGAAGTTTATCAAATGCCTCCATAATATCAAAGACGGTGAACAGCTTGTATTGTGCATTTATATGCTTCACACGGAACTCGACATCTTCGACAAGATGCCAATATTCCATGCCATACAACATTGCGCCGCTTTCGTTTGCTTTTCGGTCTTGTTCCTCGTCTGCATCGTCACACACAATACAGACACCGTTTTCATCGAGATAGTTTTCGAAGACGTCGCAGATATCGGAGGCAACAGAACGGATATCGGAATTTGCCTTCACCTCAGGTTCAGGCTGGGCGGCTTCAACTTTGTACTCGATACTGTCGTGACGAAGTGACTCTTCGATACCATCAAAAACGATGTCCGCGTAGTCGTTATCATCCCGACACGCTTTGAAAATGTTTTTGACGGATTCGATTGCCTCTTTGGAATCTGAGTTTCCCTCAACAGAGAACTCCAAAGGAACCAAGGCAACAACTTTGTATTTATTCTTCATGATTTTTTCTCCTTAGTTTAACAGGATGCCGCAGCATTTGTTCAGGCAGATGACACTGAACACGAGCAGCGCTATATAGCGCAGCGTGAAAGACTGTGCCAAAGCACTGATGCTCAGGATGATGAAGAGAACAAACAGGGCGGCTAAGGTTTTGAAGATGGTATAGATGATTCTGTTCATGGCGATACTCCTTTTCTTGCTCCGGTTAGCGAAGCATGTCAACGATTTTTCCGACCAACTCATCATTGGTAACGAACTGGTTGCGGCCCTTGGCACCGAGCGATACAGAGGAGTAATCCTTCATATCGGCGGCATAGCGAACCATATTCTTGTCGGCAATCGGCTGATAGCAGGACCGTTCTGTGGTCACATACACGCATTTTCCGTTCAGGATATTCATGATGTGTCCGTAACAGCCCGTCTGCTTGCCGTTGCGCTGCATGTTTTGCAGGTTATGCGTCAGCATCAGACCGTCGTTCTCCTTCTCAGCGCTGGAGAGCATAGACAGTAGTTTTCGAGTCTTATACGCAGTGTTTGTCATAGTAAATCGCCTCATTTTTTAGAAATACTTGTAAGCAGCGTTTAGCCGCTTGTTGTAGAGTTGTAAGGTCGTCAGATTCCCGCAATAGACCTTGCTGGACGAGATAGGAACATTCACACCGGCTTCCATGTGCGAGAAGAACATCGCAAGACAATCTTCTACACTGTCGCTCGTGGTGAGTGTCTCGTATACCGGATACGAGTACCCAGCTGCCTGACTGTAGGTGGCATTGAGCTCATGGACAAAGAATTGGACCTGACCGGACACGGAACTTGCATCCAGACCCGATGCATAGCACCAGTTCAAGAGATTCGTCTTGCGACCGTGCGTCCATTGCAGAAGCCCATAGCCGCCATCCGAAGGGTTTTCGGCTGAAGCGTTAAGACCACTCTCCATTGTCATGCAGCCCATTACTGCAGCAGTACCGGCCTTGGAAAGACCCACATCCCGCAATGCTGTGTAGATGGCGTACTCATTGTCAGAAAGGTTCTGAGGAATCGTGTTCGTCACAGGTTCTTCTGCAGGTTCCACCGCAGTCTCTGCCGTCTCTACAGAGGGCTCAGATTCAGGCTCCGTCTCAGTCGTTTCCGGTTCAGGTACAGGCAGTACCGGCGCGAAAGGCGGCTGAGCGTTGAGCTCCCGAAGGTGAACCTCCAACGGCGTGACATACTCGATATCGGAATCGTTAGCTGTCTTTACCGGCGCAGCATACGCAGGCGTCGAGAAAAAGCAGGCTATGCAGCCGATAATGGTGATAACGCTGAGCATGAAAGCGATGGTTCCGGCATAGAATTTCAATTTGTCGTTCATTGTGATTACTCCTTCAAATAAAGTTCCCGCCGACAATAACTGTCTGGCGGGATGTGATAGATGTTCGGTTGTTGGAAAAACTTCATGCTTCACGAACTACGATGGCGGTATATCCGCTGTTGGCAAGATACCGATACGCTGCATCATAGGCGTCGCTGAGCGTTGGGACTTTAACATACCCGATAAAATCGAAGCAGATAACCATGCCGGAAAAACCTGGGTTACCGGCATAGATGGCGAAGCGGGTGTTTTTCGGAGTAAAATGTTTGGAAATAGACATAGCGGACCTCCTTATCAGTCGCTGTTAAAATGGGTGGATGACGGCTTCCTGAAAACAAAAAAGGCAGGCCCATCGTGAAGATGAGTCTGCCTTGAATGAGAACAGAATTATGAATTGTACGAGCACGCAGTGTGCCAAGTAGATGTTATCTGTCGTACAACTTTTATATTATGGAATTCGCAAGGATACGCAAGAGCTTTTGATGTGCTTCTTTTTCAGGCTTCGTTAAGCCATTTCTGAGTGATATCCATGATTTGATTCTGAAATTCCGGGTCCGGCAAGGTTTTGCTGTCTGCCCAAATTGAGTTACGGACGATTGGGTAATTGTATACAACGCCGTCAACGATATAGGGCCAAAGCACCACTTCGCCGCCCACAAGCCAAAGTTTCTGGATTTTGACGGGTTTCTCGTATCTTGTGAGCCAGCATTCACTGGTCACGACAGAATCCGCCACATATCTCTGTGTTTCTTCCTCGGTCAAGAGATTCGGGTCTTCGTCCTTGATGTTGTACATTCGGACAATGAACGGTAACGGCATGTCCTTAGAATATTTCTTGTTCTGACGCAGCTCAGCGAGCAGGAATTTTGAGACAAAATGCGTAATCCCAATACTGGTCAGGCAGTCATCGAGGGTGTGCCCAAGACAAATTCTTGGGATTTCCTGGTCCTCCCCTTTCATCCGATTTGTTGGTATCTGCGGAACAACATCGTCCGGTAGGCATCCGGTGTCTGCCATGATATGATAGAGAATCATCGATTTTTCCTCCTGAAATAAAAAATAGCAGGCCCTCAAAAATCGAGAGTCTGCGTTGTTCGCACGATGAATCATTCATTCGAGTGTGTTTTTATCGTGTAGTTGATATTTTGTTTGGCTTGTACACGTAGCCAGCCCAAACAGACATCGTTCAGAACGTCTTGCTATCGGGAATCCGTAGATACATCCAGGACTGTGGTGCTCGCTTAAAGCCGAGTTCTCGCAGGGACATATCCATAGATTGGACATCAGAAACGTTCCAGCAATAAAGAGTGCCGGACTTATTGCCGTATGCAATCAGCTCATTTGCGGTAAGGCAGCTGTCCTTCACGAATTGAGCGGTCTTTTCGGCCACTTCCGTGCCAATAGCATATGCCGGAAGCTCACGCAGGCAATCGAGTGTATTGATGTCACGGCAAACAAATGTGGCAGTCACTTTTCCAGCACCACCGTTAGCTTTGGTTTCGTAGCAAAATACTATAAAAGGATAGCTAATTTCCCACGGCATAGTTTTTCGAACCTCAATAGTCTTTTCTCCACTCAGAATTTTTTCAAGCCATTGCTTCTTAATGCTGAGAAGAACGGCTTTATTCGAGTTGATTTCAAGGGCTTTATTGATATTTGAATTAAGCATTGTTATGCTCCTTTCACACTTCGGGTATTTTTTATTTTTGGTGGGATTCCTTACTGACGCAAGCCCACGACTTTAGTTGTTGGTTATTGACTTGTTTTTGGAGCGTCACCATTTATGGAACGGGTTCAAAAGTCCTGGACGGTATTCGTTATCGACATACATCTTGATGTCGTTATCGTCCAGGGCATCCAAAATGTTCATCCAGCATTCCGCTTCGACGTGCATCTCGCCGTCCATTTTCAAGGCCCTGTCGCACTGAACTAAGTCTGCGCGAAAAGAATTCACATAGAAGCAATCTTTTGCGGCAGCCGCGAACCTGGTAAAGCTGTTCTTGGTATTTGTGGTCATAGTATTCATCCTTTCTGAAATATTTTTGTTTCTAATCAATACATACAAAAAAAGAAGCAGGCCCTCAAAAGAGAGTCTGCTTACTTGTGCGTGACAGATTGTTAATTTAATGTTCAATTAGGAGGTAAGTGATGGTATCTGTTATGCAATTATTATTTTAGGCGGTTCGCACATTTGTGCAAGTGGCTTTTTAACTTCGTTTGTTTTTGGTAGAAGCACTGTTCCAACCCTTAGACTTGTGCTTTTCAGAGCTGTCGCCTTTGAACATTTCGGATGCTTTACTGCCATCGTCTTCCGCATGAGCAATATATTCAGCCGCAAGAATTTCATACTGTGCGCGAGAAATCCCGGTTTGCTCTGTAAAATTTATGAATTCATGTTCAAACGCCAAACTGAGTGTTATTAAGACGCGATTGGCAAGTTCTTGCCGGAATTCATCAACGGTGCCATCAAATTTTATTGTGCTGTCGTCCTCATCATCATTTGTGAAATCATCAGCCGCAGCATTGACGGCGTCGCCAAAGAAAGTGGTCATCTCGTATGCCATATCCACAGGGCTGATATTCGGGATACCATTCTCATCTTTTTCGTTCAGTTTAACCTGAAGCAGTCCCTGTATGATGCTATAGCGCATTAGCAGTACTGACATTGTGCTGGTAGGTTCGAAGTTTTCGATTTCTTTTTCGAGCATCTTTTGCTTGTTTGCGACAATTTTGTAGTTTGCTTTCATGTGAAACTCCTTTAAGCGCCTAAAACCCGTCTAACGGTAGCAACCGGAACCTCACGTTTTCCTTCCGGCAGCACAAAAGTCGGCTCAATCCAGCGAACTTCCAGGCGAGTTCGGCCTTCTCCGACCCAATAATGATGCCAATGAGCGCGGCGGACGTGAGGTCTGACCGTACGGCCCGTGCCGGTTGCTGTGGACTTCTGATATTCCGTGCCAGAAGCCAGCTGCTTTTCAAAGCTCTTTCCGATGACAAAGCCTACATTATAGGTCTTGACGTTGACTTTTTTAGGAGTTGCACCAGGTTTAGAAACAAGGATGGGCCGCTTCTCTTTCGGGATTTTTACCTCTTTGATTTCAGCATTCTTGGATGCAAGGTAATAAGCTGCAGAAACCGCGACACGAAGATACGGTTCGATACCAGCATTAAATTCCCGCTGCTTTTCCAGCTCTTCTTCACTGAGAACGGCACCGGGTACATGTCAACAACCCCCTCCTTCAGGTGGGGGTTGTTGACAAGAAACTGACTGCTCTGCTCGGCATACCAAAGAGCGCTGTTCACAATGATATTGTCCACAATGATACCTCACTGCCAATACAGTTTTATTGTTCCGTTAACAAAAAGAATCTGGCTGTACTCCTCGCCGTCAAGGACAATGCAGCGGTCCTCTCCGTGTTTGTGAGCGCCGGTACAATACACAGTTTTGTTATTGATAGCCGGGATGGACGGTGCCTTTGCCAAAACCAGCTGACCGCGCATTGCGCAGATATCTAAGAAAGAAATGATGTGGTCGCCCACCCCGGAAAACCTCCAATCTAATTACAGTGCTCTAATTTGGGAAGAACCTTCAGCACGCGGCAATGGCTCGTCTGTGACTTTCAGAACGGAGCTATCTCGTTTCTCTGTCGCGTATCGAATTGTCTTGAGAATCTCATATGCCAGTTTGCTGTTATAAGCGAGTCCTGAATTGGAAATACCAAAGTTTCCGTTCCAGCCAACGCCAATCTTTTTAAGCTGTGGAATCAGAAGGTCTCGGGTTTCAATGATACCTACTCCATTCCAGCGGGCATCATGGTACGCCTGAAGGTGCTGCTCATCGTTACCAGAAATATCAAGTGCTTCATAGATGACGCCAAATTGACCCATCAAAACACGAGAGTACGTATCCAGCGCATCGGCAACGGCTTTCCAGGAAGAGACATCTAAGCTAACACTGTATTTATATGGAGCGTCCTTTCCCGGCAGTTCCCGTGCATGATGCAGCATGTCTTCCAAGATAGCGCTGCACTTGTTAGAAGAGTCTTTAACAGGAGCCGTTACGTTCACAGCTGTCAGAGCAGCGCAAGCACTTGCAATGTCTGCTTCGCTTGTTCCATAAGCCTCTCCAACCTCTTTGCAGATAGAGGAAAAATCGTTGCTATAAAACGTTATCATAACAGCAAGAGCGTGCAGAATGAAGAAATACTGCTTGCTCGTGAAATCAATGTACATACGGCAAAAATCCTTTCACTTTTTACCCTTTCATTATACCGCGATTCGCAATTTCTCACAACGGAAAGCGTTAAATGGTAACAGTTTATACACATTCTTTTGCAATTGACATTCTCCCCCGCCTAAGCCCAACGGCTATAGACGGGGTACTCTGCCTTCAAATTTCATAGATGAATTAGTGGCAAATGAAGGCACTTTTGCTTCCTGGACAATTTTGTTGCTTTGCTGTATGATTAAAGTACAACAATTAGGGCAATACAAAAATCGATAACGGCGAGGTACTGACAAGATGGACGCGACAATACAGACGGTTCTCCGGCTCCACGAGCAAGGTATACCTAGAAGAACCATTGCCAAACGTGCAGGCATCTCATTGCAGAAAGTGCGCAAAATACTGATTACGGCCGGGGCCTGGTCAGATGAAACATCAGAAAAAATCGGGAAGCTGCGTGCGAACGGTATGTCAGTTCCTGAAATTGCAGAAGAATTGGGTGTAAAAACCAATACTGTTTGGAGCTATTTGCCATACAGCAAAGGCATGTATAATCAAGAATATCCGACCATTAACGCCATTCGAGTCCGAAATTCGAAGCGAAAAGCAAAAGAAAAAGCCCTCACCTGCACGGATACCGCACAGAATGAGGGCAGTGGCGCTTGCTGAAGGATTCGAACCTTCGGACAGTCTCCCATCGTCGGTTTTCTGGACCGATTTCATCAACCACTCGAACAAGCAAGCAGATGGCGCAGAGGGTGAGATTCGAACTCACATGCCGCGATTTCCGCGACGGCAGCTTAGCAAGCTGCTGCCCTACCGTTAGGCGACCTCTGCATGATGCACCTTTTAACGTAGGTGCGACGTAGTGACCCCTGGCAGACTCGAACTGCCGACTCCAGCTTGAGAGGCTGGCGACTTGGACCAACTTGTCGAAGGGGCCTTATGGTGTGCCGGGCTGGATTCGAACCAGCGAACCGAAACGGAGCGGTTTTACAGACCGCCTGCTTTAACCTCTTGCATACCGACACATATGGTGCTCCCGGCTGGAATCGAACCAGCGACACGCGGTTCTTCAGACCGCTGCTCTACCAACTGAGCTACAGAAGCATGGTGACCCGTGTGGGTTTCGAACCCACAATAACCTCCGCCGTGAAAGGGCGGCAACTCTACCAATTCGTCCAACGGGCCATATATAGCCGCAATCCTGCGGCGAGGGTTTATGCGATGACAAGGATGTCATCTATCTTGGTATCCAGCATCGCTGCCAATATCACAAGGTTGTCGATGGTGGGGAGCGCTGTTCCAGCTTGCCATTTGGCAACTGCCTGCGTGGATACGCCGAGTGTATCTGCCACATCTTTCACCTTGATACCTGCTGCCTTTCGCAGTGTCTTAATGTTGGCACCAGTTTTCTGAATATCAATAGTAGGAACGTTCATTTTTTCTTGCTGCCTTTCTGTATTGCAGGCAACAAAAAAGCTGCCTGCCGAAATCTCGACAAGCAGCTATGACATGCAGTTATCGCTTAGAAGACGCACCGCATCTGTACATGGTCTGTTTTTGCCTGTCGAGGAGTATGAGAAATAAAACTGCGTTCAAAGGACATGAACTCAGAATATTCGTAACTATACTCATACGACATGACATTAACAGTGTTGCACAGCATTTTGGGGTATCTCCTTTCGTTTCGTTCTGATATTATTATACCATGTTTTCGCAAGTTCGCAATCAACTTGTGGTTTAGTTTTTTGGTCTGTATACTCTCCAAAACAAAAAGCCGCCTCTTATGTGAGGACGGCTTTTCTTATTGTGGCAGGGGTAACACGACTCGAACATGCAACAAGCGGTTTTGGAGACCGCTGCTCTACCACTTGAGCTACACCCCTATATAGATACTCCAGCTGGGAGTCGAACCCAGAGTAAAACGGGACTTAAAGCCGCCGCGTTTGCCAGTTTCGCCACTGGAGCATATGGCGGGTTGTGCAGGATTCGAACCTGCGGCCCACGGATTAACGGTCTGTTGCTCTGCCAACTGAGCTAACAACCCATAAATGGCAGTTGTTGTACTGCCGGACATGGTACTCCCCGAGGGATTCGAACCCTCAAAACGGTGCGGTTTGAGCGCACTGTGTCTGCCAATTTCACCAGAGGAGCTTATGGCGAGCGTAGCAGGATTTGAACCTGCGACAAACGGATTAACGGTCCGCCGCTCTGCCTACTGAGCTATACACCCACAAAAGTGGCAGATAATGCTCTGCCGGGCATGGTGCGCTCGCGGGAAATCGAATCCCGAACACCCCGATTAAAAGTCGGGTACTCTACCGATTGAGTTACGAGCACTTGTCGCGCATCTTCCGTGCCTTGCTTATGGGAACACAGCTTTGAGGAATCTCACTTCCGATGCGCATGAAAGTGAGCGTTGGCCGAGAATGGTCGAGTCGAACAACCGTTGTCAGGGTGAATCCTCCCACGACTAAAGTCGCGGGCTTCCCTTCTTTTAAGGAGAGGAACT
>OKRZ01002865.1_pt1 | contig 12171 bp, 3 predicted proteins | sample 1601141 | NCBI WGS metagenome assembly OKRZ01 (sample SAMEA3541524, study PRJEB24748) | human gut metagenome | biome: human gut; feature: human-associated habitat; material: faeces | place: China | collected 2012
CCCACAAACTTAAAAGCTTCTTCGAATGAGGCGCTGCTTTTTATGAGGCGGTACATCCGCGGAGTCCATACTCTGGGCATCCTCCGTCGCATCGGCGGTGTTCGTCTCGTTGACGGTGACCTTGACCGAATCGGACGCAACGGTCTTATCGTCGCCAATCGAGTGCGCCAGCGTCTGCAGCGTCACACTTGCGGTGAACTTTTGCAGATTGAGCGAGTCGTCCTGCACCTTTTCCTGCAGCTCGGGCAGGGTGATGCGGTAAACAGGCTCGGCACCGTCCTCCTGCACCAGCTCCAGCATGGGAACCGTCTGTGCCTTGTAGTACAGCGTACCGCCGTCCTTTTCCACCGTGCCGGTGACGTCATAGGGTTGCGATTCCCATGTCACGTTGCCGTTCTCGTCGGTCACAGGCTCAACGCTCAGGTCGTACCAGATGCGGGTCTCTTTGGTCTCCGCGTCCACAACGGTGGTCTGCTTGTCAAGCGGCGTCGTTATGTCGTTATAGGTCTTGATAACGGTTTTGATTTCCCCGCGCTTATGCGTGGTGCCGTCTTCGTCCTTCTCGTCCCTGTCGTAGGTCGTCACCGTAATGCTGTAGGGCTGTTTCGTCTTACTATCCAGCGGCGTGACGGTAAAGGTATAGCTGTCGGTCAGGTTGCGCACCGTGCCGTCGGCCTGGGTGTACTTGTTCACCGCGGTCCACTCCACCGTAAAGCGGCGCAGCTCCAGCGGGGCCGTACCGCGATTGCTCTTAAACTCGGGGTCGTTGTACAGGTTGACTTCCTGCTTGTAAACGGCATTGCCAAGTGCGCGTTCCGGTTCGGCAGCGTCCACGGGGGCGTCCAGCGTGATGGCCGGCAGCTGCGCCTTTGCGGCATCCTGCAGGATGTAGTAGAACCAGTTCGACGCTGTCGTGCCGTCGGTGGGCATAACACGCACCGCGGGCAGCAGGTATTGTTTTGCATGGTCGGGCGTCAGCGTAAAGCCGTTGCCGTCGGGCACAAAGGTATAGCTGGCGGTGGTGTCGTTGGCGCTGGCGCTCCCGCCCACCGTGCGGCTGTCCTTCGGGATGACCAGCTCGGCGTTGCCATTGTTCAGCATTTCGTCCAGTTTTTTGGTCAACTTCTGCTGGGCCTTGTACTTGTCCTGTCCGGTGGGGGTATTCTGCCAAGCCTCGGCCAGTTTGGCAATTGTATTGTAATTGTCCTTGTTGCTGAAGATATAGCCGGTAAAGTAGACATTGCCCTGTGCGGGTGCGTCCAGCGTCATGTTGAGCTTGAGGTCGTTCAGGAACGTCTCCTGATTCGGGCTGTCGGGCGCAAAGCTGCTGGCCGTAACCTTGGGCGCAGCGGCGCGGCGGACGATGGTCTCGGGCTGGCTCAACGCGCCGTCCGGGCCGTCAAAGCAATTGGTACCAGCCTTGCTGCGGGCAATGACGCGGAAGCTCATCGCAACGCCCTGATACTGCTCCATATCCAGCGTCAGGCTGCCGACATTGCCCGTGGTGGGCAGCGTCAGCACAGGTTTGCCGCCGTCATCGACGACGCACAGGTCATAGTGGTCAATGCGCGCGTTGTCGGACGGCGACCAGCTGACCGTGTAGAGCAGGGCATCCGCATTGTCGGTCTCGCCGTTGACGCGGGTGATGGAGCTCGGCGCGCTGATGCCGGGCAGGCGCTGCTTAACGCTGTAATCCGCCACAGCGGACGCGCCGATTTCGGTGGTGTTGGCTGCCGCCACGCGGGTTACCTCGAGCCGGACCTTGTCATAGCGCCAGCTGTCGCTGCCGTTGGCCAGCATGGTATCCACGTTGACAGGCAGGGTAAAGCTGCTGTTGCCGCTGTTCTGAACCTTATCGGCCAGATTTACGCCATCCTTCAGCGCAATTTGCTCCTGACCGGTCACATTGCCGTTTTCATCCGTCAACAGGCCGTAGAGCTTGATGCTGTAGGTCGGCGTTTTCGCGTCCATGTCCTCTTGCGTCCAGTTGAACGTATAGGTCAGCTGATTGTTGTCCGGGTTCACCTTGCCGCCGTCGGTATCTTCGGCCAGCGTCGGGGCTTTCAGGACATTCAGGTTCAGCTGCTTGAAGATGATCTGCGGGGTCGTCTGCGTGGCCTGTTCAGCCCATTCCTTATCATCGGTGCGGTTCACGTCGGAGAAGCAGAGCGGCGTCAGATGGGCATAGGTATAGCTGTGCTCGCCCGTGCGAACGATCTCATAGCCGTTCTTCCACCAGATTTCTTTGTCGGTGTCGTTTGTCTCGTTCGCATGGCTGGCGATGGCTGCGGACACTTCGTCCGCCGTGGCATCCCAGCGATACTTCATATCGCCCTTGCCGCTGGTGACGGGCACCGCGACAACGAGGAAGTCGGTGTAGTTCGTCATAGCATCCGACGGCAGGCTGTTCAGGTTGAAGGTGACGGGAGACCCTGTCACAATGCCCTCCCGCGCGGCCAGCGTGATGTACTGGCCGTTCAAAGATACGCCGTTGACTTCGTCATTACCCAGATATTTTGCCAGCAGCATGACGCGGTAGGTCGGGCTGCCGTGCTCGCTGCTGTCGCTCTTGACCTTCGGGGTAAAGCTGAACTTCACGGTTGCTTCAAAGCTTTCTGCTGTCTGGCCGGTGTAGGTCACATAGTCCGTGTCGCCGTCCTTTTTCAGCGTGCCCAGCGGCAGACCGTCCTCGTCCTTGCCGTTAGGGCGGTTGTGGTCACGCCACTGGGACGGAAGATAGGTCTCTGACTTGTACTGGGCCGAGCGCAGATACTTTGTACTGCTGCTGTTGTCCGGGGTTGCCAGCGCCGTAAGCGTCAAAGTGCGTTCCAAATTATTGGTCAGGCGGATGTACTGCTTGCCATTCTGTCTGCTGAAATAATAAGTATACCTTCCATCGGTCAGCTTGACGGTCCATGCCTCGTCTGTCGGGTATTCGGTGTAGTTTTTCAGCACCGCGACAACTTCATAATTGAATTGCATCCCCGGGTAATCCGGCGTCTGGCACTGATTCCAGTCAAAGCCGCCGTTCTCACGTTTGACCAGCCGGAACTCAATCTCCGGTGTCGGCAGGGCGTGCATAAAGGTCTGCACGCCGCTGGTGTTGAAGTTGTCAGCCTGATTCGGGTCGTCGTTGGTGTTGTAGGGCGTTACACGCACGACGAAGTTACCCGTCCACGCTTTATCTGCCACAAAGGTATAGCTGCGCTGGTAGACGTCCGCGGTCAGGTAGGCGACCCCGGTGATGTTGCCTACGGCATCGCAGGGCAAAATCTCCACACGGTAATAGGAGGCGGGGCTGGCGTCCGCATCGGTAGGCGCTTCCCACGTAACCTCGTAGCGGCCATAGACATTGTTGTCCGCGTCCTGCACCTGGCTGGCCTTGACGTCGATTTCTCCCGGCTTGGCGGGCTTGGTGCTGTCCAGCACGTACTTATAGTAGTTCTGGATGACCTCGTCGGTGATGTCGGTAATATCAACGTCTTTTGTGACCTTACTGTTCGCGGCTTCGCCGAATTGCAGCATCACAGTCGCTCTCTGGTTGCCGGGATTGTTATTATCGCCCGCGCCGGTGTCATCGAAAATGTAGGCTTTGTTACCGTCGGTCTTGATATAGGCAGAGTTTGGTTTGGCAGGCCTGCCCGCAGATGTAAGACCGCTAATCCACCACAGACTGTACGCTGCGCCGTTCCCATCCTCTGCCAAAGTGGGCAGGAACGCAATATAAGAATCTGTCTTACTATCGACGTTATAGCCTATGTACAGACGGTGTGCTTTTACTTTTTCCGAGGACTTGTTCCAATCTGTCTCGTTGTAGGCCGAGTCACTTCCTTGCTTATCCGCTTTCTCCCAGTTACCTGTTGTACTGTTCGGTTTTACTGTGGTCAGTTTACGGGAATCTTTCTTAAAGAAGCTCTTGCCCTTATCGCCGGAATCTTCAATATAATAGTTGCCGTGGCCGGTGACATTCTCGCCACTCAGGCGCAAATAGGCAATCGGGAACCAATTTGTACCAACCGTCGCAAAGCAGTTCGTGACGTTGGTTGCTTTATTCGACCCTCTACCGTCGCCGCGGCTGCCGACAATTCCGATTTTTCTGCCACACGTAAAGTCTGTATTAAGGTTTCGGCAGCGGTCAATATTTACCGTAACGTTGTCAATTCTTCCTCCATTCCACGGGCCGATCCATGCCAGAATGCCGACTGCCTGCGATTCTGCCTTGATTGCACCGCTATTGACGCAGTCGATGATGTTCAGCGTCATAATATCGGTGACCTTCTTCATCTCGATTTTACCGATAATGCCCGCACAGTCATTCGCGCCGTTTGATTCATACCAAATCTGACCGTAGTTACGGCAGGAAAGCACATTTGTGGTGCCGCCGGAAATAGGCTGGTCAATAAAGCCGACAACACCGCCGACTGCACCGTAACCGCCTAATTGCTGGTCATGGTCGTTCGTGTTTGTTGTCATTTTGCCAAAATTGAAGCATTTCTGCACGGTTCCGCCGTAGTCCAGCCAATAGGCGATCACGCCGCCCACATTGGCCGAGCGGCTGTTGAACACACTGCCGCAGTTGACTACCTTGCTGACAGACCACCGGTCATCGCTGCGGTTCTGCTGCTGGCCAATGACACCGCCCACATGGACAACAACACGATTTTTGCTCTTGAAAATGTTTTCATCGTCTGTATCATTCTTGTTATTCACGCGCGTAAACCGGCGCACGGCGGCACAGTTTACCACAGTGTCCAGCACGCTTTTGTCTGTGACGTTGGATTCGTTCTGGCCGACAATACCGCCGACGGTGGATGCCGTTGTCGCATTGTCAGAATAGACAAACCACTTACCGGTGGCGGAAGTGTCGATTGTACCGCGGAGAGAGTTAAAGCCTGCCAGACCGCCCAGATAACCGGCGGCACGGACGGTCTCGCTGTTGTTGCTGCCGCGCAGGGCGACAAGCAGATCATTGGCGGCAAGACCGCTTTGGCTGTAGACGTACCCATAGCCTTGTACAGACACAGTGTCAACGCCCTTGAGGTCCGCGTAGGTCTTGCCTGTGGTCAGTTCTGCCGCCATGCTGTTGATGCCGGCATTGGCATCTGCCGCACCCAGCCAATTTTCAACCTGTGCAACAAGGGCGGTTTTTTTTGCGTCGTCGCTGACCAGCGCTTTTTTGCTGCCGCTGCCCTTGATAGTGCCGTTGTTGGAGCCCGCGACGCCGCCCACAAAGCCGTAACGCGCCGTGATGATGCTGCCCGCGCCGCTGATGCTGCTCTCGGTGGCGACATAGCTGTTGGTGATTTCGGCATTGTTGCGGCCCGCAATGCCGCCCACATGGCTGGCACTGGCGAGCTTTTCGTCTGCGGTCTGGGTCGTGGTGATGTTGCTGATACCGCTGACCTGCAGTTTGATGTATTTGACCTCACAGCCGGTGATTGTGCTGTTGTTCAGACCGGCAATGCCGCCCACCGTGCTGCCGGTGCTGCGCGCACCGACGGAGACAAGGCCGTCCGCGCCCGCGTCGCCGCCCATCGTGCCGGAATAGGTACACTGCTTCAGGGTACCGTCGTTCTTGCCTGCGACGCCGCCCAAATTTGTATATTTATCAAGATTTTGTGTAAGGTCCAGCCGAACGTCGGTGCTGCTGACCGTGCCGTCCGCCGTGGTGCGGCCCACCGCGCCGCCCAGCGTGACGGTGTTGGTGCCCGCGCGCAGACCGTCGTTCAGCGACAGCGCGCCGTTTTCGACCTGACAGCCGGTGACGGTGCCCTCGTTCATGCCCGCAAGGCCGCCGATGGTGACCGCCGGGGTGCTGAACCGCACGTTGGCGTTTGCCGCCAGCTTCACATTGCGGATGGTCGCGCCCGCGCGGTTGTACGCCGCAACAGCGCCGATGCTCTCCGACGTGCCGGTGATCGTGCAGCCGCTTACGCTGCTGCTGCTTTCCAGCCCGCTGCCTTGGCCGATGATGCCGAAGTTCGTGGCCGTGACGCCGCCCGCCGTGCCGTTGGCCGCGGTGACGGCGGCGCTGACCTGCACATTCTCAATCAGCGCGTCTTTATTATTATTGCCCGCGATGCCGCCCGCCTCACCGTTGGTGGCGTAGATCGGATTCTGGGCATGGCTGCAATAGCTGATCGTGCCGCCCGCGGCGTTCACGCCCGCAATACCGCCCGCATATTTTGTGCTGGCGCGCACCGAGGCGTAGTTCTCCACACGGGTGATTTCGGCACGGTTCGTACCGGCCACGCCGCCCGCGTAGTTGGCGGCAGTGACGCTGCCACTGACCGCGCCGTTGGCGTTTTCAGCGCCGCAAATGCGGCCTGTATATATGCCGTTCTTCGTATTGATACCGGCCACGCCGCCCGCATAGCCGGTGGCGGTGACACTGCTTTGCAGCTTGCCGGACAGCGAAATGCTGCCGACGTTGGCACCGGCCACGCCGCCCGCATACCGGTTGGCCTCCACCGTGCCAGTGCTGCTGTTGTCCCCCGTGCAGATGATGAGGCCCTTGCTTGCCGCAGCGTCACCGCCCAGGTTGACGCCCGCAATGCCGCCGACACAGCTGTCGCCGCGCACGGCGCAGTCCTGCGCCGGGTAGGCAGACTGAACAAGACCGCCGTTGACGCCCGCAACGCCGCCCAGATAGGTATACCCGGTTTCACGGTTGCCGAGGGACGCCGCCATGCTGCCGCCGGTGATCGTGCCCTCGTTCCAGCCCGCAAAGCCGCCCGCGGCGCACTTGTGAGCCACTGTGCCGTAGTTTGTGCAGTTTTCCAGCGTTGTGTTGGGTGTGGCATAGCCGATGATGCCGCCCGCCAGTGCGCCGTGCGCGGGGCCAAAGTCATAGCGGTCACCGGCCAGCGCGTTCAGCGATACGCCGTCTTTAAACGCGCCGTTGGACGGGTTCAGGCCGCCGACGGACAGGGCGTTCTGCGTTGCGCCGTTGGTTGCATTTTGAATCGTCAGCTTCGTTTTAGCGTCGTTTGCGCCGACGATGCCGCCGACGTAGATGTTGGCCTGCAGGTTGAGCTTGTTCTGAAAACCGGTCAGGGTGATTGTGCCGTCCGACGTTTGCGCGTCGGTGCTGTCGGTCAGCACGCCGGTGTTCTGGTCAATCGTCGGCAGCAGCGCCGCCAGCGTGACGTTTGTGGGCTTGGCCGCCAGCAGACGGTTGTAGCCGATGATGCCGCCCGCGACGGCGTCGGCCTCGACGCGGCCCGAGGCCACATCTGTTATAAACGCGCCGCCGTCCGCCATGGTGAAGTTGCCCACCGGCAGGTTGGCGCCGATGACGCCGCCGACAAGCTGCTGACCCGCCACGCGGCTGACCTTCACAGTGGCGGAGGGCAGCGTGGAGGCGCAGTTCAGGCCGATCATGCCGCCGACAGCCTTGCCCGCCGCCACGATCTGGCCGCTGATGGTCAGGTTCTGGGTGGAGGTGTTGGAGATCGTCGCATTTTCATCGTTATAACCGGCCACGCCGCCCACGTAGTTGTTGCCGTACAGGATGGCACCCAGCGTCGGGGTGCCGCTCTTATCCCACGTCACAACGCCGTTTTTGCCGTTGCTGCCCGCGATGCCGCCGACGTAGTCGGCGTAGCCGTTCAGCTCCTTTAGCAGGTTGATGCGGCGGGTGTCGGTGGCGTTGTCGCCGGACATACGGTTGGCGCAGTTCTGCACGGTGGCTTTGGCAGTCGTGTTTTCACTGCCGCCCCAGTCGGCATCATTGACGCCGACGATGCCGCCGACGTAGGCCGCGTTCTTTCCAAAGGCCGCGACCAGACCCGTATTGGTCATGCCGTTGATTATGCTGTTGCTGCCGTTGACCGACACGATGCCGCCGACGTAGCGGCTGCCAAAGACGTCACTGCTGTTCGTATCGTTCTGTTTTACGCCGCTGCCGGTAAGGCCGCCTGCCAGACCGCCCACAAACCGGCTGCCGAGCACGTAGCCCTTGCCGGTCTTGCAGTTGTCCAGCGTAATATCCTTGCCGTAGCCGACAAGGCCGCCGACGAAATCACCCTTGAGGGGGCTGGCGTCGGTCAATGTGCCGGTTTCGTCGAAGCCCGCCTTGACCTGCTCCTTGAGCTGGGTCTCGGTCAGGTCGCTGCGGGTCACGCTTTCGCAGCCTTGCAGGGTCACGCCCCTGCCGTAGCCCGCAATGCCGCCGAAGAACTGCCCCAGCACCAGGCTGCGCGCATCGCCCGCGGTATCGCCCTTATAGTTGGCGCCCGCGCTGACCGTGCCGTTGTTCCTCAGGCCCGTCAGGCTCGGCGTGCTGGTATTTGCGCCTGTCGCAAACAGGTTGCCGACGATGCCGCCCGTAAAGCCGTTGCCGGTCACAAAGCCGTTGTTGACGATGTTCGTATCACCGTTCGTTTTCATCTGGGCCGCGTCCACCGTGCCAAACACGCCGCCCACGCCGACGCTGCGCCAGAGGGAGTTCTTTTCACTCGGCTCGGCTGCCGCGGCAGCGTAGCGGGCCTTCTCGGCCTGTTGGTCTGCCGCTGTGTTTGCAACGGATTGCGTGTCCTTGTCCACAAGCAGACCCGCCACCGTCACGTCCGACGCAACGGTCAGGTCCTGCATGACGGAATCCGTTTCGGGTATGGCAACGCCGACGAGACCGCCAATGCCGCGCGGCTCGTCTGTATAATAGGTATAGTTTTTGTTATCTACGGTCTTGTATTCTGCTGTTCGCTCTGTTGCGGTGGTGGAGTCGTCAAACGCCAGCGCCGCGGCCACCAGCGCACTGGTCGAGGAGTTCGTGCCGCGGGTCAGGGCGCAGTTTTCCAGCGTGCCGGTGTTGACGCCGCAGAGTGCGCCGACGGCGCGAACATCGCGCCAGTTCTCGTCGTCCTTCGCCAGCGCCGTGACGAATTTGGTTGCGGTCAGCTTGAGCTGGTTTTCGTTCGGCAGCGTATCGGCGGCGAGGGTCTCGGTCTTGACGTTGACCTGAATGTCCGGGTCGCGCAGTGTGATGTAAGAAATTTTGCCCTTGTTCTCGCCGATAAGGCCGACATAGTGGTCGGCCAGCTCTTTCTGCCCTTCCCTGCCTGTTTTTGCAACGGACTTGCTGCTCAATTGCAGATTGAGGATGGGCACACGGGTCGTTTGGGTTGTAACACCCGCTGTTTTGCTCGTAAGTTCGATTTTTTCGCCCAGCTCCGGGATCGTCGGCCAGGCGACAGGGTCATTGAGGGACGGCACCTTGGCCGCCGGGTAGCGCTCACCCGACGCGCAGTAGACCGTAACGCCGCCGCCCGTCCAGTTCAGGCCGGTGCTGTTGCTGGCCTGGGGGGTCAGCGTGTAGGTGCCCTCGCCGGCAATCTTCCAATCGGCAGACCAGCGCAGGTTGTACAGATGGCGGAAATATTTCAGGTCAGCCGTGACCGCCGTGCCGCCCTTGGCCAGCAGAGTGTTTTCCTCGTTCGTCGTTTCCTCTTTGCTGGCCGTGTAGGTGTCGCTGTAGTTCTCCCGCGGCTCGGCGCGCATGGCAATGTAGATGTCCTGCGGGTCGTTCAGCAGGCGGGTGATGCTGTACAGGCTCGTGGCGGCAACCTTTGCGTCGTTCTCACACGCGCGCAGCAGCGCCGCGTCCGCCATGGCGTCCAGCGTCAGCACAAAGCTGCCCTTGTTGTAGCTTAGCGGGAAGTAGAGTTCTTTCTCGGTTTTCGTCTGTTGGCCCGCATTATCATACGTATAAATCGTAACAGGCATCTTGGTGATGACCTGCTTGTTATCATCCGCCGCACCCGCGGTGTCGCGCTTGATCGTGATGGTAAACAGCGGCTTCGTCTTGCCGGTATCCTTGGCATCGTAGGCCGTGGCCGTGTAGGAGGTGTCCAGATCGCCGAGGCTGGAGTTGCCGCTCCAGCTCAGGGTCAGCGTTTCGCCGTTCGTCAGGCGGGGGTTCTTGACCTTCAGCTTCGTCTGCACCAGCTGCACAACGTTGACGCGGTCCTCGGCAGAGTAGTAGCCGACAAGGCTGTCATTGCGGCGGTGGTCATAGCTGCGGTCATAAATATTCGTAGCACCGTCCTGATTGAAGCGGAGCTTATCGGATTTGGTATCGTAAAAGACCGAGTAGACCTGCCCGCTCTGCACGTCGATCTCGACACAGATCGAGGCATTCAGCAGCGAGGCGTCGTAGATGTAATCGCCCAGCAGCCGCTCCACCAGCGCGTTATGGTTGCCCGCGGCAGCGCCCGTGCGGTCATAGTAGAGCGCGGCCACGTTCTGGTTCAGTTCGGTCTTGGTGCGGCTCACAAGGGTATTGCCGCCCGCGTCGGTCACAGTGACGTCGTTCTGGAAGTGGTCGCCCGTGTCGCCCTCCTCCATGACCTGCCGGCGGAACGCATCCAGCTCCCCCGCCGTCTCCATCCGGGTCAGAGAGATCTGCGCCGTCTGGAACAGTGTGCGGGCGTTGGCCTCGTTCTTTTCAAACCGGGCCAGCCGCGTGTAGGCGATCAGCCCGCCGCCGACCAGCGCCGCCAGAATGGCCGTGATAGCCAGAACGACCATCAGCTCCACCAGCGTAAAGCCTTTCTTATTGTTTTTTATATTTTTATTGTACTGCACCATAGATGCTCCCGTCGTTTCTCCGGTGAAAGGTTACAATTAGACACAATATCAGATCATATATATTGTCATTATACTCGGAATGTGACGTTTTCGCAAGAAACTCCGCGAGATTTCAGCAAATTTACACCAAATATAGTGGGTCAGCGGCAAGCTGTGCACGATTTCGCCATAATTTCCGTTAGCTTTGAACAAAAAGCAGAGTTTTTTTCGCGAAATTCCTTGCAAATACAGGCCCGGCACGCTATACTAAATAGTGCGTTATTATATGGTAGAGGATGTGTAACAATGCTGGCAGCACGACTGGGCGCATGGCTGCGCCATACCGGGGAACGCTGGGCCAAAGCTGCGTTTGCGGAAAAGCTTGCCGTACTGCTGGCGCTGGGCGCTGTCCTGTATACTATTGTGACCGGCGCGGCGGAGCTGCGCTATCAGGCCCGTGCGCGGGAGGCCCTGGCTCAGGTCAAGGCTGCGCGGCTGGCGGCCAGTGCCGTGTCTGCCCAGTGCTACTCCGCCGGGCAGACGTTCGCCGACCAGACAAGCGCGGACGGCTTTGCGGACGGCATCGCCGAGGAAATCCGCACGCTGGGCTCACTGCCCGGCACAGTGACGCTTTTGCAGATCGACCCGAACGGCTACACCGTGCAGCGGCTCCTGTATCAGGAGAACGGCATGTACGCCATCTATGATGCCGACGGCGGTTACCGCGTTTTCCGCGCGGAGGACCGGCTGCAATACGGCGCGGGGGTGGGCCATGCTGCTGCTTGAGCTTCTGCTGGGACTCATTCGTTTTCTGCTGGGCGCGGCGCTGTTCAGCTTTATGAACGTCGTCGCGTGGCGGCTGCCGCGGGGCATGGACCCGCTGAAGGGCCGCAGCGTATGCCCGCAGTGCGGCCACACGCTGGGTGCGCCGGACTTAGTGCCTGTGTTCAGCTGGTTATTCTTGCGCGGGCGGTGCCGCCACTGCGGTGCGCACATTCCGGCGCGGTACCTGCTGGTGGAGCTTCTGGGCGGCGTGCTGGCGCTGGGCTGCACTTGGCGGTACGGCGCTGCCTACGCCCTGCCGGGCGGTCTGTTCGGCATGAGCTGGGCCGCGCTGCTGGCGCTGGCGGTCTGCGGGATCTTGCTGAGCGTTTCGCTCATTGATGCCGAGACGCAGACCATCCCGGACCGGCTGAATCTGGCGCTGGCGGTCTGCGGCGCGGTGAGCGTGCTGCTCTCCCCTGCCGACTGGCTGCCGCACATCATCGGTGCGCTCTGCGTCAGTGTGCCGATGTTTCTGCTCTGCCTTGTCATCGACGGCGCGTTCGGCGGCGGCGACATCAAGCTGATGGCAGCCGCCGGGCTGTTCCTGGGCTGGCAGAATACGCTGCTGGCGATGTTTTTCGGCATTGTTTTTGGCGGTATATACGGCATATACCTGCTGGCCGCCAAAAAGGCAGGGAAGAAAGACCACTTCGCCTTCGGCCCGTTTCTGTGTGCGGGCATCGTGATCGCAATGCTGTTTGGCGGGCCCGTTTTGGAATGGTACTGCGCGTTTTTGTGATGTTCCTTGCCTCCCTCTGCGAGGGAGGTGGCCCCGCA
>OKRZ01002881.1_pt1 | contig 12117 bp, 8 predicted proteins | sample 1601141 | NCBI WGS metagenome assembly OKRZ01 (sample SAMEA3541524, study PRJEB24748) | human gut metagenome | biome: human gut; feature: human-associated habitat; material: faeces | place: China | collected 2012
GCTGTTGCAGGAGCAATTGTTGTGTTCATAAAGATTGAAGCCAAACTTGATGTATTTGTTGCTGCTGCACCGTTAAATCCATACCATCCAAACCAAAGGATGAAACAACCTAAAGCACCAAGTGTAATTGAGTGACCTGCAATTGCGTTTGATCTGATTTTTCCATTAGATCTCTTTGTATACTTACCAATACGTGGACCAACGATTATTGCACCAACTAATGCTGCCATACCACCAACTGAGTGGATTACTGCTGAACCGGCGAAATCAACGAAATGTAACTGCTGTAACCAACCGTGTCCACCGATGTTCCAAACCCAGCCTGCTTCAATAGGATATACTATCAAGCTGATTGCTGCTGAGTAAATACAGTAAGCACTAAACTTTGTTCTTTCAGCCATAGCTCCTGAAACAATTGTTGCTGCTGTTGCACAGAACACTAACTGGAATACAAACTGTGACCAGTTGAAGTTGTTGTAATTTGTAAAGATATCAAGGTTTGGTACACCAATGATACCCATTACATAATCCTCAGACATCATAAGTCCAAATCCTAAAAATACGTACATTATAGTACCAATACAAAAGTCCATCAGGTTCTTCATAATGATGTTACCAGCGTTCTTTGCTCTGGTAAATCCTGTTTCAACCATTGCAAATCCTGCCTGCATAAAGAATACCAAACTTGCACCAATTAAGAACCAGATTGCAAAACTACTGTCTGTAGCTGCCTGAATAATTTCTTTTGCGTCCATAATTTTTTCCTCCATTCTTTCAGTCATATTTTTTCTCTTAAACATTTGAATTGACTTTTTTCAAATGTTCATCACAAGATTTCTCTTGTGGGGAAACATTTTAAAGGGGTATGTTTTCCTTCTTACGAAATTCTTTTATTCTCCTAAAAACAAAAGAAAAAGGGAGCTAGACCTTTACGTCTGCTCCCTTGCATTTCGTTTAACAATGGCTATTATAACATCTGTTTTTTGTTTTGCAACAGTAAACCTGTCTTAACTAAAATTATTAAGACATTGTTTTAAATATTTAACCATTTGTTTTATTTTATTAGTTTAGTTCTTTCTAACTTTAAGTTTGGGAATTATATTTCCTATTTCGTCATAAGAATCTTTTTATAACTATGCTCTATTTGAAATTATGCTAAAGTTTCCTTTACCTGCTGGTAAATTCCTTCTCCGTCTAGCTTAAATTCTTTAAGTAATTCTACTGCAGGACCTGAATGTCCGAAAACATCCTGTACACCTAATTTTGTTACTTTTGTAGGTAATTTACTGCTTAATGCATCACATACAGCGCTTCCAAGTCCACCAATTACAGAATGTTCTTCAACTGTAACTACTTTTCCTGTTTTCTTAGCTGATTCAACAATAATATCTTCATCTAAAGGTTTGATTGTATGAATGTTGATTACTTCTGCATTGATTCCATCTGCTGCAAGTTTTTCTGCTGCCTCTAATGCATAGCCAACCATAAGACCTGTGGCAACAATAGTTACATCGCTACCTTCTCTCATTTTTACACCTTTTCCAATTTCAAACTTGTAGTCTTCCTTGTTAATAACAGGTGCTGCTAATCTTCCAAGTCTTAAATATACAGGGCCATCCATTTCATAAGCCGCTTTTACAGCCGCCTTTGTTTCAATATCATCACATGGACAAATTACTGTCATGCCTGGAATTGTTCTCATAAGTGCAATATCTTCGTTGCACTGATGTGTAGCTCCATCTTCTCCTACAGAAATACCTGCATGTGTAGCTCCAATTTTCACATTTAAGTGTGTATAACCAATTGAGTTTCTTACCTGCTCATATGCTCTTCCTGCTGCAAACATTGCAAATGTACTTGCAAATGGCACTTTTCCGCAAGTTGATAAACCTGCTGCAATACCCATCATATTTGCTTCTGCAATACCACAGTCAATGTGTCTTTCAGGATAAGCTTTTTTGAAAATACCTGTTTTTGTAGCTTCCGCTAAGTCAGCATCAAGAACTACAATATCATCATGCTCTTTGGCAAGTTCTACTAAAGCATTACCATAGCTTTCTCTTGTTGCGATTTTCTTTACTTCTGACATAATGCTTCACCTACTTTCTCTAAATCTTCCATTGCCACTTTGTACTGCTCATCATTAGGAGCTGCACCATGCCAATTTACTTTATTTTCCATAAAAGATACACCTTTTCCTTTTACAGTATTCATAACGATTGCTGTTGGCATACCCTTTGTTTCTTTTGCTTCATTTAAAGCACTTCTGATTTGGTCAAAGTCATGTCCGTTAATTGTAACCACATGGAAATTGAATGCCTTAAATTTTTCATCAATCGGATAAGGTGAGCATACATCCTCAACTGTTCCATCAATCTGTAAATTATTGTTATCCACAATAAATACCATGTTATCTAATTTTCTGTGACCTGCAAACATTGCTGCTTCCCAAACCTGTCCTTCTTCGATTTCTCCATCACCTAGCATTGCATAAACACGATAGTCACTGTTATCCATCTTTCCGGCAAGTGCCATACCTACTGCTGCTGAAATTCCCTGTCCAAGAGAACCTGCTGACATATCAACTCCAGGTGTGTGCTTCATATCAGGATGTCCCTGCAAATATGAGTCAATCTTTCTTAAAGTTGTTAAATCTTCCTTTGGAATAAATCCTTTTTCTGCTAATACACCATATAATCCCGGTGCTGCATGTCCTTTTGATAAAACAAATCTGTCTCTATCCGGTTTGTTTGGATTTTTTGGATCAAGACCATTCATTTCTTCAAAATAAAGAAATGTAAGCATGTCTGCTGCTGATAATGATCCACCTGGATGTCCTGACTTTGCACTGTGTAATGCTGTCACAACATTCTTTCTCACTTCATTTGCAATTTTTGCAAGCTGTAAATTTTCCATTGTTACTTCCTTTCTTAAATATGAAAATTTTATATGTCTGAATTATACTAAATTTCAAAATCTGATTCCTGTAATAAATTAAGTCCGTCATTTTTTGACTTTGAACCAAATATACCTTTGAACTTTCTTCCCAACTTCTTGGTATGCGCAATGGCATTGTCGATTATTTCTTCAACATTGTCCTGTGAAATTCCCTTATTTGCTCCAAAATAATCATCTATTGCCTTATAAAATGCCAAGTTGGCAAGTTCATCCATTTCGTATCCTTTGTTCAATGCATAACGCTTTCCATATTCTACCCATTCCTCAATGTTGTATTCCTTGATTCTAACAATGTGATTAAATGTAGTTTCAAGTTTTGGATTCTCCTTAAGTAACTCTTCCATGCCATCTTCATTTCCTTCAAGAATAATAAGCATGTCATCTGTAAACATTCCACATCCATCTAACAGGCTAATAACAGTCATTTTTCCAAGTTGGTCTGCATTTTCGATAATTAAGTCACTGCCTACTAACTTGCCTAATACATATTTAAAGCCTTTTCTATTAAGCACCCGTGCATCAACTTTTGCAAGTTTTCTGTTTCTTCTACCACGTTTTCTGTTTACAAGTTTAATTAATTCAATGGCTAATGTTGTCTTTCCTGTTTTTTCATTCCCCATTATAATTACATTTCCATGGTCTGACTTACCATTTGGAGCATAATTAACAATCAACTCCTGTAAAACTTCTCTTATGTTAATCTCAAATCCTTCAACATTCAAGTAGTTTTTAAATTCTGTAAGTTCAGCTTCTGATAAAACATTCTCGCGAACAATATTATTATCCATTGTCTGGTCTTCTTTCTTTTCTGTCTTTTTATTTTCTGTTGCTTCTTCCGGTTCTACCTCTGCTGTAGTTGCTACTTTTTCTTCCGGTTTTGCTTCAGTAGCTGTAGCTGGTTCTTCCACATTTGCTTCCGTTTCAGTAGCTTCATCTTCTACCTTTGCTTCTGTTTCTGCAGCCGCATCTCCCGACTTTACTTCTACATTAGCAACCACATCTTCTACCTTTGCTTCTGTTTCTACAGCTTCATCCGCCTCTTTTTCTGCTTCAACGGTCTCTTCTATCTTTGCTTCTATATTATCAGCTTTTTCTTCTGTTCTCGTTTCAGTGTCAATGCTTTTGTTATCTGCTTTTTCTTCTGCCTCAGCAGTAGTTGCTTTTTCTTCCGATTCAACAGACTCCGCATTTGCTTCTGCCCCAACTGATGTTTTCTTTTCAACCACCTGTGTTTTAGGAGTATCTATAATCCTACCTTCGCCTACCGGTGTATCTGACTTTTGTTTGCCTTGAGCCTGCTTTTGCTCTTTAGACTCAACTTCAAATTCACCTTCCGGAACAATACCAGCACCTGCTAATATTTCAACTTTAGATGTTGGGTTTTCTTTAACTCTTACATCTGAGTCTTCCTGATTATTTGATACAACTTCCTCTGCTTCTTTTATTGCTTTTTGCAATTCATCGCGGGTTGGTAGTTTATCAGTCTTATATCCCATATCAGAGTTAGCCGCAATATTTTTGTACATCTTCTTCTGTCCTAAGTCATTGCTTTCATCTCTTGTTGGCGTTTTGTAGCCTAAATCAAGTGCCGGAACTTCACCTGTTTCCTCATGTAGTCCTTCTTCAATTTGTTCCTCTACCTGTGGTTTTACAACTCTGCTTACATTTGGTTGTTCTTCTTCACTTGAAGGAATCTGAATTTTTCCAAATATACGTGTGCTCCCCAAATCATCAGGAACGATATTCTCAGTTGACTGAGCGTTTTTGTTTTCTTCTAAATCTTCTTCTAAAACAATATCTCTTTCATCAATTTCTATGTTATCATGAACACTTTCTTCTACCTTAATTGCATCATCAATTTCAGTGCCATCAACTTTTTCTTCTGTTTCATTTAATTCTTCTTTAGAAACCAGTTCATCATCAGACTCTTCAATAACACTTTCATCAATTGGAAGTATGCTGTCTTCTTGCTTTGCTTTAGAATTGCTGTCATTAACTTCTGCTGCCTCATTAATAATGTCAACTGCTTCTTTTACAGTTTCAGGTTTAAGAATTCCTCTTTCCTGAAGCTGTCTTAAAATATCACTTACATCATTAATGCCTGTTAATTTTTCAGTTCTTGATTCTTCCGGTTCAACCTGTTCTGAGACTTTCTCATCTGCCTGTGACCTAGGCTGTTCTTCATCGTTTAGCAACTGACCAACTGTAATGTCACCGTCATGTAAATCCGGTTCAAATTCGCCATTTTCAATTGTTCCCTTAACTGTTTCAGTATTGTCACTATTTGTAACTTCAACCTGATCATCATTAGTTTTTGTTTCCTGCTGAGCTTCGTCAACAATTTCAGGTACCTTGTCATTCTGTGATGTTACTGAATCGACTGTTTCAGGTTCATTAGAAAGAATAATTTCTTCCATATCATCATCTTCACTTGAATTCAAATTAATAAATTCTTCTATATTCTTCTCTTCATTTTCAGCCTGCTTTGGTTCAACTTCTTCTGGAACACTCTCCTCTTCTTTTTCCGGTTTGTTCACAGAAGCTGTGTCTTTCTGTATCATGTCAGGATTAATTTCAAAAGGTCTAAAAGTTCTTTTCTGTTTCTTATGTGATTTTTCTTCTGCTTTAGAAATAATTTTCTTTTCTTCAACATTTCCGTCTTCATCTAAGAACTGGATTTCATCCACAGTCTCTGAAGTTTTTTCAGGTTCAGGCTTCACTTCTTCTTTTGTCTGACCATTTTCATTACTTACTATTTCAGCAATAGTTGGTTCTTCAGTCATTTTGGGAGCCTCGACAATTTTAGCCTTCACTCCATCTTCTGAAATATCAGTAATTTCTATAATTTCATCCGCACTGTTTTCCACCAGCGTTTTAGCCTTTTTTTCTTTTTTTATCTTTGCAGCCTTTGGATTATTGATTTTTTCTTTTAAGTCAGAGGCTTTCTTTACATATTTTCCTTCGGAGAACCATAAATTAATCTCATCGCATATATCAAGGCATTTGTCCTTTTTGCCGGCTTTGTAATAAAGTTTTGCCAACTCGTAAGCCCATTTTTCTTCCATGTCAAGATTTACATATTCTTCCAAAATATTAATTAACTCTTCAATAGGTTTTCCCTGAGCCTTTGCCATTCTATATCTTAGAATATATCTTGCAGTATCTCTTGGTGCCATTTCAATAAAGTCTTCATAATAGCTTCTTGCTGCAGCAAAGTCTTTTGTTTTAACAGAAATTAAACATAGCTTGTATGCAATAAGTCTACCTGCATTTGTATTTTCATAAGCAATTGTTAAAGCTTCTTTTGCCTCTTCAAAATTATGAGTCACCTCATAGGCATCTGCAACTAAACTTAAAATATTATTGTCTTTTATTCTCTTTAAATCTAAAGAATCTGCAATGTCAACTGCTCTGTCAAAATCCCTGCGTTTCATTGCATCCCTTAGTTCATCCATTTTTTGTATCTGTTCATTTCTATCCATTTGAATACCTCTTTATTTTGACTTGTTAAACTGTTACACGTCCTTCTAATGCCCTTAGCAATGTAACATTGTCAATGCACTCTAAATCTCCTCCAACGGGAACGCCACTGGCTATTCTTGTAACTTTAATTCCCAAAGGTTTAACCACCTTGCTAATATACATTGCCGTAGCCTCACCCTCTACGCTGGAATTTGTAGCTATAATTACTTCATCAACATCATCTTTTAGTCGTTGAAATAATTCTTTTAATTTAATATCATTTTGCCCAATGCCGGCCATTGGATTAATCGCTCCATGTAAAACATGGTATACACCTTTGTATTCTCCTATTTTTTCATAGGCTGCCATATCCTTTGTTGTTTCAACCACCATAATTGTCTTGTGGTCTCTTTGATTACTGCTACAGATTGGACATACTTCCTGATCTGTAAGGGTACAACAGATTTTACAATATTTTACATTATTCTTTGCCTCTACAATTGCAGACGCTAAATCATGTACCTGTTCGCTAGGCATGTCTAATATGTGGAATGCAAGCCTTCCTGCTGTTTTGGGACCAACTCCCGGCAATGCTGAAAGCTCTTCTATTAACTTTGTAATGTAACCACTGTAGTAATCCATTAGAATAGACCACCCATTCCACCGGTAATTTTAGACATTTTCTGTGCTGATACTTCCTCGATTTTTCTAATAGCTTCATTAACTGCTGCCATTGTTAAATCTTCTAGCATTTCAATATCATCCGGATCAACTACTTCCGGATCAAATTTAATACTTGTAATTTCCTTCTTACCTGATATTGTAACTTCAACGGCACCGCCACCTGATGTTGCAGTGTAGCTTGACTCTTCAAGCTGAGCCTGTGCTTCTTCCATCTGCTTTTGCATCTTCTGTGCCTGCTTCATTATATTATTCATGTTTCCAGGCATGCCTCCCGGAAATCCTCCTCTTCTTGCCATTTAGAAATCCTCCTCTTCAACTTCCATTTTTATTTTTGAGACTACTTCCATAAAATAATCACTAAAACTCTGATTATTTTCTAATATAGTCATTTCAATTCTTACCTGTTTTTGTATTTCTTCACTAATCACATTAGTAAGCATCTCTATTACCTCAGGTTTATTACAACCTTCATAACCAATTGAACCTGCGTTAAATACAATTAGCAAGGTGTCTTCACCTTTGACGCTAAATCTTGCATCATTTAAATAAATCTTATATGGATTAGAAATGTGTCTCTTGATTCTTCCCCAGTTATCCACAACTGCCTGTATGTCAGCCGGAACCGGTTTATCAAATACCTTCTTTTCCTTTGGCTTCTCCTGTGCCTGAGCAGTAGGTCCGGAGACCACCTGCTTTGAAACAAAATCACCATTTTCTATTTTCTTCTCCATTAAAGCAATTCTGTTATTTAATGAACTTATGTCTCTTTCCATGGCAGGTTTAGTTAATTTAATAAATGCAATTTCTATTAACACACGTTTCTGTGATGAATATTTGATTTGACCTGCCAATTCAGAAAAAATTCTAATATATCTCATAATTACATCTGTATCCACCATATCCGCTTCTTCTTTAAGAGACTGTATTCTCTCCTGGGAAGCATCTATAATTTCACTTGCTTCATCAGATGTTTTAATAAGCATCAAATTTCGTAAATACCAAATAAAATCATTAACAAACTGTCCTAGTTCACGTCCCTGCATAATTATTTCATCTAATAAATTAATACATGAAACAACATCACCGTTAATGATTTGTCTTGTAAGCCTGCTGAAAATCTCGTTATCAACAGCCCCTAAAACCTCTAGAACATTCTCGTATGTTAACTTCTGTCCTAAATAAAAGGCTATGCACTGGTCCAAAAGACTAAGCGCATCACGCATGGAACCATCTGCAGCTTTTGCCACATATTGAAGTGCCTTTTCTTCAACTTCAATATTTTCTTTTTCCATAAGTTCCGCAAGTCTGTTTACAATAGTATCGATGGAAATTCTTTTAAAATCATATCTTTGACATCTTGATAAAATTGTAATTGGGATCTTATGTGGTTCCGTTGTTGCCAATATAAACAATACATATGATGGCGGTTCTTCCAATGTTTTAAGCAAAGCATTAAAAGCTCCAATTGACAGCATGTGAACTTCGTCAATAATATATACAGTATATTTTCCACTTGACGGAGTATACTGTATTTCATCTCTGATTTGTCTTATGTTATCTACACCATTATTTGAGGCAGCATCAATTTCTATTACATTCATGGAACTGCCTGAATTAATCCCCTTACATACATCACATTCATTGCAGGGACTACCATCAACAGGATGTTCGCAGTTTACGGCTTTTGCAAAAATCTTTGCCACACTGGTTTTACCTGTTCCTCTTGTTCCACAAAATAAGTAAGCATGTCCTATTCTGTTTGCATTTATCTGATTTTTTAAAGTTTGCACAATATGATCCTGACCCTTTACTTCATCAAAAGATGTTGGTCTGAATTTTCTATACAATGCTGTGTAAGACATGTTTTCTCCTTTGCTGTAATATTTTTGGGCATAGTACACCCATTTGCACCTTTGGATACCATTATAAACTAAAAAAGTTTTCCATACAAGATGTTGGAAAACTTTTCTTTCTATAAAATATTTTAATTATAAATTAATACATTACATCAAGCCATGCAATATATCCCAGCTGTGTATGGGCAAATCCAAATTTGTTATTCACCTTGCCGTCCACTACCATTTTTAACATAACTTTTTTTGCGTCATTGTTTGACTTACATGCAGCAATACAATTTTTAAGTCCGGACTTTAACTGTCCACCTAAGACATAACCTAATCCATACTTACAGAAAAATTCTGGTGTTTTATTTGGCTTTTTCTTATAGTATCCAGATTTTTTATTGCCTGCATATTTTAAGAAAGCTTTTACTAATGAGTTTTTCCCCTGTACTCCGAATCCATTATATTTCGCTTTGCTCAGTTTCTTAAACTTCTTCTCCATTGATTTCTTTTTTGATTCTGTCAAAGTTATATCTACACCATATCTTTTGTATCCCCATTTCTTTGGTGCAACTTCTGTTACAAAATCTCCCGGATTTAAATAATTAAAAATATTCTCATATCCTTTTTTCTTTGCCAAGACAGATACTCTTGGTGTTGCAAATGTATATGCATACACGTTATTTTTTCCTACTACGCTATTCATATGTTTTGCAAATAAATTAGCTATCGCTGCTCCTCTGCTATGACCTGTAATCCAAACCTTCGTTTTAGAATTTTTATTCAGCCCTACTTTGTTGCTTGATAAATAACTTTTTATTTCTTTATACATCTTTTCTTCGGCAATGGAAAAACCTGTATGAGTATTTCCTTTTCCAAGATTCCAATTGCTAACCCACTCATAATCACCACCGGTACCTTTTACCCAAACAGCCACAATATTTGTGCCATCTACATTTCTAATACCAACTTCATATGATATGGTATCATTGTTATTTTTCTTTGGAGTCTTTTTTACATATTTGTATTTATTAAACTTGCAGGCTTTTATCAGCTTATTGGAATATTTTTTGTTATAAACTGAAGATGCCGCAAGCATTGACAATTTTGCAAGGCCTCCCTGAATTTTTGAGCTTGATTTTGTAAAATATCCATCTGAATACTTTTCCGTATCCTTTAATACTTTCTTTGTCTGACCATCTTTGTATGTTCCGGTTACATTTAATGTAATACTGTTACTTTTATTTGTAACATTCTTTACTTTATCTCTGTCAAATGGCTGGTCAGATAAAAGTACTGAATTTGCTTTTACTTTAATAACCGGTCTTACACCATATGAATATGTAAAATACTGGGTTTTTATTTTTCCAGTAACTGAAACAAAACTTTGAACCATGTTTCCATAATGCCAGCCACCAGGACCTCGAAGCCACCATCTTACTGCCGGTTCATCATATCCTGCATATTTTGTTGTATATGCTATTCTTGTATCTGTGTCACTGTCTGTATCATCAAAACCATAATCTAAACTTTGAACTTCATCACTATCAAGTAAAGATACTTTGTCCTGTGTTTCAATATACTGCGCCGGTTTTTTATCTATATAAGCATCGTTATATGGATGGTATTTTGTAACATTTACAATTGCTTTCATATCTTTTTGTTCGTTTTTTGTAAATGCTGTATTATAAAAGTCATCGTTTAATTTGTCTCTTAATTGTGATTCTGACCAAAATCCCTGGTAATCACTCATAAACAAAACTTTCTTTGAAAGAAGTGTGTAATATCCACCACTTTCACCTAAAACAAGCCATTCTATTGAATCATTTGCCTTGGCATAGTGAAATCTACCATAAGCTTTTGCTCTGGCATATTTTACACCTTTGTAGGTAACTGTGCCGTCTTTGTTAAAATCCGTATCATCTAATGTATAAATGATATCTTCATTTGTAATGAAATTCTGATAATAAGCACCAAAATATACAGATGTTCCAACAGCATATCCTGATGCTGCCTTTACAGAAACATTCCATAAATCAACTCCCGAAAACATTGACATAACCATAGTCAAAATCATTACCATGCTTAAAAATTTTTTCTTCATTTTGTCCTCCTTTTTTTCTTTTGTGTACTATTTATATTGTATTATATTCTGTAATATTTTTAAACTATTTTATATAAATGTATATTTTATATAAATCACATTGTCTCAAATTATCACTTTATTAAAGTTAAAACTTCTAAATTCAATTTCGGATAAAAAAGAAGCTGAAACTTCTAAATTAAAAGTTTCAGCTTCTCTTATTATTAATCCGCGCGATTTGCTTTGTGAATATCCCATAAGCGTTACCTTTACAGTTAGCTCGGCCTAGGCTTCCTCATGTCACACAAAACGATCTGCTTAGTGCTGCTTCATTCCTGACCTGACACGGTTCACAGGATTCTGTTGCATAAGACCCAAACGTCAACACCACTTATAAAGGGCAGCCCTACAAAATATCCCCTAGGCAAATCATCACCCCTGCTGTAGCGGATTGCAGGTACAGGGCGCCGCTATCTCCCCGGCTGCGCGGAAGTGTTATATCGTATTTTTTTACAATCGAATTTAAGCATACCCTACAGGCATTTTTTTGTCAACCGCGATTCCTTAATTTTTTAAAAAAATCTTTCAACAATGTACTACATTCTTCTTTCATTATTCCTGACTCAATTTCAACCTGGTGGTTAAACTTATCTACCTGAAGAAGATTCATAATGGAACCTGCACAACCTGCCTTTGGATTCATGCAACCAATATAGACTTTTTTAATTCTAGCCTGAACTATTGCACCTGCACACATTTGGCATGGTTCAGTTGTTACATACATTTCGCAATCATCCAGTCGCCAATCATCCAGTTTCTTACTTGCCTTCTTTATGGCATTTAGTTCGGCATGACTTAATGTATTCTTATCTGTCATTCTTCTGTTGTAGCCACGTCCTATAACCTTACCATCATAAACAATAACACAGCCTATAGGCACTTCTCCAATTGCCAGGGCTTTTTTTGCCTGATTAATTGCCTGTTTCATATATTTTTCTTCCATTTGTAACATTCCTTACAGTTGTAATATTCCTTGCAGTTGTAGCATCCCCTACAGTTGTAACACTCCTTAAAGCTTATCCCAACATT
>OKRZ01002882.1_pt1 | contig 12117 bp, 22 predicted proteins | sample 1601141 | NCBI WGS metagenome assembly OKRZ01 (sample SAMEA3541524, study PRJEB24748) | human gut metagenome | biome: human gut; feature: human-associated habitat; material: faeces | place: China | collected 2012
ACGGCGACGAGGACTGAGCGCCGCGCACACAGGCGGCTTTTGTCAGGGGAACGCGGCGCACGTCGAAAAACAAGTTTACATAATTCCGAAACCCGCTCGACACGTTCCACCTGTCGAAGGCAGGCGAGAAAAAATGGATTTTTCCGAATCTTTATGCTTTTCGACGAAGTATATCAGATTATGTCAACGGAAACTTAGGGTTATTCGCCAAGAACCACACGATTCCAGCATCCCAAACATGGTAAAATATCCGCGCAAGACAGGGAAAACGAGCGGTTCATCAGACAGCTGACCGCAAGCCCGAAATTTTGCAGAGGAGAAGGTTATGGAAACAAAAATCAGTGTACTGGTGGCAGAGCCCAGTGAGGAATACCGCGCAGCCTATGCCAAGGCCATCGCCCGGGAGGCGGACATGGAGCTGGTCGCGCAGACGGACAACGGGCTGCGCGCAGAGGCACTCGTCGACGAATTTCAGCCCGACGTGGTGGTGCTCGACCTTGTGCTGGCAAGCGTCGACGGTATGTCGCTGCTGGCGCGGCTGCAGGCCAAGGAGAAGCCGCCGCGCGTGATCGTTACATCCGCGATCTACAATGACGAGGTGCTCATGGAGTGTGCCGATCTCGGCACGATGTACTTCATGCAAAAGCCGGTCGACCCGCCGCTGCTCGTGTACCGCATCCGGCAGACCGCGCGTCCGCGCCGCCGCACCGGCAGCCTGTGCGCACAGCTTGACGCACCCGAGCCCGCGCCCACGCTCGAGAGCGTCGTCACCGATGTCATCCATGAGATCGGCGTCCCGGCGCACATCAAGGGCTACCAGTACCTGCGCGAGGCGATCATTCTGGCCATCGACGATATGGATGTCATCAATTCCGTGACCAAGGTGCTCTACCCCGAGGTCGCGCGCAAATTCAACACCACGCCCTCGCGCGTTGAGCGTGCGATACGCCACGCGATCGAGGTCGCGTGGGATCGCGGCGATCTGGAGACGCTGCAGAAGTTTTTCGGCTACACAGTTTCGAACATCAAGGGCAAGCCGACGAAAATAGACTTATCAAGCTACTAATAAGGGCTAAAAAAATTAGCCCTTATTTGAAAATGATTTCTAACACGGGCTTGCCGCCTTTGCTTCTGCCATAGTCGATGACATCATATCTGATATCTTCAATAAATTCCTTCAAAAAATCGTTCTTTGCTTGTGCATCAAGCGAAGGGTCTTTGAACGTTTCAATGATTTTCTGCAATGTGATAATTCGTTCGGAATAGTCAATGACTTCCGGCACGTCCGCTTTCGCCTGCGCAAGCTGCGCTTTCAGATCGGCAATTGATTGCGCGTAAACCTGCTTTCGCTCTATGAATTCTTCTTTCGTGTATACTTCATCTTCGTAATCATCAAACAGTTTTTTGCGCTTCTTTTCCAGCTTTTCAAGCTCTGCATCCATCCGCGATATTTTTTCAAGGTGGCGGGCGCGGGCGGCTCCGTTGCCGTCATGGTTCATCTTAAATTCAAAATCTTCAATGTGGGCTTCCAGTGCTTCAACAAGCGCGTCAAACACGATTTCCACGCGCAAAGACTTTTTCTTGCAATAGGTACTTGCCTTGTGCGAATAGCGGATTCCACGGCTATCCTTGTAATTTATCCAGTCCAAAGCTTTCCCGCAGTCAGCGCAGTGAATCAGACCGGCAAGGGGGCTGACAAGCTCTTTCCCGTGGTTAATCGGGTTTTTCTTGAACCGGCCTTGCGCCTTTCGGAACTGTGCTTCGCTGATAATTGGCTTGTGTTTCCCATTGATATACTTGACTTCTTCCGGCGATGCTTGCACACGCTTTTTTTGAACTTTGCCTGTTTTCGGGTCACGCACCTTAACCGTTTTGCTTTTTCCCCAAGTGATGATACCGATATACAGCTTGTTTTTCAGCATACAAGATATTGTTTCCTTATGCCATTCCCGACTACCTTGCATAGTCGGAATCCCCATGGAAGTAAACTGCTTTGCAATCCAATCGCATGACCGGTTTTCTTCCGTGAACCAATCAAACATCATCTGCACAAGCGGCTGTTCTTCTTCATTGACGACAAGATATCTGTTGTCTTTGCTTTTGCGCACGATGTTATAGCCGAATACGCGCTGCGGAAGAAGATAGTTACCTTCGAGCACGGCCTGAAGCTTACCGGCTTCCAGACGGCGGCGAATGGTTTTGTATTCCCTGCGTGACATGAAAAGGCCGAATTCAAAATATTCTTGGTCAAACTCGTTGTCAGGGTCATATACCTTGACAGGGGTGATGATTTTTGTGTCGGACATCTGAAAAGCTTCCGCAACTTCGCCCTGATCTTTCGTATTACCACGGGCTAAACGCTCGACTTCTACAACAAGGACACCTTTGTACTTATTGGCATATACATCGTCAAGAAGCCGCTGCACTTCTGGCCTGTCCTGAATGCTTTCGCCGGACACAATTTCCTGATAGATGGTTATCTGACTTGGAAGAATATCATGTCTTGCAGCAAGATTGAAAAGCATGGTTTTGTGCTTCGCCAGTGTTTCACCTTCGCCAAGGGCTTCCATTTCGATGTCTGCCCTTGATTTTCTAAGGTACATTGCATACTTGTCTTGTGTATATTGACTTGTTACTTTTTCTATTATTTGGTCTGTATTCATCCTATAAGTTCCCGCCTTTTATATGATTTATAACATTGTTTGCAAAATCCCCTATATCCGAATGATCTTCAAGCCAGAAGAAGCCCACGCCTTTATTAAGAACGTCAAAGACAATCGCCAGCATGATTATCGCAATGGCTATAAAGGCAACAATGCAGAAGATGTTGCGCCATTTTTTGCGGTCATCGGACGTTGCGCGGACTTTCCGCAATTCGTCCTTCATAAATTCCGTTTGTTTATCTGCGTCCTTTTTCACTTCTTCAAGACGCTGTTCCAGTTCCTGCTTTTCCTTTTCCAACCGTTCAATGGTTTCAAGGTGCTTGCTTTCTTCAACGGCCACTTCTGGGCAAGGTGTTTCTTCGTTCCCGCAACCAATTAGCGCACAAAACATGGGCGCGAAAGTAGAATAATAGACATCCCTGTCTTTCTGGGAAAGGGTATTCTTGATCGTCCCTTCCTTTACGCCGGATTCATCCGAAAGGTCGGCATTCTTCCAGCCCAAAGCGGTCATGCGCCGCTTTGCGAAGTGCCGCATATCATTCAGGGGCATAATGTAGAAATTCGGTATGCAATCGCGCCCTAAATGCTGGCAACTGATACATTTTTCGTACATTTCTAATCCTTTCCAATAACGGTGCTAGCAGTTCCCTTATCGTGCCATAATTGCACGGATGTGGGGTTGCAGCATAATTATTCCAATGATAGGCTGTTGGCAGGTCAAACAAGACCTATCAGCCCATACGAAGTGTGGGGGTGCAGTGTGGCAGCTACATCCCCACACGGAGTTTTATTTTAATCCTCGCTTATGTACAAGGTACTTCGCATAATTGATAATTTCCCGGTTTTCTTCATCCGTGAATGTAATATGCCCCAATTCCTTACACCATGTGTCCAAATGCCGAATTTGCACGCCTTCCGATGACACGAACGTTGCAATCGTTTCTTCTTCCGTTGTGTCAAGCCCGATCAGATAGGACGGCGTTGTTTGCAGCGCATTGGCAAGCGTTATAAGGATTTCGGAACTTACCTTGTCAATATCTCCGCTTTCATATCGGTAAACGGTTGACCGGTCTTTCCCTATCAGCTTCGCCAAACTGTCAGCCGACATCTTTAATTCAGTCCTCCGCGCTTTGATTCTGTTACCGATGTGCATGGTTTCACCACCTTTCAAAAACGCCGTGTCGCAGCTCTGCGACAAAACCGCATGATGTAAAAATAAACCAGTATACAGAAAATTTCCTATGGTGTTAAGATTCCGATGTAAACAGTTTTTCTGCACGATTGAAAGGAGCACCAACGAAATGACAGCTAATCAGGAACAACTACAAGAAACCGTCATGCTGTTTGAACAATGCAGCGCTGAAAACCTTATGAATGTTATCAATATCAACAAGATATTAGTGAATCTATCCGCATCACAGTTGGAATATTTGTTAGAGCTGTCAACCTTACTGTTTTGCCAATCGCCTAAGTAATTCTTTATAGGTTTTCTTATCTTCATCACTTAGAGATAAATAAAGTTCGGCCACTTCACGTAGGTCGCTATCTGATAGCACCCTTGCACTTAGCGAAGCTGCTTCTTTTGGGTTGGATTCAATGATTAAATCCGACCCTTTAAGATCAAGCGCCTTTGCCAAGCCTTGCAAGGTGCTTCTTTTTATATTAACAACCCTGCCGTTTTCGTACTTAGCGATAGCAGACTTCTGAACCCCTACAAGCTTCCCAAGTTCTTCTTGCGTCAAGCCCTTTGCGATTCTTGCATCTTTTATCAACTTTCCTATATCCATTGGTATCACCGCCTTTCGGTGTCTTAATAATACACGCTTGTTTCCTAAAAATCAAATATTTTTTTAGAAATCCTTGAAAAACTTATTGACAGAAAAAAATTATCGTAGTATAGTAATGGTGTCCTGATAAGACACCAACGGCAGCAGCCGATATATTTTTTACATTTGAGTGTCTGATTTAGACACTATGCCAACAGGCAGAAAGGAAATTGAAATGAAAAAGAAATATCCCAAATATGTGAAAACCTATGACGGTTTTATCGGTGTGTTCCGTTATATGGATTTCGGAGAGTTCCCGGTGTATCGTTTTCCGGGCGGCGAACGCATCGCTGATGACTTTGAAATCGAGAGCGGCAGCGATGACAAGGAGGCTCTTTTGTAATGCATTTGACCATACAAAATGCAGAAAAGTATCTCGTGGAAAACACGACAGGCCAACAGGCCGGAAAGGAACACATAATATGACCACTGAAACAATGCTCTACCGCCGCTACAAGCAGCATTTTGCTGATTGCGAGACGGTCGCGGGGAGCTACGACAAGGAGCACAAGACCATCAAGGTTTTGCTGCCTGACGGGCGTATGAAGCCGTCAGGCGTTCGCGGCAAGACATTCCATTATATGGAGTTCAAAGGCGTCGAAAATTCGACCGGCCGCAAGGTGCGCTGCACCATCAAGGCTACGTGCGTAGAAAATGCAATCAAACGGCTGCCGACGAGCTGCACATGGGATTTAAGATAACCGGAAAGGAGAATGGCGATGCCAAACATAATAGAATCGACAATTGAAGTATTCAAGCCGAAAACAGAAGCGCAAGCCTTGAAGCCTTGCCCCTTCTGTGGCGGAACTGAAATCGTATATGAACGCTATCTGCACATGGCCGGAGAACGGTACCGAGTATGGTGTGAGGACTGCACGGCCGGAGTTGACCCCGGATATGCACGGGACATCGGAACGGTGCAAAACATGTGGAATCGCAGAGTATAAGCCGAAACGGCCTTCATGGCCGTTCCTTAATGCGGCCTTATGTGAAAACATGAGCAGGTCACAAGCCCTGATAAACGCAGAGTGTGGAATTTAGGGAAAGGAAGGTGACAGCAACTATGAACGGTAAGCTGCTTAGAAGCATCATGGTTCTGCATGGGGACACGAACGCTTCACTTGCTGAATATCTCGGCATCACGGAGCAGAGCGTGTCCAACAAGATCAACGAGAACGGCACGGAATTCAAGCAAGGCGAGATTTTCAAAATCAAAGCCAAGTACAACCTTGATAGCGATATGGTAGACCGTATTTTTTTTGCAGATTAAGTGTCTAATTTAGACACCAGAAAGGAGAAATGCAATGGAAATGACCGTCACAAGGCTTCCGGATGGCGGTGTTCGCTATGAATCGGAAAAGGCCATTGTCACGATTCGTGAGCGTGGGCGGTACATCCGGGATGGGAAATTCACAGAAGAAGGGCTGAAAACCCTGAAAGAATCAGCAGCGAGAATGTACATGGCGAAAGCCAAACAAGCGTAATCCATATTAGCAATTGGGTGATAGGTGCTTTTTGACCTTAAAACATAGTGAAAGGTGAAAAAGCAATGAAAGAATTCAAGAGTTTTTACAAGGAAGTCAAAGGAAACGAGGGCGGTAAATGCCAGTACAACAAGCGTCTGGACACCTACGGCTGCGGCTGCGCCCATGATTGTTCATACTGCTATGCAAAATCGTTGCTTAGTTTCCGGGGCTTGTGGGACGCTGTAGAGCCGTCTGTGGCAAGCTTGGCGAAGATCGAGCGCAAGATAGCAAAGCTTGAACCGGGAACGATTGTCCGGCTTGGCGGTATGACAGACTGCTTCCAGCCGCTTGAACGTCGGGAGAGGGTCACCAAAGGCACAATCGAGCTGCTGAACAAGTACGGCATCGGCTATCTGATTGTCACGAAGTCTGACCTTGTATGTGAATACATGGATATTCTTGACAAGCAGCTTGCGCACATTCAGATCAGCATCACTTTTGCACCGTGCGAAAAGGCGGTAAGCGTCGAAAGACGGATAAAAGCAGTGGAAACACTGCTTGCTTCCGGTTTTGATGTGGCTGTCAGGCTTTCCCCGTACATTCCGCAGTTCGTGGACTTCGACCGGCTGAACAGTATCAAGTGCAACAAAATCATTGTTGAATTCCTTCGTGTAAATCACTGGATTAAAACATGGTTGCCGCTGGATTACACGGAATACACAGTCAAGCAGTCAGGCTATCAGCATCTTCCGCTGTCAAGAAAAATCGAATACCTGTCAAAAGTCACTGGCTTTGACGAAGTGTCCGTCTGCGAAGATGTGACAGAACATTACGAATACTGGAAAGAAGCGGTCAACTTCAATAAAGATGACTGCTGCAATTTGAAAAGGAGTGATGACATCCTTGATAGAAATGAAAACCTTGTCCAGCCGGGAAGAATGGCTTGAAGTCCGGTCGCATTATATCGGCGGTTCTGACGCTTCAGCCGTTATCGGCCTGAATCCATACAAAACGAACTTGGAGCTGTGGCAGGAAAAGACCGGTCTTGTGCAGCCGGAAGATATCAGCGATAAGCCATATGTCAAGTACGGCACACAAGCTGAAATGCACTTGCGTGGGCTGTTCCGGCTGGATTTCCCAGAATATCAGGTTGACTACATAGAAAACAATTTGTGGCTGAATGACAAATACCCTTTTGCCCATGCTTCGCTTGACGGATGGCTGACAGATCAGGACGGCAGACAAGGCATTCTTGAAATCAAGACAACAAACATCCTTCAGAGTATGCAGAAGGAAAAATGGAATCACCGGATTCCGGACAATTACTACATTCAGGTTTTGCATTACCTGATGGTCACGGAATTTGAATTTGCTGTCTTGAAAGCACAGCTAAAGTTCGACTTTGGCGGTGAAATCCTGCTGCACACAAAGCATTACAAGATCGAGCGGTCGGAAGTGCAGGAAGATATTGATTATCTTGCGCGGAAAGAAGCGGAATTTTGGGAATGCGTTAAAAGCAACAAAAAACCGGCATTGCTTCTGCCGGAAATCTAAAAAGGAGTTAGAAAAAATGGAGCTTAAAATCAACGAAGTGGCGCTTCCTGCGCCAATTACCTTCAACTATGAAGAGCTTCGGGCAGAGCTGCTTTCAAAGGTGTCTGTCTATGAAACTATGGTCTACACGGAAGATCAGGTGAAGGAGGCAAAGGCAGACAGGGCGGCACTGAATCGGCTGAAGAAAGCTTTGAACGATGAACGCATCCGGCAGGAAAAAGATTATATGCAGCCGTTCAACACCTTCAAGGCACAGGTTGGCGAGCTTGTCAAGATCATCGACAAATCGGTATCTGTCGTGGACAAGCAGGTCAAAGAATTCGAGGAACAGCAGAAAGCCGAAAAGCTGAAAGCCATTGAAGAATACTGGCATTCCGTTCTTGCGGACAGCAAGGTTCCGGAAGCTGTTTCTTTCAGACAGATTCTTGATGACAAGTGGCTGAACGCTTCTATTTCTATGAAGTCTATTCAGGGAGCAATTGACGGCAAGCTTGAACAGATGGCGAAAGACCTTGCTGTAATCGCTGATTTGCCGTCCTACTCCTTTGAAGCGCGGGAGTGCTACATGGACACCCTTGACCTTGCAAAAGCCGTCAGCGAAGCCCACAGGCTTCAGGAACAGGCCGAGAAAAGGGCTGCATGGGAAGCGGAGCAGCAGAAACGCAAGGAAGAAGCAACCGAGCCAAAAACGGACATCGGAAAGGCGATTGAAAGCACCGAAAGACAGGCATTTGAAAGAGCGGTGCAGCACGAACCTTCCCGTCAATGGATTGGTTTTCAGGCGCTTCTTTCCGCAGACGAAGCAAGGGCGCTGGGCGCATGGCTCAGGGGCAACTGTATCAAGTACAAAGCTATTTAAGAAAGGAGAACAAACACAATGGCAGTCAATAATTCACTTCAGAAGTCACAGAAAAGGCTTGGCATCGGCTCCTATCTCACCGGGGATGCAGTCAAGCAGCGTATCAATCAGGTCATTGGCGGCAAGGACGGCCAGCGCTTCATTTCCGCTGTTGTGTCTGCGGTTCAGACGAACCCCGGACTTCAGGAATGCACAAATCAGAGCATCCTTTCCGCTGCGCTGCTGGGCGAAAGCCTGAAGCTTTCCCCTTCCCCGCAGCTTGGACAGTATTACATGGTTCCGTTCAACGACAGGGAGCGCGGCAAAGTGGCGCAGTTCCAGCTTGGCTATAAGGGCTATATTCAGCTTGCTATCCGCTCTGGCCAGTACAAGAAGCTGAATGTCCTTGCTATCAAGGACGGCGAACTTATCAAATTTGACCCGCTGAACGAGGAAATCGAAGTCAGGCTGATTGAGGACGAAGAAGCAAGGGAAGCAGCTGAAACAATCGGCTACTATGCCATGTTTGAGTATACCAACGGTTTTCGCAAGGCCATCTATTGGAGCAAGAAGAAGATGCTTGCCCATGCTGATAAGTACAGTCAGGCGTTTTCGGCCAACGGCGGCACGGTCAAGACAAGATACGGTGAAAAAACAAAGGTTTCATATTCTGACTATGTTGCCGGTAACTTTGACCCGAAAGACGCATGGATGTATTCATCGTTCTGGTACAAAGACTTTGACGGCATGGCATACAAAACAATGCTGCGTCAGCTTATCAGCAAGTGGGGCATCATGTCTATCGACATGGCTTCTGCCATCGATGCTGATATGGCGGTTATCAACGATGACGGCACGAAGGACTATGTTGACAATGACCCGGATGTTATCGACATGGAACCGGTGTCTGAACCTGTGCAGGAAGCACCGGCAGAAGATATTCAGTCTGCTTTGTTCGGGGGTGATGGCCAATGAATAAAGTCATACTAATCGGACGCTTGGTTGCTGACCCCGAAATCAGATATACGCAGTCCGGCAAGGCAGTCGCTTCCTATCGCTTGGCTGTTGATCGACCGTTCAAGCAGGATGGTCAGCAGGAAGCAGACTTCATCAACTGCGTTGCTTGGGGCAAGACCGGGGAATTTGCCGGGAACTATCTTCGCAAAGGCACAAAGATTGCCGTTGAAGGAAGAATTCAGACTGGCAGCTATGAAAAAGACGGCGTGAAACACTACACAACGGACATCGTTGTTGACCGCCATGAATTTTGTGAAAGCAGGTCAAGCGGACAGGCTGCGACGGCAAACAGCAACGCAGGTCAGGCGTTCACAGACATGGACGATGACGGCGATCTGCCGTTCTAAGGGGTGGGCACTTTGGGCAAATATCTGTGCGAAAAAATCAGAATCCCTTATCCCAAGACAAAGGCCGGACAAAAGCAGTGGTCGAAAGAATACGGCATGAACGCCTATTACGCCGGGAAGCACTGGTCAAAAAGAAAGCGCGATGCTGAATTCTGGCATATGATGGTTCGCTCCTGCATGAACAGTCAGGATGTCCGGCGCGTACCATTCAAGCGGCCTGTTGTCATTACCTTTCATTGGAACGACCGGCTTGACATCGACAATCACGCAATCATGGGAAAGATGATTGTGGACGCAATGAAAGGCCGTGTCATTGAAGATGACAGCCGAAGATGGGTGAAAGGCGTTTGCCACTACTTCCACGATGGGGATTACATCAGCGTAGAAATTCGGGAAATTTCATAGTTTGAAAGGAAAGCAAAAATGACAATCAATGAATATCAGCAGCTTGCCATGCGGACAAGCAATAAAGACCTGTCCCCAGATTATAGGCTACTTAATGGAGCCTTGGGGCTTGCCGGTGAATCCGGCGAAATCGCAGACCTTGTGAAAAAGAACTTCATGCAAGGCCACGTTTTGGATTTGGAGCACGTTGCAAAGGAATTGGGTGATGTGTGCTGGTACATCGCCGAGACTGCAACAGCTATCGGCATTGATCTGGAAACCGTCATGCAGATGAACGTTGAAAAGCTGCGGAAGCGTTACCCTTGGGGATTCGATTCCGACCGTTCGCAGCACCGGGAAGTAGGTGATATCTGATGCTGAAAATCGAAAATATTTCCACCAGCGGATGGAAAGCGGCGATTCGCGGAATGCGAAATCCCAAAAATTCATGGGCGCAAATTGACAGCGCGGTCGTTAATGGAAATTGTTTCGTCGTTGGCAATAACGATTATGATTTGATGTACAGGCTTGCGTCTGCCGGAACCGATCACGGGAAGTTCATGCGGATGATTCACGTGCAGTGTGACGTTACAGCCCCGCTGTACTGGTGGAAAGAAGCAGACCAGTACAAAGTTGGGACAGTTACAGATTCGTGCAGCACGATGCACAAGATTCACGCGAAGGAATTCACGCTTGACGATTTTTCGCACGAGCACCTGAACGATGAATCGACAGATTGTCTTTTGAAGCTTATTGATCTGCTGAATTGCAATCGCGAACTGTTCTTGAAAGACAAAAATAAAAGCTGGTGGTGGCAGATGATTCAGCTTCTTCCGTCCAGTTACAACCAGCTTCGGACGTGGGATTTGAACTATGCTGTGCTGCAAAACATCTACCACGCCCGGCGCAACCACAAGCTTGATGAATGGCACGATTTTTGTGATTGGATTGAATCGCTTCCGTATTCTGATCTTATCACAGGAATTACAGGAAAGGCGGTGCTGTGATGGAATGCGGACTGTGTAAGTATGCTGCGCTTGCGTTCAGTGATTATCCTTGCCGCGAATGCAAAAACACGGCCGTAACCGATTCGGAAGAATACAACGCGCGACCGGATATGTTTGAACCGGCAACCAACCCAGAACCGGAAACCGAAAACGATGTTATCAATCATCCATCCCATTACACGCAGGGGGGGATTGAATGCATTGACGCAATGAAATCGGCCTTTGGTGCCGCCCAGCTTGCCGTGTACTGCAAGATTGCAGCGTTTAAGTACATCTGGCGCTGTGAGTATAAAAACGGTGCAGAGGACGTTAAAAAGGCTATCTGGTATCTCAACAAATTATTGGAATTGAAAGGTGATGCAGATGACACAGTGTGAACGTGTGCTGCGGCATATGAAAGACTATGGCAGTATCACATCGGCAGAAGCCATGACCGAATACGGAATCATGCGCCTTGCATCCCGTATCAGCGATCTGAAAAAGCTGGGCTTTCCAATCAAGAAGGAAATGGTCAGCGGCAAAAATCGCTATGGCGAACCTACCAGCTACGCACAGTATTCAATTGTCGCAGCAGGTGATGCAGATGGCTGATGTTAAGTGGATTAAGATCACCACGGACATTTTCGACGATGAAAAAATCCTGCTGATTGAAAGTTTGCCCGAAGCGGATTCCATAATCGTGATCTGGTTCAAGCTGCTTTGCCTTGCCGGGAAAATGAATAATAGCGGCGTGTTCATGATGAATGACAAAATTCCATACACGGATAAAATGCTTGCTACTATCTTCCGGCGAAAGGAAAGCACGGTGCAGCTTGCGCTTCAGACCTTCGAAAACTTCGGCATGGTTGAAATTATTGACGGTGTAATTACTATCCCCAATTGGGGCAAGCACCAAAACCTTGACCAGCTTGAGAAGAAAAGGGTAAGCCAGCGAGAATATATGCGGCAATACCGGGAAAGTGAATGGTATCGGTGCATTCAGCGATGATATGCGTGATGCTCTTCGTGGTCCTTT
>OKRZ01002898.1_pt1 | contig 12080 bp, 10 predicted proteins | sample 1601141 | NCBI WGS metagenome assembly OKRZ01 (sample SAMEA3541524, study PRJEB24748) | human gut metagenome | biome: human gut; feature: human-associated habitat; material: faeces | place: China | collected 2012
TTCAGAACGTCGTGAGACAGTTCGGTCCCTATCTGTCGTGGGCGTAGGATATTTGAGGAGCGCTGTTCCTAGTACGAGAGGACCGGAATGGACGCACCGCTGGTGTATCGGTTGTCATGCCAATGGCACGGCCGAGCAGCTATGTGCGGATCGGATAAACGCTGAAAGCATCTAAGCGTGAAGCCGTCTCCAAGATAAGATATCCCACTGTTTACAGTTAAGACCCCTTGTAGACTACGAGGTTGATAGGTTGGATGTGTAAGTACAGCGATGTATTTAGCTAGCCAATACTAATAGGTCGAGGGCTTGACCTTGATAAGTAAGTATTATGTGTCAAGTATGTTAATTCTTCCATAAATCAATATCTGTATTTAGTTTTCAGGGTATATATTTAATATCCTACGAGCTATGCACCATTAGCTCAGTTGGTAGAGCACCTGACTCTTAATCAGGGTGTCCACGGTTCGAGCCCGTGATGGTGTACCATCAATGGCCCGTTGGTCAAGCGGTTAAGACATCGCCCTCTCACGGCGAAAACAGGAGTTCGATTCTCCTACGGGTCACCACATTGACCTATAGGTTCATTTTTTAAAAATCAGTAGTGCTTTTACATTACTGCATAGTCGGTGTTGATTACTTTGAGGGTCCACCCGTTCCCATCCCGAACACGGTAGTTAAGCTCAAACGTGCCGAAAATACTCGGAGGGCAGCCTCCCGGAAAAATAGGTAATGCCGACACTACCCTGTATCTTTTGATGCAGGGTTCATATATTCCTCCATAGCTCAGTCGGTAGAGCGCATGACTGTTAATCATGATGTCACTGGTTCGAGCCCAGTTGGGGGAGCCACTAAAAAAGCAAGTCTTAATTGACTTGCTTTTTTGTTTTATAATCAATTATAATATATATAATGCTTGCTGCGTTTGTCATTAATTAGCTTCGATGTTTTTAGAATACAGTGCGTGCATATTTGAGCAGGAAAAGTCAGGAAATTTATATCATTTTCTTTTATAATGTAGCTATACAGAAAGGAAGCTATCATGGATTGGATTACAGGAATACAAAATGCTATTAATTATATTGAAAATCATTTAACTGAGGAAATCGATTATGATAAGGCAGCTGCTGAGGCTGCTTGTTCAAGTTTCTATTTTCAAAGAATTTTCAGTATTTTGTGCGATATTTCGCTTAGTGAGTATATCCGCAACAGAAGATTAACTCTTGCCGGCAATGAATTAAATGCTTCTAATGCGAAGGTGATTGATATTGCATTAAAATATGGCTATGAAAGTCCTGAAAGCTTTGCACGTGCTTTTTCTAAATTCCACGGAATAACGCCGTCCGAAGCGAAGAAAAACGGTTCTAAGCTTAAATCCTTTTCCCGCCTTTCTGTTAAAATAACAATGAGCGGAGGCTCTGTGATGGATTATAAAATTGTTGAAAAGGAAGCTTTTGAAATAATTGAGAAGGTTGAAGCTCATAGCATTGAAAACGAAACAAATTCAAAAAGTATTCCTGATTTTTGGACGAGGTCGCACAATGACGGTACTGTGAAAGCATTGTTTGAAAATGCAACCGATAATACATTTATTTTTGGAGTTTGCTATGGCAATAACTCCGACAGCGCAAAAACTTTTAACTATTCTATCGGTGCGATATGTGATGAAAATACAATTGTTCCGAAAGGATTTAGAAAAAACACAATTCCTGCAAGAACATGGGCGATTTTTGAATGTAAAGGGGCTATGCCCAAAGCAATACAGGATATGTGGCACAAAATAACCGCCGAATTTTTCCCAACTTCGGGCTATGAGCCAACCTGTGAAATGGATATTGAGGCTTATACCGAGGGTGATATGGGCAGTGAAAATTATCGCAGCGAAATTTGGATACCTGTTGTTAAAAAATAAGGAAGCTTTTTATGGAAAATGGTTATTCAAGAATTTGGAGTTGACTTCTACCATGCATTTGATATAATCAAGACAGGAGGGATAATAATGGATAGTTACATAAAAAACATAAGAAATAAAGTTGGGCACGATGAATTAATTTTGAACTATGCAGGATGTATAATTTTAGATGATAAAAATAGATTGTTGTTACAAAAACGTTTAGATTGTGAAAAATGGGGTTTTCTAGGTGGAATGGTAGAGTTAGGAGAATCCGTTGAAGAAGCAGCAATTAGAGAAATCAAGGAGGAAAGTGGTTTAGATGTTAAAATAAATTCTCTGTTTGGTGTATATTCTAAATATTTTGAAAAATATGCAAATGGTGACAAAGTTCAAGCAATTGTTCATGTATTTAAAGCTCAAGTGGTTGGCGGAGAGTTAATCAGTCAAAATGACGAAACCCTCGAGTTGAAATATTTTGAGTTAATTGATGTTCCTCCGTTGTTCAACAAACAACATCAAGATATATTTGATGATTTAATTTCTAATAAAGAATATACTTTTAGATAATTAAACATAAATAATTAGTTATCGGATTAGACTATAAAAAACTTTGAAAATTTTAATGGCAATACGCAAATATAATGCTATTAATAAGCATTTTGAAAATATAAAAGAACTGTCAAAAAAATAACATTGATTTAGAAAAAGAAAAAAGTTAATTTTGAAATAGATAACCCCCTGCTTCGGTATTAGCGAAACAGGGGGTTTAATATTTATTGTGTTTGTTGATTTTTCTTCGGCAAAAGCACGATATTACATTCTCATTTTACCGAATGAATATGATTTTATTTAAACTTATATCCTCTGCCCCAAATGGTTTTAATACAGTCTGTGTTTTCGTCTGCCTCCTTAATTTTGTCGCGCAGGCGGTTGATATGGACTGTTAATGTTGATGTATCCCCGAGTGAATCATAACCCCAAACGCTTTCAAAAAGCTCTGCTTTTGAATAAATCGTGTTTGGATGTGACGCTAAAATATAAAGCACTTCAAATTCCTTTTTGGTAAGTGTGATTTCTGAATCGCCTACAAAGGCTTCACCCGTGTTTTTATTTAGCTTTATATTATCGCGTACAAGAATATCTCCGTTTTCGCTGTTTTGGCTTGTAAGAGTTTTATATCTGTTGATGTGAGCCTTAATTCTTGCCACAAGCTCGGCAGGTGAGAACGGCTTAACAATATAATCGTCTGCACCGTATCCAAGGCCTGAAATTTTATCAATTTCATCACGCTTTGCAGTTACAAATATAATGGGAGTATTTTTTGTTTCTCTTATCTTTTTGCAGATTTCAAAACCGTTTATACCCGGCAGCATTACATCAAGTAAAATTAAATCATATTCATTATTAAGCGCAAGTTCAAGGCCCGTATTTCCGTCTGTTGCACCGTCTGCGTGCATTTCGCTTGCTTCTATATAATCTTTTTCAAGGTCAAGTATATTTTCGTCATCCTCAATAATTAAAATCTTACTCAATATTATCTTTCCTTTCTTCGATTTTTGGCATTGAAATAAAAATTGAAAGCCCTTCGCCCTGCTTACTGCTCGCCCAAATAAGACCGCCGTGCAGCTCTACAATTTGCTTGCATACCGCAAGCCCTAAGCCTGAACCTTGCGATACTTTTGTGCGTGCCGGGTCTGTGCGATACATAGTATCAAATATTTTTGATACATTTTCTTTTTCAACACCTATTCCGTTGTCCGTAAGTTCAATGATTACAGTGCGCTCGTATTCGCTTACAACCAAGCGCACATTGCCATGCACATTATCACGCGCGTATTTAATTGAATTCATAATAATATTTCTGAATACGCGTGCAAATGCGTCTGTATCAACGCTTATTTGCGTGTTTGGATTAACATTCATTTGAAGTGAAAAATCGAAATTGCTTCTTTCAAGCATTGTTTTGATTTCACTTGCACCGTCATTTATAAATTCTTTTAAATTTACATTAACTTTATTTAGCCTGTAACTTTTTAATTCATATCGCGATATATTTAAAAGGTCGTTAAGTATTTTTTCGGTATCATCAATTGATGTGCAAATTCTGTTTAAATACTTCTTTTGCTTTTCGGGAGTGGTGGCAATGCCGTCGCGAAGCCCCTGTGCATATCCCTTTGCAGATGTAAGCGGAGTTCTTACATCGTGTGCAATTCCCGCTATAAGCTCCTTGCGCTCCTCTTCTGCTTTATTTTGCTTATCTATATAATGTTTAAGCCTGCGGCGCATTTGGTTAAAGCTTTCAACCGTTTGCCCAAGCTCGTTTTTAGAATTATAATCTATTTCATAATCAAGGTTGCCGCGGGCTATTTCATCTGCTCCGTCGGCAATTTTTTTTATTGGGCTAACAATTGTTTTAGATGTAATAAGTGAAATGATTACTATTGATAACACAAAAACTAAAGCTATAATAATGGCTATAATGCCTGTTCTGCCGAGTAAAAGATTTGTAAATTCTTTTGCGGCATAGTGCGTGCTGGCATTTTTAACGGTGTAATCCTTGTTTATCGCCACAATTAAATATTTATCTTTTTTTCCATTTGCGTGGTTGACGATTACAAGTCCGTTATTAGCAAAATAATTCAAATTTTCATTTTTATTTACTTTTACGATTTTATTTGCTTCTTCTAAAATATCTGATTTGGAGGAGGAGTAAAACGGTTTTCCGTTTTTTTCAATATATATGCTTGAACCAAGCTTTTCAATAGGGGATACAAATTCATTTAACCCATCAAGCTTCTCTTTATCCTCACCCTCCGACAAAAGTGCATTTGAAATACTGCTGATTGTTTGCGCCCATTGAATTTGGTTTATTGTGCTGTAACAATTTGTTGTAACACTTGAAATGTTGAAATAAGAGCCTGTAAAATATATCAAAACAGGGGAGAATGCACCGATTAAAAATATAGGTATAAGTATACCCAAAATAGCGGTGAGCATAATCCTTGTACTTATTTTAAAGTTTTTGGAACTTCGCATTTTCGTTCCGGTTTTTTTTTCGGATTTTTTGTTATTGCTCACTCTTTATAGCTCCGTTCCTTTTTGACTTTCCCATAGCTTCAATCAGCCCGCCAAAATGAATTTCGGCAAAACGGTAAGCTTCGCTGTCAAGATTTGAATATTCGTGGGTAACATGATATTTGATTATGCCACAGATTCCTGAAATTATGTATTGCAGTGAATATTCACTTATTGAATCAATATCGCTTTTGATAAGGTCAAACGCACGGCGAATTGCCTGCTGAAGCTTTTGGGTGAGCAAATCAGAGCCTGAACTTGTGAGCAATATTCTGTAAGCCTCCCTGTCTTCCTCAATAGTTTTAATTCCCATTTTTATTACACTTGCTGCACCGTATGTATCAACTCGCAGCTTTCTTGTTTCACGCCTTAACTGCTTACCTACACCGAGAAAAAGCTTAAATACAAGTTCATCACATATTTTGTTTAATAAATCAAATTTATCACTGTAATGCAGGTAAAATGTGTTTCTGCTTATCATTGCACGCGCGGTAATATCTTTTACTGATATATGGTCAAATCCTTCTTCTTCAATTAAATCGAAAAATGCCTGCTTTATTGATTTCTGTGTTCTTTGTATTCTTAAATCTACTGTTCCGTCTTTTTTCGCCATTTCATTCTCCTTAAAAATATCAATTATCTATCACACTGTTAAATAAATAACTCGTTGCTTTATTTTACCATTATTTAACACAATAATCAATAATTATTTGTCATTGCCGAGTTTGACAATACACGCTATATACTATAAAATATAATCATCTTTACTATTTCTTTATTTTTTCTTTGCCACGCTTTAGATTATATGTTGTTAAATATAATCATCGGATGGAAAATATTTTATTATGGAGAATTGATATGCAAAATGTACTTGTTTGCGATGATGACGAGGCTATCCTTGAATCATTAAGAATTTATCTTGATAACGCAGGATTTAATGTTATTACGGCAGTGGACGGCCGGGATGCACTCGAAAAGGTGCAAAATAATGATATTCACTGCGTTGTGCTTGATATTATGATGCCCCGCCTTGACGGACTTAAAGCCACTTTAAAAATTAGGGAAAAATATAATTTTCCTATAATTTTGCTTTCGGCTAAAAGCGAGGATACGGATAAAATTACAGGTCTTGGCTTTGGTGCAGATGATTATGTAACTAAACCGTTTAACCCGCTTGAACTTGTGGCAAGGGTTAAATCGCAAATCAGGCGGTATGTAAATCTTGGCAGTATGGTTGCAACACCTACAAGGCTTGTAACGGGCGGGCTTGTGCTTGATACAGACGCAAAATGCCTGTTTGTTGACGGTGAAAGTGTTAAAGTAACGCCTATTGAATATAAGATTATGGAATATCTTATGAGTAATATGGGCAAAGTGCTTTCGTCTTCACAAATATATGAAGCAGTGTGGAATGAACCGAGCTTTACAAGTGAAAAAACAGTAACAGTGCATATCCGTAATATCCGTGAAAAAATAGAAATCAACCCAAAAGATCCGAAATATATAAAGGTGGTGTATGGCCTTGGATACAAATGTGAAAAAATTTAAGTATTCTTATTTAGGAAAATTATTGTGCATAATTCTTGCACTTATAACGGGCCTTTCGGCGATATTTTTGACTACTGCCGAGGTTTTGACCGTTATAAACAACAATGTAAACGGTAAGGATTATTCAAACTATACTCTGAATACCGCTGTTCAGTATAAACTTGAGCATAGTATAGCCTACGGAGTAAACACGGCGCATTTAGACACAAAGGGGCTTAAAAAGCATCTTGATTCTCAAAAGGAGAAGGTTTGCAAAAGTGTTTATAATAATGTGATGAGCCAGCTTAATTCTTATCTTGACAAGCTAACGATTGATGAGGACGGCTTTGACCAAAACGATATACAGTACAGCGAAACCAATCCAATCAGCTATTATGTAGAAGATGCTTCATATAGTGTAGACAGTGCAGACTATTTTAAATACAGAGTCGATTTAGATGAATTTTCATACAACTCCGATGTCGTAACTCTCAAAAATTATGAGAGTATGCTTTATAAGGATATTGAAAAAAAATATGATAATTATGTAAAAAACGCTTTAACACAATACGAGAGCTTTGATTATTGGGATTTCAGTGACGGCATTGCATACATAATCGTAAAAAATAATAAAGTTGCTTATAATACCACGGATTTGCCTGTAAAAGAGATTATGGCAAAGCACGATAGCTTTAAGATTGAAAACGGCAAAATCGAAAGCAAGGAAATTCCTGAAAAAACGCTTAAAAACATAATGGAAAGCAATCAGGCAGACTTCAAGGCAAAGGACTATTCTCTTTATGCCTACATTATTACCGCTAAAAACGAGCCTAATGTTTCAAACTATTTTGAGGCTATGAGGCAGTTTAACGATTATGCCGGCAAGGTTAATGATAATCTTGTTAAGCTTGCAATTATTGATGTAGTTTTGCTTGTTGCTTCTGTTGCTATTGCGTTTTATTATTTCAAAATAGCAGGCAAAAAAGATAAAAATTCGCCTGCAAAGCTGATATTCATAGATTATATTCCTCTGCTTCTTCAGCTTGGTATAGTCGGCGGTAGCGGCTTCGGGCTTGTTGCGCTTTTGATAAGCGCATTTGATGAGTATTATGATACAACGCTTCTTTTTGCAATTTTTGCAGGAACTTGCCTTGGCTGTTGGGTGCTTCTTTTTGAACTTTGCTGTTCAATTTCAAGGTGGAGCAAAAGCGACAAGAAGTTTTATAAGCACCTGCTTTTATATTGGCTCGGTTTTGCGCTTTACTATATTTTTAAATTCATATTTAAAATATCAGTCAAATTCTTTAAAAAATGTCACGAATTCAATAAAAAGTTTTTCGGCACATTTAAGCTTTTGGCTTATAAGCCAAAGACGTTTGTAAGAAATATAATTTTGCTTTCGCTTGCATTTTTTGCAGTAAATATCGTTTTGATGATAATTATTGCATTTTTCTTCGCGGTTGACCTTCCTATTTTCAGTATTATATTTATTGTGGGCGATATAGTTGCAAATACATTTGCACTCAGGGCAGTGTGCAAGTATTTCAAGGCACTTGATGAAATTATTTATGCTGCATCACAGCATATTGATTTGCCAATGGCAATTGATTCTCTCCCGCAGTCGCTCAAAATTCTTGCCGATAGTATGAAATATACTAATGTTGAGCTTCAAAATGCGATAGCAAAGGCAGTTAAGGACGAAAGGCTTCGTGCGGAGCTTATCACAAATGTTTCCCATGATTTAAAAACTCCGCTTACATCTATTATCACTTATGTTGATTTGCTTAAAAATTGCGATATTTCAGATCCGAAGGCGCAGGAATATATCCATGTGCTTGATGATAAGGGCGCAAAGCTTAAAAGGCTTATTGATGATTTGATTGAAGCGTCAAAAGTAACAAGCGGCAATGTTACGGTTAACCTTACGCCGATGAATTTATCGGAACTTTGCCTGCAATCAACTGTTGATGTGCAGCAGGATTTTGAAAAAAATAATCTTAATCTCGTTGTAAAGCAGGGCGAAAAGCCAATAAATGTTACAGCCGACGGAGCAAAAGCATTCAGAGTGGTTGAAAATCTGCTTTCAAATGCACGCAAGTACAGTGCAAGGGGTACCCGTGTTTATGTCAGTGTTTATGAGGAAAACGGCAAGGGTATTTTTGAAATTAAAAATATTTCCGCCCAGCCGCTTGATATTACACCTGATGAACTGACGGAAAGATTTGTACGCGGCGATAAATCACGAACTGCCGAGGGTAACGGTTTGGGCCTTTCAATTGCAAAAGAACTTTGCAAGGTTCAAAATGCAACGCTTGATTTATCAATAGACGGTGACTTGTTTAAAGCAAAGGTAGCTTTTCCGTTAGCATAAAACAAAACAAATAATAAAAAAGGTTCGGATTTTCCGAACCTTTTTATTTGTAGGGGCGAACATTGCTCGCCTTATTATTTTTTCCCTTTCAAAATCTGTGAAAGCGGCTTATAAATAATCATTGTTATTATTGAAACGATAAGCCCTTTAACAAAAGTGAAAGGCAGATTGAAGATTAAAAGTGCCTGCAATATACTCTTGGTTTTAGGCAAAATAATCTGATACATCTGCAAAACTGCATCCTGCGGAAAGCCTAAAACATTGTAATAAAGCGGGTATATCACAAAATAATTGAAAGGCACGCTGATTAACGCCATAACAAGTGAAGCCGCTACGCTTGCTATCATTGCTTCGCCTTTTGTTTTTTTATGCTTATAAATCAAGCCGGCAACAAGCGAAAATGATGCACCGAGTAAGAAGTTTGAAAGTTCACCCACAAACCCGCTTTGGCTGACTGCCATATGTATCAAATTTTTAAGCAGTGCAATAAGTACACCGGCAAGCGGGCCATAGGCAAATGCGCCTATAAGTTCCGGTAAGTCCGAAAAATCAAGCTTAATAAAGCTCGGCATAATCGGAATTGAAATTTCGATGTACTGCAAACCTACGGCAACTGCCGTCAGCATAGCCGTGCCTGTGACGGTGCGAATTTTGGTTGATTGTTTTGTTTCCATAATTTTCTCCTTTTGGGCAAAAGAGAAGCCCCAACTGAAAGTTGGGGCGTAATGCTTTGACCTTGCAAAATATTATTATACCTTGCTTTAAACATTTCTCTCATCCGGACTTTAACCGTCGGTAACGGAATTGCACCGTTTCGGCCGCAAAAAGCGGTTCGCAGACTTTACTGCCGGTGAGGAATTACACCTCGCCCTGAAATATTTTATTTGATTTAAAAATGCACTGTATTTGCGATTATCAGGCGACTGCAGGTCGCCGCTACCCAATGCTTTTTCAAAACCTATAATCATTATATTCTATTTTACGAATTTGTCAATAGCGTTGTTAAATTCATCAAGCATAGAGGTATCGCCCTCTTTAACTGCGTGTACAATGCAGTGGTCAAGATGGTCTTTTAAAATCACCTTGCCTGTATTATTAAGTGCAGATTTAACTGCCGCAAGCTGAATTAAAACATCCGAACAGTCATCCCCGTTTTCAACCATTTGCTTAACTTTTTGCAAGTGGCCTATTGCGCGGGCTAGGCGGTTTGAAACCTCTTTTGTATGTTCGTGTGAATGAGTATGGGTGTGCGAATGGCTGTGATTTGCAGTATTAACTTTATTTTCATTGCTGTTTGCTTTTTCACCCATACTCGTTTACTTCCTTTAATTAAATTTGTGCAAGTGCCTGCTCAATATCGGCAATAATATCATCACTGTCTTCAATTCCGCAGCTAAAACGCACAAGGTCGGCACTTACACCGCATTCTTCAAGCTGCTCATCTGTAAGCTGGCGGTGAGTGGTTGAAGCAGGGTGCAGGCAGCAGCTTCTTGCATCTGCCACATGAGTAACGATTGCCGCAAGTTTAAGCGAATCCATAAACTTTGTGGCTGCCTCTCTGCCGCCTTTAATTCCGAAGCTTACTACACCGCAAGTTCCGTTTGGCATATATTTTTGCGCTTTTGCGTATTGCTTATCATCTTCAAGCATTGGGCAGTTAACCCAAGCGATTTTTTCGTGCGATTTAAGATAATTTGCAACTTTTTTCGCATTTTCACAGTGTCGAGCCACACGAAGATGCAGCGATTCAAGCCCAACATTAAGTAAAAATGCATCGTGCGGAGACGGCATTGAGCCAAGGTCACGCATAAGCTGAACCGTTGCTTTGGTAATATATGCGCCTTTGCCGAAAGCCTCGGTATATGTAATACCGTGATAGCTTTCATCCGGAGTTGTTAAGCCCGGGAATTTATCGTTTTGAGTCCAGTCAAAATTGCCGCTGTCAACAATCGCACCGCCTATTGTGGAAGCATGCCCTTCCATATACTTGGTGGTTGAATGTGTTACAATATCAACTCCCCAATCAAATACACGGCAGTTAATTGGGGTTGCAAAGGTGTTATCCACAATAAGCGGAACACCGTTTTTGTGTGCCACCTTTGCAAAGCGCTCAATATCAAGAATATCAAGGCTTGGGTTAGATATGGTTTCGCCGAAAACAGCCTTTGTATTCGGCTTAAATGCGGCTTGGATTTCTTCTTCGTCAGCGTCAGGGCTTACAAAAGTAAAATCAATTCCAAGCTTGCGCATAGTAACATTAAAAAGATTGTATGTGCCGCCGTATATTGCAGATGAGCTTACAATATGGTCACCTGCTTGCGCAATGTTAAATACAGCGTAAAAGTTGGCAGCCTGCCCGCTTGATGTGAGCATACCTGCCACACCGCCTTCAAGCATAGTGATTTTGCCTGCTACGGTGTCATTAGTAGGATTTTGAAGTCGTGAATAGAAATATCCGCTTGCTTTTAAATCAAAGAGATTTCCCATTTCCACGCTTGAATCGTATTTATAAGTTGTGCTTTGAACAATAGGCAAAACCCTTGGTTCGCCGTTTTTTGGGCGGTATGCGCCCTGCACACAAATTGTACCTAATTTCATAATATAATATTCCTTTGCTTAGGTTGTGAATAAACAGCCTTATTATTTTAAATTTTGGTTTCCTTACATTCTCAATCATTTAAAAAATGCTTCATAATGCTTGGCCCGTTTTCAATAAAGTTACCTGTTTCTTTAGCTGTTTCTTCATTGATGGTGTCAACACCGTCAATTTCATTTTGCTTGTGGTAAATAAGATAAGGAACAGGGTCACTTGCGTGTGTACGGGTAACAATCGGAGTAGGATGGTCAGGCAAAATCATGATTTTGTAATCATCATATTTTTTAAGTCCATCAAAAATAATCGGCAAAACTCTCTCATCAATAAGTTCAATTGCTCTTACTTTATTTTCCGGCTCGTTTCTGTGGCCGCATTCATCCGGAGCTTCAAAGTGAACATATACAAGATCGTTTCTTTCCAAGCAGTCAATTGCGGCTTTTGCCTTGCCTTCAAAATTGGTGTCAATATATCCTGTTGCACCCTCAACTTCGGCAACTTCCATTTTAGCACAGCCGCCGATACCTTTAATAAGGTCAACAGCAGATACAACTGCACCTTTAATGCCGTAAATTTCTTCAAACGGTGAAAGTGCAGGTCTCTTGCCCTCACCCCAAAGCCAA
>OKRZ01002920.1_pt1 | contig 12011 bp, 8 predicted proteins | sample 1601141 | NCBI WGS metagenome assembly OKRZ01 (sample SAMEA3541524, study PRJEB24748) | human gut metagenome | biome: human gut; feature: human-associated habitat; material: faeces | place: China | collected 2012
CGAGCTAATATGATTAATGCGGGATACAAGTGTCCGGATATGGAGTGATAGCTGACAATATAATATATAAAGATAAAGCAATGCTGGGAAGAGTGGATACTGGCATTGCTTTTATTTTATGGAAAAGTCTGTTTCTGTTCAGGAACTTACTTCTGCGTGTTCCTATAAGAACAATAAATAATCAATCTATATAGGCAAATTTCAGGCAGAAATACATGAAATTGCAGGAATATACCTATCAGGCAGGCACGAGGAAGTTTATCTATAGGCAGATTGGAAGAAAAAGTGAATGTTGAATAAGGATTCTGCCTGGATATGTCCTATAAATCAAGTGATAATGCGACTACCTATAGGTATAATGAACAACGAATCAATAATCAGATTAAGACATATTACAGAACTAGATAAACTGGTTCTTTTCAGTATTATATTCATAATTAATTGTCTTTAACTTATCAGTTATCTCTTTTTCTGAAACCATATAAGATTTGCACAGTTCCTCTAATGTATTGTAATTGTCTCGAAGTTGTGTATTGACAAAGCTTAAAAGCATAACAGGGTCTTTAGGCATAGAAAAATCCTCCTTATATTGTGTTTTCAGTGATGGTTCTATTGTTGTACTATTTAGTACAGCATGAATATTTTCCCATATTAAGCATATTCTGTAAATGTAAGGCTTGTATATAAAATTGTATTAAAATAAATACATTTATGGTTGCACGAAAACGATTACTATGTTATAATTTTAACAAGCTAAGAAATATACTACTTAAATAACTGAATATTAAATTATGGAGGTTTTGTTATGGGAAAGAAATGGGTGTATTTGTTTACAGAGGGTAACGCAGATATGCGTGAGCTTCTTGGTGGTAAAGGTGCGAATCTGGCAGAGATGACTAATATTGGTCTTCCGGTTCCACAGGGGTTTACTATTACCACGGAAGCTTGTACCCAGTATTACGAGGATGGTAGAGAAATCAATGATGAGATCATGGGACAGATTAACGAACATATCGAGAAGATGGAACAGATTACAGGCAAGAAGTTTGGAGATATGGAGAATCCACTTTTAGTTTCTGTTCGTTCTGGAGCGAGAGCTTCTATGCCGGGTATGATGGATACTATTCTTAATCTTGGACTTAATGAGGATGTTGTTAATGTAATTGCACAGAAATCCGGCAATCCAAGATGGGCATGGGATTGTTATAGAAGATTTATCCAGATGTATTCAGATGTAGTTATGGAAGTTGGTAAGAAATATTTCGAAGAGCTTATTGACAAGATGAAGGATGAGAGAGGGGTTAAGCTTGATGTAGAGCTTACAGCGGATGATCTTAAGGAGCTTGCAACACAGTTTAAGGCTGAATATAAGTCTAAGATTGGCAAGGATTTCCCAGATGATCCTAAGGAACAGTTATACGGAGCTATAAAAGCTGTATTCCGTTCATGGGACAACCCAAGAGCTAATGTATACAGAAGAGATAATGATATTCCTTATTCTTGGGGAACAGCAGTTAATGTACAGTCTATGGCATTTGGTAATATGGGGGATGACTGTGGAACTGGTGTTGCATTTACAAGAGATCCTGCAACTGGTGCTAAAGGACTTTTTGGAGAGTTCCTTACTAACGCACAGGGTGAAGATGTTGTTGCCGGAGTAAGAACTCCAATGCATATTCAGGAAATGAGTGAGAAGTTCCCGGAAGCATTTGAGCAGTTTAAGGATGTGTGTGCAACTCTGGAAGAACATTACAGAGATATGCAGGATATGGAATTTACAGTAGAGCATGGCAAGCTGTTCATGTTACAGACACGTAATGGTAAGAGAACAGCACAGGCAGCATTAAAGATTGCATGCGATCTTGTAGATGAGGGGATGAGAACAGAGAAGGAAGCAGTTGCAATGATTGATCCTCGTAATCTTGATACACTTCTTCATCCTCAGTTTGATGCAGCTGCACTTAAGGCTGCAACTCCAGCAGGAAGAGGTCTTGGAGCATCTCCTGGCGCTGCATGTGGTAAGATTGTTTTCTCAGCAGAAGACGCAGAAGAGTGGAATGCAAGAGGCGAGAAGGTTGTTCTTGTAAGACTTGAGACATCGCCAGAAGATATTACAGGTATGAAGGCTTCACAGGGTATTCTTACTGTAAGAGGAGGTATGACAAGCCATGCAGCGGTTGTTGCAAGAGGTATGGGAACCTGCTGTGTATCTGGCTGTGGTGATATTGCAATGGATGAAGCTAATAAGAAGTTCACACTTGCAGGCAAGGAATACCATGAAGGAGATTATATATCTATTGATGGTACAACAGGCAACATATATGATGGACAGATTCCTACGGTTGATGCCAAGATTGCAGGAGAGTTTGAAAGAGTTATGGAGTGGGCTGATAAGTACAGAAAGTTAAAGGTTCGTACTAATGCAGATACTCCTAAGGATGCCAAGAAGGCAAGAGAACTTGGAGCAGAAGGTATCGGACTTTGCCGTACTGAGCATATGTTCTTTGAAGAGGACAGAATTGCAGCATTCAGAGAGATGATATGTTCTGATACTGTAGAAGAAAGAGAAGCAGCACTGGATAAGATTCTGCCATATCAGCAGGGAGATTTCGAAGCACTTTATGAGGTACTTGAAGGTAATCCGGTAACTATCAGATTCCTTGATCCACCTCTTCATGAATTCGTTCCTACAGAGGAAGAGGATATTAAGAAGTTAGCTGAATCACAGGGCAAGTCAGTAGAGACTATTAAGAATATTATTACGGGTCTTCATGAGTTCAATCCAATGATGGGACACAGAGGATGCCGTCTTGCAGTAACATATCCAGAGATTGCCAAGATGCAGACAAGAGCTGTTATCAGAGCTGCAATCAATGTTAAGAAGGCACATCCAGACTGGAATGTTAAGCCTGAGATTATGATTCCGCTTATCTGTGAGGTTAAGGAATTAAAGTATGTAAAGAAGACTGTTGTTGAGACAGCAGATGAAGAGATTAAGGCAGCAGGAATCGACCTTGAATATGAGGTTGGTACTATGATTGAGATTCCAAGAGCTGCACTTACTGCTGATGAGATTGCTAAGGAAGCTGATTTCTTCTGCTTTGGTACTAACGATCTTACACAGATGACATTCGGATTTTCAAGAGATGACGCAGGTAAGTTCCTTAATGCATACTATGAATCTAAGATATTTGAGAATGATCCATTTGCAAAGCTTGACCAGAATGGTGTAGGTAAGCTTATGAAGATGACAATAAAGCTTGGAAGACCGGTTAATCCGGAACTTCACATAGGTATCTGTGGAGAGCATGGTGGAGATCCTTCATCAGTTGCATTCTGCCACAAGATTGGTCTTGATTATGTGAGCTGCTCACCATTCAGAGTACCTATTGCAAGACTTGCAGCAGCACAGGCTGCTATTGCGGAAGAGAAATAATCCAATTTCTGACCATAACACGAGTTTCGGGGCATGGAAAGCGAAAGCTTTTCATGCCCCGAAATGTTATTAAATAAAATCGACTAGCTTTAAGGAAATAAATAGTTTTCCACCCAATGTGAGTGTATCGAGTTTTATTGAATATTTAAAAGAAAGTCAATAGTAATGATTTTTGACAGACATGTAAATTTGAAATATAAATTGGAAAAATTTTATTTTGAGTTTACCATTTTATCTTGATTTAGTTATGATATAAAATATATGTATAAATATGACAATATTGTTTTAGAATTAGAAAATTATGATACAATTAAGAAAAATTTTGCCTTGGAACAAAAATATCTTTAAGTGAAAGAGATGAGGAGTGAAGTAATGGTTGAGCGTAAAGTGCAAAGTGGCTATATAATAGGTATGGATAAATCATACATATTTACATACGACGGAGATTTGTTACAGTTAGTTCCAAAGGATGAAGAGTCAATAAAACCATATGATTGCTTTAAGAATATGAATATGAATTATGATGTACTGGAGGGAAATACTATTGGGTTTGATAAAGTATTCTTTTTGAATTGCCATTTAAAAGTGTATTTGTCAGGCTATATTGCAAAGCCCGCTGGATATGTATGCTTTAGCAATAATGAGAGAAAATTTGATGTGATTACTTTTAAGAGTGGAATAATAGATTATTTTTATCGACCAAATCATATTATTGACAAAAAAAATACTCAGTATGATTATAATACAGGTGAAGCAGCATTGAAATTAAAAACATTTGATAAGACTAGTAAAGAAATTGAAGTTGAAGTGGCTGGGAAAAAAGCAAAGTTGATGTTAAGCGTTACTTTGCCGGTAGAACCAGTATATATGCAAATAGATTATAATCTAGGAAAACCTAAATCTATATTTCAATTAGTATTTAATGAACCAGTAGATATAGAGGATTTTAGAGAAGTATATATGTGGATTTATAATTTGATGGTATTTCTTAATTTTCGTAAAGATATAAGTTTGGGGCAAATTGAATTTGGAAAAATAAATGAAGAAAATAGTATTGGAAAGATCGGATATTTATATTTAAATGAAAAAAGAAAAAATAATATTACGAATATAGATAGAATAATTGGATATAATTTTGTGTTTAATCATATAAATGAGCTGTTGAAAATTGTAAATAAAGAAGATTTGAATTTATTATTTATTCCTAGGAGCGAAAGAGAAGATAAAATTATATCAGCAGAAAAATATATGATATGTTGTACAAGCTTTGAATCTGTATTTAATTTTACTTTTCCAAATGCTAAAGCAGAAAGTTGTGAGAAAGCAAGTGAAGTGAAAAATGAGTTTTTACAATATATTGCTTGGAAAAGGGAGAAGTATAAAGGGCAAGATGCTAAAAAACGTAAAGAATTTCAAAAATATGCAGATATAATAGAATTATTGGATTTTGGTTTAGCAGAGAAGTTTGATTATTGTATTTTAAAATATGAAAAGTGTATTGATGAATATAAAAAGAAAATTTTGCGTAATTTCAATTTTGAACTAGAGGAATTTAATGATTTATCATTGCAATTTGCAAAGAAGAGGAATCTACTTATTCATAGTAGTGTAGAAGAGTTTGAAGATATACACATTTTTGCTTATATGATAGCAAGAGCACTTATTTATATTATGATATTAGATAAATCTCAGCTTGATTCATCAATGATAATTCAAGCAATTGATAAGGTTTTATAAAAATATAATCATAGAATAAGAGTCGTTATTGAGTATAAAGGCTTGCATTATATTTTTTATTTAAAAAATTTTTATAAAAAAATCGCACCTGCTAAACTGCAGGTGCGACACATTGCTAATATAACGAGTCCTACGCAGCTCCAGGACGGAACAACATATGACTCTAATAATATTATACACAATATTTATATGAAGTCAATTAAATATTTATTCTGAAAAATCTTCCGGAATATATTCATCTAAAAGATTTTCGTCCTTATCAAGTGTGGAAAATTTTTCACTTACAGGGTATGAAAAATTTTTGCCTATTTTTTGGAAACCATATTCTAAAAAGTGAGATTTTGGAATATAGTTATTCTCTGTGATATTATGTAATTGGGTAAAGAGCTTTACAATCCATTTTTGAAATTCTGTTTCTGGTTCTTTTTGATCAAGTTCGTTTTCATAATAATGTCTTACGATACCAGCAAATATATCAGCAAACTGTACTGCGGGAGTTACAGCAGAACTGACAAACAATGGCATTTCTAATATGTGATGGAAAGAACGTCCAAAATTTGTTTTGAACAAAAAGCCAGTAATCGCTTCAGCAATTTTTCTATCAGCATCTTCATGTACCTCATCAAATATCATCATTGCTTTTCCATAGTGGTGGTGGTTACAATAAAATTCCACTTTTTTTAATAACAGATAATATTGTTTTGGAAGATGATGCTCAGGAACAATAATTGATTCATCGGGTCTGTCCATAATTACAGCAAAAATGGCAGCGTCATAAGAAGTGATGATGTCAACCATGCCTTCAACATAAGTTTTATTATTTGTTCGATTTTTTGTAATAGTAGCTTCACGAATAAGTTTTGTAGACTTTATTTCGTCTTGTTTCCCATAAATCGTTTCTTTTAATTTATATATCTGATTTGTTATCGGTTTAATATCATTTTCATGGATACAAACTCCAAGTAAAATTGGATTTTTGGTTGAATCAGTAGGGCGAGGATATCCGCTTTCGTCTATGAATACAAGCATATAATTAAGTTGCTCCTTTAAATAAATAATGAAAATATTATACTATAAAAAGTGGTGAATTACCATATAAAAATAATATTTTTAAAAGCATAGAACAATAAAAAATCTATAGACTGTATTAGCCAAAGATTTTGCAGAAGCAATAGAGGTTTGACATTTTGCATTAACAATACAATTTTGCTATAATTCACATTATAAGTGATGTGTAAGATTTTACGAGTACTAAAGAGGGGAGTTGTGTTGGGTATGGGAAAAGAAAAACTTTCAGAAGAAGATATAAAAGCAAGATATATAACTCCAGCGGTAGAGCAATCAGGCTGGGATAAAAAGCAGATTCGTTATGAGTATGCATTCACAGCAGGTCGCATCATCCTAAGGGGTAATGTAACTTCACGAGGCAAGCAGAAGCGAGCAGATTATTTGCTATTCTATAAGCCTAATTTTCCATTAGCAATCATAGAAGCTAAGGATAACAACCATTCAGTAGGAGCGGGACTGCAACAGGCTATAGAGTATGCAGAAACTCTGGATGTAAAGTTTGTATATGCATCCAATGGAGATGGCTTTGTAGAGCAGGATTTAATAACTGGTGATATTCGCAATCTTTCATTAAATGAGTTCCCATCGCCAGATGAACTGTATCACAGATATGTAAATGAGATGAATTTCTCTGAAATTGGTGAGAAAGCTCTGCTAGAGCCATATTACTGGGCACCAGGTTATAAGACACCTCGTTACTATCAGAGAATTGCCATCGACAGAACTGTAAATGCTGTAGCAAGTGGCAGAGACAGGGTACTCTTAGTCTGTGCAACTGGAACTGGTAAAACATTCATGGCTTTTCAGATTATCTACAGACTATGGAAAGCTGGTATTAAAAAGAAGATATTGTTCCTTGCAGATAGGAATGTCCTTGTAGACCAGACAATATCTGGTGATTTCAAGCCATTCGGGGGTAAAATGACTAAAGTCGAGAATAAACAGCTCGACAGTTCTTATGAAATCTATCTTGCATTGTACCAGCAGTTAGCTGGTGATGAGGGCGTAGAGCCATTCAAGCAGTTTAAGCCTGAGTTCTTTGATCTGATACTCATTGATGAGTGTCATAGAGGCTCTGCTAAGGAAGAGTCTGCTTGGAGAAAAATATTAGAGTATTTCTCTGGTGCAACTCAGATAGGTATGACAGCTACACCAATTGAAACCAAAGAAGCATCTTCACAAACATATTTTGGAGAAGCTATTTATGAGTATTCTCTGAAACAGGGAATTAATGATGGATTCCTTGCTCCATATAAAGTCATTCGTATAGGACTTGATAAAGACCTTGTTGGATATCGTCCAGAAGCTGGAAAAATTGATGATAATGGCTATGAAATCGAGGACAGAGAATATAATATCAAAGACTTTGACAGGACTCTTGTACTTGATGAGAGAACCAAAGTTATTGCAAAGAAAGTTACAGAATTTTTGAAGAAAACTGACAGGTTCAGTAAGACCATTGTGTTCTGCGTAGATGTGGAGCATGCGGAGCGTATGCGTCAGGCTCTCATTGCTGAGAATAAAGACCTGTGGACTGAGAACCATAAGTACATTATGCGTATAACTGGAGATAATGCTGAAGGTAAAGCCCAACTGGATAATTTCATTGATGAGGACAGTACATATCCTGTTATAGCAGTCACAAGTAAGCTGATGACTACTGGTGTTGATGCTAAAATGTGCAAGCTCATTGTGTTGGATAACAATATAAATTCCATGACAGAATTCAAGCAGATTATTGGCCGAGGTACTCGTCTGCTTGAGGATTATGGAAAAACATATTTTACAATTATGGACTTCCGTAACGCATCAAGATTATTTGCTGATAAAGATTTTGATGGTAATCCTGAGGTAGTAATCGACATTACTGGCGATGACCCAGTAAATCCAGTAACAGGCAATGAAGACGATACTGAAAATACAGGAGATGATACTGGCAGTAATTCAGGTACTGGAAATACAGGAAATACTGGTAATTCTGGCGATGATTGGGGTAATGGTGATGGCTCTGAGAAGCCTAAGAAGTATTATGTCAAGGATGTAGAAGTCAAAGTTCTGTCGGAGAGAATACAGTATATTGATAAGGATGGAAAACTTATAACTGAAAGTCTTATCGATTACACAAGAAAGAATATTTTAGGACAGTATGCGAGGTTAGATGTATTCCTTAAGAAGTGGAATGAAGCAAAGAAGAAACAGGCTATCGTAGAAGAACTTCGTGAGGATGGTGTACTGCTGGATGCTGTTCGTGAAGAGATAGGTCAGAATGATATAGATGATTTTGATTTAATCCTGCATCTTGCATATGATAAAGAACCACTTACCCGTATAGAGCGTATAAAAAATGTTCAGAAGAGGGGATATCTCTATAAATATTCAGAACTTGCACAGAAGGTTCTAGGCGCACTTATGGATAAGTATGCAAGTGAAGGTTTGAAAGAGATAGAGGAGACAAAGGTTTTACAATTACACGAATTCCAGCAGTTTGGAAGTCCTATGAAGATTGTCAAAGCCTTTGGAGGTAAAGCAGCATATGAACAGGCTGTGAAAGAACTGGAAGATGAAATCTTCTCTGCTTAGTGTTTAACAAATAAAATTTGAAAGTAGGTTTTATCAATGGCTATAACTAATTTCGTTAAGAGAATACAAGATGTAATGCGTAATGACGCAGGGGTAAATGGAGATGCTCAACGTATTGAGCAGATTGTATGGACTCTTTTTTTAAAGATATATGATGCTAAGGAAGAAGAATGGGAACTCATCAATGATGATTATGTTTCTATTATCCCAGATGCGTACAAGTGGAGAAATTGGGCGGTAGATAATAAAGATGGTCAGGCTCTTACTGGAGATGCACTTCTTGATTTTGTCAATAATAAGCTGTTCCCTGCACTTAAAAATCTTGAGGTATCAGAGGATACTCCAATGAACCAGATGATGGTGCGTTACGCCTTTGAGGATGCCAACAACTATATGAAAGATGGTATCCTGCTTAGACAGGTCATCAATATCATTGATGAAATTGATTTTACAGAGTATGAGGAAAGACACGCATTTGGATCAATTTACGAGTCATTCCTTAAGGATTTGCAGAGTGCTGGTAATTCAGGCGAGTACTACACACCGAGAGCTGTAACTGACTTCATGGTAAAAGTTACTAAGCCAAGACTAGGCGAGAGGGTAGCTGACTTTGCCTGTGGTACTGGCGGATTCCTTGTGTCTGCTCTTAATGAATTATATGAGGAGAGCCTTAAATCTAACGAGAACAAGGAAATTTATAATAATACAGTTTATGGTGTGGAGAAGAAAGCTCTGCCACATATTCTCTGTGTTACAAATATGCTCCTGCATGATATTGATAACCCTGAGATAATTCATGGCAATACTCTTGAGACTGATTACAAAGAGTACAGAAAGATGGAAAAGTTTGATCTTGTCCTTATGAACCCACCATATGGCGGTAATGAAAAGGATTCTGTAAAAGCAAACTTCCCTATGGAACTGCGTAGTTCAGAGACTGCTGATTTATTCATGGATATTATTATGTTCCGCTTAAAGAAAGATGGTAGATGTGGAATTATTCTTCCTGATGGTTTCCTCTTTGGTACTGATAATGCAAAGGTAAATATCAAGAAGAAACTGCTTGAGGAGTTTAATCTTCATACAGTCATAAGAATGCCACATAGTGTGTTTGCTCCGTATACTTCTATTACGACAAACATTTTGTTCTTTGACAATACACACCCAACAGAGGAGACATGGTTCTATCGTTTGGACATGCCTGAGAGGTATAAGAATTTCTCAAAGACAAAGCCTATGAAGCTGGAGCATTTTGCACCAGCCATTGAGTGGTGGGATAATCGTGAGGAGATTGAAGTAGATGGATTCCCTAAGGCTAAGAAATATACGGTAGATGAAATCGCAGCCAATGGATATAATATTGACCTCTGTGGATTCCCACACGAAGAAGAGGAAATCCTTGACCCGATGGATTTAATTAATCAGTATCAGGAAAAGAGAGCATCCCTTAATGCTGAGATTGACCATGTATTAGAGAAGATTACTTCTATGTTGGGAGGTAACTAATTTGAATGCACAGGATTTAAAGAACAGTATCCTACAGCTTGCTGTTCAAGGCAAGCTCGTCGAGCAAAGAGCCGAAGAAGGCACTGCGAGAGAGTTGCTTGAACAGATAAAGCTGGAAAAGGATCAGCTCATAAAAGATAAAAAGATAAAGAAGTCAAAGCCATTGCTAGAGATTACTGAGGATGAGATACCATTTGAAATCCCTGAGTCTTGGGAGTGGGTGAGATTGGGAGATATATCTTCATATGCTCAAACAAAGAAAAAAATAAGACCAAATGATATTCAGAATGATATGTGGAGTTTGGACTTGGAGGATATTGAAAAAGATACAGGTGCGATATTAAATAAAGTATGTGCATCTGAAAGAAAGATATCAGGAGATAAGGTGATATTTGAGAAAGGTAATATTTTATACAGCAAGCTACGTCCTTACTTATTAAAATACTCGTTGCTCCTGATGATGGAATATGTACTCCAGAACTTGTTCCTTTTGATACATATGGCGAGATTTATAATAGATATATCATGTGGGTTTTGAAAGCACCACATATTAATTTTGCTGTAAATGCTGTGTCGTATGGAGTGAAGATGCCCAGAGTTGGTACTGAAACAATGGTTAATTTGCTAGTACCGCTTCCACCACTTGAAGAGCAGCACCGCATCGTTGCCAAGATTGAGGAAATTCTTCCATATATCGACCAGTATGACAAGGCTTATACGAAGCTGGAAGCATTTAATAAAAAATTCCCAGAAGATATGAAGAAGAGTATTCTGCAAATGGCTATGCAGGGCAAGCTGGTGGAACAACGACCAGAAGAAGGAACAGCTGATGGGCTTTATGAGCAGATTGTTGCTGAGAAAGCTCAGCTTATCAAGGATGGCAAGATTAAGAAAGAAAAGCCATTGCCTGAGATTGCAGAGGATGAAATTCCTTTTGAAATCCCTAGTAGCTGGAAATGGGTAAAACTTAATGATTTATGTGAAAAAATAGGTTCAGGAAGTACTCCATCTGGCGGACGGAATATTTATAAAGAAGAAGGTATTAAATTTCTCAGGTCACAAAATGTATATAATGATGGAATACGTTATGAAGGTATTGTATACATTTCAGAAGAATTAAACAAAAAGGGCAGTATTGTAAAAGCAAAAGATATTCTGCTAAATATTACGGGTGGATCAATAGGTAGATGTGTGGTAGTTCCAGATGATTTTGATATAGCTAACATTAATCAGCATGTTATGATAATTAGAGGAGTAAATCTTGATATAAGATTTTGGATTCATAATATAATAATCTCTCCCTATATCCAGTCAAAGATAATGGATGTACAGGTTGGCGTTTCAAGGGAAGGTCTTAGTGCTGAAAAGCTCAAGAATTTTTTGATTCCACTTCCACCACTTGAGGAGCAGAAACGTATCGTTGCCAAGATAGAGGAACTTTTACCATATTGTGACCAGTTAATAAAATAGAATTATGGAGGTGTAATAAAATGGGAACTGTTATGGATATATATCAGTTAGTAAGAGATTTGATTGACGAGGCGAAAAATCAGAAAAATTTGGAACTTGTTGATAGATTAATTGAAATAAAACTGGCTTTATCTGAAATAGAAGATGAAAATCGTGATTTAAAAAAGAAGATTGAGGAGTTAGAACAATCAAATATTATAGAAGAGGATTTGGA
>OKRZ01002929.1_pt1 | contig 11966 bp, 6 predicted proteins | sample 1601141 | NCBI WGS metagenome assembly OKRZ01 (sample SAMEA3541524, study PRJEB24748) | human gut metagenome | biome: human gut; feature: human-associated habitat; material: faeces | place: China | collected 2012
CAATGACGGTGTTGGTGTTTTCGCCGCCCAGCGGCATGGAGGTCTGCCCCAGCAGCGCGCCGCCGCGGGCCATGTTGGCCGCGTTGGCCCCCAGATAAACAGGCAATTCCAAGTCCAGACGCGGTATCCACAGCGCGGCGATAACGTCGTCGGGCAAGCCGTAGCCCGTCAGGTCAAAGGCGGGGGTCTCGTAGGCAAAGGGGTCTTTCAGGCCGCTTTGGCCTTGGGCAAAAAGCTGTTGGTTGTAGGCCAGAAACGCGTCGTACAGTTCGGGGTAGGCGCGCGCGGGTTCGGCGGCGGAGGTTTCGGGCGCGGCGGGGGCGGCAGCTTCGGCGGCCTGCACAAATTTTTGCACGGTTTTTGTGCTTTTCTGCTCCGTCAGATATCGGCTGACCGTGGGCTGCAGCATCAGCCCAACGCCCAGCAAAATTGCCAGCCATGCAAAAATTTGCAGAAACAGGCGTTTCATCAGTCTTCCTCCTCGCGCTTTTTGCAGCGGTGCAACAGCAGCAGCAATAGCAGCGCCTCGCCGCCGATAACCACACTGCCCGTCACGCTGATCCACGGCCAGGCGTCCACAATGCGCTTTACCACGTTGCCGGTATTCAGCTGTTGGTACTGCACGGTCTGCGGCGTGTCGGGCTGCTCGTCCTCTCCGGTATACGGCACACGGGCGCCGCGCACAAGCATACGGTGGGTGTTGATGGCATAGGGTGTGCAGGTGACCAGCGTGCAGTAGTCCCCGCCGGGGATAATTTCCAAATCCTCGGTGTTTTCCGGCTCCACGACCTTGACCTGGTCTACCTGATACGCCAGCACCTCGTCCATGATGTGGAGGTAAAAACGGTCGCCCTCGCTCAGCTTGTCCAGGTCGGTAAACAGTACCGCCTCGGCCAGACCGCGATGCCCCGTCAGCACACTGTGGGTGCCCGCGCCGCCCAGCGGATAGCTGGAGCCTTCCAGATGTCCGACGCCCTTTACCAGCACATCGTCGCTTGTGCCCTCATAAATGGGCAGGTTTACGTCAATTTTGGGTATGGTAATGTAGCCAAGGCTCTCGCCCACGTCCAGCATGTCCACATAGCTTGTGCCGATGTCGTCCGCTTCGCCAGCCGCGTCGCGGTCAATGGCATTGTTCAGCTGTTGGTTGTAGCGGCGCGCAGCCTCCTTGGCGGCGTCGATTTTCTCGGCGTCCATCGACTGCACGGTGTCGTTGTAGCTTTCAATGACCGAGCTTGCGTGGCGCTGTGCCACCGCGTTGCTGACAACGGGGTACATGCCCACGCCGATGCCGGAGACGATCATCAGCGCAGCAAAGCCAAGTTTTAATTTGACGGTGGTTTCCATTGCAAAGAGCCTTTCTGTAAAGGGTTGACGCACTGCCACAACCGCCCATAGGGGAAGAACCGTTTCCGGCCCTTCCCCTATGGATTACCCGTTTATTTTGCTGTGGGTGTTTGGATGGTGTGTATTACGCACGGTTGGATTTCTTTTTCAGGCTGAACAGAACGCTGACGCCCGCCAGAACCAGCAGCACACCGATACCGCTGAACAGCAGCGTACCGAAACCGCCGGTGACAGGCAGCGTAAAGCCCGCACGGTTGACGATTTCAATCGCTGCGCTGGGATCCGCCACAGGCGCGGTATCTCTCGTATAGTTTGTGGTATTTGTTTCAGCCTTGATTTGGTTGCCATTATCGTCATATGTCTTGGTGGTTGACCATGTAGCAGCATAAGCAAGGTTCAGTTTTGCATCCACAGGCTTAGACAGCAGGTTGTAGCCGTCCACGGTCTTGGTCTCGACCAGTTTGTAGGTGCCGGAGGGCAGACCCTTTGCGGAGACGTAGCCGTTTTCGCCCGTTGTAAGGGTCTTGACCTTGATCCAATTTTCAGCAGAGTTAGTGGTCAAGCCCAGTTTTACGGCATCGTCACCACTGATAGCGGCGTATTCTTGGCCGCAGAAGGGATACTTACTATTTCCATTCAGCGTTTCCGTATCCACCTTCTTGTACAGGTCAAAGGTAACGTCCTTAAGACCCGCTCCGTCCTTGGTGCCGCCCTTGGCAGTCTTGTGGATGTTCAGACCAAAGGTGTAAACAACGCCCTTGTCCGTGATTTCGTAGGGCTTGTTGCCGCCGGTTTCTTCCGTCGTCAGGTTGGTTTTGCGAGAATAGACGATCTTGGCAGTGTTCACGTTGCCGTTTCCGGCAACAACTACGGTATCCTGAACGGTAGCGGTATAGGCAATGGTAATTTCACCGCCGGCAACGTCAGTCAATGCACTCGGCGTAAAGGCAACCGTCATAACGGAGTTGTTGGCATCTGGTGCAACAGTAATGGTGTAAGCACTCTTAGCAAGGGTTACATTGCCGCCAGCATTATTCTTGCCGCTGATTTTTACACTGTCCTGATTCTGAATCAACTGTGCTTTAACCGTGGTATCGGTAACCTTGAAGGTTTTCAGGCTGGTGATGTTTTCAGGGACTTTGATAGTCAGGGTATACGGCACGGCATCGCCAACACCGTAATCGGCTTCATGTGTATTTGCGGTGCCGTCGCGCTTGGTGACGGTCTTTGCAATATCGGGCTTGTAGTTCGTAACGGTCAAAGTGGCGTGGGTGCTGTCGATGGTAAAACTTGCGTCATCCACCTTACCGGCAATGGTATCGTCAACTTTCACAGCCTTACCATTATCGTCAATGTCAAAGTAGAATTTGCCTGTGGTGTTCAGGATATAGCCCTTGTCATTATTTGCGGTATAACCTGTTTCTTGCAGATAGTAGCGGCCTTTGGGAAGGTCTTTCAAAGAAATTTCGCCCTTATTATCCGTGACAACGTCAGTTTTTACCGCAGTATAGCCATCACCTGTGTCATTCTTCTTGTTCAGGGTAAATTTGACGCCTTCCAGCGGTGTTGTTGTACTTCCCTGTTTGCCTTGCTTGACAAGTTTTACCGTGCCTTTGGCAATGCTGTTTTTGGGGTAGACAGTCACATCATACAGCCATTCTTTTTGGTTTTGGTTATCAGCGCCCGTAGTCTTGTCGCCAATGCGGGTCATAGGAATCGAAACCAAGAAAGGCTCTACGGGCATGGTAACAGCCTGCGGGGTTTTGGTTTCAATTACAAGGTACATACCGACAGGCAGTTCGGTGAAGGTAGCCTTGCCGTTTTCATCTGTACGCACTTCTGACTTATAAGCAGTAGCATAAGCAGTTTTCAGCCCTGCTGCCGTCTTATTCTCAGCATAGTTAGTAAAGTAGTCCTTAACATCTACCTGATCGGCAGTTGTGTTATCATTATAGTAGGCAAGCAACGTATTTGTATCCATGACCTGATAGAGGGTAAAGCCTGTATCCTTCAATGCTGCCCCCTGCGGACTCACCATTGTTTCGCCATCACCGGCAGTACCTGCATTTCCGCTACTATCCAGTGCCCGCTTATAGATGGTGATAGAGCCTTTCTGGTTTTTGTCAATCGTGCTTGTGCTTGTCTTAGGCATCGCCCCCGCCGTCGTCGCCCCTTCCGCCATGGCGGGCATGGCGCAAAGGCTCAGGGTCAGGGCGACGCTGAGGATTGCGGTAAATAAACGTTTCAGTTTCATTTTGATGCATACCTCTTTTTTCTATGTTGGTTTGTGTAGAGGGGTGGGGGTCAGGAACGTCTGCCCCCTTTCTTATTGTATCGGAACACCAGCACCAGCAGCACAGCCACCAGTGCGGGCAAACCTATCAGCAGCCACAGGCTGGGTGCGTCCGCGCCCGTGTGCGGCAGGGTAAAGCCCTTGCGGTTGTAAATAGTCAGGGCAATGTTGTATACGCCGCTGGTATCTTGGGTTACCGTTCCATAATTCGTGCCGTTGCGTTTGCACTCCCCGTTTACTGTCAATTCAAACTCGATGGCTTCGCTCAGCAGGGTGTAGCCCTCGGCGGTCTTGGTTTCGGTCAGGCGGTAGCTGCCGGGGGTCAGGGACGCAAAGCTGCATTTGCCTTGGTTCGTGCTATCGCTGCCCGTCACGCCGTTATAGGTTGTTTCAGCCGCGGCCGCTATCGTTCAGCTTTTCCAGCTTGAACTCCACGCCGCCCAGCTTTATGCTATTATCCTGTGCATCCTGCTTTGTGATGACCAAGTTATATTTGGCATCTTGCAGTTGGTTGGTCAGGGTCAGCGTTTTGTTGGTCGAATCGCCTGTGACGCGGGTGGTATTGAGAACCTTGTACTTCTTGCCGGAAATCTCAATCACATCGCCAGCCGCGCCGCCGTAAAATTGCCCAGTTTTCGTCGCGCTTTCCAGCACGCGGTAGGTGTAAGGTGTGCGGTCTTGCCCCGTCTTGCTCGCATCGTACTTGTCCAACCCGGTAAACTGTTTGGTCCAGCCTTCGTAACCGTCGGGTTTTTTCAGCTCTACGCTTTCATACCCCGAAACCTTCTGCCAGCTGTTTGCAACGTTCGGCGTTTCGGTGCGCTGCAGTTGCAGGTAAATGGCGTTGGGCAGGTCGGCTTGCGGAATGTCCGTCGTACCGTCCTGCTTTTTCCACTCTTTTTTGACCGTTATGTCAATCAGTTCGCGGGCGGTATTTTCAAACGTTGCCGTTGCAGCGTTCGCTTCGCCCTCCGCAATGGCGCCGTACACCTTTACACCGTCCGCGGCAACAGCGCAGCCTTTGCCGCCCTTGAAGGACACCGATTTCAGGCTTGTGCCCGTCTGTTCATTTTCCCACACAACAAACCGTGTGCCGACAGGGATTTTGTCGATCACGATCTCGCCGTAGTACTCGTCACCGTGTTTTTCCACCGTGCAGGTGTACTCTTTCGGCGGGATTATGTTGCCGAGGCTTTGGCCGCCAACATCGCCGAATCGGACGGTAAAGGTAAACGTCTTGCCTTCCAGTGTCTCGCCCTCGGCGGGAACCTTGCGTATAATCAGCTTGCCTGTCTTGACCTTGTTGTTGAAAACCACTTTCAGCTTGGTCAGCTCGTTATCATCGGCCGAATTGCTGTAAGAGCGAAAAACCAGTGCAGTGCTCGGCTTTTTGGCCTCTGTGTACTCGTTCTTGGTGTTGTGTCCGTCAAGGGTTGCATCAACCGCCTTTTCCGTTCGGCCATCGTTCGGGGCGGTGCCGCTGATGTTTTGCAACGTGCTAACACTGCCCGTCGTAACAACGTCAGCCTTGCCGCTTACATTTGTAACAGGTACGTCGTTTTCGTATACCGTCCAAGTTGTATCGTACAGTTCGGTGTCGATCTGCTCTTGCAGGGCTATGTAGCTGCCGCGGCGGAACTGGTCATTAAAGGTAACGGTCTCCCCGTCCTGCAGCAGGAACTGTCCGTTTTCATCCACAACGTCGCCGTTGCCAAGGTTGGAGGAAAACACCGCAAAGGCCGCGTTTTGCAGCGTGCCGGTTTCGGCAGAGCCATAGTCGGGGACGTCGTACTGCGCGGTGGTAAAGCCTGTTTGTTCCGGCAGGGTCGGCGCACTGCTGAATGTAAAGTTGCGCAGGTAAATGCTGCGCGCAAAGTTATCGCCCACCGTAATTCTTGTAAGCTGATTGTTGAAATGCTCATCTTTTTGCAGGGAGTTCAACATCATCCGTACGGTGTACCACGTTCCCGGGTGCAGCGCGGTCGCCGCGCCGTAGACATCGCTGCTTTGCAGCCCCTTGGTGCCAAGGCAGCCCATTTGCTTGCCGCTTGTGTCCCAAAGTTCCACATACAGGTTGCTCAGGGCGCAGGTATCGGTCTGTTTGCCCTGCACATAGACATCAAAGGTCAGGTAGCTGTACGGACTTATATTTATGGCGCTGTCCAACGTCAGTGTGCCGCGGCGCTGGTCGCGGTATAGGCTGGATGGGTCACTTTTATCCGATGACCACAGCACGGCGCTGCCTGTGCCTACATCCTCCGGCAGGGACGACTCATAGCTTAACAGTCCCGTGGCCGTACTGTATGCAGTGTCCGGAAGTTTCTCGGTCTGGATTGCCGGTTCATCAGTTGCTTTTGCTTCGTAGTGGGTGGCCAGATTTTGGATGTTGAAGGTGAAAATTTTCTGGTTTTTGAAACTGTCTCGGAACAGCGGGTTCACATCCGAAACATCGACCTGCTTTTCGACCTGCAATTCGTTATGGTCGGGGAAGTTGAACGCCAGCGCCATGTTAGACTCCCACATGCCGCGCTCCATGTAGTACATGGTCAGGGTGTGGGTGGATTGGTCTTTCAGGGTTTTGGTGGTGCCCTTCCTATTGAACGTGATCGGTTGGCCGTTGTAGTTGACGGTTTTGGTTGTTTCGCCGGACCCATAACCCTTGTAGACCATGGTATCATTTGGGTCGGTGTTCTTGTTGGAGCTGACGTAGGGGGTTACGGTGTTGTTTGCGCCAAATTCCAGCAGACCGGACGCTTTACCGTGCGCGCCGCCGACATCCAGCATCAACTCGCCGTCAATGTAGACCCACACGTCATCGTCGCCGGAGAAGAAGAACTTGATAGGAACTTCAATGTTCCTGCCGCTGGTGTCTTTTCCTACAACAACCTTGCCGTCCTCTGTAAGCGTAAAGTCAAATTGCAGCTTGGCGCCAAAGCCGTAGTTGTATTGGGATGCCCCGACTGTGCTGACTGTTTGGTTAAACGGGAAAAAGCCGTAGGTGCCATTGGTATTGTTTGGTGACGAAATGTTTTGTGATTTGCTGTCCGTGGTGGGGTTGCCGTCACCACCTTTGGGGGATTCCAGATAATACTTGCCGTCGGTTTGGTTCTGCTTCAAATACAGAGAGCTTTTGCTGCTGTCATAGTACCAATATTCGGCTTTGCTCTCCGGGTCGTTATCGTCCGGACTGTCCGGATTTTGCGCAAAAACGGCTTTTTGCTTGAGCGGGAAGGAAACATCCTCGTACACCTTGCCCAGCACGGTGTTAAAGGCGTTTTTGCCTTGCAGGAAGTCTTTGTCAAAGTGCGGGTCAACCGACGCATTTACGTTGGGATTCTTGGTTCTTAACAGCGGCAGACCGTTTGCCGTACCGTCAGAGGTCTTGCTTTCCACAAGGCCCTGGAAGGTGCGATTGTAATCGGAGCTTCCATTACCATTATCATCCAAGGCCGAGTTATTCACGGCCATAAAGATATTGTAGTTGGAACTACCCTCAGCGCCCCAGCCGTATAGACCCATACCGGCGGCAACGGTTGCAAAGGGGTCGCCCCAGCCTGACTTTTGGAAATGCCCGGTATAAAGCGGGTATTTTACATTGCCGTTTGCAGTGTAAGCGCTGCTTAATGCGCGGTTGAACTGCTCAAAAGTGACGTACCCGCGCTGGGAAGATGTGGTCACCCACGAGTAAGTGTCGCGGTTCAGGCCATTCAGCTCGTAGTCGGTGTAGTAATCGTACAGGGTGCTGGTGATATACTTTGTATCCTTTTGTTGGGTAAAAGTGCCGCTGTTATCAATGTCCACAACGGTGGTATTTTTGCCGCTTTCGGCATCGCGGACAGAGGCTTTCTCGCCCCAGTAGCCGTCACGGTTGACACCTTCGCCGCCCGTGTAGGCCGACGGGTCGCCGTCGTCGGCAAAGAAGCAGGGTTCTTGCAGGGCTGGGGGGATTTCTGCCGTGCTGTACTTTCTGGTCTTGTTGTCTTTTGCGGGGGCGTTTTGGTCAGCCATTGCGGAGAATTGCACCGCGGTGTAAGTTCCCTCAGGAATTGTGCAAGACCACAGCTTGCGGTTGGTATCGGTTTCCTGCGTCATCGACAGCGGTGTGACCGCGCCGTCTGAACTCGTCAGGAAGCAGTACATGGTTTCGCCGTCGCCCATGGCGGACTGCTGTAAACCTTCGCCCTCATAACTGTACGCGGACAGCGTGGCGTCAAAGTAAATCTTTTTGCCCGCGGTAAGCAAATCACCGCCCGCACTTTCCCAAGTGCCATCAGTACCATTGCAGGCATAGCAATTTGCGGTTGTTAAGTCCAGTTTCTTGGCGTCCGCGTAGGGGGCTGCGGTGAAGTCTGTGGTGAAATCATACAGGGCGCTTTGACCATTGTCACCCCAAGTAAATTTTACAAACCGCGACTCATTGTTGGGGATCCGGATCTGTTGCGCGGCAAGTTTGCCCGCATCCACCGTGCCGATCGTTTGGCTGTCGGTTGGTGCCGGGGCGCCGTTTTCCAGCTTGTAAAATGTTGCGGTTACGTTGGTAAGCGCGGTGCCGCTTGCATTTTTGAAGTAAAGCGGTGTGCCTTTGTAATAGTACTCCACGCGCGTCCATTGGGCGGGATTAAATGCATTGCCTCGGTTACTGCCGTTATTACCGTCAAACATTTGCCCGGCAATTTTGTCAATGGCTGTTTCTTTTTTAAAACCATTGCCGTTGTCATCGCCTGATTCTCCGCCAAAGGCAAAGAATTGATCTTTAAAAACAGTGCCATCAAAATACTGGAAAATCAGTCGATAAAACCCACCCGCTGAATAATCAGCCTGATTCAGTGTAACGCTGTATATCTTGCGACCATCGGTTGTTGTCGTTCCAGTGTCAACCATATCCTTGTCCAAGCCGCTGTCGTCCAGCTTATGGGCATACAAATGAACCCGATAGGAATCTCGGAATATTGTATTATCAACCTCAAAATAAATGGTTGTCGTTGCCGGGATAAAGCCCGTCGATACACTGGTATCCGCTATCGTATCAGGTGTGTTCGCGTCATCGTTGTCAGGCGAATCATCCGCAGGCATAGTATCTTCTTCGTTGGGGTTGTCCCCGTCAGCAAAAAGGACATCTTGCTCTGTGTTGGTTTTTGCCGCCGTGGCTTCCTCTGCGTTGATGGCATGGTTTGGCGCGGCAGCCGTATCGGAAGTGTCCGCAGGGGTTTTGTTCGTCAAGGCTGGGTCGGCAGGGGCGGTGTCCGTATCGGCGGCGGGAGTCTGATTTTCTGCCGCTTCCTGGGTTTTGCCGTCATTGTTCGGAACCGCTGCTGCATTATTTACCGTGTCTCCCGCTTCTGTTCCCGGCTCGTTCGCAGTGGGCGGGGTATCTCCTTCATCCGGAATCGTTTCCAAGTCGGATACAATAGGTTCTTGCGCAGGCTCTACACCCTCGCTTGACGTGTCTGCGGCAGGAATGGTCGGAATCGTTTCCGAACCTGCGTCAAAAAATAAAGCCTCATCCTCAGCTGCATAAACCGGCAGAGCCATACCGACCAGCAGGCACAGGGCGACAAGCAGTGCCGCCGCACGGTGCAGGATAGAAAATGCCTTCGTCATTTGCTTCGACTCCTTTTCTATATATGTGTGTTCTCACGATATATCGGGGGAACGCGCCATTCGGCGCGATTTTATGCGCTGCGCACATCTGGCACGGAAACGGACTTTTTCCACAAGCTGAGCTGTGTTTACAGTCTTTTTTGAGAATATAATCCGATGTGCAAACATTTGCGCTTGCGTCGGGAAAAGTAAGACACGGTATGTTTGTGTGTGTGCCTTTTTATAAAAAGCAGTATAATACTTTGGGATGAAAATTTCAATACGGCTACATTCAAGCAAGTGACTTTTGGCAGATTGCAAAATTTTGACTTGTCGAATTCGTCACAATGACAAGCGCTTTCGGCAGCTATTATACACACCGCCCAGCACTTGTTAGAGTTTTGCTGATGTTTTTGCGCAACTGTTGCGCAAAAATCGCCACAAAAAAAGCGTAAACACAACACAAATTCAACGGGAATGTCCGTGAATTTGGTCGTGTGTGCTTGCGGTTTTATCCTTATCCGGAGCCGAAAAGGGCAGGGGTCAGCTTATGCGGCACACCAATGTTCAAGTTGAAGATGGAATCTTATATCTTCCCTGAGTATGCAGACTGTCAAAAAACTCTTGTAGGGGCGAGCATTGCTCGCCCGTGCCCGTTTGCCTGTGAAAAAACTTACCCGGAAAAGGCGTTGCTGCGCCAAGTTGGCGGGCGACCAATGGTCGCCTCTACATATTCAATAGGCCACGAATGTGATTTTTTGCCACGCCGGAGTATGAGCAGGAGCTGACAAGCAAGTTGCGGTGGCCGCATAAAAAGGCGCACGGCAAACACACCCGGGCAAGGACTGCGCTTGCCGGGAACAGCATGTGAGAGGTGTCCCTTGCGCTATAGGACACCCGGCAAAAGGGCGCACCTCGCCACTGGTCGAAGCCTTTGGGGGCGGAAGGCTTTACCCGCCAATGGCATCCTCGACCACGTCCAGCAGGTGGCAGGGGTCGAGCTGGGCGGCGGTGCAGCGGCGTGCGAGGGCCTCGACGAAGGCGCGGTCCAACGATACGTCGGAGATAAACTGCACGACCTGCTGGCAGCCGCGGAGGTCCCGCGCGGCCAGAATGCCGTAGGTAGTGTAGGGCCCGAGCTCGGGCGCGGAGAGCTTTTGACAGACAACGCGATAGGTATACACGATTTTCACCCACTCCTGCTATGTTACATAACAAAATATATTGACAAAAAATGGTAACTAGAGTAAAATTACGGTAGTGTTAGTGTACTTATGGATGCCGCCCTTCACAATATAGCATATCCCGGTGTGCAAAGTACACAACCAGTGCCGGGAATTTTGGCGGCGCATTTTGCACCGCCGCTTTGCTGTTTTTCCGGCGGTGAATCGCGTTTTGAGGGGAGAGAAGATGTTATGTCCGCATATCGATGCCGTGTGGCAGAAGCAATGACCGCTGCGAGGGAGGCGGCGGGTGTTTCACAGCGGGAACTGGCAGACCGCCTGGGCCGGGATAAGCGCACGATCCAGAAATGGGAAAAGGGCGAGATGAAGATCGCGCTTGAGGATTTTCTGGCCGTCTTTGATGCACTAAAAGTGCAGGTGGAGCCGTACTCCAAATGGATTCGGCACCCAGAGCTTTTCCTCAATGGACTGTCGGACATCCTGCAATACTCCACCGATAAAAAGCGCAAGGCACTGGGGGATTTCTACCGCTGCCAGGCGTCGCCCATGGAGGTCGAGCAGGAATATTACTTTCTGTTTGCTGACCACGGCAGCGACTACCACGGTATGTACCAGCAGTGGATGGCCAATCTGCTGACACCGCTGCGGGATCGCCGCCGCATCTGTGCCCAGATTATTGAGAATTATAACGAGGCTCTTGCCACCGGGACCATCACCGACCCGGACGCGCCCCAGCCCAACATGGAGGTCCTGCAGGCCTGCTATGAGGCCATTGGCCAGAGCATCCAGAGCGGCGCCAACGGCTACACGATGCTGAGCCTTGATTTGAACCGCTGACAAAAGCATAAACCCGCCGCCCCCTGCGTACACTCTGCGCAGGGGGCTTTGTTATGGCTGCACTTCTACAAAGGATTCGGGCGCGGGCGGCATCGCTGCCGACATTCGACATACCGTTTCTGCTGATCTTGCTGCTGTTGTTGAGCTACGGGCTCATCATGCTGTTCTCCGCGGGGTACGCGGTGGCGCTCTACCGCCGCGGCGACGCCTACACCTACATCCGCCCGCAGCTGCTGTTTGCGGCGCTGGGCGTGCTGGCTATGTACGCGGCCAGCCTGGTGGACTACCACGTCTGGCACAGGCTGGCCTGGCCGATGCTGGGGATCTCGCTGCTTTTGCTTGCCATCGTGCTTTTCATGCCGGAGTACAACGGCTGCAAGCGGTGGATCGTGCTGCCGGGGCTGGGCACGCTGCAGCCCAGTGAAATCGCAAAATTCTCGATTGTTCTGGTGTTCTCGCATATCATCTCACTGAATCACGACAGGATGAAGTCGTTTTCCACAGGCGTTGTGCCGTTCGCGTTGATTCTGGGGGTCGTCACGGTGCTCATGCTGCTGGAGCCGCACCTGTCCGGCACGCTGCTGATCCTGTCCATCGGCGCGGTGCTGATGTTTGTGGGCGGCACGGGGCTGCACTGGTTCGGGCTGGCCGGGGGGCTGGGCGCGGCGGCCATTGCGGCGGCGGTCATTGCACTGCCGGAGCTGGTGCCCTACGCCACGGACCGG